>Ga0136613_10000545_pt1 | contig 17554 bp, 21 predicted proteins | sample AntDrymUQ2722106_2_FD_106649 | JGI IMG/M metagenome (GOLD analysis project Ga0136613, IMG submission 106649) | Polar desert sand microbial communities from Dry Valleys, Antarctica - metaG UQ272 (21.06) | ecosystem: Environmental > Terrestrial > Soil > Desert | place: Antarctica: Dry Valley... | reverse complement strand
TCGCGCCCGCCTTCAGCGCGGTGGCGAAGGTCTTGTCGACGTCGTCGACGAACACGCTGATGGTCACGGGGGTGCCACCGATCTTCTTGGGGCTCTCGTGGCCCATGTCGGGGAAGGCGTCCGCCAGCATGATCACGGAGTCGCCGAGCTGAAGCTCGGCGTGCCCGACCTTGCCACCCGGCGCGGGCATGCGCATGCGCTCCTTGGCGCCGAGGACGTTCGTGTAGAAGTCGATGGCCTTGGCGCCGTCGTCGACGACGAGGTACGGGCTGACCTGGGGATAGCCGTCGGGAATGGGCTTGACCGGACTCATGGGCGCTCCTTCACTCCGGGGGGTCGGGTGGTGATTCTGACCTGTGGCCGAGCGGAAGGCGAACGACGAAGCGGGCGCCGGTGCCATGGTTCGGGCCGACGGTGATGGTCCCGCCGTGGCGGCTCACGATGTCGCGGGTGATGGCGAGTCCGAGTCCGCTGCCGCCCTCGGCGCGCCCCCGAGCTTCGTCCACGCGCGCGAACCGCTCGAAGATCCCGGCCGCCTGGTCGGCGGGGATGCCAGGACCGTCGTCGGCAACCACGAACGCGACCCCGGCACCGTCTTCCCCCAGCGTGATGGTCACGCGTGAGCAGGCGTGACGCTCGGCATTGTCCAGCAAGTTGCGCACTACTCGCCCGAGCTGATCGCCGTCGCCGGTCACCTGGGCGCCTGACACCGCCGTTGTGTCCACCTCGAGATCCCGGCGGGCGCGCACGGTGCGAGCTTCCTCCAGCACGATCTCGTCGAGGTCCACCGAATCGTGCCGTAACCCGGCGGCACCGGCGTCGCTGCGCGCCAGGTACAGCAGGTCGTCCACCAATCGCTGGAGCCGCACGGTCTCCTCGAGCACGCTTCGCTGCGTCGCGCCGAGGTCGCGCTGCTGGGGATGAGCGAGATCCACCTCGAGCTCCGATCGGATGCTCGTGAGCGGCGTGCGCAATTCGTGAGACGCGTCGGCGACGAAGCGCTGCTGCCGTTGGTGTGCCGCCTCCACCCGGCGGAGCGAGCGATCGACCACGAACCAGATGATCGCGGCGACAACGACGAGGACTCCCGGGAACGCGACCGAGAGATTGCGCCTGAGGACGGCAACACTCTCGTTTGCGTCATCGAGTTCACCGGCGACGTAGAGCACGTAGCGACCATCCGGTCCCTCGATCCGGCGGGCCAGGAGCCGGAACTCGGCACCCGGATCCCCGAGCGGGAGGTTGTCGACTGTCGTGACGCGCGCTCGCCGGCCGGGCGGGGGCGGCTCCGCCACCGCCGGGTCGCCGGCGATGTTGGGGCTGGCAGCCACCACGTCGCCGCCGGCCGCCACGAGCTGAGCGAGGCCGTCGTCGTCGTACTCCCGCGCCAGTGGGTCCTCGATCGTGCCTCCCGAGACCCGCGCGGTGATGTCGTCGGCACGCTGCTCCACCCGGTCGTCGATGACGTTGGTCAGCGCCCGACGCTGGGTCCCCACCGACCACACCGCGGTGCCGACCAGCACGAGCGCCACGACACCTGTCGCAACCGCGGTGATGCGGAACCGGACGCTCCCGAACAGCCGGCGCAGGCGGCTCCTGCTCGCGTTAGCCGCCATCGGCAGCGAGGCGGTACCCGGCGCCTCGGACGGTCTCGATGGCCTTACGGCCGAACGGCTCGTCGATCTTGCGGCGGAGATGCCGGATGTAGACCTCCACGATGTTCGGGTCGCCGTCGAATTCGTAGTCCCACACGCCCTCGAGGAGGCGCAACTTCGGGATGACCTCCCCCGCCCGGCGAATGAGGAACTCCAGCACCGCGAACTCGCGCGCCGTCAACGTGATCTCCGCGTCACCCCGCCAGCAGCGGTGCCGGGCGGGGTCGACGCGCAGGTCACCGGCCTCGATCGGTGCGGGCGCGCTGCGGTTGGCCCGCCGGAGCAGGGCGCGGACGTGGGCGACCAGCACAACGAAGGAGAACGGCTTGGTGAGGTAGTCGTCGGCGCCGGTGTCGAGCGCCTCGGCCTCGTCGAGGTCGCCGTCCTTGGCCGTGAGCATCAAGACCGGCGTCCAGTTCCCTGCCTCCCGGAGCGCCGCGCACACGTCGAAGCCGTTCTTCCCCGGCAACATGATGTCCAGCACGATCGCGTCGTACTCGTGCTCGGTGGCCATCCAGAGCCCGTCGACGCCGTCGCCGGCCACGTCGACCGCGAGGCCCTCCCCTTCGAGCCCGCGCTTGACCGCCGCGGCCACTTTGGGCTCGTCCTCGACCACCAGCACTCTCATCCACGGGCTCCTCTACGGTTGAGCCTGGCTATTGGTACCTGAACGCGGGCTGAAAGGGCCATCGCTCCGAGTTTGGCGTTCAGGGTGGGTTCAGCGCCGGTGCGGCATGCTCACGAACGACCGAAGAAACGACGAGTCTAGGAGGACCGATGCAAGGTCGAACGAAGATCCTCATCGCCGGGGCCGCCGCGGTGGTGGCCCTCGGTACGGGGACCGGAATCGCCATCGCCGGCGGTGGTGGCGACGACGACGAGGCCCCGATCACCGGCAGTGCCCTCGAGCAGGCCAAGGCGGCCGCGCTCGCGGAGACCGGCGGCGGCACCGTCACCGAGACCGAGGTCGGCGACGAGGAGAGCCTCTACGAGGTCGAGGTCGCCCTCGACGACGGCACCCAGGTCGACGTGCAGCTCGACGAGAACTTCAACGTCGTCGGCAGCGAGTCGGACGGGGCCGGCGAGGACGAGGGTCCCGGCGACGACCGGTAGCAACACCGAAGCAGCAACGCAACCGAACCACCTGAGGGCGGGTGGCGGCTCCCCCGGCCGCCACCCGCTTCTCGTTCGTGCACGGGACTAGATCCGGCAACGCCGGGCGTTGCCAGCGGCATGACCGACGTGAACGACTTCAACCAGCAGATCATCGACGAGTTCCGGGCCAACGCCGGCAAGGTCGGCGGCCCGTTCGAGGGGGCCCCGCTGCTCCTGCTGCACACCACCGGAGCCAAGTCGGGCAAGGAGCACGTCAACCCGGTGGCGTAGCGCCAGGACGGCAGCCGCCTCGTCGTGTTCGGATCGGAGCCACAGCGAGGAGCGGGCGTTCTCGATCGGACAGGCGTGGGCGTACGGCGTCGCCGGACGCGTCCACGTACACCGCGGTGAGCTCGACCAGGCGACACGACTTCTCGACGACGGCGACAAGCTCGTCGCCGAGCGTGGCGCCCAGTTCGGAGTGGACTGGATCGTGCTGGCGCGGGCCTTGCTCCTCGACGCCCAGGGGCGGCGGCCCGAAGGCCTCGACCTGCTCCGGCTGGTGTGGGAGGCCGCCGCCGGCCTCCAGGCGTCGGCGTCGCTCGTCCTCGTCGGCGGCGACCTCGTCCGCCTGGCGGTCGAGTCGGGCGACGAAGAGGGCGGAGCACAGGTCGCGTCCGAGCTCGCGTCGCTAGTCAAACGATCACCCGAGGACCTCGTCGTGCGTGGGCGCGAGCGGCGGGCCCGGGGCCTCGTCGACCGTGACGCCGACGCGCTCGAGGAAGCCGCGGGCGTCTTCGAGCAGCTCGGGCACCGCTTCGAAGCCGCAGTGGCACGAGCCGAGCGGGCCGAGTTGCTCCTCGCCCAGGGCGACACCGCCGAGGCAACCGGCCTGTTCGAGCGGTCGCTGTCCGACTACGACGACATCGGCGCGACCTTCGAGGCCGACCGCGTCCGCGCCCGGCTGGCCCGCCTGTCACCCTCGGGGGAACGCCGCCCGGCCCCGCGACGCGCGGTCACGGGATGGGAGGCGTTGACCCCGACCGAGCACGAGGTGGTCGAGGAGGTCTGTGGGGGACGGTCGAATCCCCAGGTCGCGGAGCGACTGGGGATCAGCCGACGCACGGTGGAAGCCCACCTGCGCAGCATCTACGCCAAGATCGGCGTGTCGACTCGGTTGGCGCTCGCAGTCGCGTACCGCGAGCGGGAACCCGTCCGCAGCTAGCTAGACGGGACGGACGTTCTGAGCTTCCTCGCCCTTGCGGCCGGGGGCTACGTCGAACTCGACCGACTGGCCGTCTTCGAGGGTCTTGTACCCCTCTCCCACGATCTGGGAGAAGTGGACGAAGACGTCGTCGCCGTCATCGCGCGAGATGAAGCCATAGCCCTTCTCGGCGTTGAAGAATTTCACGGTACCTCTGGTCACGCTGTTTCCTTTGTTTGTGTTTGCTGTGCTTGCTCATTCGGCTGTTCGGTCGAGTCGACCGGAAGATCGCCGTCAGGATCGGCGGCGCCGTCTTCCTCAAGCTCCCCCCGCTTTCGAGCCAGACGCCGCGCTCGCTTCTCGGCGGCCTTGTCCATGCGGGCTCTCTCCCGCTGGGTCTTGGCGAAGGTCGTCCGCTGTCGCTTGCCACTCATGCGCGCGCGTCCAAGGTCGGAAACGTGGGTTGATCACCATCGTACAACCCCCGGGGCCGGGCCTCGGCATCATCAGGCCGGGCCGAAAGGGCAGGTCAGCGGGCCGTCCACTCGGGGAGACGGCGGGGCCCCTCGACCAGGGGCGGGACCTCCGGCGCCACCCGGGCGGGATGGCGCTCATAGCGCAGCGGATGGTGCATGAACGGCTGACCCTGCCCGTCGTGCGCGACCATTCCCCGCTGCCGGAAATGCTCCGCCGCCAGCATCTCGGACTGCGACAGGACCGGCGACGCGGGCACACCCGCCGCCGCGAGGTCGGCCACGAGCTCGTCGCGTTCCCGGGCGGCGATGGCGTCGGCGAGCCGGTCGTTGAGCGACCCGGTGAGGGCGAGCCGTTCGGGGAACGTGAGTGACGCGGCGTCGGTCAGGCCCAGCGCAGTCGTGAGTCGCTCCCACAGGTGGTCCTCGCTGATCACGCCGAGCGCCACCCACCCGCCGTCGGCGGTACGGAACGTCCCGTAGCCCGGCACTCCCCCTCCGACCTTCTGCCCGTCGGGCAGGGTGAGCGGCGGCACCGCGCCGGTCCAGCTCGCCAGGACGTCGGTCATGGAGGCGTCGATCGTCTCACCGTCCCCGGTATTGGCCCGCTTCACCAGCGCGGCGCAGATCGCCATCGCCGCGTAGGCACCGCCGGCGAGGTCGGCGATGGGCGGGCGGGGCACGATGGGCTCGTCCGCTCCCGGGCGCGGTTCCAGGGTCCCGGCCCACGCCTGGTAGTTCAGATCGTGCCCGGGCACCTCCGAGAGCGGTCCATCCTGGCCGTATCCGGAGATCGAGCAGTAGATGACCGTCGGGTTGACGCGCGCTATCGCCTCATGGTCGACGCCGAGGCGCCGGACGACGCCGGGGCGAAACCCCTCGACGACGACGTCGGTTCCCCGCGCGAGGTCGAGCACCGCGTCGCGACCGGTGATGTCCTTGAGATCAACGGCCGCGCTGCGCTTCCCGGCGTTGAGCACCGCGAACAACGTCGGGAAGACCCGCATCGGATCGCCGCCGGGGGGCTCGATCTTCACGACGTCGGCACCCATCTCGACGAGGAGCTGCGTCGCGTACGGCCCCGGGCGCCAGATGCTCAGGTCGACCACCCGGACACCGGCCAAGAGCCCGGTGGCGTCGACGCCGGGGGACGCGGCAGTCATCGTCGCCCGAAGAATCGCCACCGGGCTCGACGGGCCCGCGGCCGCCGCAGAGGTGGTGCCGGAGCCACGTCGCCGGCCGCTGGACCGCGCCAGCTCGTCACCTCGGTGAGGACGTAGTGCCCGGCCTTCCCCGGCAGCGGGACGCGGAACGACCCGCCAACCTCGGCCTGATCGCCGAGTTCAGTGAGGGCGGTCTCCGAGACGAGGAGGCGGGTCCCGGTCACCTTGTTGGCCGCCTCGATCCGGCTCGCCAGGTTCACCGTGTCGCCGATGGCGGTCACGACGTCGTGCGTCGGCGTGTCGCGGATCGATCCCACGACCGCCTCGCCGTAGTGGATGCCCACGTTGATCTCGAGCGCGCGCCCGACGAGCTCCTCGAGCCAGGATTCCGCCTCGTCGGCCACCGCGAGGATGCCCAGCCCGGCCCGCACCGCGTGCTCCGCCGCGCCGTGCCGATGGTCGATCCCGAAGAGCGCCATGAAGCCGTCGCCCATGAAGGTGGTAACGATCCCGCCGTGCGCCCTGACCACCTCGGACATGTCCCGGAACAAACGGCGAAGGATGTGGATCACGTCGTAGGCCATGTGGGTCTCGGCGAACGCCGTGAACCCCCGGATGTCGGCGAACAGCACCGCCACCGCCTGTTCCTCGCCCACCTGGCGCGGGCCGGTGCGCTTGCGGAGGTCGGTCAACTCGATGTCCTCGGGATCGAGGACGAGCCGCCGCACCGCGACGTCGCCGGAGACCTTGGTCTGGCAGGCGAGCCGGATCTCGGGCCCGCACTGGAGACGGTCGGCGATCGCGGTCTCGCGGGCGTTGCGATCGCTGCAGTGCTCGAGCCCCTCGACCACGAGAACCCGGCACGTCGAACAGCGGGCGTTGCCCCCGCAGGCGTGCGCGTGGGGCAGCCCGGCGGCGATGGCCGCCCTCAGTACGGTGGTCTCGCCCCGGACGTCGACAGACTGTTCGTCAGGGACGAAGTGGATCTGCGGCACGACCTCTTCCGCGGTAGGGGGCTGGGATGCGTATCTTGGCGTCACCATGAAGATCGGTCTGTTCTTCGAGCACCAGCTTCCCCGACCCTGGGAGGACGGTGCCGAGCGGGCCGTGCTCCACCAGGCGCTCGAGCAGTGCGAGCTCGCCGACTCGCTCGGCATCCAGTACTGCTGGGAGGTCGAGCACCACTTCCTCGAGGAGTACAGCCACTCCAGCGCCCCCGAGGTGTTCCTGGCGGCGGTGTCGCAGCGCTGCCCCCGGCTGCGGCTGGGACACGGGATCGTGCAGATGCCGCCGCCGTTCAACCACCCCGCCCGGATCGCCGAGCGCATCGCGACCCTCGATCTGCTCTCGGACGGCCGCGTCGAGTTCGGCACCGGCGAGTCGTCGTCGGAGGCCGAGCTCGGCGGGTTCGGCATCGAGCCCGCGGTGAAGCGGGCGATGTGGGAGGAGGGGCTGCGGGTCGCGTTGCGGTGCATGACGGAGGAGCCGTTCACCGGGCACGCGGGCGAGTACTTGACGATGCCGCCCCGCAACGTCGTGCCCAAGCCGCACCAGCGCCCGCACCCGCCGGTGTGGGTGGCGTGCAGCCGCCGCGACACCATCCACCTCGCGGCGCAGAAGGGCATCGGCGCGCTCACGTTCGCCTTCCTCGACCCCGAGGAAGCGCGGCAGTGGGTCGCCGACTACTACGAGACCCTGGCCGCCGAGGGCGTGCCGATCGGCGACGCCGTGAACGCCAACATCGCCTGCGTGACCACCTTCCTGTGCCATCCCGACGAGGACGAGGCGCTGCGGCGCGGCGTCGAGGGCGCGAACTTCTTCGGCTACTCGCTCGCGCACTACTACATCTTCGGGCGCCACCAGCCCGGCCGCACCGACCTGTGGAGCGAGTACCAGCGCCGGCGCGCCGAGGCCGGCTACGACCCCGCCGCGGTCCAGGCGGCGGCCGCCAACGCCGATCGGCTGGGCGCCAAGGCAGTGGAGGGCGGCGTCGAAGGGCTGCGCGGCGCGATCGGTACGCCCGACCAGGTGCGCGACTACCTCCGCCGGTACGAGGCCTACGGCGTCGACCAGGTCATCCTCACCTGCCAGGCGGGCAAGAACCGCCACGAGCACGTCATGGAGAGCCTCGAGCTCTTCGGACGCGAGGTGCTGCCGGAGTTCCTGGAGCGCGACGAGCAGGCGAGCCGCGAGAAGGCGAAGCGGCTCGAGCCCGTGATCGACGCGGTGCTCGCCCGCAAGCCGCCCGACGATCATCCGCCGCTGATGCCGCCCGACTACGAGTTCCCCGCCATTCCCCGTTCGATCGCCGACCGCGACGGCGCCGACGGCTTCCACGCCTGGCTCGACGAGTTCGCGGGGAAGGTTGCCGCCGGCGAGGACGTTCGCCGTCGGCTCACGAAGGCCCGCTACACGGGCGAGTGACGCGCCAGCACGCGGGCAGCTTCGAGGCGCACGCGGAAGTCGGGGTCCGCGGTTCGTTCCTCGACCACGGGTCGGCTCGGTTCCACCCCGAGCTCGGCGATCCCCCGCAACGCCTTCCATCGCACCCACGCGTCGGCGTCATCCAGGGCCCGGTCGAGGAGCGGTCGCAACCCCTCCCGCCCGGTGCCGGCCATCGCATCGACGACGCTGCGCCGCACCGCCCGGCTGTCGTCGCCGAGGAGGCGGTCCCACGCCCGCGCCGCCGCGTCCGGCGGCGCGTCGGTGAGGAGGGCGGCGGCAACCTGGCGTCGCGCCGGTTCGGCGTCGCGCGTCGCGCCGAGGACCCGGTCGAGGTGCTCGGGCCGGTCCGCTCGCAGGGCGCCGAGCTCGGTCCAGGCCCGCTCGAGCCGGCGCGGGGCGCGGACGTCACCTTCCTCGGTTCCGACGGTCAGCGTCATCGTCACCGGCGGCTCGCGCTCGGCTTCGGCCTCGGCGTCTTCGCCGGTGAACTCCTCCGCGACGACGCCCAGGATCGGCGCGAGCAGCGTCTCCCACCGGTCCGGACGCGAGATCGTGACCGCCACGAAGTCGGGGCCGAGGAGGACGTTCGTCACCTCCTCGAAGTCGCCGAAGATACGGGCCACCCGGGCATCGGCCGACGCGTCGGCAGCCGACTCGTACGAGCGCCCGGGCCCGGCGTGCAGCGTCGGGGTGGCGAATCGGATCGTGCGGGGGCTGGGGGTCGCCTCGGGCACGACCACGCCTTCGAACGTCTGCGCGAGGTCGTCAGCCACTCTCCACCCGCAACCGGAACCGCCCGTCCGACCAGCCCCACACGAGGGTGAGGCCCGGCTCCAGCTCCTCCCGGCCGCGACCGCTCCCGGGCCCGACCGCGTCGGCCAGGGCCTGGTCGTCGGCGTCGGTCCACGGCTGATCGGAGAAGAAGCGCTTGAGCAGCTGCTTCACCGGCGCGAGCGCTTCCAGGGGCAAGTTGCTCACGACCGGGGCGAGCTGCGCAACCGCGTCGGCAGTCAGGCCACGCTCGACGACGCGGGCCCGGTCGGCTTGCGTCATCCGATCGCCTCGAGATGGCGCGCCTGATCCTGTTCGTCGAGGAACGACGCCCGGAACGAGTTCTTCGCCACCTGCACCATCTGGTCCCGAGTCAGCCCCAGCGCGTCCGCGGTTGCCGTGTAGTTCTCACCGATGTACCCGCCGAAGTAGGCGGGATCATCGGAGTTGATGCTGACGCACAGCCCACGTTCGAGCATCGTACGGAAGTTGTGGGCGCCGAGCTCAGGGAAGACGCGCAGCTTGACGTTGGAGAGCGGGCAGACCGTGAGCGGGATCTGCTCCGCGACCAGCTGCTCCACCAGGCGTTCGTCCTCCATGCAGCGGACGCCGTGATCGATGCGTCGCACTCCGAGCACGTCGAGCGCCTGCCAGATGTACTCGGGTGGGCCTTCCTCTCCGGCATGGGCGACGGCGAGGAAGCCCTCGGCGCGAGCTCGCTCGAAGACTTCCCGGAACCTCTCCGGTGGGTTCCCGACCTCGGAAGAATCCAGACCCACGGCCGTGATCGCCTCGCGATGGGGCAGCGCCAGCTCCAGGGTCGCCATCGCCGCATCCGCGCTCAGGTGACGGAGGAAACACAGGATCAACCGGGTGGTGATCCCGAGCTCCCGTTCGCCATCGACGAGCGCGCGACTGATCCCGTGCACGACCGTGGCGAAGTCGATGCCGCGCTCGGTGTGCGTCTGGGGGTCGAAGAAGATCTCGGCGTGGCGCACTCCGTCGTGCGCGGCCCGCTGCAGGTACGCCGCCGTCAGGTCGGAGAAGTCCTGCTCGGTGACCAGCACTCGGCAGCCGGCGTAGTAGATGTCGAGGAAGGACTGGAGGTCGTCGAAGACGTAGGCCCGGCGGATGGACTCGACGTCCGGGAAGAGCAGCTCGACGTCGTTGCGGCGGGCGAGCTCGAACATCAGCTCGGGCTCGAGCGTGCCCTCGATATGCAGATGCAGCTCGGCCTTCGGCAGCTCGAGGAGGTCGATCGCCATCGCTACGGGACCAGCACCACCCGACCGAAGGCCTGCCGGCTCTCGAGGTAGGCATGCGCACCCGCCGCGTCGGCGAGCGGGAACGTCCGGTCGACGACAACCCGCAGCTCGCCGGCCGCGATTTCCTCGAGGATGCGCCCCACCATCGACTGCACCCGGTCGGTCGTGATCTCGGCGCCGAAGAACACGCCCGTGACCGTCTGGTTGCCCATCATGAGCGCGGCGGCGTCGAACGGCTGCGGATCGCGTCCCGCCTGGCCGACGAGTGTGCAGCGGCCCCGGTACGCCAGCGCCTGCACACTCCCCGTCAGGGTCGAGCCGACCGAGTCGACCACCAGGTCGACGCCCTGGCCTCCGGTGAGCTCGCGGGCGGCGTCGGCGAAGTCGACCTCGCGGTAGTTGATGCCGTGGTCGAGCCCGTAGTCGCGCAGGCGCTCGAGCTTCTCGTCGCTCGACGCGGTCGCGAGCACGGTGGCGCCGGCCCGCTTGGCCATCTGGATGGCGGCGAGCCCCACCCCACCGGCGCCCGCCTGCACGAGCACGCTCTCCCCGGACTGCAGGTGTCCGAACTCGAACAGGCAGTCGTCGGCGGTGCCGAACGCGACCGGCACGCACGCCGCCTCCACCACGTCGAGGCCGTCCGGCACCACCCAGGTGATCAGCGCCGGGACCGCGGCGCGCTCGGCGTGCGAGCCCCACAGCATCGTGCCCACAACCCGCTGGCCGACGGAGCGGTCGGAAACATCGGCGCCGACCTCGCGGATCGTGCCCGCGCACTGGTACCCGACGATGTGCGGGCTGCTCGCCATCTCGCCGCCGGCGCGGTTGAGCGTGTCGCCGCCCTCGATGCTGACCGCCTCGACGTCGACGAGCACGTCCCCCGGCCCGCACACCGGGTCGGGGATGTCCTCGTACCTGAAGACGTCGGGCGGGCCGGTCTCGTAGTAGACGGCGGCCTTCATGCCGAGAATTGGGCGAGGCCCAAGCGTTCCCTCACCTCCGGCCGGCGCAGCGGCGGCACCGTCTTGGGCGGCTGCCGCCGGGCCGGGACCTGTTCGAGCAGCCGCTCGGTGATGTCGGCCACCTCGAGCGCGGCGACGTCCATGAGGTCGGTGATGGTTGCATTGGGTTTCGTGATGCCACTGACCTTCCGCACGTACTGGCGGGCCGCGGCCTCGATCTCTTCTCGTGTCGCCGGCGGCTCGAGGCCCCGGAGCTCAGTGATGTTTCGGCACATGCGGCCAGCGTAGGACGATCATGGCCGCCGTGAGCACCGACGTCCTGAGCCGGCGGGCGCTCAACCGGGCGACCCTCGAGCGGCAGCTCTTACTGCGCCGTGCCGACGCGCCCGTGCTCGACACCGTGCACCATCTCGTCGGCATGCAGGCCCAGGTGCCGCTCAACCCTTACCTCGGGCTGTGGTCCCGGCTGGAGCGGTTCCGGCCGGACGACCTGGCGGAGCTCATCCTCGATCGAAAGGTCGTGCGCACCGTCGTCATGCGGGGGACGATCCATCTGGTCACCGCCGACGATGCCCTGGTGCTGCCCCGGCTCGTGCAGCCGGTGCTGGACGCCGAACTGCGCCGCCATCGCGACCACGCGCCCGTCCTCGAGCGCATCGACCTCGGCGAGGTGTTGACCGTCGCTCGCGAGATTCTCCGCGAGCCTCATACCGCGCCGCAGCTCCGAGCGGCCCTGGCCGAGCGGTTCGCCGAGCACGACGCCGCCGCGCTGGCATTCGCCTGCCGGAACCACCTCGCGCTCGTTCAGGTGCCCCCGCGCGGGATCTGGGGTCGCGCCGGCCCGGTGACGTTGGCGACCGCCGAGTCGTGGCTGGGGCGACCTATGGCGGATCCGCCGATCGATGAGGTGCTGCTGCGCTATCTCGGCGCGTTCGGGCCCGCGTCGGTGGCCGACATGACGACATGGTCACGCCTCACCGGCCTGCGGGAGGTGGTGGAGCGCCTCCGACCTCGCGTCCGCGTCTTTCACGACGAGGCCGGTCGTGAGCTCGTCGACCTTCCCGACGCCCCCCGACCCGAGCCCGACGTGCCGGCCCCGCCACGCTTCCTGCCCGAGTTCGACAACGCGCTGCTCTCGCACGCCGACCGGTCCCGGTTTTTCGATGCCGATCAACCCCGGCTCTACGGGACGGGTGACCCCTTCCACGGGTCGGTGCTGGTCGACGGCACGCTGCGCGCCGTCTGGCGGATCGACCGGGTCAAGACCACGGATGCCGCCACCCTGGTCGTGACCCGCCTCGGCCGCCTCACCAAGCGGGCGACCTCGGCGGTCGCCGCCGAGGGCCGGCGCGTGCTCCGGTTCCTCGCCGCCGACGCCGACTCCCACGACATTCGAATGGTCCCGCTCGACTGAGTACCGTCTTGGTCGTGGGATTCCTCGATCGGGCCAAGAAAGTGGCCGAGCAGGCCAAGGAGTTGGCCGGGGACGCGGTGGCCGACGTGCAGGCGAAGCGAGGAGCTGCGGGCGGAGCCTCCGGCCCCTCCGAACCCTCCTCGGCGTCGACCGATTCCCGGTTCGGCACGCCGTACGTACCCGGCATGCTCGGGCGTCCTGGGTGGCGCGAGCGCGGTCTCGTCGACCCTGCGGCCGTGCTCCCCATCGACGAGCGGGACCGCGCCGGTGTGCCGCGTAGCACCAAGAGCGAAGTCGTGGAGGAGCCCTTCGGTATGGGGCGACGGTGGGCCACGGCGGGGCGTTCGGCTGCGCTCTTCTACCAGTTGTATCCCGAGCACCAGGCGTGGGAGCCCCCGGGCGGCACGACACCGTCGACCGATGTCGCGGGTGGCTCGACCGCGACGCTCCCCGACGGACGGTCGCTCGTGTTCCTCGGCGCCGACGAGTCGCGGGTTGTGCTGGAGATCACCGGCCTCGAGGCTGGGGAACAGACGAGTCTCGCCCGCACCGTCGCCGAGCATCTCGGACGCTGATCGGCTGCCAGCGCGACGTCAGATCAGACCGGTGCGACGGGAGACGAGTTCGTCGTAGGCCCCGGTCCCTTGCTGCATCGCCCAGAAGGCCGACACCAGCGGCAGGTAACCGGCGTCGATCAACGCCGAGTACGGCACGAGCCGGCGGCTGCGGGCCGTCCGTTGCCCGGTCGCGGCGTAGCGGGCCTCGCGTTGCAGGTGGTGGTCGAGCCCCTCGAGGCCCTGCGGCAGGTCGAGCATCGGGAGGAACCACGTGGCCCAAGAGAAATCGGCGCGCTCGGCCGGCACGCCGTAGAGGCGCCGGTTGCTGCGACGGACGAACGCGCCAACCGTCCGGATCGACGACGCGCCCTTCCGTTCCCGCCAGCGGAGCAGGCTGCGGGCGAGGCGGGTGGTCTTCGCCTTGAGCTTCCGCTCGGTGATGGGAGCGAGCCCGATCGCGCCCCCCTCGTAACGGAAGCCGAGGAAGTCCCAGGCCTCGCCCGGCGCGGTCGACGCCGACTTCTCCTCGTTGACGTCGAGGCCCCGCTCCGCGAGGCGATCCCGAACGAGTCGCTCCACCGTCGGGAGCTCACCGGGTGGCGCGAGCACGAGAATGTCGTCGCTGTAGCGCGCGTACGTTGCACCGGTCGCGGCGATCTCGCGGTCGAGGTCACGCAGGTAGAGGGTGGCGAGCATCGGCGCGATGGGCGTTCCGGCCATGACGCCCTTGCGGCCGCCGTCGACGATGCGCCCCGATCGCACCACCCGCGGGTCCAGCAGTGCGGTGGTCAGGAGCCTGCCCACTGGACCTTCGGCGAACGGTTCGGGGAGCCGGCTGAGGAGATCTCGCACGTCGATCGAGTTGAAGTAGTCGCGCACGTCGAGGCGCAGCGCGGCCTTGGGCTCGGTATCCGGGTCGGCGAGCACGCTGCGGAACGCGGCCCTCGCGCCGCCGCCGGGAAGAAACGACCGGCACCACGGTGAGGCCTTCTCCACCGCGGCCGGCTGCATCAGACGGTTGACCACCCGAAAGAGCAGCTCGTCGACCGGCTGGTACTGGAAGAGCCGCTTCTTGCGGCCATCAGCCTTGTTCAGCCAACCCTCTGCCGGTGGGTTCGGCTGGTAGCACCCGGCGAGAACCTCGGCGCCGACCCGGAGATGCTCGCCCCGATCGAGGAGCCCCTCGTACTCGGCGATGCGATCGCGCCGGCGGGGCTGTCGGGTTCGGAACCCGTCGACGACCGCGACCCATGGCGCATCGGTGGCGACGTCATCGAGAAGGGAGCGGGAGGGAGGTCGCTTTGAAGCGGCATCGCCGCACTCGGAGGTACGCAAGCATCCGCCTCCAGGGATCGACGTGACCATCGCGCTGTCTTGCGCTGCTCCGCTCGAAGGCGCCCGAAGGCATCCCTCCCGCTCGCCGGTGACGCTACCCGCGGTCCTGGGCGCCCGCCGTCAGGCGCGCTCCACGACGTAGCTGCGGGCCCCCACGATGGTGCTCACGACAAGGTCACCCGCCTCGACCTCCGTCTCGACCGGAACAGTTGCCGGTCGAACTGCTGTGGGGCGTCGGGCCGGTCACAAGGAGCGCGGCTCGCGGCGACGGGTATCCGTACCATCGGCGAGCTGGCCTCGATCTCGCCGTCAACATTGCCGCGGCTGCTCGGTGAGGCGGCAGGAGCGAAGCTCGGGTCACTCGCGGCCAACGCTGATCCTCGCCGGATCCAGACGAGTCGGCGCACCCGGTCAGTGGGTGCCCAGTCCGCCCTTGGGCGTCGCGTCGCCACCGACCAGCTGCTACGGGCGGCGCTCGGGTTTCTCGCCGACCGCGTGGCGACGAGGCTGCGGGCCAACGAACGCGCCGGACGGACCATCACCGTCCGGGTTCGGTTCACGGGCCTCCGCTCGGTCACGCGGTCGGTGACGCTGCCGTGGGCGGTTTCGACGACGCTCGCGCTCGCCGAGCTGAGCGTCGATCTCGCGAATGCGGCGCTCACCGACCATCCCGGTGAGCGCGAGATCACCCTCCTTGCGATCTCGGTCTCTAACCTGGTTGCAGAATCCACACTCCAGCTCGAGTTGCCTCTCGGCCTCGGCGACGAACCGCACCGCCCGGGCACGGCGGCTGCCTCGGCTCGCTGGGCGTTGGACCGGGCCGTCGACGAGGTACGTGCCCGGTTCGGCCGGGATGCGGTCGGCTACACGGCCGTCGTGTTCCGTGAAGCGCGGGGCGTCCCCGATGAGTTCAGGGAACTGGCCGAAGCGGATCGCGACGTTGACCGGTGAAGAAGAAAATGAAGTCGGGACGACCTTGTACCCTTCCCACCGGCGCAGAGGGGGTGCCATGAGCGCGGAGAGTGTCCGTCGTGCGGTGGAGAAGCTGGCCGATAACTTCGCGGCCGACCGGAGCGAACGCCAGATGCGCACCACGCTCGCCCGGGAGGACTTCGGTCTCCTGGCCGAAGCCGGGCTGCAGACGGCCGGGCTTCCCGCCGAGCGGGATGGTCTCTGGCACAGCCTTCCGGAGTCGACACGATCGATCTGCGAGATCTACCGGATACTCGCCCACGGCGACTCGTCAGTCGCACTCGTTTGCGCCATGCATCCCGCCGTCCTCTCGTTCTGGCTCGCCACACCGCACGTCCCCGAGCTCGACACCGGCGACTGGAGCGGTCAGCGCACCGCGGTGTTCGACAGTGTGGAGCAGGGCGCGTGGTGGGGCACGATCACCTCGGAGCCGGGGAGCGGCGGTGACGTCCACCGATCGAGAGCCGTCGCTCGGCGTGACGCCGACGCATGGCGGCTGAGCGGACAGAAGCACTTCGGGAGCGGGTCGGGGATCACCTCCTACATGGTGACCACCGCTGTGCCCGACGGCGAGGAAGATGCCGACTGGTTCTACGTCCCTGTCGAGGGCAATCCTTTCGACGGATCCGCGGGCATCACACTCATGGCTCCATGGGATGGTCACGGAATGCGGGCGACTCAGAGCCACGCGCTCGCGTTCGCTGACTGCCCGGTCGAACGCTTCGCCTGGCCCGGACACCTCGACGACCTGATCGACGCCGCCGCCCCGTTCATCGGCACGCTCTTCACCGCCGTGGTCCTCGGCATCCTCGAGACCGCCACCGCGGCCGCGCGGGCACAGCTGGCACCGAAGGCAGAATCGCTCCGACCCTACGAGCAGGTGGAATGGGCCCAGGCGGAGCTCGAGGCGTGGACCGCCGAGCAGGCCTACGAGGGCATGCTCCGTGCGATCGAGTCAGGGAATCCCGCCCGGGGCGCTGCGCTGCGCGGCAAGACGATCGCGGCCCAGCTCGCGGAGTCGTGCCTGCTGCGGATCTGCCGCGTGCTCGGCGGCGGGACGTTCGCCCGACACTCACCGTTCGGCCACTGGTTCGAGGATGTACGGGCCCTCGGGTTCCTCCGACCCCCGTGGGGGCTCGCGTACGACGGACTCGTCGCCGACTCGTGGGACCCGACGACCGGAAGGCGCTCGTGACCCGGCTCACCATGAATGGACGACACGCCAGGAACGGCGTGATAGCCGATTCGGGCCTGCCCGGAGCGACCGCGCTCAACGAATCGGTCCTGCATCTACTCGACGGACTCCAAGACAGGTTCGAGTCTGCGGAGCGGAACGGACTAACCCTTACCGCCGGTCACAACCTGGGTTCTCAACCATTGAATTGCGGTTGCGCGACCACGGCCGGGGCGGCTCCGGCGGGGGCCTGGCGCTGCGGACCCTGAGCTGGGCCGGCGCCAGGGGCGCCGGCGGGTACGGGTGCAGCTGCACCACAGGGGCCGAGGGCGTCACCGTGACCCAGGTGGCCGGGCACGGCGTCGTCGTCGACAATGAGCTCCTGCTCGGCCGGTGTACTGGGCTTGTGGCAAATGGTTACCGGCTGGTGCGGACCGCCCGGAGGGTCTGCCAATGCGGTACCAGTCGCGGCGGTGAGTATGACGGCAGCGACCAACATTGCGATGGCTCGCGGGGCACTACGCATGGGCTGTTTCCTCTCTCCGAACCTGCTGTTCTTCCCAAAGCCCATATTTTGGCCGGAACATGCTGTTTTCCTCCTTAAAGCACCCTATTTCCGCCTAAGTACCCGGTGAACCAGCTCGAACGGCCGCAACGGAGCGAGCCTTGCGGAATGGCGCCGTCACCGACGCTGGGGTCAACGCGTGGGAGGCGAACATCCCCCGCTGACCCGGGAGCGGAGCGATCACACGGCACCGACGCGGTCGGTCCTTCCGGGCCGGCCGCGTCGCGTTCGCGCGAAACGTGCACGCCGACCGGGCATCGGTGTCGGAGGGGGGGCACGCGGCTTGACCCCACGGGCGCGGCTGTCCCGGACGGCGCCGATCGGGGCCTGCACAGAAGGGCTCGCACCGTCGACGCCGAACGTTAGGACGATGCGGCCACGGGCCGGGCGAGGGGAACCTACGACCCCACCGGATCAGGCGGCTTGACGGCGAAGAGCTGCCACATCCCCGGTACGCCCTCGAGTTCGTGGTCACCCCAGTCGGTGAACTCGAGGCCAGAGCCC
>Ga0136613_10000544_pt1 | contig 17565 bp, 19 predicted proteins | sample AntDrymUQ2722106_2_FD_106649 | JGI IMG/M metagenome (GOLD analysis project Ga0136613, IMG submission 106649) | Polar desert sand microbial communities from Dry Valleys, Antarctica - metaG UQ272 (21.06) | ecosystem: Environmental > Terrestrial > Soil > Desert | place: Antarctica: Dry Valley... | reverse complement strand
TTCTCAACGTACATCTACTGGGCCGGGGGCGAGACGATAGCTGCGTTCGGCGAGGCTCTGGTCGAACGCGCCCGTGCCGGGGTGGAGGTCAGCATCCTGCTCGACGCCGTCGGCAGCGCGGCGAAGATGGATCGCGAACTCGTCGAGCGCTTGAGGCAGGCGGGCGCCACGGTGGAGTGGTTTCGCCCTCCGAGTTGGTACACGCTCGACAAGGCCAACAACCGGCTGCATCGACGGTTGTTGATCGTCGACGGCAGCGTCGGCTTCACCGGTGGCGTCGGCGTCGGTGAGGAGTGGACGGGTGACGCCCAGGATCCCGAGCACTGGCGCGAGACGCATGTGCGGGTGCAGGGACCGGCGGTTCGAGACCTCCTGGGAGGGTTTCAGGAGAGCTGGGCGGAGGCGACGCAGCGCATCCTCACGGGTCGACACCTGCCGGACATCTCAGGCTTCGAGGACGGCATCGATGTCCAGGTGACGCGGAGCTCGGCGACGAAGGGGAGCACGGACATCGAGGAGCTTTTCTACTCCGCCATCGCCGGCGCTCGCGAGCGTCTGTGGGTCACGACGGCGTTCTTCGTTCCGCCCGATGCCTTCGTCGATGCGCTTTGCGCGTCGGCGGGCCGCGGCGTAGACGTGCAGATCCTCGTCAACGGCCCACACATCGACAAGGAGGTCCTGCGGCGGGCCGCGCAACGTTCCTACGACAGGCTGCTTGAGTGCGGGGTGCGGATCTTCGAGTACCAGAGGACGATGCTGCACGCCAAGACGCTGATGGTGGACGGGACGTGGGCGAGCATTGGCTCCAGCAATTTCACCAACCGCTCTTTGGCGTTGAACAGCGAGCTGGCCTTCTCGCTGTCGGATCAACGCATCGTCGCGGAGCTCGAGAAGCACTTTCGAGAGGATCTTGAGCTCTCCAACGAGTTCGACCTGGAAACCTGGAGAGATCGCCCACTGCGCAAGCGGCTCGTCGAGCGAGCGATCTCTCCAATACGCGACATGTTCTGAGACGGGACGTCCAGGTAGGCTCCGGGTTGCATGCGTGCGCTCCAGAAGCTCGACGCAGCGGTCCACCGCTTCCTCGTCGCCCACAGCATCCAGCTGCTGCGCACCGCCGTGGGACTCGTGTTCTTGGCATTCGGAATACTGAAGTTCTTTCCCGGCGTCAGCCCCGCCGAGGAGATGACGATCAAGACCACCGACGCCCTGAGCTTCGACCTGATCCCCGGCCACATCGCGATCGTGCTGATCGCCAGCCTCGAATGCATCATCGGGCTGCTGCTCATCACCGGGCGCTTCCTGCGGATCGCCGTCTACCTCCTCGCCGGGCAGCTCATCGGCATCCTCGCCCCGCTCGCACTATTCACCGACCGGCTGTTCAACGGGCCACACAACGCGCCGACGCTCGAGGGCCAGTACGTCATCAAAGACATCATCCTCGTCGCATCCGGGTTTGTCGTCGCCTCCACCCTGCCCGGCCTCGTACCTGGCACGGACGCGGCCCCGTCGACCCAGCAGCGCGGACAGCCACGGACGGACTGGACGGAGCGGTAGAAATCGGCGGTTACCGAACCTCTCGTGTCCTGTCCGCTGAAGCGTCGAGGCGTTGCTCAGCTGCTCTCGACGGGACTGGTAGGCACCTGCGGCTGACGTCCGCGCGGAATGCTCCAACACGGCGATCCGCGCCGCGACCCCGAGATGCCCGTTGAGGACGCTGCCCAGCGTCTGCACGCTCGAAGCCCGATAGAGGACGCGGCGATCGACCGTCCCACCGGCGGCCTCGACCGTCAGGTGCCACGCCTCGCTACGCGCGACCAGCGCGACGATCTGCACCCTGGGCGGGCCGCACGATCGAGCTCGGCTCCCCGCCCAGACACCGGCCGTCACGTCCACGGTCAAGTGCTGCGGCTATCGTGATTGGCGTGAGCCGGCGCCAACAGCCGGGATAGCATCCGTGCAGCCGATCAGCCCTTCGAAGGCGGCGGCGCGGTGACATCTGTCTCGTTGGCGGTCGGTGTGGGTCTCGTGTGCGCGTTGCTGTCGGCACTCGCAACGAACCTCAGCTTCCTGTTCAAGCACAAGGGGGCGGTCGCCGCTCCGGATGTCGATATGCGCCATCCGCTGCGCAGCGCGATCGATCTGTTTCGCTCGCGCTGGTGGAGCATCGGCTGGGGCGTGGCGGCGGTGGCGTTCGCGCTGCACGTGGCCGCGCTGACGCTCGCGCCGATCTCGATCGGTCAAGCGGTGCTGGCGGGAGGGCTCGTCTTCCTCGCGGTGCTCGCCGACCGCTTCTTCGGCATGCATCTGGGCCGCCGGCAGTGGATCGGCATCGGCGTCGTGGCGGTCTCGCTGAGCTTGCTGACGCTGACGGGCGGCGGCGGCGGCGGCGCGCACTCGGGCTACTCGCTGGCGGGGATGATCATCTTCGAGGCCATCGCCGTCGGCGTGGGCGTGCTGTTAGTCGTCTCGCACCTGATCGAGCGCATCCCGGTGGCGCCGGGTGTGCTGCTCGGGATCGCCGCCGGGCTCGGGTACGGGATCTCAGACGTGGCGATCAAAGCGCTCTCGGGAGATCTCGACAGCGGCCCTGCCGGCCTGCTAAGCCCCTGGAGCGCGATCATCGTCACAGCGGCGATCTTCTCGTTCTTCGCCTCCGCTCGCAGCCTGCAGATCGGTGACGGCGTCACGGTCATCGCCGTCACCTCGGTGGCCGCGAACCTCTCCACGATCATCGCCGGACTGGCGGTCTTCGGCGACCCACTCGGCAATGACGTGCTCGTTGTAAGCGTCCGGATCGCAGCGTTCGCGCTGATCCTCGTCGGGGCCGCGCTAATCCCAGCGCCGGTTCGCGCCGGCGAGGCGCTCAACCAATCAGCGGCGGAGCCCGTGAGCACTGCCACGCCGCAGGAGGCTCAGCAGTGACGCGCTCCGCCGGGCGTCGCGCAGCCTATGCGACGGCGTTCGGCGCAGCCGAGATCGGCTCAAAGCTCACCGAGCCGAAGTTCGCATCCGACGAAGCCGACAACCCACACCTCGGCGACATGGTCACGCTCGAGACACTGTCCATCGGCGTCGCCGGCAAGCAGTGCATGTGGCAGACACTGCAGAAGGTCACCGACGCCTACCCCGCCCTCGCCGAAGGAGATCGTCAACACGCACGTAAAGTGCGATGACGAGGGCGTCGAGGTCGGCGTGCACGAGGCCTCCTTGGCCGACGTGCGATAGCAACGCCTCCTTCGGCGCCCTCGTTATGTCCCCCTGCGCGAACATGGTCCGCAGCAATTTGGAATCAACCATCTAGTATCGACATGCTGCCGAAGGCGTGGCGATCGTGGGTAAGCGAGGACGGGCGCGTGCGGCGTGTGCGCTACGAGCTGCGCCTCGGTTTGGGCACTCGTGCCCAAACGACCACTTCTGAAAATCGTGGTGTCCCGGTTCGATTCCGGTCTCGCCATCAGGACGGCGCGAGAAGCCGCTGCACCTCGTCCCTACCTCCCCTGCGCGGGCTCCGCTCCCGATGTTCCCTCGAGCCAGCGGACGGCGAAGGCAGTGACCGCAGGGGAGTCAACCAGCAGTGTGTCGGCGACACCGACCCGACCCCGGTTGCCGTTGCCGGCACGGACGAACGCGCGGACGACGTCGGCGAAGTAGTCCTCGGGAAGGCCGTCCACGACGGGCTGGCTGGTGTCGAACTCCTCGATTGTCCTCCACACCGTGTCGCGGCCACCGACGAACGGGACCTCGTGGCGGATCACGCGCTTGTCCGGCAAGTCGACCAGATGCTCGGCGTGGTGGAGCAGCGTCATGGTGTCCCAGGGCGCGCCGATCATGGCCACCTTGCCATCGGCTTCGACGAGCTTGGCCAGCGGCGTGCCGGGGGCCGTAGCCGTGGTCGACGGGGTGGCTCGCGGTGAACCAGTCCGCTCGAGCTCCGATCGCGGCGACTGACGCCCCGGGGTTGGCGCTGCGGCGGGCCTCCTGGGAGGGTTCTGCCGGATGTCACGATCAAGCGGGCTATGTCGTCAGTTCGGCATGAGCGAGATCGTGATCACCGGGTCCACGGGTGTCATCGGGCGGCGCGCCGTCCGCGAGCTGCTCGCCGCCGGCCACCGCGTCACGGGGGTGACGCGCTCCGCGCGCGGCCGCGAGCGGCTCGAGAGCCTCGGGGCGCGCGCCGTCGAGGCCGACGTGTTCGACGAGGCGTCGCTGCGCCGCGCGTTCGACGGGGCGGACGCCGTCAACCTGCTCACACACGTCCCGATCGCCGATCGCATGGTCGATCCGTCCGCCTGGGAGGAGAACAACCGCCTGCGCACCGAGGCGTCGGCGGCGATTGCGCGCGCCGCCCACGCCGCCCGCGTGCAACGGCTCGTGCAGGAGTCGATCGCGTTCGTGTACGCCGACGGCGGCGACGCGTGGCTCGACGAGGATGCGCCGGTCGCCGGCGTCGGCGTGATTACGACCGCGCTGACGGCCGAGCGCAACGCGCGCGAGCTGTTCGACGGCGACACCGTCGTGCTGAGCTTCGGGCTGTTCATGGGACCCGACAGCGGGTCCACGCTGGCCGACGTGACGTTCGGCTTGCGCTCCTTCACGCTGGACGTGCAGCTAGCGATCGGTCGTGAGACGGTCGCGCTCGTCGGCCCGTCCGGAGCGGGCAAAACGACCGTGCTGCGCGCCGTCGCGGGCTGCGCCGACCCGACGGCGGCCACATCACTTTCGGCGTCCGGCGAAGGTTTGACGCACGCGCGGGGATCGACCTGGCGCCTGAAGCGCGATCGGTCGGCCTAGTCCTTCAGGAGTACGCGCTGTTTCCGCACGCTCGCGCCGATGATGGCGCTACCCCGAATAGCATCCATCTGCGATGACCCCGATCGATCACCTCGATCTCGTGGTGACATCGCTCGACGCGAGCCTGGCCTTCTACCGCGGTCTGCTCGAGCCGCTCGGCTACGTGCGCGTCAGCGAGATCGAGGGCGAGCGCGGCGAACGTGTCGTGTACCTCGGGCGGATCGGCGGGATGGGCTCCGTGAGCCTGCGTGAGGCGCAGTCGGATGCCCATGGCGTGCCGTACGACCGCTACGGCGTCGGGCTGCATCACCTCGCGTTCGCCGCCCACTCGCGGTCCAGCGTCGACGAGCGCGCCGCGTGGCTGCGCGCGCGCGGCGCGCAGCTCGAGAGCGAGCCGCAGGAGTACGACTACACGCCCGGCTACTACGCCGTCTTCTTCTACGACCCCGACGGGATCAAGCTCGAGATCGTCCACCGCCCGAGCGAATCCGATCTCGTCGAGGAGGTCCGGCGGCTGGCGGCGCGCCTGGAGCGCCTCGAGCAGGAACGCGGCTGACCGTGGCTCACCGTGTGACCCGCGGTCACACGGCGCGACCCCGGGCGCGCAAGCGGTCGGTTAGCCAGCGGCGGCCGTCGCGCTCGGCAGCCGCGACAGCTCGCCGGTCAGCGTCTGGCTCGTCGCCCCGGTGATCTGCACCGCGACGATGTCGCCGGCCGACGCCAGCCCGCTGAAGTTCACGGCCTTGTTGTGGCGCGAGCGCCCGCGCAGGCGCGACGCATCCGTGCGCGACGTGCCCTCGACAAGCACGTCGAGCTCACGGCCGACGAAGCGCTGCGCGCGCTCGGTGGCGCGTCGCTGCACGACCCCGACGAGCCGCTGCATGCGCTCGACCTTCACCTCGTGCGCGACGAGGTCGTGCGTGATCGCGCCCGCCTCGGTCCCGCGCCGCGGCGAGAAGACGAACGTGAACGCGCCGTCGTAGCCGACCTGTTCGCACACCTCGAGCGTCTGCGCGAAGTCGTCCTCGGTCTCGCCGGGGAAGCCGACGATGATGTCCGTCGTGATGGCCGCGTCGGGCACGTGCTCGCGGATGAGCGCGACGCGGTCCAGGTAGCGCTCGCGCGTGTAGGTGCGGCGCATCGCCTTGAGGATGCGCGACGAGCCGGCCTGCAGCGGGAGGTGGATGTGCTCGCACAGCGACGCGAGCTCGGCGTGCGCCACGACCACGTCCTCCTTCATGTCCGACGGGTGCGGGCTCGTGTAGCGGATGCGATCGATGCCGTCGATCGCGTCGATCGCGTAGAGCAGCTCGGCGAAGGAGCGCGGCCGGCCGCCGTCGACGCGCAGGCTGCGCCCGTAGGAGTTGACGTTCTGGCCCAGCAGCGTCACCTCGCGCACGCCCTCGGCCGCGAGCGCGCGCACCTCCTCGACGAGCTCCTCCAGCGGCCGCGAGACCTCGCGGCCCCGGGTCGAGGGCACGATGCAGTACGAGCACGCCATGTTGCAGCCCGCCGAGATCTGCACCCAGGCCTGGAAGTCGCGGGCGCGCTTGCCGGGCAGATGTCCCGTGAAGCCCTCGAACTCGAAGAAGCCCTGGGCGGTCAGCGAGTCCGACGTGAGGAACTCGGCGAGCTTGTGGACCTGGCCGGGGCCGAAGGCGACGTCGACGAACGGGAAGCGCGCGAAGACCTCGTCCTTGACCGACTGTGCCCAACAGCCGCCGACGCCGATGATCCGCTCGGGATGCTCGCGCTTGAGGCGCTTGGCATGGCCGAGATGGGCGAGGAACTTGCTGTCGGCCTTCTCGCGGATCGAGCAGGTGTTGAAGAGGATGACGTCGGCGTCGTCGGCGGCGGACGCCTCGATGTAGCCGAGCGAGTCGAGCATGCCCTTCATCCGCTCGGAGTCGTGCTCGTTCATCTGGCAGCCGAACGTCGTGACGTGGTAGCGCTTCATGCGTGCGTGAAGGGTAGCCCCGGCAGGCCGCGGCGCCGGCGGGTTCCCGCCGGCCCGCGGCGGCCGCGCGCTACTTCGCAAACTCGACCGCCCGCGACTCGCGGATCACCGTGACCTTGATCTGGCCGGGGTACTCGAGCTCGCGCTCGATCTCGCGGGCGATCTCGCGAGAGAGCAGCATCGCGGCGTCGTCGTCGATGCTCGTCGGCGCGACGATGACGCGGATCTCGCGACCGGCCTGCATCGCGTAGGCCTTCTCGACGCCGTCGTGGCGGGCCGCGATCTGCTCGAGCGCGCGCAGACGCTTGACGTAGGACTCCAGCGACTCGCCGCGAGCGCCGGGGCGGGCGCCCGAGAGCGCGTCGGCGGCCTGCACGATGACGGCCTCGATCGTCTGCGGCGCGACCTCGTTGTGGTGGGCCTCCATCGCGTGGGCGACGGCCTCCGACTCGCCGTGGCGGCGCGCCATGGCGCCGCCGACCAGCGCGTGCGGGCCCTCGACCTCGTGGCTGACCGCCTTGCCGATGTCGTGCAGCAGCGCCGCGCGGGCGGCGGTCTTCGGCGACGCGCCGAGCTCCTCGGCCATCATGGCGGCGAGCTGGGCGCACTCGACGGAGTGCGCGAGCACGTTCTGGCTGTAGCTCGTGCGGTACTTCAGGCGCCCGAGCGTGCGGATGATCTCCGCGTCCAGGCCCTGAACGTTGCACTGGTAGGCGGCGTCCTCGCCGGCCTCCACGAGATGCGACTCGAGCTCGGACTTGGCCTGGTAGAAGGCCTCCTCGATGCGCGCCGGGTGGATCCGCCCGTCGGCGAGCAGCTTCTCGAGCGTCATCCGCGCGATCTCGCGCCGCACGCCGTCGAACGCCGACAGCACGACGGCGCTCGGCGTGTCGTCGATGATGAAGTCCACGCCGGTGAGGTTCTCCAGCGCGCGGATGTTGCGCCCTTCGCGGCCGATCACGCGGCCCTTCATGTCATCGGAGGGCAGCTGCACGACGGAGACGGTCGTCTCGGCGGCATGGCGGCCAGCGAGGCGTTGCATCGCGACGGAGAGGATCGAGCGCACGCGGCGCTCGGCGTCGCGCTTGGTCTCCTCCTCGATCTGGCGCACGTGGCGCGCGCACTCGTGGCGGACCTGGTCGGTGACCTCGGCCATGAGGCGGTCCTTGGCCTGGCGGGCACTGAGGCCCGAGATGCGCTCGAGCGCCGCCTCGTGCTCGCGCCGGCGGCGGGCGAGCTGCTCGCGCTCGGCCTCCAGCGCGCGCGTCTGGTCGTCGAGCTCGCGGGCGCGGCGGTCGAGCTCCTCGGCACGGCCGCTGACGCGCTCCTCCAGCCGCGCGAGCTCGTCGCGCCCGGCGGCGCCTGTGGCGAACCCGAGCAGATGGCGCCGGTGCAGACCGAACGCGCCGACGATCGCCGCACCGAGGATCGCCGCCGCAACGATCAGTTCCATCTGCTCCTCTCCTTCCGTGCCCCGGAAGCATGCTCCCGGCCGCGCGGTACCGTCGATGTCAGGGGTCCGACCGGGCGCGCGTCAGGCGGCAGCCGGCAGCAGCCGTTGCCGCCGTGCTCTCAAACGGATGAAGTGGGGTCGAAAGTGGTGTGGGTGTGTGGCGGCGACCCGGTCGCCGCCTGTTGGGTGCCTCGTCGAAGCGGTCTGGATGTTTCGGAACCTACGCGTCTGCTGCCGTTGCAATCGCCCTTCGCGGGCTCGGTCTGACCAGCCGATGATAGGACCGCTGCAAACGGCGGGCAACCGCCACCCTCAGGCAGCGGCGGCGCGCTCGAACGCCCGCACCGCGTCATGGGCGAGCTCGAGCTCGTAGCCCTTGCGCACGAGCATCCCCAGCGCCCGCTCGCGTTCGCGCTCTTGCGCGACGATGCCGTCGCGGAAGCGGCGCCGCAGCAGCTCGACCGCCGCCTCGAGCTCCTCGGCCCCGTCGCGCCCGCCGAGGGCCGTCGCGACGTGCTCGCGATCGACGCCGAGCGCGAGCAGCCGCCGCTCGATCCGCTCGCTACCCCAGCCGTCGAGGTTGCGGCGATCCTCGGCGAACGTCCGCGCGTACCGGGCGTCGTCGAGATAGCCCATGCGCACGACCTCGGCGATCGCCGCATCGGCCTCCGGCTCACCAACGTCCTTGGCGGCGAGGTGACGGCGCAGCTCGGCCTCCGTGCGGTCGCGCTTGCCCAGGTGGCGAAACGCCAGCTCGATGGCGCGCTCCGTGCTCCCCACTGGTTCCTACGCGGCCTCGACGGCGGGCGTCATCGGCGGCAGTGACCTGTCCTGGTCGCGCCCGAGCGGTGCGTCCTCACCGCGGTCGATCGGCGCCACGAGATCCTGGCCGATGCCGAGCGCGGTGTAGACCTTGGCCTCGATCTCCTTGGCGATCTCCTGGTGGTCGTCGAGGAAGCCCTTGGCGTTGTTGCGTCCCTGCCCCAGGCGCTCGCCGTCGTAGGAGAAGAACGAGCCCGACTTCGAGACGATGTTGTGCTCGATGCCGAGGTCGAGGATGCAGCCCGAGCTCGAAATGCCCTTGCCGAACTCGATGTCGAACTCGGCCTGGCGGAACGGCGCCGCGACCTTGTTCTTGACGACCTTCACCCGCACGCGGTTGCCGACCGCCTCGGTGCCGTCCTTGAGCGTCTCGATGCGGCGAATGTCCAGGCGCTGGGAGGCGTAGAACTTCAGCGCGCGACCGCCTGGCTGCGTCTCGGGCGAGCCGAACATGACGCCGACCTTCTCGCGGATCTGGTTGGTGAACAGACACAGCGTCTGCGTGCGGTTGAGGTTGCCGGCGAGCTTGCGCATCGCCTGGCTCATCATCCGCGCCTGCAGGCCGACGGTCTGATCGCCCATCTGGCCCTCGAGCTCGGAGCGCGGCGTCAGCGCGGCGACCGAGTCGATCGCGACGACGTCGACGGCGCCCGAGCGTACGAGCATGTCGCAGACCTCCAGCGCCTGCTCGCCGTAGTCGGGCTGGGAGACGAGCAGCTCGTCGATGTCGAGCCCGATCTCACGCGCGTAGAGCGGGTCCATCGCGTGCTCGGCGTCGATGAAGGCGCAGATGCCGCCGAGCTTCTGGGCCTCGGCGAGGAGGTGATAGACGAGCGTCGTCTTACCGGAGGACTCCGGGCCGAAGAGCTCGACGATCCGCCCGCGCGGCATGCCGCCGATCCCGAGCGCGAGGTCGAGCGACAGCGCGCCGGTGGGGATCGCGTTGACCTTCACCTGCGCGCCCTCGTCGCCCATGCGCATGATCGTTCCCTTGCCGAACTCGCGCTCGATCTGCATCAGCGCGCCCTGCAACGCGTCGTTGCGTGCCTTGGCGACCTTCTCGGTGTCGGTGAGAGCCATGGGTACTCAGAAGCCTTTCTGCGCTGGGACGAACAGCGCACGCTACGGGCGGGATCGGACGGAAAGCCCAGGCTAGGCCGGGTGCCTGTGACGTCTCAACATGGCTTCGTCACAAGCCTGCGCAGATGCTCCGCGCTCGGCCGGACAGGAAGACCCCTACAGCGACTCCAGGAAGGCCACCAGCTCGCGCCGCTCGCGCGCCGGCAGCCTGCGAAAGCGCTCGCGGGCAGGGCGCGCCTCGCCGCCGTGCCAGAGGATCGCCTCCTCCAGGCCGCGCGCGCGCCCGTCGTGCAGGAAGCGCGTGTGGCGGTTGACGGTCGGCACGAGGCCGATGCCCCACAGCGGCGCCGTGCGCCACTCCGAGCCTGTCGCCAGCCCATCCGGCCGGCCGTCGGCGAGGCCCGGCCCCATGTCGTGCAGCAGCAGGTCGGTGTACGGCCGGATCAGCTGGTCGCGCAGGCCGGCCACGTCGCTGGCGCCGGTCCGCAGCTCGGGCAGATGGCACGAGCCGCAGCCGATCTGCGCAAACGTCCTCTCCCCCGCGTCCGTCACCGCGGAGCCGACCGCGCGCCGCGCCGGCACCGCCAGCGTCCGCGTGTAGAACGTCACCCGCTCGAGTGTGCGCGCGTCGGCCTCAGGGCGTCCGCCCGTGCGCGCGCGGGCGCACGCGCGCTGCCCGGGGGGGCAGTTCTCCTTGCCGAACAGCGGCGACGTGATGCCGATGTCGCCCGTGAAGGCGCTCGCGCTCTGCTGCTCGACGGTCGCGACGTTGGCCTTCCAGCCGAAGCGCCCGAGCGCCGGCCGGCCGCCGCTGCCGCGCTCGCCGCCGACGCGGTTGGGGCGTCCGGAGATCCCGTCGTCGTCGCGGTCGCCGGGGTCGGCGTGCTCGACCACCGTCGCCTCGGGCACGGCCTCCAGCAGCCCGACCCCGAACACGGCCGGCGCCACGCGCGGGCTGATCTGCGCGTCGCGCGGCAGCGGCCCGAAGGCGCCGTCGGCAACCGTGTAGCGCGGCGCCAGCAGCTCAAACGGCGTTCCGTCGCCGTAGCGGCCGCGCAGCGGCGTGCGCGAGATCCGGATCCGTCCCTCCGCCGGCACGCCGGCGATCGCGCGATCCTGCAGCTGCGAGCCGTAGAAGCGCAGCGGCCGCGGTGGGTCGCCCGCGCTGAGCCGCAGCAGCAGCCCACGCTCGGGATCGCGCGGGCCGGCGGGCGGCTGCCCGCGGCCGTCGTGCAGATGGCAGGACGAGCAGGACTGGGCGTTGAACGTCGGCCCCAGGCCGTCGCGGCCCGTCGCCGACGCGGGCGCCGTCACCCAGTTGCGGTTGAAGAAGCTGTTGCCGACCTGAAACGCGCGTCGCTTGGAGCTCGGCAGCGTCTTGAGCGCGAGCGCGAACGCCATGCCGGTCGTGTCGTCGACCGTTCCGTTGCCGCCCGACAGCGCCCGACCGGCGCGGTCGCCGTCGCCGTCCCCGCAGCCGGCGAACCCCGCCAGCGCGAGGACGCACGCGAAGACCCCCGCCGCGACCGCTGCGCCGCGCACCCCTCAGCCCTCGAAGTTGACCTTGACGTCGAGCGCCTTCGCGGCCTTCGCCAGGTCGCCTCCCTGCTGCTCGATCGCCGCGATCTCGTCCGCCAGCGCCTTGTGCTCCGGCGAACCCTCCGGCGCGGCGATCATCCGCTCGAACGTCGCCGGGAATCGCTCCGCCGCGGCGACCGTCGCAGCGAGCTTCGCGCGCAGCTGCGTCGCGAGCTCGGGGTCGACCTCGCGCACGAGCGTGTCGAGGCTGTCGCCGCCGGAGACGCCCGCGGCCTCGCCCGTGTAGACCATCCGGATGCCCTTGAGGTCGTTGACGACGTCGGCGTTCGTGTTGTCGCTGAAGCAGGAGTGCTCATCCTCCTGCTCCTTGCTGTCCAGCGCGACGGCCATCCGCTCACCGGCCAGCTCGTGCGAGTTCAGCGTGCCGACCCCGCGCAGGATGTTCGTCAGCGCCTTGTCGGGATCCGCGAGGAACGTCGTGCGGTACGCCCCGCTCGGCGCCCACGGCTCGTGCACGCTGCGCAGGTCGCTGAGCAGTCGCTGCGTCGTCAGGCGCAGGTACTCCGCCCGCCGCGCGGCGTTGGGGGCCGACGTGTAGTCGCTGGCGGGCCGCGCGCCCGGTCCGGTCTTCGACTGGTCCTGGCCCCAGAGCAGGAACTCGATCGCGTGCCAGCCCGAGGAGATGTTCGTCTCGCCGCCCTTCTCGTTGGCCTCGACGATCACGTCTTCGGTGATCTTCGGGTACGCGGCGCGGTCGTTGACGATCCCGGCGCGCGGCTCGCCACGGACGTAGTCGATGTAGACCTCGTCCATCGGCCAGGCGTTGATGAGGCCCTCGGGCCCGTTCTTGGGATCGTCGATCGGGCCGCCGTAGAAGCGATATGGCTCTGTGACGATGTAGTCGTCGCGCGCGGCCAGCCAGGCCTCGCGCGCGGCGCGCAGGCTGGCCTGTGTCGGGCGGTCGAGGAAGCTGTCGATCGCGCTCTGCAGCTTCTCCGCGCTGGCGATCGAGGCGCCGTACGTCGCGTAGACGATGTCGGCGTAGTGCTCGGCGACCGCGGCCTTGCGCTCCTTGGAGACCGACGCCTCGTCATCGCCGCCACAGCTGGCGAGCCCGATCGCCAGCACGCCCAACAGAAGAAGCTTGGATCGCATCGCGCAGTCCCCCTTGGCCAGGCCACAGCAGTCCCGCGAACACTACACAGGATTAGGGTGCCCTTAGACCGGGGTCCGGCTACAGCGGCGTCGCGAGCTCCACCAGGGTCCCGAACGGATCGCGTACGTAGCCGACGCGCTGGCCCTGCGGCTTGTCCGTCGGCGCCGCCAGCGAGCTGCAGCCGGCCTCGAGCGCTCGCGCGTACGCGGCGTCCACGTCCTCTGCCACGAGCGCGATCTCGACGTTCGGTGGCCGGCCGTCGAGCGCCGCATGCTCCACGCCGCCGGCGAAGTTCCCCTCGCCGAGCGTGTACGCGGCGAACCCGAGCCGCGTCGCGCCCGTGTCGAGCTCGGCGTAGGTGTCCGACGGCGCGACGAACCCGCCCTGCAGCCCGAACGCGCGCATGTAGAACTCGCGCGCGGCGGGCGGATCGTCGACGTAGACGATGACCCAGCCGAGCGACATCGGCGCGTCAGGCATGCGCGCGCGCCTTGCGCTCGCGGCTGTACTCCCACCACGGGCGCGGCGGACCGCCGTTGGCGAAGTCGACCGCCGCCATGAAGGTGTCCAGCAGGCACGGGTCGTGGCGCTGGGCGTCGAGCGCGCAGAGGCGCTCGAAGAGCTCCTCGCCGTCGCGGCCGCGCAGGTCCTCGACGGTCGCGATGTCCAGCCGCTGGAGCATGCGCGCGATCGCGGGACCGATGTTGGGGATCTTCTGCAGCTCGCTGGGGGTCATGACGCACAGCATGGCGGTGCGGGTGGCGGCTGTCTTGTAGGAAACGGCCGTCGTGCCAGCAACCGTCGGGGGACTCCCGCCCGCGTGGAGCAGGCGGATGGGCTCGCCGACGATGCCGGTGGACCTCACCCGCTGATTCTGGGCCTGCTGCTCAGGCCGGATCATCATCGTCTCTTCGGGATGATGTCGCCGATGGCGTCGCGAGCCCGGTGGGAGATCCCTGCCGACGTGGTCAGCAGGTGCATGTGCCTTCACGGCGACGACGTGGTGCGCCAGTGGCTCGCCGAAGCCAACGTGCTTGCGGCCAGCTGCGAGGAAGAGTGGGTGCTACGGATCGACGGGTTTCTTCCCGGCGGGTCGTTGAGCTGCGTCCTGGCATGCCGTCGTGACGACGGATCTCCTGCGGTGCTGAAGCTCCTTGCGCCGTGGGCAGCGGAGTCGACGGGAGCCGAAGCGCTGGCGCTAACCGCGTGGAACGGCCGTGGAGCGGCTGCGTTGCTTGAGCGCACGCCGGACGGGCGGGCGCTGCTGCTGAGCCGCGTGAGCCCGGGAACCGCGTTCGTGCCGTCCGGGAGCGACGAGTTGGACTGCGAGCGGGTCGCCGGCACGCTTCGTGTCCTCGCGTCGGCCCCGACACCCGACGAGCTTCCGCCGCTGAGCGAGGCGCTGAGGGCTCGCTTCGCGCGGGCGCGAGGGATGGCCGGCCAGCGGCAGGAATGGATCACGGCGCAGGATCTCGATGACGCCGAGCAGCGCGCAGTCGCGCTGGCAATAAGCGCGGGCGATCGCGGCCTGGTGCACGGCGATGCGCAGGACAAGAACCTCTTGCTGAGCGACCTGGGCGGCACGTTGGTTGCGATCGATCCCGAGCCGAGCGTCGGCGATCGGCATTTCGACGCCGCGCTGTGGGCGCTCACGCACCGTCCCGGCGTGGGCGTTCGGGAGCGCTGCGCATTGCTGGCGGGCCTGCTGGCGCTCGATGCGACGCGCCTGTGGGAGTGGTGCCTCGTGCTCGCCGTGGCGGAGGTCGCGCTGGAGGTCGCGGATCGCGCGAGGGCGCATCACGAGTTCTTGGCCCAGGCGTCGCACGACGCCAGGTGAACGGCTACGAGCGCTCGGCGGCGGCCTGGCTGAGCGTCGCCATGTCGTCGACGACGATCGTGGCGCCAGCGTCTGACAGGGCTTGGCGCTTGCCGGCGGCGTTGGCGTAGCCGATGCTGCGGATGCCGGCCTGGCGTGCGGCGATGACGTCGCTGACGGAGTCGCCGACGAGGACGTTGGCGTCGGGGTCGGGATCGGCGTCGAGGGCGCGCATCGCCTCGGCGATGAGGTGCGGGCTGGGTTTGAGCAGGCCCGGGTCCGGGCTCGTGCGGCCCGTCACGGCGTTGACGTCGATGTCGTGCGCCGCGAGGTAGGCGGTGATCGCGGCAGAGGAGTTGTTGCTGACGATGGCCACGCGTCGCCCGCGCTGGCGCCAGACGTCGATCAGCTCGCTGGCGTGCGGCGTCGGCGTGGCGGTGCGCGTGGCGTCGACCTCGGCGACGCGAAGATCGCGCTCGACTCGCTCCAAGAGCTGCGCGTCGACGGTCGCGGCGTGGCGCAGGACCTCCAGCGGGTCGCCGGTGTCGTCGAGGCCCGCGGGTACGGGCGCGTTCGCGGTACGAAGGAGGTCGAGCAGCTCGATCGCGATGCTGCGGCTCGACCGGCCAGCAAAGACCGAGCAGACGGGACCGTCGAAGTCCAGCAGCAGGTACTCGGTGCGAGCGAGCAGCTCGGCGAGGTCCGGGACGGCCGAGGCGGTCACCCCTCGGCGGGGCGGCTGATCGTCCTCCACACGGTGTCGAACCAGGACTCGATCTGCTGGACGTACTGGGAGTCGCTGGAGGTGTCGTCCTCGCCGGCGGCATGGTGAAAGAGCGTCGCGTCCTTGCCCATGAGGTCGTAGATCTCGTGCGGGTCGTTGTCGACGGTGACGGTGCGCTGGACGATCGGGTAGACGCCGAAGAAGATCTCCTCGCGGTTGAGGATGTAGGCCTTGAAGAGCGGGACGAGGTCGTGGTTGCGGCACTCGACGGAGCCGCTGGTGATCAGGCCGAGCTCGTGTAGCTCGATGACGCCGTCGGTGATTGCGTTGACGTGTCGCTTGGTCATCGCATGAGAGCGCGTGCGGAAGTCGGGATCGTCGGCGAGGTTGTCGACGCGGCAGGGCAGGACGATCGGGTGGCTCGTATCCGGTAGGAGCATGCGGACGGTGATCGAGTCCGGCGCCGGCCCGGCTTGCGTGCGGATCTTGTCCAGAGGCTCCTGGATCGCCCCGAGGAGGGTCTCGGCGGTGAAGCCGAAGAAGTCGATCGAGACGTGCGGCCGCTGGAAGGCGCGCTCGAGCACGGGTCGCAGGCCGACGGGGCGGGCGATGCGCTGGCGGACGAAGACGCCGCTGCCCTGTCGCGAGACGACGAGCCCTTCGTCGCGGAGGGTTCGGATCGCCTGCTGGACGGTCATCCGGGCGACGCCGTAGCGCTTGGCGAGCTCGGTGCCGGAGGGCAGCTGATCGCCGGGACCGAGCGTCTTGGAGAGGATCGCCTCGCGCAGCGCGCTGGCGACTTGCAGGTACGGCGGGCGTGGATCGTCGGGGTCCAGGGACATGACGGGCGGGAGCGTATCGCTGGCTAGGCCACCCAGGCAATTGACCTATCTAGCCATGCTAGGTAGGCTAGGTGCTGTGGCCGCTGCAGGGGTGGCCCTACGACGCGGGAGGCTGCGGCATGCGTATTCCGGTTTCGAGAAGCCAATCGACGTTGACCGTGGCTCGCGTTGCGGCGCGCGCGGAGGCCCCGCTCCGGGCGAAGCAGTGCGGTCGTCTGGGGCGCGCGTATCGCGAAGGGCGGCTGATCTGCGGCTGGGTGCAGGTGACGATCGGCGATGACGAGCGCCTCGGGCTGACGCGGCAAGAGCGCCGCCTCGTGCAGCTGCGCTTCCACGAGCCGCTCGACGACGACCTGCGGTCCGAGCTGACGCTGCTGCTGCGCCGCCGCGGCCAGGCCGCGCGCCGCGCTGCCGAGCGCATCGAGCCGATCGAGGTGGTCGTCGACGATCCTCACGGCGAGCGCGAGCGGATCCTTGGATCTGTCGAGCCGCCGCAGGTCCATCACGGCCCGCTGCGCAACATCGAGTTCGCTGCGCAAGCTGGAGCCGTCGCGATGATGAGTGACGAGCCGAGGCCGTGCCTGAACGGCGAGGAGGTCGTGGCGCTGAAGTTCGCCGCGGGCCGCCAGCTCGCCCGCTGGGCCAACAAGCCGCGGCTCAGCGAGCACCAGCAGGCCCAGCGCGCCGCGCTCAGACGCGTCGTCCGCGTCCTGCAGGGCGACGCGTTCACGCACGGCTGCGAGCTACGGCCTCGACGCGCGGGAGACGAGCGCTGATGCGCGACGACTGGCGCAAGATCGAGCGCGGCCTCTTCGAGTCCAGCGACGGCCAGTGGCGAATCGCCAACCCCTACAAGATCACCACCGAGCTGCGCCACCGCTGGCTCGTCGCCCAACGCCGCACCACCAGGTCGGGATGGCACCTCCACGACGGCGACCACGCCACCCTCCACGACGCCCGCGCCTACGTCGAGGCCATCACCGGACACGCGCCAGCCGCGAGGCCACACCAACCTGGCCTCTCGGCTCCTCGCACCGGTCAGCGCACGCTCGCGCGTCTCCCCGTGGACCGGCGTCGCGCGCGCCGACACGCGCCTGTCAGCGCTGCCTCGCGAAGAGCCCAGCCCGCAGGCCTGCGCAGCCGGCGAAGAGTGCCCACCCCGTGATGTCCGAACCGTCACGTCCACGACTGCGCTCGGCACCACCCGGGCCGCACGACAATGCGTCGAACGGTCCGAGGCGACCGGCGTGGTGCGGGCTCGGCCCGTGAGGAACATTGGGGAGCGCCGGGGTAAACCGGCATGGAGAAGGAGATGAGAGAGCTCTACATCGAAGGAGTAGCGATCCACGGTGACCCTGAGTCATGCGTCGGCGTTCGTGAGG
>Ga0136613_10000543_pt1 | contig 17607 bp, 14 predicted proteins | sample AntDrymUQ2722106_2_FD_106649 | JGI IMG/M metagenome (GOLD analysis project Ga0136613, IMG submission 106649) | Polar desert sand microbial communities from Dry Valleys, Antarctica - metaG UQ272 (21.06) | ecosystem: Environmental > Terrestrial > Soil > Desert | place: Antarctica: Dry Valley... | reverse complement strand
GCACGATCGACAACCCCAGGCCGGTGGAGCCGCTTCTGCTCACCCCGCGTCCGCTCACGTCGACAGAGTCGGGGAGCCCCGGCCCACCGTCCTCCACGACCAGCAGCCCGCCGCCCCCCGCCGGTGCCTCCAGACGTACGTCGACGGGGGAGCCTTCCGGGGTGTAGGAGAAGACGTTGTCGAGCAAGGCGTCGATCACCGCCTCGAGATCGGCTCGACTGGACCGGACCGGAACCACTCCGGGGGGCACGCTGACCTGCAGGCGCCGGTTCTGATCCTCGGCGAGGGCGCGCCAGAAGTCGGTCCGGGCCCGCAGAACCCCGACGGCGTCTGCGCTCGCGACAAGACCCTCGCGCTGGGAGCGACGCGCCTCACGGACGACGTCGTCGATCATCCGGTCCAAGGTGTCGACATCGGCGGACAACCGTTCTCGTTCGTGCTCAGGCATGGCCTCGACCGCCAACCGCAGTGCCGTGATCGGTGTGCGCAGGCGGTGTGAGAGATCGGCGACGTTCTCACGCTCCCGCTCGATGAGCTTGGCTACCCGTTCCACCAGACGGTTCAGGGCCACCGCGACCTCCTGCACCTCGGGCGGGCCCTCCGCCGAGATCCGCGTCGTCAGGTCGTCCTCCCCCAGGTGGTGCGCCGACCGTGCCAACGACCGGATGGGTTCGACGAAGCGACGGCCAAGCCGGTCGGCCATCGCCAGGCTGCCGGCGAGCAGCGCCAACCCGAGCAGTGCCAGCACCACCCAGGCCATGCGCACGTCACTGGCGAAGCCACGTGTCAAGATGCTGACCCGGATCACTGGGGTCTCGACCGGCAGTGCGCTACTCCCGCCGAGCGACACCGGCACCAGAATCTCCGATCCACCCGGCACGTCATCGACGCGCGCCTGACCGGTCTTGCGTGCCTGGCGGACCCGGGCGTCCTCACCCTTGATCGGACCGATCGCCGTACCGTCCGGGTAGAGCACCGTTGTCAGGGTGGAACGGCGGTCGGAGTTGATCGACTCCAGGTAGACCGACACGGAGCCCTTGTCCTGACCTGAGACCACCGTCTCGGTCGCCTGCACCTCGAGCGCAGCTCGCGCAATCCGGTCCTCGATCGCATACTGGCTCACCAGCAACGCCATCGGGACCAGCAACGCCATCGGGACCAGCATCGCCAACAGGACCATGACGGTGGTCGCGGCCACGGTGAGGATGAGGCTTCTCCTCATGTCTCCGGGGCCGCCAGCCTGACACCGACACCGCGAACGGCCTGCAGATAACGCGGCCGGTCCGCGGTCTCTCCCAGCTTGCGCCGCAGCCACGACAGGTGCACATCGACTGTCTTGTCGGGGCCTCCGTAGGACTGCTGCCACACGTCGGTGAGGAGCTCCCGCTTGGTGACGACTTCCCCTGCGCGACCGGCGAGGTAGGCCAGCAGCTCGAACTCCTTGGGGCTCAGCTCGATCTTCTCCCCGGCGAGGGTTGTCCGGCGTGCACGCACATCGATCTCCAGGTCGCCGACGACCACGACGTTGGGAAGCTTCGACGAACCACCTGCTCGCCGCAGCACCGCCCTGATCCGCGCTTCGAGCTGAGCGGCGGTGAAAGGCTTGATGACGTAGTCATCGGCACCGGAGTCGAGCGCCCGGAGCAACGAGGGCTCATCGTCGCGGGCGCTGGCGATGATGATGGGCACCTGGCTCACGGCGCGGATCATTGCGAGCACCTCAGTCCCGTCCACGTCAGGAAGGCCGAGGTCAAGCACCACGAGATCTGGTCGTCTGTCCACGACCTCGGACAGTCCGGCCATCCCTGTGGCGGCGGAGCTGACGGCGTATCCACGCTCGTCCAACGCACGCATGAGCAGCGACCTGATGCGTGCGTCATCCTCGATGATCAAGAGTTGAGGCACCTGCAGAACGTAACGCACGACGGGCGTTGGCGGTCCGCACCAGCAGGCAACCTTAACGCTGCTTTAGGACGCTCCTAACCCCACAGCATCCGCGTCGTTCCATGCTGGCATCGTGCGCACTCGAGTTCTCTACGCCGTTGCCTGGGCGCTCGCTGCGACCGCGGCTATCGGTGTCGGGGTCGCCACGGTCGCCACCGTCGGTGATGCCGTCCGTGGTCGGGGCCCCCTCGGGAGCGATGTGCGACAGGCGGACCGGGCGGCCGACAGGGCCAAGCAGCCTGCCCGCCCGGATCCGTCAGCGGCGGTCGTGACGAGGGACATCTCCCGTGACTTCGGCACGTTCGTGGTGTCCTGCCAGGGTGTCTACGCCATCGGGGTGGAGGCCCGCCCGGCCCGCGCCGGAGGCTGGCGGATGGTTCGGTATGAGCCAGGTCCCGACGACGATGTGGAGGCGGTGTTCCGTGACCGGCGTCAAAGTGTCGACGTGGAAGTCTTCTGCGACGACGGGCACCCCACGGTCGCTGAGATCGAGCGCAGCCGGCTGCCTGACGACGACTGAGCGAGCCAGCGCCCGGGCATGAGTTGTTCCTGGGCTGTTGGCTGCGGGCGTGGCGGTCTGCAAGATCGGTCGATACGTTGTTGACAGCCCCCAATGCCGCCAACCAAGTCCCTGGAGGTCGACCATGTTCAACCTGGCCGTGCTGCTCGAAGACTCCGCCCGCAAGGTCCCAGAGCGGGATGCGGTCGTCTTCGGCGACACCCGACTCAGCTACGCCAAGGTCGACGCGATGGCCAACCAGGTCGCACATCTGCTTGTGGAGCGGGGGATCGGACCCGGCGACAAGGTTGCGCTCTCGTGTCCCAACCTGCCCTACTTCCCGGTCATCTACTACGGCATCCTCAAGGCCGGTGCCGTCGTGGTCCCCCTCAACGTGCTCTTGAAGGGCCGGGAGGTGGGCTACCACCTGGGTGACTGCGACGCGAAGGCGTACTTCTGCTTCGAGGGCACAGCGGAGCTCGCGATGGCCGAGGCGGGGCTCGCCGGCTTCAAGGACGCCGACGCCTGCGAGCACTTCTTCGTCATACCCGCCGATCCCGCCGGACCTGTCCCGGTCGAGGCCGGCGACCACTTCTTCGCGGCAACGAAGGACCAGCCGGGCACATTCGAGACGGTTGTCACCGAGGCGACCGACACCGCCGTGATCCTCTACACGAGCGGTACGACGGGACAGCCCAAGGGTGCCGAGCTCTCCCACGCCAACATCGCGTTCAACGTGACCACCTGCCACCGCATCTGGGAGCTGAGCCCCTCCCAGCCCGACGTCCACCTCGTCACCCTGCCGCTGTTCCACTCGTTCGGGCAGACCGTGCAGATGAACGCCGGTTTCGGGCTCGGCTCGACGCTCGTGCTCATGGCCCGGTTCGACCCCGCACAGGCCCTTGCCCTGATGGACAAGGAGGAGGTGACGTTCTTCGCGGGCGTCCCCACGATGTACTGGGGGCTCCTCGGTGCCCTGACCGACGACGTCGACGTGCAGAAGATCGCCGGCAACCTCCGCCGTGCGGTCGCTGGTGGGGCGTCCCTGCCGGTGGAGATCATCACGGAGGTCAAGGAGCGCTTCGGCGTCCAGATCCTCGAGGGCTACGGACTGTCGGAGACGTCGCCGGTGGCGACCTTCAGCCATCTCGACCGCGAGCCGAAGGCTGGTTCGATCGGTACGCCGATCTGGGGCGTGGAGGTAAAGCTCATCGACGAGGACTGGAAGACAGTGGGGGGTGCCGACGAGGTAGGCGAGATCGCGATCCGCGGGCACAACATCATGAAGGGCTACTACGAGCGCCCGGACGAAACCGACGAGGTGATGAAGGACGGCTGGTTCCGGTCGGGCGACCTCGCGCGCCGCGACGAGGACGGCTACTACTACATCGTCGACCGAGCGAAGGACATGATCATCCGCGGCGGCTTCAACGTCTATCCGCGTGAGGTCGAAGAGGTGCTGCTGACACATGAAGACGTGTCGCTCGTCGCGGTCGTCGGCGTCCCGCACGAGAGCCACGGCGAGGAGATCAAGGCGTACGTGATCCGCAACGAGGGCGCGAGCGTCACCGAGGACGAGCTGGTGGCCTGGTCGAAGGACCAGCTGGCGTCGTACAAGTATCCCCGTGTCGTCGAGTTCCGCGACGAGCTGCCGATGACGGCCACCGGCAAGATCCTCAAGCGTGAGCTCACCTGATCCCACGCCGCTCCTGCCCTCCACCCTGGCCGCCCACCCGGGGTTTGCCATGTTTACACGCCTGGTGGACTGTAAGCATCGCAAACCTGCGCTGCAGACTGGGCGTTTGCCATGTTTACATCGCAAACCCCCGGGGCGGGCGCCTGCCAGCGGGTGCTCGATACCGAGGGCACGACTGGCTGCCTAGACTGAGCGCCACCCTTCGACCATCTGCTGACGAGGAGCAACCGTGGCTCGTGTCGTCGTCGACGTCATGCTCAAGCCGGAGATCCTCGACCCCCAGGGCAAGGCCGTCCACGGAGCACTGTCTCGCCTCGGCTTCGACGGCGTCGTCGACGTCCGACAGGGCAAGCGCTTCGAGCTCGAGCTCGAGGGTGATGTCACCGAGGAGCGCCTGGCCGAGGTGCGCAAGGCGGCAGAGACCTTGCTCAGCAATCCCGTGATCGAGGACTACACGGTGCGGGTCGAGCAGCAGTGAGGCTGCTCTCATGAAGGTGGGCGTGGTCACCTTCCCCGGCTCGCTCGACGACGTCGACGCACGTCGCGCAGTCACGATCGCCGGTGGAGAGGCGGTCGCTCTCTGGCACGGTGACCACGGTCTGCGCGACGTCGACGCGGTGGTGCTGCCAGGCGGCTTCTCGTACGGCGACTACCTGAGGTGCGGGGCGATCGCCCGCTTCGCCCCCGTCATGACCGAGGTCGTCGAGGCGGCCAAGTCAGGCATGCCGGTCCTCGGCATCTGCAACGGCTTCCAGATCCTCTGTGAGTCGCACCTGTTGCCGGGGGCGCTGATCCGCAACGACCACCGCAAGTTCGTCTGCCGCGACCAACCGCTTCGCATCGAGAGCACCTCGACTGCATGGACGTCGCGGTATGACGAGGGCGCCGTCGTCACCCTCGTGCTCAAGAACGGCGAGGGCGGGTACGTCGCCGATGACGCGACGCTCGACCGGCTCGAGGGCGACGGGCGGGTCGTCGCGCGCTATCTCGGCGGCAACCCGAATGGGTCGCTGCGCGATATCGCGGGCATCAGCAACGAGCGCGGCAACGTCGTCGGGCTGATGCCGCACCCCGAGCACGCAGCCGAAGGCCTCTGCGGCCCAGGCACCGACGGCTTGCCGTTCTTCACGTCGGTTCTCCAGGCACTCACAGCGGCATGACTGCGCCCTGTGGAGGCGATCCCCTGGTGCGGCGGCGGTTCGAGATCAGCGGCCTCGTGCAGGGGGTCGGCTTCCGTCCGTTCGTCTACGTCGCGGCGGTCGGCAAGGCGTTGTCGGGCTTCGTCGTCAACGACTCCACTGGTGTGATCACCGAGGTCGAAGGTCCGAGCAGCGCTGTCGACGCGTTCGCCGAACAGCTCGGCACCGAGGCGCCACCGCTGGCGGTGATCGAGGCGATCCGCGTCACCGAGCTTGTTACCACCGGCGGTACTGGTTTCGTCATCGACCCGTCCCAGCGCGGCGACGGGCGGCGTACGCTCGCGAGCCCCGACGTCGCGACCTGCGACGACTGCCTTCGCGAGCTGGCGGAGCCGGGCGACCGGCGCTACCGCCACCCGTTCATCACCTGCACGAACTGCGGTCCACGCTTCACGATCATCACCGACCTCCCCTATGACCGCCCGACGACGACCATGGTCGACTTCGCGATGTGCACGCAGTGCCGCAGCGAGTACGACGACCCGACCGACCGACGCTTCCACGCCCAACCGATCGCGTGCCGTGACTGCGGGCCACGGCTCGAGTTCGTCGACGAGAATGGGCGGGTCGAGGGCGACCCGGCCAGTCTCACGCTCGCCCGTCACCGGCTCGGCAACGGCGCGATCCTCGCCGTCAAGGGGATCGGCGGCTACCACCTCGTCTGTGACGCGGAGAACGAGGACGCGGTCAACGCGCTGCGTCGGCGCAAGCAGCGCGGGAACAAGCCGTTCGCCGTCATGGTCGCCGACCTCGCGGCCGCGCGTGACATCGTCGAGGTCGACGACTCCGAGCGGTTGCTGCTCACCGACTCGAGGCGGCCGATCGTGCTGCTCAGGCGCAACCGAGATGCCTCGGCCGCGGTGGCAGCTGGCGTTGCTCCCGACACGAGCGAGCTCGGGGTCCTGCTTCCCTACAGCGGCCTCCACACGCTGCTGTTCGGAGTCGTCGGTGACGCACCCGGCCCGCGCCTGCTCGTGATGACCTCCGGCAACCGCGGCGGTGAGCCCATCGTCACCGACGACGAGGAGGCGCTCGTCCGGTTGCAGCCACTGGTGGACGGGTGGCTGCGCCACGACCGCCGGATCCACGTCCCGTGTGATGACTCGGTGGCGCGGGTGGTCGCGGGTGCGGAGCTCCCGATCCGGCGCTCGCGAGGCTATGCGCCGATGCCGGTGGCGCTGCCGTTCGACGTGCAGCCGATGCTTGCCGTCGGCGCCGACCTCAAGAACACCTGCGCGGTGGCCGAGGGCCGGCACGCGTGGCTGAGCCAGCACATCGGCGACATGGACGACCTCGCGACGGTCAACGCGTTCGGCGCCGCGGAGCGGCATCTGGAGATGCTCACCGGGGTCCGACCTGCGGTGATCGCGTGTGACGCCCATCCTGGCTACCGGTCGACCGGGTGGGCGGGGGCCCACAGTGCGGGCAGGCCGGTCATCTCGGTCCAGCACCACCATGCGCACGTCGCGGCTGTCATGGGCGAGCATGGGCTGGACGGCACGAGCCCTGTCATCGGGTTCGCCTTCGATGGCACCGGCTACGGTCCGGACGGTGCCATCTGGGGCGGCGAGGTGCTGGTCGCCGACTACAAGGCCTACCGGCGTTTCGCCCACCTCGCGTACGTCCCACTCGCGGGAGGCGACGCGAGTGTGGAGCGGCCCTACCGGATGGCTCTGTCGCACCTGAGGTCCGCCGGGGTCGACTGGTCGCCTGACCTCCCCCCCGTGACCGCCTGCCCCGCCGACGAGAGGGCGGTGCTGGCTCACCAGCTCGCGAGTGGGTTCGGCTGCGTCGACACGTCGAGCATGGGCAGGCTGTTCGATGCCGTCGCGGCCCTCATCGGCGTACGCCATGTCTGCGACTATGAGGCACAGGCGGCGATGGTCCTCGAGTCGGTCGCTGACGACGACCGGGGTGCCGACGGCTACCGGTTCGACTTCGTCCAGTCCGAGCACGGCGACCTGGCGATCGATCCCACACCGGTGATCATCGGCATCGTCGACGACCTGCGCGCCGGCAAGCCGGTGGGGCGGATCTCCTCGCAGTTCCACTCCGCGGTGTCAGACATCGCCGTCGCCACCGCCGTGCGGGCGCGCGCGGCGCTGTTCACCGAGGCAGATCGTACGACCGTCGTCCTCGGCGGGGGGGTCTTCCAGAACGTCAGACTCCTCGGCGAGTGTGCGGGAGCGATGCGCGCCGAAGGCTTCGACGTCCTAGCCCCGACCCGACTTCCACCGAACGACGGAGGCATCGCTCTCGGGCAGATCCTCGTGGCCAGCGGGGCATAATCGACCCTTTCGGCGTTCCATCTCCCCGATCACTTACAACTTCCGTTGTGGAGGGGTATAACGGGAAGTCACGAGAGGAGGTGCTCGATGTGCCTAGCAGTGCCCGGTCGCGTCATCAGCATCGAAGAGCGCGACATGACGCCCATGGCAGAGGTCGACTTCGGCGGTGTCAAGAAGGACGTGTGCCTCCAGTACATCCCCGACATCCGGATCGGTGAGTACGTCATGGTGCACGTCGGCTTCGCGATCCAGCGGATGGACGAGGAGTCGGCCCTCGAGACCCTCGCGAACTTCGAGAAGCTCGGGATCCTGGAGGAGGAGTTCGGTGACGGGTTCGCGCTCGCCGCCCAGCAGGCGGGCGAGCCGCACGTTCTCGACACGGAGGAGTCACGATGAAGTATCTCGACGAGTTCAGCAACCCCGACCTGGCCAAGAAGCTGGTCGACCAGATCCACGAGGTGACCACGCAGCCGTGGGCGATGATGGAGGTCTGCGGGGGTCAGACCCACTCGATCATCCGACACGGCATCGACCAGCTGCTCCCTGACGAGATCGAGATGATCCACGGCCCCGGCTGCCCGGTGTGTGTGACCCCGCTGGAGATGATCGACAGGGCGCTTGCCGTCGCCTCGGAGCCAGGCGTGATCTTCTGCTCCTTCGGCGACATGCTCCGCGTGCCCGGCAGCTCCGCGGACCTGTTCCGGATCAAGAGCGCGGGCGGCGACGTCCGCGTCGTCTACTCCCCGCTGGACGCCCTCAACCTGGCCCGGGAGAATCCCGACCGACAGGTGGTGTTCTTCGGCATCGGCTTCGAGACGACTGCCCCGGCGAACGCGATGACCGTCTACCAGGCGCAGCGGCTCGGGATCAAGAACTTCTCGCTTCTCGTGTCGCACGTGCTGGTCCCCCCAGCCATGTCCGCGATCATGGAGTCCCCGACCTGCCGCGTCCAGGGGTTCCTGGCGGCAGGTCACGTGTGCTGCGTGATGGGCACCCACGAGTACCCGCCGCTCGCGGACAAGTACCAGGTGCCTATCGTCGTCACCGGGTTCGAGCCGCTCGACATCCTCGAGGGGATCCGCAAGACGGTCATCCAGCTCGAGGAAGGCCGGCACGAGATGGAGAATGCCTATCCGAGAGCAGTCCCGGCCGACGGCAATAAGCCAGCGCAAGAGATGCTCAACGACGTCTTCGAGGTGACCGACCGCAGTTGGCGTGGCATCGGCGTGATTCCCCAGAGCGGGTGGAAGCTGTCCCACAAGTACCGCGAGTTCGACGCCGAGGAGCGCTTCCAGGTCACCGGCATCCACACCGCGGAGTCGGCGCTCTGCCGGTCCGGTGAGGTCCTCCAGGGGCTCATCAAGCCGCACGAGTGCGCTGCGTTCGGCAAGGAGTGCACGCCGCGGAACCCGCTCGGCGCCACGATGGTCTCGTCGGAGGGCGCTTGCGCCGCCTACTACCTCTACCGCCGCCTCGAGCTCGTGGGGAGCTGAGGATGGCGGAGCCGCTTCCAGCGGGCCCGGGTAACGATCTCGACTTCAACGCGTGGGTGTGTCCGGCGCCGCTGCGCGACTCGCCGGCCATCGTGATGGGGCACGGCGGCGGCGGCGCGCTGTCCGGCGAGCTTGTTGAGCACCTGTTCCTCCCCGCATACGGCGATGCGGCTGCGGACGCACAGCTCGGGGACTCGGCGATCGTCGAGGTCGCCGGTGGCCGACTCGCGTTCTCGACCGACTCGTACGTCGTAAAGCCGTTGTTCTTCCCAGGCGGGTCGATCGGTGACCTCGCGGTCAACGGGACCGTCAACGACATCGCGATGGCGGGCGCGACGCCGCTGGTGCTGTCGACGGCGTTCATCATCGAGGAGGGCACCCAGCTCGCTGAGCTCGGTCGGGTCGCGGAGGCGCTCGGAGCCGCCGCGCGCAAGGCCGGCATCAAGCTCGTGACGGGCGACACCAAGGTCGTGGACAACGGCAACGGTGACGGTGTGTTCGTCAACACTGCAGGGATAGGCGTCCTCGCTGACGGCGTCGACATCCGGCCCGAGCGGGCGAGTGTCGGTGACGTCATCATCGTCAGCGGCGACATCGGAGTGCACGGCGTGGCCGTGATGAGCTGCCGCGAGGGACTCGAGTTCGGGACCACGGTGCGCAGCGACTCGGCACCGCTCCACGGTCTCGTCGCCGACATGATCGCGACCGGAGCCGACATCCATGTGCTCCGGGACCCGACCCGTGGCGGGGTCGCTGCCTCGCTCAACGAGATCGCGAAGGCCGCGAAGGTCGGGGTGGCCGTGGTCGAACGTGACCTGCCGATCCCACAGACCGTCCGCGACGCATGCGGGCTGCTCGGACTCGACCCCTTGTACGTCGCCAACGAAGGCAAGCTGTTGGCGTTCGTCTCGTCCGACGATGCCGACCGGGTGCTCGCGGCGATGCACGCACACGAGTACGGCCGCGATGCACGTGTCATCGGCCGCTGCATCGACGAGCATCCGGGCATGGTGGTCGCCCGGACCGGGCTCGGAGGCACCCGCGTGGTCGACCTACCCCTCGGCGAGCAGTTGCCCCGGATCTGCTGACCGCTGCCCATGACTGACAGCGCCGGAGTGCACCTGTCGGGTGCGGAGCTGTTCGCGCGTTACGCCTATCCACCGAACGAGCTCGGCTACTGCGGACCAGACGATCCCCGCGGGTTGCTCGTCCGGGGTACGCCGGAGGCGACAGCCGAGATCACCCGCCGCGCGAGAGGGTTCGAGGGTGCCTGGGTCTACCTCGAGCTGATCGCCGCATCGGCGGGGATCAGCGACCCACTCGACGTGCGGGTGGTCGAGGCCTACTGGCTCGGCAACGAGCTCCTCGAGGCGATCGACAGCGCCTGGTTCCTCGACGCCCTCCGCGACCGCTTTCGCGGGCAGACGGGAGGGCAGTGGGCCGGCGGCATACCCGACCTCGAGGCGGCAGTCCTCCCGCACCACGCGTTCCACGTGTTCGCGGTCTATCCCTGGGTGGGGCTGCTGCGGGGCGACAGCGACGTGCCGCGCTCCGTCCTCGACTCGTGCCGGATCCGTACCGGCGTCGTCGAGTCGGTGCGCGGCGAGGCCGCGACAGTACGAGCGGGGCTGTTGACGTGGGACGGGCAGCGACTTGCGATCGGAGCCAGCGACCTGCTCGAGACCCGGTGGAGCGACAGCGGCCGCTCGTTCCTCGACGGCGTGAGCGTGGGCGACCCGGTGTCCGTTCACTGGGACTGGATCTGCGACGTACTCACCCCCGGCCAGTCAGCTGCGATCGAGGCGTACGAGGCCCGTCAGCTGGCCGTGACGAACCAGGTGCTCGACCTCGCGAGCTGACCGTCCGACCGGTGGGGCCGCGACGACCGATACCGTTGGCTGCGCGGTAGGGTCCGCGGGCGAACCTCCCCTCGAAGATCTGGAGCCACGTCGGTGACCGACCAGCGCCACCTCGACACCGTCGGCCACGCGCACCGCTCACCCGACGCACAGCAGCCGTGGGCCGACCTCGGGCTCAAGCCCGACGAGTACGCCCAGCTGCGCGAGATCCTCGGCCGACGAGCCACGTCGAGCGAGCTGGCGATGTACTCGGTGATGTGGAGCGAGCACTGCTCCTACAAGTCGAGCAAGGTGCATCTGGCGAAGTTCGGTGAGCTGGTGACCGACGAGATGCGCGAGCACCTGATGGTGGGCATCGGGGAGAACGCCGGCGTGGTCGACATCGGCGACGGCTATGCCGTGACGTTCAAGATCGAGTCGCACAACCATCCGTCGTACGTCGAGCCCTATCAGGGCGCAGCGACAGGGATCGGCGGCATCGTCCGCGACATCTTGTCGATGGGGGCGCGTCCGGTCGCCGTGATGGATCCGTTGCGGTTCGGGCCGCTCGGAGCACCCGACACGCAGCGGGTGCTGCCGGGGATCGTCGCCGGCATCGGCGGCTACGGCAACTGCCTCGGTCTCCCCAACATCGGCGGCGAGACGGTTTTCGACCCGACGTATGCCGGCAACCCGCTGGTCAACGCACTGTGTGTGGGCGTGATGCGGCACGAGCAGATCCATCTCGCCAAGGCGTCAGGTGAGCACAACCTCGTGGTTCTCTACGGGGCGGCCACCGGTGGCGACGGGATCGGCGGCGTCTCGGTGCTCGCGTCGGAGACGTTCCACGCCGGGGGCTCGACGCCGGGTCATTCGAGGAAGAGGCCCAGTGTGCAGGTGGGCGACCCGTTCATGGAGAAGCTGCTCGTCGAGTGCACGCTCGAGCTCTTCGAGAAGCGGCTCGTCGTCGGAATCCAGGACCTCGGCGGAGCGGGGCTGTCGTGCGCGACGTCCGAGCTCGCCGGCGCCGGTGACGGCGGGATGCACGTCTGGCTCGACCGGGTGCCGCTGCGCGACGCCTCGCTGCTGCCCGAGGAGATCTTGATGAGTGAGTCGCAGGAACGGATGATGGCGGTCGTCGAGCCCGCCCACGTCGAGCGCTTCCTGAAGATCTGCGAGAGGTGGGACGTCGAGGCCACCGTGGTCGGGGAGGTGACGGCGACCGGCCGGCTGGTGATCGAGTGGCAGGGCGAGACGATCGTCGACGTGCCTCCGCGCAGCGTGGCTCACGACGGGCCGGTCTACCGGCGCCCCCTCGTCCGGCCGGACGAGCAGGACGCGCTGCAGGCCGACGGTGCCGAGACGCTGTCGCGGCCGACGACCGGCGCAGAGCTCCGGGCGACACTGCTCCGGCTTGTCGCGTCGCCCAACCTGTGCGACAAGTCGTGGATCACCGACCAGTACGACCGCTACGTCCGGGGCAACACCGTGCTCGCCCAGCCCGAGGACGCCGGCGTCATCCGCGTTGACGAGGAGACGGGTCTCGGCGTCGCCGTCTCGACGGACTGCAACGGTCGTTTCGCCAGGCTCGACCCGTATGCGGGTGCCCAGCTCGCGCTGGCCGAGTCCTACCGCAACGTCGCGGCCTGCGGCGCCCGGCCGCTCGCCGTCACGGACTGTCTCAACTTCGGGTCGCCGGAGGACCCGGCGGTGATGTGGCAGTTCGCCGAGGCGACCCGCGGCCTCGCCGAGGCTTGTCGAGCCCTGGGTATCCCCGTCACGGGGGGCAATGTCAGCTTCTACAACCAGACCGGCGACGTCCCGGTCCTGCCGACGCCGGTCGTCGGGGTGCTCGGTGTCATCGACGACGTCAGCCGGCGTACACCGATGGGCTTCGCCGAGGAGGAGCAGCAGATCTACCTGCTCGGCACCACCCGCGAGGAGCTCAGCGGGTCCGAATGGGCCCACGTCGTGCACGGCCACCTCGGTGGGCTGCCGCCGCTGCTCGACCTCACGGTCGAGCAGCGGCTCGCCGACATCCTGGTCACCGCGTCGCACGAGGGCCTGGTGGCCGCCGCTCACGACCTGTCGGACGGCGGTCTCGCGCAGGCGCTTGTCGAGTCGTGCCTGCGGCGGGGAGTCGGGGCCCGGGTCCGGGTGCCGGACGGGGTGGACGCCTTCGTCGGGCTGTTCGCCGAGTCGGCCGGCCGCGCGATCGTGGCCCTGCCGCGCGGCGCCGAGGTGCGCTTCACCGACCTCTGCTCGGCCAGGCACCTCCCGTACGTGCGGATCGGTGTCACCGAGGGTTCCGGCGACGATGCGGTGCTCGGGGTCGAAGGGCAGTTCAGCATCTCGTTGGGCGAGCTCCGGGAGGCCTGGACCGCCACGCTGCCGGCCGCCTTCGACTGACCCGTGCGTCGAGCCGCCCGGTTGTTGGTGTCGGGCCGCAACTTCTCGGCCTCCGGCTGCGCGCTTTGGGGAAACCTGCCCGGGCCATGAACCCTACGAACTACCCAAACCTCGGAGGGCTCCCGTCCGAGCACGCGACGGGTGGGCGCACCGACCTCGTCGTAGGCTCGCCGGTATGCCGGTGCGTGTGCGAGCCCTCCCGCCCGACGAGGTCGCCCCGCTGCTCGGTCGGCTCGAGGTGGCCCGGCTGGTCGGGGAGCCCGACCGCGACGACATCCGAGCCGCGGTCAAGCACTTCCTCGCCGTGCTGGCCGCCCGCGCCCCCGGCCAGAGCGTCGAGGTGCGGGTGCCGCCGTACGCCGCGGTGCAGTGCATCGAGGGCGCTCGTCACACCCGTGGGACGCCACCCGCGGTCGTGGAGACGGACGCCGACAGCTGGCTCGACCTGGCGCTGGGGCGGTCGACCTTCGCCGAGCTGTCCGCCGCGGGGAGTGTCCGGGCGTCAGGGGAGCGCTCGGACCTGACCTCCCTGCTCCCTCTCACCTAGCCGCGGCAGGGGATGTCGGCCGGGTGACGTGTGCGTCGTCCCACGGGTCAGGAGGTGTACACCCCAAGCCCACCGTTTGCACCGCAGGTTTGCGATGTAAACAGGCCGGAGAGACTGTCTACATCGCAAACGAACGCGGCGGGAGCGGGAGCGATGGCGGTGGTGGTCGGCTCCGGTGTGATGCGGGTCGGTAGGGTCAGTTGGATGAGCCCTTCCTTCGACCTCGAGAAGGCCGTTGCCGCAGTGCTGCCCGGGGTGCGCGCCGACCTCGAACACCTCGTGCGCATCCCCTCGGTCGGCGCCGACCCCGAGCGCCACGACGACGTACGACGCTCGGCCGAGGCCACCGCCACGCTGTTCCGCGAGGCGGGTCTGGACACCCAGCTCGTCGAGGTCGAGGGCGGGCTGCCCGCCGTGATCGCCCGCAAAGCCGCGCCACCCGGCAAGCCGACCGTGCTGCTCTATGCCCACCACGACGTCCAGCCAGAAGGTGACCACGCCGCGTGGGACACCGAGCCGTTCGAGCCCACCGAGCGCGGCGGCCGCCTCTACGGGCGCGGCGCCGCCGACGACAAGGCGGGGATCGCGGCGCACCTCGCCGCGATCCGGGCGCACGGGGACAACCTGCCGGTCGGCGTCACGGTGTTCGTCGAGGGTGAGGAGGAGAACGGGTCCGAGTCGCTCCCCGCCATCCTCGAGCAGCATCGCGATCTGCTGGCCAACGACGTCATGGTCATCGCGGACTCGACGAACTGGGACATCGGGATCCCTGCCCTCACCACGTCACTGCGCGGCCTCGCGGGGTGCGTCGTCGAGGTCCGCACGCTGGACCACGGCGTCCACTCGGGCATGTGGGGAGGGGTGGCGCCCGACGCGCTCACCACGCTGATCCGGATGCTGGCCACGCTGCACGACGATGAGGGCAACGTCGCGGTCCAGGGACTCGTGTCGGGCGCCGCCACCGACCTGGTCTACCCCGAGGACCGCTTTCGTGCCGAGGCGGGAGTCGCAGACGGGGTCGAGCTCGTCGGCACCGGGTCGGTGGTAGACCGGCTCTGGACGAAGCCCGCGATCTCCATCGTCGCCTTGGACGCGACCCCCGTCGCCGCCGCGAGCAACACGCTCATCCCGGTCGCCCGGGCCAAGGTCAGCATGCGGATCGCACCCGGCGACATCGCCAGGCGGGCCCTGCACCACCTCCAGGAGCACCTGCGCGCACACACGCCGTACGGCGCCCAGGTGGCGTTCTCTGACGACGACCTCGGTGAGCCGTTCGCGGTCGACGCGAACGGACCGGTGTACGACGCGGCCAGAGCGGCCTTCAAGCAAGCCTGGGACGGCGTCGAGCCCGTGGATATCGGCGTCGGCGGGTCGATCCCGTTCATCGCCCAGCTCGCTGGGATGTTTCCCGACGCCGCGATCCTCGTCACCGGCGTGGAGGATCCCGACACCCGGGCTCATGGTGCCAACGAGGGGCTGCATCTGGCGGAGTTCGAGCGCGTCTGCCTCGCCGAGGCACTGCTGCTCCAAGAGCTCGCCGACCTGTCAGCCGCTCAGGCCGCTACCGCGAGCTCGGCTTCTGACAAGTCTCCCTCGTCCACGTAGACTCGCCTCGTGCCGCGCGGAGATGGGCTCTTGACCCACGATCTCGACCCGCAAGACCGTGGACCCCAAGACGCCTGTGGCGTCTTCGGTGTCTGGGCACCGGGTGAGGAAGTCGCCAAGCTGACCTACTTCGGCCTCTACGCCCTGCAGCACCGCGGGCAGGAGTCGGCTGGCATCGCCGTGGGCAACGGCCGCCAGATCCTTGTCTACAAGGACATGGGCCTCGTGTCGCAGGTGTTCGACGAGCCGACCCTCAGCTCCCTGCGCGGACACCTCGCGATCGGCCACGCCCGCTACTCGACGACCGGTTCCAGCGTCTGGCTCAACGCCCAGCCGACGTTCAGGTCGACCCCGACCGGCTCCATCGCGCTTGGCCACAACGGCAATCTCACCAACACGAGCGAGCTTGCCTCGATGGTCGACGAGCTCGCCGTCACCAGTGGCGCCCTCGACGTCCCCGTGCGCACGTCGGCTGCCTCCACCGACACCGACCTCGTCACGGCGATGCTCGCCTCCTACCCCGATCGCAGCCTCGAGGATGCAGCTGTCGAGGTGCTGCCAAAGCTCCGCGGCGCATTCAGCTTCACCTTCATGGACCAGGGCACCCTGTATGCCGCTCGGGACCCGCAGGGGATCCGGCCACTGGTGCTCGGCCGCCTCGAGCGAGGTTGGGTGGTGGCCTCGGAGACGGCGGCGCTCGACATCGTCGGCGCGTCGTTCGTCCGAGAGATCGAGCCGGGCGAGCTGATAGTGGTCGACGAGGCGGGGCTGCGGTCACGGTCGTTCGCAGCGCCCGCCCCCAAGGGCTGCCTGTTCGAGTTCGTCTACCTGGCGCGGCCGGACACCTTGATCAGCGGCCGGCGGGTCCACAGCGTGCGAGCCGAGATCGGTCGTCGCCTGGCACGCCATTCCCCGGTCGAGGCAGACATCGTCATACCCGTTCCCGAGTCGGGCACACCAGCTGCCATCGGGTATGCCGAGGAGAGCAAGATCCCTTACGGACAAGGGTTCGTGAAGAACTCCTACGTCGGCCGCACCTTCATCCAGCCCAGCAACACACTCCGGCAGCTGGGCATCCGCCTCAAGCTGAACGCGCTGCGTGACGTCGTGGAGGGCAAGCGGCTGGTCGTGGTGGACGACTCGATCGTGCGCGGCAACACGCAGCGAGCCCAGGTGCGGATGCTGCGTGAGGCGGGCGCTCGCGAGGTCCACGTCCGGATCGCCAGCCCCCCGGTCAAGTGGCCCTGTTTCTACGGGATCGACTTCGCCACCCGCGCCGAGCTCATCGCCAACGGCATGACGGCCGACGAGATCTGTCGGTCGATCGGGGCCGACTCGCTGGCGTACGTCGAGCTCGACGAGCTGGTCGCGGCCACGCAGCTCGAGAAGGACGACCTCTGCCGCGCCTGCTTCGACGGCGTCTATCCCGTCGACCTGCCTGAGCCGCAGCTCCTCGGCAAGCACCTGCTGGAGGTGACGCTCGACTCGCCACTCGGGCCAGCCGGGCTGTCCGTCGCGTTGGCCGGTGGCGGCGCCGGCGACGCCCTCAACCGACCCTGACCTCGCACGAGAAGAGCTGACGATGACCGACCGGGTGACCCGCGGAGCCCAGTCGGCGTACGAGGCGGCGGGAGTGTCCGTCGAAGCGGGTGACAAAGCCGTCGAGCTGATGCGGCAGTGGGTCGACAAGGCGCGCCGGCCGGAGGTCGTCGGGAGCATCGGCGGCTTCGCCGGTCTCTTCGACGCCTCGGCCCTGAAGCGCTACGACCGGCCGCTCCTCGCCACCAGCGCCGACGGCGTCGGCACGAAGGTCGCGATCGCCCAGGCCCTCGACCGGCACGACACGATCGGCTTCGACCTCGTCGGGATGCTCGTCGACGACCTGGTGGTCTGCGGCGCCGAGCCGCTCTTCATGACCGACTACATCGCCACCGGCTCGGTCGACCCGGAGCGGATCGCCTCGATCGTCAAGGGCATCGCAGAGGCGTGCGTCGTCGCCGGCTGCGCGCTGCTCGGCGGCGAGACGGCTGAGCACCCGGGCTTGCTCGAGCCTGGTGAGTATGACGTCGCCGGGTCGACGACGGGCGTG
>Ga0136613_10000540_pt1 | contig 17628 bp, 16 predicted proteins | sample AntDrymUQ2722106_2_FD_106649 | JGI IMG/M metagenome (GOLD analysis project Ga0136613, IMG submission 106649) | Polar desert sand microbial communities from Dry Valleys, Antarctica - metaG UQ272 (21.06) | ecosystem: Environmental > Terrestrial > Soil > Desert | place: Antarctica: Dry Valley... | reverse complement strand
GATCAGCAGTGCCCAGCATCATGACCTCGATTCGATCGCATGGGTCGAGTGTGACAACCCCAGCGTCAAATCGCGAGCACCCTCAGCCCTCGACGTGCCGACTTTTTCGGCAGCCACCTAGGCCTCGGTCGTAATGCCCCCCTTGCGATTCCGCGTGCTCATCCCACGCGCCTCCAGGTCACGCTACGCGGTCGTGCTCGCGCTCGTTGCCCTCCTCGCAGCGACGGTCTTCGTGGCTGCCGACGGGTCGCTCCCGTTCCAGCTGCCCGACGGGCGGGTGCTGTGGTTCTTCGGCGACACGATCGTTGGTCGCTCCCAGGACGGCGTAGCGGTCGACCCGTTCTTGTTCATGGCGCGCAACAGCATGGTGGTCCAGGAGGGCCCCTGCTTCACGCCCCGTTTGGAGGTGCTGCCGAACCAACCCGACGGCGAGTGGCTCTGGCCCGTCGACTTCTTTCTCGAAGGCGGGTGGCTACGGATCGTGGTCATGCACATGAAGCCGGCGCCCGGACCTCCCGGGTTCGAGTTCGAGTTCGTCAGGGTGGAGGAGGCGACCTTCTCGCTCAGCCACCTCCAATTCCAGGCGCTGCACCAGTTCCCGATCGCCACCACGCCGGGCGACCCGTCCTACGGCGAGAACATCACCGTCGACGCAACCAGCGGCTATGTCTACGCGTAGGGGCGCAAGTGAGTGAGCACGACCCCGCCGATGCCGATCCGATGACGTTCGACGGCCCCGATCCCCTTCCCGACTGGCACGGCGGCCCGCTCGCGGGGTTCCCGGTCAAGCCTGTGACCGGGGCTACCCGGGGTCGGCTCTCGACGCCGACGTCATCGGCCGCCGGATCGAGACCTGGGACAACACGAGTACGAGCGGGGAGCCCAAGGGTCCGTGGGTGCTCCGGTCGACCGTCGCCGCGGACGTGGCCTTCAGCCTGCTCGACTCGTCGTCGTTCCCTTCCCCCCTAGCCCTGCCGCTCGGCTTCGCGCTTGAGCTCCTTGAGCGCGGTCCCGATGATCTTGCTCGCCGCACGGCGCTTGATGAACCCGGGCAGCGGGATCGACGGGTCGGCGGTGAGCTCGTAGCTCACCCGGGTGCCCTCGCCGTCGGGCTCGAACCCGTACCGGCCGTCGAGCTGGCGCAGCATGTCGCCCTCGACCAGCTTCCACGAGAACGCCCTCGGCGCCTCCGAGTAGTCGTACTCGAGCACGTAGCCGGTGCTGCGGCCGAGCGCGGCCGCCCGATATTCGACTCGCGCGCCTCGACCCTCGTCATCGCGCTCGAGCACCTTCACCTGCTTGACATCCTTGGCCCACTCGGGGTACCGCTCGAAGTCGACCGCGACCTCGTAGCAGCGCGACGGCGGAGCTTCGATGCGGATGCGCTCGCTGGCAGTCTCAGCCACTGGGGCTCCCTTCCTTCATCGGGCCTTCGGTGGTCCGACGCCGGGGCGGATAGGTGCCGTGGCGGGCACCCCACAGACCGGTCAGCCCGAGGGGAAGCATAGGGACCAGCACGCCGAAGGGGTTGGCCACCGCGGTCGCCGCCGCGATCACCACGCACGCACCGAGCCCGCCGAGGAGCTCGATCTGGATCCGCCGGGGCGCAGACCCCTGGAGGAAGAACAGGCTCGCGACCACGACATCGTCACCGCGCGCCGTGCGAGCCACTGCCAGCCCGAACCCATAGACCCACACCGGGATCGACACTCCGAACAGGCCGACGGCCACACCCACCGCCACGCCCTCGAGGGCGCCGACGCCGAGCGCGGCCGGGACTGCGGTGACCGCGAACACACCGTCCGCCGCCCACGACGTCCACAGGATCGCTCGTCCCGGCACAGTCCGAGGGTACGTCAGGCGGTACCGAGCGGCTGCAGCGTGTGGAGCTCGCCGCGCGCGAGCGGTCGCAGTCGCTCGACGAGATGGTCGTACGAGAAGCCGCTCACCGCCCGCTGCCGCGCCGCGCTCCCCATGTCGGCGCGCAACGCGGCATCGTCCAGCAGCCGGCGCAGCGCGTCGCGCAGCGCGTCGACGTCGCGCGGCGCCACCACGTAGCCGGTCTCGCCGTCGACGACCGCTTCCTGTGACCCCCCGCTCCTGCCGGCGACACCCGGGACCCCGCACGCCGCCGCTTCCAGGAACACGATACCGAACCCCTCCGCCTCGAGCCCGTTCCAGCGCTCGCGGCACGGCATGGCGAACACGTCGGCGCTCGCGTACAGCGCGGGCAGGTCGTCGTCCGAGACGCGCCCGAGGAACCGCGCCCGCTCTCCGAGGCCCAGCCGACGCGCCCGCGCCTCGAGTCGGCGCCGGTCACGACCGGCGCCACCGATGACGACCTGCACCGTCGGCGGAAGCTGCGCCACTGCGTCGAGGAGGACGTCAAATCCCTTGCGCGGTACCAGCCGGCTCACGCCGAGGATCACCGGCCGGTCCGCGCAGACCCCGAACCGCGCTCGCGTGTCGAGCTGCTCCGCAACGGAGAACGGGCGGAACCGCTCGGTGTCGACGCCGGGCGGGATCACGATCCCGGGGAGCGGCCCACCGGCGGCGTGCGCCGCCTCCCGCGCCGGATAGCTCCCGGCCGCGACCACGCCCGCCGCGCCCCGCAGGACTCGCCGAGCGAGCGCGTGTCCGCCGGGGAGACGACCGGGCACGGTCACCTCCGAGCCGTGCGCGACGACGACGTACGGAGCGGCACGAAGCCGGGGCCCCACTTGCCCGAGCGGCAGCATCGGATCGAGGAAGACGACGTCGGCGCTGACGTCGCGCGCCAACTCGTCGACGCGCGTAGCCAGCGCGGGGGTTGGTAGCAGGACGCGGGCGCGCGACCGCTCGACCCGGAACGATTGCCGGGCGTCGAACGCCCTGTCCCCCCGGTACGGCGTGGTCAGGACGGTGGTCTCGGCGGGCGGCAACCGGCACCACAGCTCGTACAGGTACGACTGGATCCCCCCCGTCTTGGGCGGGAAGTCGTTGGTGACGAGCAGCGACCCCACTCAGCGGGACGCGGCGGCCACGGTGCCGGGTGCGGCTGCGTGGATGTCGCGCGCGGCCCGGATTCCCGACTCGAGCGCGCCCTGGATCCACGCGTGCCACAGCGAGCAGTGCTCGCCGGCGAAGTAGACGCGGCCCTCGGGCCTCACGATGTCGTTCTGGAGCCGGCTCTCCTGCCGGGGCTCGAACAACGCGAACGCGCCCCGGGCCCACCGGTCCTCGTACCAGGAGTGCGTATGCCCGACCTCGTACTCCTCGACGATCTCCGGGTGGATCTTGGCGACGTCCTCGAGTGCTTCCTCGAGACGGGTCTCCTCGTCCATTGCTCCCCACCGCAGCGCGTCCATCCCCCACGTGTACGACGCCAGCAGCGTGCCCCGGGGCTCGTCCGGGTACGGGTGCGACGGGTAGCAGATCCGCCGGATCGGGAGGTCGGTGGTGGTCGTGCCGCCGCCGATCCCGTCGGTGCGCTCCCAGAACCGGCTCCGGGTCTGGAACAGGACCTTCGTCGACGGGTTGTAGTTCAGCTCGCGGATCGCCTGCTGCTTCCCGCGCGACCACCGCGACTGTACCTCGATGTCGCGCAGGACCGGGAACGGGATGGCGCAGATGGCATAGTCGCCGGTCTCGGTGAAACGTCCCGACTCCGTCTTGACGCGGACAGTGACGGAGCTCTCGTCCTGCTCGATCGCGTGCACGTTCGCCCCGAAGCGGATGTTGTCCCGGAGCTGCTCGTAGAACGCGTTCGGGAGTTGGTCGAAGCCGCCCACGATCTCCTGCATGTCCTCGAAGGCCCGCCCGACGATCTCCCGCAGCTGCTCGATGACGGCCGCGTTCATGTTCGACTCCCGGAAGCTCATGACCCCGTACAGCTCGATCGCCCCTTCCGAGAAGCCGCGCATCTCGAGGAACTCACGGATCGAGTACTGGTCGTACTCGGCGATGATGGCCTCGAGCGCCGACTCGCCCTCCCGCTGGTACTGCTCGCGCACCTCACGGGTCGCCTCGTCCCAGAGCTCGCTGTACGTGCGCCCCAGTTCGCCGGCGGCGAGCTCGAACGGCAGCCGCTCCGGCTCCCGCTCGGCCTCCTCCATGGTCATGCGCCCGCCTTCAATGCACACCAGCGTCTTGGGGTTGCTCATCACAAACGGCCGGAGCTGCAACCCGAACAGGTCGCAGTACTCGAGCGTGAGGTCGTGCACACGAGGAATACGCATGGCGCCGTACTCGGCGTAGACGCCCGGCGCGAAGTCACGGCACGTGTAGACGCGCCCGCCGACACGCTGCTGTGCTTCCAACACGAGCGGATCGTGGCCCTGGCGCTTGAGCTCGAACGCGGCCACCAGTCCGGCGATGCCGCCACCGATGATGATCACCCGCTTCCGGTCGCCCGGGCGCTGCTCGAGGCCTTCGGAGGGAACGTCGAGGACCGCGTCCGGGACCGGGGGCGTGTCCGCGGGCGAGGGCGCCCCCGCCGGGAGCAACTCGTCGCCCGATGCGCCCGCGCGGCCTGCGCTCATGTCATGCCCCCCTCCGGCCCCTCCGCCGGGGCCACCCCGTCAACGAACGCGCATTGTGGCATCCCCCACGCGGGGCGCGCGGCGATCGACCCCGCCACGGAGCACTGCGATGCCGACGAGCGCGGCTGCAGCTGCGGTCGCGAACGCGCCGCGGTAGCCAGCAAGATCGGCGACGCCGCCGAGGAGGAGCGCGCCGACGCCTTGGGAGAGGTCGAAGAAGCTCGAGAACGTCCCCACCACCGACGCGCGTTCGGCGTCGGGCGCGCGGCTGAGGGCGAGGAGCAGCAGCGCCGGGTAGAGCAGCGACATTCCCGCCGCGAACAGCGCCGTGCCCACGAACAGACCGGTCGGTCGCGCCCACGCTGCGGTGAGCAGCATCCCGGCGCCGGCGGCCGAGAGCGCGGCGGTCCCGGCGCGCCGCGCGCCGAGCATGTCGGGCAGGCGTGCCCCGACGATGCGCACGCACAGCACGAGCCCGCCGTAGAGCAGGAAGACCGGCTCGGCGCCGTCCATCCCGAGCTCGCCGGCGTAGAGACGCACCAGCGTGCTGAACGCCGCCAGCGAGAGCAGGCCGAGGAACAGCACCAGACCGGGCGGGAGCGCGGCCCGGTTCCAGAGCGGCCCCGCCGCCGGTGGGCCCTCGGGTCGTGACACCTCGACGGTGCCGAGACCCAGCCCGGCCGCCGTCGCCAGCAGCGCGGTGGCTACCAACCACACGGCGAGGAAGCGGTCGTCGCCCAGCACGGTCTCGCCCAGCGCGGGACCGAAGGCGAGGCCACCGTAGATCGCGACCGACCAGTAGCTGAGCGCCTCACCGCGTCTGCTCTCGGGCGCGAGGTCGGTGATCATCGTGGCGGCGCCGACGAAGAAGGCCGCTTCGCCGAGGCCGCCGACGAGTCGGACCACGACGAGGTACGGGAGGGACGCGACCACACCGGTGGCCGCCACCGACGCGGCCACGACCAGCGCGCCTCCGATGATGAGGACGCGCCGGCCCATGCGGTCGCCCAGGCGCCCGGTATAGGGGCGCAACAGCACCGCTCCGACGAACAGCGCTCCGACGGCGACGCCGACACCGGCGTCGCCGGATCCGAGCTCGTCCCGCACGTAGAGCGGGACGACCGGGAGCAGCATGCCGAGGGCGGTGAAGTACGAGAGCCCCGCCAGCACGACCAGCAGGAAGCGCGGGGTGAGGAGCCGCTCGGCCTTACCCATCGGCCCATCGTAGGATCAGCCCCACCCGAGCCTTCACGCCTCGGCGCGCGCGTGCACGAGCGCGGCGTCGTAGCTCGCCCGCTCCGCGATCATCCGCCGGTACTGCATCACCTGGCGCGGCCGGCTGAAGCCGAGGGCGCCGGTGAGGCGCCCGCCCCGCCCGAACAGCGCGACGAAGCGACGTTCTTCGAGCGATCCGTGGGCGATCTCGATCTCGTCGTCGGCACCCACCAGCCCGACCGTCTGGATCTTGGTGTCGTACTGGTCGGACCACACGAACGGCACCGGCGCGAACGACTCGGCGTCGTCACCGGTCAATAGGGTGCGCGCCGCGTGGACACCCTGCTCGGTGGCGTTGGTCCAGTGCTCGAGCCGCATGACCTCGCCGTCGAAGAGCGGGTTCGGCCACCGCGTCACGTCGCCCGCGGCCACGACACCGGGCGCGGCCCGGCAGGTGGTGTCGCACACGACGCCGTCGTCGAGGGTGAGGCCGGAGCCCTCGAGCCAGCGGGTCTCCGGGAACACGCCGACGCCGACGACCACCACGTCCGCCGCGATGGACGAACCGTCGGCGAGGCGGACCCGTTCGACGCGCTCGCTCCCGTCGAAGCCGGCGACGACGGCGTCGCACCGCAGCTCGACGCCGTGGTCGCGGTGGAGGTCGCCCAGTACGCCGCCGAGGACCGGTCCGAGACCGCGGACGAGCGGCACCGGCAGCGCCTCGAGCACGGTGACGTCCAGGCCGCGTCCCCGGCACGTGCTCGCCACCTCGCTGCCGATGAACCCGGCGCCCACCACCACGACCCGCGGGCCCCGTTCGAGCTCGGCGCGGATCGCGAGGCAGTCGTCGAGGGTCCGCAGGGTGAAGATGCCTGGGAGCGGGGGTGTCCCGGGGAGCTGGCGCGGCGTCGAGCCGGTGGCGATCACGACGCCGTCGAAGTCCACGCGCTCGCCGTCGTCCAGCACGACCGTACGACCATCTCGGTCGAGGCGCACCGCCCGGCGACCGAGGCGGAGGTCGAGCCGCAGCTCGTCGTACGGCTGCTTGCGCAGCCAGGTCTGGTCGGGCTCCCATTCCCCCGCCAGCAGCTCCTTCGAGAGCGGGGGGCGGTCGTAGGGAAGATGCGGCTCGGCGCCGATCAGGCTGAGCCGGCCGTCGAAGCCCTCGCGGCGGAACGTCTCGCAGGCACGCAGCCCGGCCAGCGATGCGCCGACGACCGCGATCGCGCGCAAGCGCTCAGGCGTCGTCGCTCAATCCTCGATCGAGATCGCCCGGGTCGGGCATTGCCGCACCGCCTCCTCCACCTTCGGACGGAGCTCCTCCGGCGGCGTCTCGTTCAGGATGTAGAGGAAGCCGTCGTCGCGCACCTCGAAGACCTCGGGCGCGATCCCCATGCACACGGCGTTGCTGTTGCACTTGTCGAAATCGACGGCGACTCGCATCGGTCCCGGACATTAGCGCCGGGAACTAGCCCGAATCCTGACTCCGGCGTCATACTGACGACGCCCCCGGCCCTTCCGGAGCCCGTCTCCCCGAAAGACTGGTGCATGCCGCCCGAGACCGCCCTTCCACCCGTCGACGTCAGCGGCCGACCGCTGCGCCTGCGCGACGTCGACCTCGACCGGTTCCTGCACCCGCGGACGGTGGCGGTGATCGGCGCGTCGGATGCGTCGCGCAAGCCCAACGCCGCCATGACCCGCAAGCTCAAGAGCTGGGCCGACGGGCACGGGGCGACGTTCTATCCCGTCCATCCCGAGTACGACACGGTCGCGGGCGAGCGTTGCTACCCGACGATCTTCGGCGTGCCCGGCGACATCGACCTCGCGGTCATCCTGACCGGCCGCGCCGTCGAGAGCTTCGAGGAGGTGCTCCAGCGCAAGGCCGCGTTCGCGGTGATCTTCGCCGCCGGGTTCTCCGAGATCGGCGGCGAGGGAGCCGAGCTCGAAGCGTCGTTGTCGGCGCTGGTCCAGAGCGGCGACACTCGCGTCCTCGGTCCCAACACCAACCTCAACGCGTTCGAGGACTTCCGCGCCGACCTCGAGGGTCCGTCGATCGCCCTGATCACCCAGAGCGGGCACCAGGGCCGACCGGTGTTCCAGGGCCAGGAGCTCGGCATCCGCCTCTCCCACTGGGCGCCGACGGGCAACGAGGTCGACCTCGAGCTGGCCGACTTCGTCCGCCACTTCGCCGACCAGCCCGAAGTCGGTGTGATCGCGGCGTACGTCGAGGGCTTCAAGGACGGGCGTACGCTCATGCTCGCGGCCGACCACGCCGCTCGGCTGCGCAAGCCGATCGTCGCCGTGAAGGTCGGGCGCAGCGACGAGGGCCGGTCGATGGCGCACGCGCACACCGGCCACCTGACCGGCTCCGACGCGGTCACCTCGGCGGTGTTCCGCCAGTTCGGGATCACGCGCGCCGACGGGCTCGATGACCTCCTCGAGACCGCGGCGGCCTTCGCCCGCACGAAGCCGCCCGCGGGCACCGGCGTGTGCGTGTACGCGATCTCGGGCGGTACCGGCGCGCACATGGCCGACATGCTGGCGGCGGCAGGACTGCGGCTCCCCCCGCTTTCGGCCGAGACCCAGCGGGTCTTGTACGACGGGCTCATCCCTTCGTACCTGCGGGTGTCGAACCCGGTCGATTGCGGCGGCCCGCCGGTGGCGGACGCGCGGGGCCGCAAGATCCTGGACACGATCCTCGCCGACCCCGACGTGGACGCGCTGGTCGTCCCGATCACGGGCGCGGTCGAAATGTTCAGCGAGCCGTTCACCCGCGACCTGGTCGAGGTGGCGCGGACGACCGACAAGCCGGTGTTCGTCGTGTGGGGAGCGCCCGCCGGCACCGACGATACCTACTACCTCCGTCTGCTCGACGGCGGGCTGCCGGTCTTCCGGAGCTTCGGGAACTGCGTCAAAGCCGTCACCGCGTACCTGGACTACTGGGCGTTCACAGCGCGGTACCGCTCGCCGTTCGACGACGCGCCCGCCGAGCCCCTGCCGGCCGCCGCGACGGCGCGACGGTTGCTCGGCCAGGCGGGATCCGGGGGTGCGCTCTCGGAGCACGTCTCGAAGGAGCTGGTCGAGGCGTACGGGATCGCCCGCACCCGCGACACGCTGTGCGCGAGCGCGGACGACGCGGTAGAGGCGGCCGAGGCGATCGGGTTCCCGGTGGTGATGAAGGTCTCCGCGCCCGCGCTGTCGCACAAGAGCGACCTCGGGCTGGTACGGGTGGGCGTGACCTCGGCCGCCGAGGTACGGGCCACCTACGGCGAGCTGATGGGCACGGCACGGGGGACGGGGGGCGAAGATGTCTCGCCCGACGGCGTGCTCGTATGCGAGACAGTGTCGGACGGCGTGGAGACGGTGGTGGGCGTGTCGGAGGACGAGTTGTTCGGGCCGGTGGTGATGGTCGGACTGGGAGGGATCCTGGTGGAGGTGCTCGGAGATGTGGCCTTCGGGGTGCCGCCCTTCGGGCGGGACGAGGCCGACCGCATGGTGCGCGAGCTGAAGGGCTTCCCGCTGCTCGACGGGGCGCGGGGGGCGCCGCCCGCCGACGTGGACGCGCTGGTCGACGTGATCATGAAGGTCCAGCGCCTCGCCCTCGACCTCGCCGACCCGTCCGACGTCGGCCTGGCCGAGCTCGACCTCAACCCACTCGTCGTGCGGCCCAAGGGTCAGGGCGCGGTCGCGCTCGACGCACTGGCCGTTAGGAGTGGAGCGGAGCCCTGGCCGGGCGGCCGGGAGGGCGCAGCGGAGCGACCCATGAAGAAGGCCCGATGAGTCTCGAGGACGAGCTGCAGTACCGGGTCGAAGACGGGATTGCGTGGATCACGCTGAACCGCCCCGACGCCGGCAACGCGTTCACCCAGGACATCCGCAACCGGATGATCGACCTGTGCAACGAGGCCAGCGTCGCCCTCGACGTGCGCGCCGTGGTCATCGGGGCCGCCGGCGACCGGCACTTCTGCACCGGGGCCGATCTCCGTTCCCGCGCACAGCCGGCTCCGCCCCCCGAGGGCGTGCCCGAGCGCGTCGCCGGCGATGCCGCCCGCCTGATCCGTATCGGGATCCAGCGCATGATCGGTGCGATCCTCGATTGCGAGAAGCCGGTGCTGTGCGCGCTGAACGGGACCGCCGCCGGGGGCGGCGCCCAGATCGTCCTGGCCTGCGACCTCATCGTCGCCGCCGAGCACGCCCGCATCATCCAGGTGTTCGTGCGCCGCGGGCTCATCCCCGACGGCGGCGGGACCTACCTCCTCCCCCGCCAGATCGGCCTCCAGAAGGCGAAGGAGCTCGTCTTCTTCGGCGACGATCTGACCGCGCCCGAGGCCGAGCGTCTCGGCCTCGTGAACAAGGTGGTGCCAGGCAAGGAACTCGACGCCACGGTCGCGGAATGGGCCCGGCGCCTCGCCGCCGGGCCGACGACGGCGATCGGGTTCGCCAAGCGCCTCCTCAACCGCTCACTCGACGTCGACCGCACGACCCTGTTCGAGGAAGAGGCGATGCTGGTCGAGATGGTTGCCGCGACGGAGGACTCCACCGAGGGTGTGGCGTCCTTCATCGAGCGGCGGCCGCCCGAGTTCAAGGGCTGGTGAGCGCAGCGGCCTCGTGCGGAGGCGCGTCCCGAAGGGCGGCGGCAGGTACCCTGCCGCCGAGCGCCGGAGCCATGTGATGGCGGGACCCATCACCGACAAGACCGCGATCGTCGGGATCGGCCAGACCGCGTTCGGCAAGGGCCTGCCCGACTCCGAGCTGTCGCTGGCCTGTCAGGCGATCTCGCTCGCCATCGACGACGCCGGGTTGTCGCCGGGAGACGTCGACGGCCTGGCCATGTTCTCGATGGAGGAGGGGCGCGAGGTCGACGTCGCCCGCAGCGTCGGCCTGGGCGACATCAGCTTCTTCTCCGAGATCGGGTACGGCGGCGGGGCCGGGTGCGGCGTCGTCGGGCACGCGGCGATGGCCGTCGCCACCGGCCAGTGCCAGGTCGCGGTCGGCTGGCGGGCGCGCAAGCGCGCCGCCAAGACGAGCCGCCCATGGGCCCAGGTGAGCCGGCGCATCACCGGGCACTGGCAGTGGAGCCGTCCGTGGGGGGTGGTGCGCCCGGTCGACGAGATCGCCATGCTCACCCGCCGCTACATGCACGAGTACGGCGCGACCCGCGACCATCTCGCCAACGTCGCGTTGGCGGCCCGCAAGCACGCTAACCGCAACCCGGCCGCGACCATGTACGAGAAGCCCCTCACCCGCGAGCAGTACATGGAGGGGCGCTGGATCTCCGAGCCGCTGTGCCTGTACGACAACTGCCTCGAGACCGACGGCGCGCTCGCGGTCGTGGTCACCTCGGCGGAGCGGGCCCTCGACCTCCCCCACCCGCCCGCGTACATCCACTCGTTCGCCCAGGGTCTCCCCCGCCAGCACCAGACGATGACCAACTACTTCTGCGAGGACCCCCTGCGGGGTCCGGCGTGGGCGTGCGCCGACGCGCTGTGGCGCACGGCCGACTTCGGACCCGCCGACGTGAAGGTGGCGCAGCTCTACGACGCGTTCAGCCCGCTGATCGTGCTGTCGCTCGAGGGCTACGGGTTCTGCGAGCGGGGCGAGGGCGGTCCGTTCACCGACGACGGCAACATCGAGTGGCCCGACGGCCGCCTGCCCGTCAACACGTCGGGTGCGGGCATGAGCGAGGCGTACGTGCACGGCTTCAACCTCGTGCTCGAAGGCACGCGGCAGATGCGGGGCACGTCGACCAGCCCGGTCGACGGCGCCGACACCTGCCTCGTCACCAGCGGCGAGGGCGTGCCCACCAGCGCCCTGCTGCTGCGGAAGTGATGCAAGCGGCACGACCAACACGCATGCGCGGGACTTGGCGTCCGAGCGAGCGCCCGCGGCGCAGGTACCCTGCGCCGCAGCGAGGGAGGCAGTAGAGGTGGAGTCCGGTCTGTTGCTTCCCGACGTCGAGGACCCGGACGCGGCGCCGTTCTGGGCCGGCACCGCGCGCGGTGAGCTACTCGTGCAGGCGTGCGGGAAGTGCGGCGCGTGGCGCATGCCGCCCCGCCCGATGTGCCCTGCGTGCCGGTCGCTCGAGAGCACCTGGATCGCAACCTCGGGCCGGGGCACCGTGTGGTCGTTCGTCGTCCCCCATCCCCCGCTGCTGCCCGCGTACGCCGAGCTCGCGCCCTACAACGCCATCGTCGTCGCGCTCGAGGAGGACCCGACCATCCGCTTCGTAGGGAACCTGGTCACGTCACCCGAGGGGCCGATCAACGAGGTCGACCCCGCGAGCATCGAGATCGGCGAACCCGTCCGCGTGGTCTTCGCCCCGGTCGAGGACGTCCACCTCCCCCGCTGGGTTCGCGCCTGACTGTCCGCGTCCGGACGCGCCGCACCCCCGCCAGGGGGAGGCGGGGGTGCGTACGACTCGGGCGGGAGAGGATTCAGGCCGCCTGGCGGGACTCCTCGGGACGCTCGTCGCGGTCGGCTCGGAGGTCGGCGAGGGTCCGCTCCCAGGAGAGCTGGCGACGGATCCACGCCAGGGCCTGCTCTTTGCCCTCGGCGGTCGTGGTCTCGCGCATGGGGTCCACCTACAGTTCGTGCTTGCGTGCGAGCGCACGCTCCGGTTGAATGACACTGTAAGTATCTACTCTCAGTGTAATCACTGTCAAGTCTCGTGACCGAAGTCACAAGTCCCCGGGGGCCCCATGCCAGACCAGTGGCGCATCGACGACCTGGCCCACCGGGCCGGGGTCACGGTCGACACCATTCGCTACTACCAGCGGGAGGGCCTGCTGCCTCCGGCCGAGCGGGCCGGGCGCAACAAGCTCTACGGCCCCGAGCACCTCCACCGCCTCGAGCAAATCCGGGAGTTGCAGCAGAGGCGCTTCTCACTGGCGGCGATCCGGTCCCTCATGAACGCCGAGCGCCCCGGGCTCGTCGAGGGTGTCTTCGGAGCGGAGTCGGCTGCCTACACGTTCGACGACTTGGTGGAGAAGTCAGGTGTCGACCGGACCCTGGCCGGGCGACTGCGAGAGGTCGAGTTCCTCCGCGACCCGGTACAGGTCGGGCGGGACGCATACGACAGCACCGATCTCGACGCGGTGTCGGCGGTCGCGGAGTTGAGTGAGGTCGGCCTACGAGACGACGTCATCGTGGAGATCGCCGGCATCTACGCGAAGGGCATCGAGACGATGCAGGAGCAAGTCCTCGACGTGTTCGGAGGTCGGCGCGGTCCCGAGTGGGACGCCGACGACCTGACCGCCTTCCAGTTCAGCATGAGCGAGGTGGCAGGCCGAATGCTCCCGTTGGTGAGCCGCCTCGTGAGCTACGCCCACTACCGCACGTTGCAGCGCCTCACCCTCGACGCCATCGAGGAAGGTCGCGCGACCAGCTGAACGCGCCCGGAACGGGAGGGAGGGGGAGCCTCGCCGACGAGCGGCCAACTAGTCCTCGAGGTGGAAGAGCCGCACCGCGTTCCCGGCGACGATCTTCCGACGCTCGTCGTGCGGGATGTGGCCCATCATCTCCTCGATCACCTTGCGCGAGTATGGCCAGTCGTTGCCGTGGTGCGGGTAGTCGGTCGACCACATGATGTTGTCGACGCCGACGCGCTCGCGCATGTCGATCCCGGCGCGGTCGACGATGAACGTGGCGCTGAGGTTGCTGCGCCAGTACTCCGTCGGCGGCCGCGTGATCGGCAGATCGGCCCACGACCGGTTGCGCCAGAACTTGTCGTCCATCATCTCGAGGAAGTGCGGCAGCCAGCCGATGCCGGTCTCGATCATGACGACCTGGAGCTCGGGGAAGCGGTCGAAGACCCCGGTGAAGATCAGCTGTGACAGGTGGCCGGGCACGAGCGAGAACACGCTGCCGAGCCCGCCGACCGCCTTGGCCTTCGCCGCCGCACCCTTGCCGCCGTAGAGCTGGTTGCCGCCGGCCTTCTTGGCCGCGGCTCGCTGCGCCTGCCGCGCCTGGCGCGACAACAGAAGGATGTGGATCGTGACGGGCATGCCCTCGTCGACCGCCGCCGCCCAGAACGCGTCGTCCTCCTCGGAGATGTCGTTGCCACCGGCGGGCCAGTTGCCGATGATGACGCCTTTGGCGCCACGCGCCTTGGCCTTGCGCAGACCGTCGATTGCGGAGTCGATGCCGAGTGACGGGATCTGGGCCATGCCGACCAGGCGGCTCGGATCGGGCGCGCAGAACTCTTCGAACAGGAAGTTGTTGTACGCCTCGATGCCGGCGAGCACGAAGTCGTCGTCCTCGTCGCCGAGGAAGTGGCCAACCGTGCGCTGGGGCGGGAACAGGATCTCGGCGTCGACCCCGTCGATCTCCATGTCCTTGGCCCGTTCGGCGCCGCTGTAACAACCGGCGCGCGCTTCCTCGTAGGTGACCCCGGTCCAGCGGAACTGGTCGTAGGGCATGCCCGGCGTCGACACCAGCCCGATCGGGTCGGGCTGCGCCGCGCCGGCAAACGCCCACGCGTCGCCGCCGTCGGGGTCCTTCACCAGCTGCGGCGCCTTCTCCTGGTACTTCTCGGGCAGCCAGTTCTTCCAGATGTCGGGCGGCTCGAGAATGTGCGCGTCGGCTGACACGATGCGGTACTTCGACATGCCCGTTTCCTCCGCAGGTGATCGGGCGAAGTGGTGCCCGAGTGGCGACAGTAGTCTGACACGGATGTCAGGTCGACGGCCAAGCCCGCTGCTGGAGGGCGTAGGCGTCGTCGACCTCGCCGGCGAGCCCGCGGCGATGGCCGGTCGCATCCTCGCCGACCTCGGCGCCGACGTCGTGAAGGTGGAGCTACCCGATGGCGACCCGCTCCGCGCCGTCGACCCGAACCGGTTCCTCGCGTCCAACGCCGGCAAGCGCAGCGCGGTCGTCACCGGCTCGGACGACGTCGCCCTCGACCCGCTGCTGCGAATCGCCGACGTCGTGATCGATACTCCCGGGTTCCCGGGGACGCTCGAGGTCGATCCGGGTCGCGCGGCCGACGCGGTATGGGTCAGCGTCACGCCCTTCGGGCGCACCGGCCCCCGGGCGCAGTGGCGCGCCTCCGACCTCGGGGTGATGGCGGCGAGCGGGAACATGTACTGCACCGGCGATCCCGACCGGGCGCCGGTGCGGTGCACCGAGCCGTCGGGCTACGCCCACGTGGGGCCCGAGACCGCGTTCGCGGCGCTCACGGCACTGGCGTCCGGGCAGCCCCACCGCGTCGATGTATCCATGCAGGAGGTCGTGTTCGTCGCCAACATGGCGAACCCGGCCAGCTTTCCCAAGAGCGGCTTCCGTGGCAGTCGCCGGGGGGCGAACATCGGCCGGACCCGCGAGATCTGGCCCTGCGCCGACGGGTTCGTGTCGTTCGGGCTCCGGGGCGGCAAGGCGCGCGTGCCCAGCCTGCAGATGCTCACCCGCCTGGTCCTCGCCGACGGCATCCACGCACCCGGGCTCGCCGACCGCGACTGGACCGGGTTCTCGCACACGACCGCGTCCGACGAGGAGCTCGAGGCGATCGAGGCGCCGGTGGCGGAGTACTTCGCCCGCCACACGATGACCGAGCTCTACGAGATCGCCTGCGAGACGAACCTCATGCTCGCCCCGGCGAACTCGCCCCGCGAGATCTACGCCAGCGCCCAGCTCGCCGCCCGCGAGTTCTTCGCTCCGGTCGGCGACGTCGCCCGCTTCCCTCGGTCGTTCGTCGCCGTCCGCTCCGCCGACGACGAAGCCGCCCCTGCCCGCGCGTCAAGCCCCGCGCCCGCGCTGGGTGACACCGATCCATCGAGCGTCGGGTCGCGGTTCGATGACCTGGCCGGAAAACCGGCCCAACCCAGTGAGGGCGGGCGTCCGGCCTGGGACGGCACCAAGGTCCTCGAGTTCGGCGCCGGCGCGGCGGGGCCGATCGCGACCCGGTACTTCGCCGAGCACGGCGCGACCGTGCTGCGCATCGAGTCGAAGGGCCGGCCAGATTTCCTGCGGGTGTACGCGCTGGGCCCGAACAACCCTCACGGCCTCGAGGGCTCGACCATGTACGACGGGCTCAACGTCGGGAAGCTCAATGCCACTTTTAACCTCAAGCACCCCGACGCCATCGCCCTGGTGAAGCGCCTCGTTGTGGAGTGGGCCGACGCAGTCGCCGAGAACTTCGCACCCCGGGCCATGCGCGGCTTCGGCCTCGACTACGACTCGCTCGCCGAGCTCAAACCCGACCTGGTGATGATCAGCGCCTGCCTCAACGGTCAGACCGGGCCCCACCGCGATTACCCCGGCTTCGGCGGTCAGGGCGCGGCGTTGTCGGGGTTCAACTGGAACACGGGTTGGCCCGACCGCGAGCCCGTCGGCCCGCACGCCACCATCACCGACTCCCTCGCCCCCCGGTTCGTCGCCAGCGCGCTCGCCGCCGGCCTGCTGTACCGCCGTCGCACCGGCCGGGGCGTCTACCTCGATCTCGCCCAGGTCGAGACGGGCATCTACTCGCTCGGGTCGTGGCTCCTCGACTACGAGCTCGACGGCGTCGTCGGCGCCCGTGACGGGAACCGCCACGAGCGCGCCGTCCCCCACGGCGCGTTCCCGTGCCGGGGCGACGACCGCTGGATCGCGATCGCGTGCTGGACCGACGACGAGTGGGCCGATCTCGCCCGCATGATCGGTCGCGACGGCGCCTGGCCCACCCTCGCCGACCGGCGTGCCCACGTCGACGAGATCGAGGAGGCGCTCGCGGACTGGAACATGGATCGCGACCGCGACGAAACCGCCGCGCTGCTGCAGTCGCGGGGCATCGAGGCGGTACCCGTCGAGGACTTCGGCGACGTCCATTGCGACCCACAGGTCGCGCACCGCGAGCACTTCGTGACGCTCACCCACCCGGTCATGGGCGAGGGCCTGTACGAGCGCAACGGCTTCCGCCTCAGCGACGCACCGAGTGGCTACACACGTTCGGGACCGACCCTGGGCCAGGACAACGACCGCGTGCTCGGCGAGCTCCTCGGTCTCTCCCCCGGCGAACAGGAGCGCCTCGCGGCCGAGGGCGTGCTCGACTAGCCGTACCATCGGCTCGTGACTCGCTGCCCGGAATGCGGCGCCCGCATTCGCGAGGAGGCGGTCACCTGCAGCGCCTGCGGCGCCGACCTGGGCGCGCCGCTGACCGTGCTCGAGCTCGACGACCCCGAGATCGGCATCCGGCCCGAAGATCGCTTCGCCGCCATCCCGCCCGGCCCCCGCATCGTCCCCCGGCGGGTGCACGACGACTCGACGTACGCACCCCTGATGCTGCTGGGCGCGCTGGTCGCGTTCTTCCTCGTGGGCGCGTGGCTGGGGAGTCCCAGCTCCTCGCCCCCCCAGACGGGGACGGCCACCGGTCCTGCCCCCGCGCTCGACCAGAGCACCGGTGCCACGCTCGTCCTGCTCGGCGGCGACGGCGCGATCGAACTCGATGTCGACGAGGGCACGGCGACCCGCGCGGCCGAAGGTCTCGGCGCGATCGCCGACGCGGTCACGGCTCGAGGGCGGCTCGTTCCTGCGACCGCCGAGGGTCGGGTGTGGCTGGTCACCCGGGAACCGGATGGGAGCAGCCTCGCCCAGGAGATCGACGCCGACGACGGCTCCCCCACGAGCGCGCCCATCCAGGTCGACGGATTCGTCAGCGGGGCGGTGACGAGCGGCCTGGTCGTCGAGCGGACATCGGGCGCGCTCGAGGTCGTCGAGCGCGACGGGCGGGTGACACTCTCGCTGCCCGAAGGCCGCCTGTTCCTGGCGGCCACGGGGAGCCTGCTGGCGACGCGGATCTCGGGATGCTTCCCATCCGAGTGCGATGTGCTGGTCGACAACGTCGAGACCGGAACCTCGCGGAGGCTGCGGGTCGACCTCGGTCCCGGCGGCACCGAGGTCGCCGGCTTCTCGCCCGACG
>Ga0136613_10000538_pt1 | contig 17646 bp, 22 predicted proteins | sample AntDrymUQ2722106_2_FD_106649 | JGI IMG/M metagenome (GOLD analysis project Ga0136613, IMG submission 106649) | Polar desert sand microbial communities from Dry Valleys, Antarctica - metaG UQ272 (21.06) | ecosystem: Environmental > Terrestrial > Soil > Desert | place: Antarctica: Dry Valley... | reverse complement strand
GCACCCACCGCGGGCCCGTTCACCGCCGCGACCGTGGGCACCGAGCAGCGCAGCACCCGCAGGAATCCTTCGTAGACGCGCGGCAGCGCCGGGTCGTCGCTCGAGCCGGCCGCGCCCCGATCGCTCATTGCCGCCAGGTTCCCGACGTCGGCGCCGGAGCAGAACGCCGGCGGCTCGCCCGTGATGACCAGCGCGCCCACGCCGTCGTCCGACTCGGCCGCGTCGACCGCGGCGACGATCTCGTCGACCAGCGCGGCGGTCAGGGCATTGCGACGCTCGGGATCGTCGAGGGTGAGGACCGCGACCCGGCCCTGCCGATCGACGTGCAGCGGCACCCGCTACTCGTGGTCGCGGACGACGGCGGGGGAGTGGCGGAAGAAGGTCTCGACGTCGCGTTCGTACTTGTAAGCCGGGTGGCGGTCGCCCACCGTCGACTCCAGGCGCAGGGCTCGGGCGAAGTCCTCGACCGTGCCTGTGGTCGTGTACCGGTACGTGAACCCCGCCTGCTTGTAGCGGGTGTTGTCGACACCCTTCCCGTAACGCAGCAGGTCGAGCATCTCCGGGGGGAGGTCGACCACCCGTAGGATCCGCAGGGGCTCGGCGGCCAGGTTCGTGAACACCGGCGGCATCGGGATGCGCCGCTTGCCCACGATCTTGCACACCTCGCTCCACGGCAGCGTCCCGTCGCCGGCCACGTTGAACACGCCGGGCACGTCGTGGGTTGTGGCGTAGATCATCGCGTCGGTCACGTCGTCCTCGTGGGTGAATTGAAGACGGGGGTCGAAGCCGAGGATCTCGGGCGCCGCCGGCAGCCGCAGCGCCTTGGCGAACGGCGTTTCCATGTGGTCGCCGAGGACATTGGTCATGCGTAGCAGCGACACGATCATGTGGGGGTTGTCCTCGGCGAAATCACTCACGAAGCTCTCGACCTCGAGCAGCGACCGCTCGATCCGGGTGCGGGCCGCGCCGGTGCGCTGCGACTCCTCGCGGAAGAAGTAGGGATCGGAGCGGTTGGCGCCGTACACCAGCGTCGAGCTCTTGACCACCACCTTGCGCACCGGGCTCCCGGCGGTGCCCGCCGCCGCCAGCAGGTTCATGGTGCCGATGACGTTGATCTCGTGCGTCGCCCGCCCGCTGATCTGGGTGGAATCGACGATCAGATGGGTGTGAATCACCGTGTCCACCTGGGTGGCGTGCACGATGCGCTGGAGGATCGAGTACGAGGAGTCTGCCCGCACGAACTCGGTGTGCTCGAGCGGGAGCACGGGCTCGTTGGTCCCGAGCCCGACGACGACGTCGACGTCGTCGCGGTTCTCGAGCTCCTGGGCGATGCGGCTGCCCCAGAAGGTGCCGATCCCGGTGACGAGGACGCGCACGCCCCCTCCCTATCCGAACCAGACGCTCTTGCGCGTCCGGAGCATGTCGAACACCGCGTCCTGGATGCGCTCGCGGATCCGGTCGGACTCGTCCATCACCCGGCTGCGCGAGTAACGCTCTTGGTCGGGCTCGACGTCGAAGTGGACGGGCGGCAGCACCCGCAGCTTGAACTTCGAAGGGAAGTAGGCGATGAGTCCCAGCGGGCCGAACGCCAGCATGTTGGCCGTGACCGGGAAGTACGGGATGTTGAGCAGCTTCGCCAGTCGCGGGCTCTTCCACACGATCGGCATCGATTCCTCGGCGCCGACCACCGCGATGGGCACGACGGGCACGCCCGAGCGCATCGCGATCTCGACGAACCCGCCCCGGCCGAAGCGGTGGAGGTTGTAGCGGTCGCGGTAGAGCTTGCCGGTGCCCTTGGTCCCTTCGGGGAACACCAGGACGAGCTGGCGGTCGTCGTGGAGGAGCCGGTAGGCGTTCTCGGGATGGGCGGCGACGCCGCCGGCGCGGGCCCAGAGCGTGCCGACCACCGGGAGTGCCCGCAGGAGGTTCTCGGCCAGCCCGTACACCGGGCGGCGCAGCTCCGTCTCGATCCCGTGCATGATCACCGGCGCGTCGGACGGGATGGCGGCCGCGTGGTTGGCGACGATCAGCGCGCCCCCGGTGGTGGGGACGTGCTCGAGGCCCTCCCATTCCGCCCGAAACCAATAGCGGTAGAGGGGGTCGTAGATCGTGCGGGCGAGTTCGCGGGCGCGCTCGCTCCGGCCCCAGGCGTCGACGTCGCCCTGGCGCAGCTCGGCGTCGTCGGGGCCGGGCGCGGGCGGCACCGGGACGAGCGCGGTGCTGGGCGTCTCGACGGTCGCGACCGGGTCGCGCTGCTCCGACGTGGTGACCCCGGGTTTCGAGAGGTCGATGGTGGGACTTTGGTGGTCCCAGGGGTCAGGCACCCAGGAAGCTCACCGCGTCGAGAGTCCCGGTGCAAACCGACGCGATGTCAGCCTCGGATCGAAGGCGCGCTTCACCGGTGGCGGACGGCCCCGGTGACCTGCCAGCCGCCGCCGAGGAAGCGGGTGACGTTCCCGACGAGGCGCGCCGCCATGAACAGGCAGATCACGACCCAGAGCCAGACCAGCGTGCCGTCGAGCCCGAGCACGAGCGCCGCGCCGGGGACGAAAACCAAGAAGGTGGCACTCGCCATCGCCCCCGCCAGATAGCGGGCATCGCCGGCACCGATGAGCACCCCGTCGAGCACGAACACCACCGCATTGAGCGGTTGGAGCGCGGCCACGAGCCACAGCACATCGAGGGCAAGCGTTCGCACCGCGGGATCCTCGGTGAACAGCGGTACCAGCCACGGGCGCGCCAGTACAACGAGTCCGCCGAGGACGAGACCGGCGATGACGCTCCACTCGATCATGCGCCGGGCGGCGGCGCGCGCCTGCAGGGGGTCGTCGGCGCCGAGGAAGCGTCCGATCATCGCCTGCCCCGCGATCGCGACGGCATCGAGGGCGAGGGCAAGGAACCACCAGAGCTGGAACGCGACCTGGTGGGCGGCGACGTCGGCGTCGCCGATGCGTGACGCCACCGCCGTGGCGCCGGTGATGGCGAGGAGCAAAGTGCCAGTGCGCAGCACGAGCTGGCCGCCGACGACCGCAGCGGCGCGGATCGTGGCGGCGTGGGGCCGCACCGCCGCACCTTCCCTCTGCACGCTCCGCCCGATCAGCACCACGTACACGAGCGCCGCGCCCACCTGGGCGCTCACGGTGCCCCAGGCCGACCCGGCGATCCCGAGGTCGAAGCCGTAGACCAGTACGATCTCGATGAGCAGGTTCCAGACATTGGCGGCCACCGCGATGATCAGCGTGGAGCGCGTGTCCTGGAGGCCGCGCGCGTATCCCATGCCCGCCAGCATCAGCAGCATGAACGGCGCGCCGAGCAGGCTGATTCGCAGATAGGTGAGCGCGGGTGGCGCGACGGAGCTCGAGGCGCCCATCAGGTCGACGATTGCGGGCGCGAAGATGAGACCGAGGGCCATGAGCGCGATCCCGAGCGCCACGGCCAGCCAGACCCCGGCGATGCCCTGCTCGGCTGCCGCCCGCCGGTCCCCCGCCCCGACCCGTCGGGCCACCGCCGCGGTGGTCGAGTACGCCAGGAAGTTGAAGATGCCGAAGACGGCCACGAGCACGCTGCCCGCGACCGCGAGGCCACCGAGCGGGTCGGTGCCGAGATGGCCGACGATCGCGGTGTCGACGAGGATGTAGAGCGGCTCGACCGCCAGCGCGCCGAGCGCGGGGACGGCGAGGCGGAGAATCTCGCGGTCGTGGACACTCCGCCGTTCGACCCGCATCGCGGGGAAGCTATCGCCGCGCTCGGGCAGCGAGCTCGGAAAATCGGGCGGCGTTGCGCACCGCGCACGCCCGGGGATCGTTGTTGAAGAACACATACACATCCTCGGTGCGCGACCACGTGTCGTTGATCCGGTCGACCCACGATCGCAGCGCGGCGTCGCCGTAGCAGGGCCGGGGTGACGCGGTCCCCTCGTGCAGGCGGACGTAGCCCCACCCGGCGGTGCGCCGGACCTCGTCGCGGCGACCGGCGCGGTCGGTGAGGCACAGGGCGACGTCGTTGGTTCGCAGGAGCTCGAACACCTCGTCGATCAGCCAGGACGGATGGCGGACCTCGAGCGCGACCCGGATGCCGTGCCGCCCGAACTCACCCAGGGTCTCGTCGAGCCGGTCGAGGTCGAGACGGAGGGTGGGAGGCAGCTGCACCAGGACCGTGCCCAGCTTCGGGCCCAGGCCGCGGGCGGCGTCGACCAGACGCGCCACCGGCTCGGCCGGATCCTGGAGCCGGCGCAGGTGGGTGAGGTACCGGCTGGCCTTGATGACGAAGCAGAAGTCGGCGGGGGTGCGCTCGGCCCAGGCCTCGAAGGTGGATCGCTCGGGGAGTCGGTAGAAGGTGTTGTTCACCTCGACGGTCGGGAAGCGCTCGGCGTAGTGCTCCAGCCAGGTCTTCTGGGGGAGGTCACGAGGGTAGAAGGGGCCCCGCCAATCGCGGTACTGCCAGCCCGACGTCCCGATCAGCAGGGGCACGGGATGGTTCTACCCAAGGTCGGAAGGCCTGCCATCCGACCAGTCCACCCGTGAATTTGCGCGGGAGCGGCGAGTGGCCCGGAGGGCGGCGGCCGGGTATCCCGGCCGCCGAGCGAGCGCGACCAGCGAGGTAGCTGTCACACCCCGGTGGGATGCTCACGAGGTGGCGGAGAAGGGGCCCACCCTGCGGTTTGCGAGCGCGGCTCGACGCCTCGGCGCGGCCGCGCGAGCCGCAGGCCTCGTCGTCCCCGCCTTCCGCTGCCCGCCCCGGGTCGCCGGGGTTGCGCGCACTATCCGGCGCTATCCCGGCGGGGCGGTGGTCTCGGTTCAGCTGCGGGACCGCCCCTTCCCTGACGTCGCCGCCGACATGGTGGAGGGCGTGCTCGTCGTGAACCAGCTCCGCGGTGAGGCCGAGACGCGGATGCGAGCCGCCCTCGCCGGCGCCATCGATGCGTCCAGCACCGAGAACGCTCGAGCCGCGTAAAGCGCACTCCCACTCTCTTCCCCCAGCCAGCTTGCGGTCCGTGGCCAGATCTTGCTGGAGGAAGTGCGTGGCTCGGTCAAGAAGGTAGCGACGAAGATGTCGCCGACGCGGTCGCGAATGCGGTTTCAATAGCCGACGCCCTGCGACGGCTGGGCCTCGTAGCGAGGGGCGGCAACTATGAACTCTTGTACCAACGAATTCGCGAGCTCGGACTCAATACGGATCACATTCTTGGCAAGGCGTGGAGGAGAGGGAACCGGAATCCGCCCGTCAAGGCACGTAGCCTCGCGGAGATCTGCGTGGAAGGCTCGTACTACAAGACGAGCAGGCTGAAGGACCGACTGATTCGAGAAGGTCTCAAGTCGGCCGCGTGCGAGGAGTGCAACTGGACGCATTGGCATGGGCTTCCGATCCCGCTCGAACTCGACCACATCAACGGTCGTCGGGATGACAACCGACTCGAGAACCTCCAGCTCCTGTGCCCGAACTGCCACGCCCAGACGCCGACTTACCGCGGCAGGAATATCGGCAAGGCTAGGTAAGCCCCCGTATCCCAACGGCAGAGGAAGGCCGCCTAAACCGGTCTCAGTGTGGGTTCGAATCCCACCGGGGGCACCGACCGGGGGTAGTGCGTCCCACCACCTCGCGCCCGGCAAGGTGAGCGCGTTCGCCCACGCCTGTCAGGGTGGGGGTGAAGACCTCATGACCGGCGCTCGCGGAGTACCCGGGCAACGGGTGTCCACTCCCAGCCACCGCCCCACCCGCCAGTGCAATGAGGCTGACGGACGCTCATGATGGAACGATGACGACCTCCACGCCGATCGGCCAGGGGCTGGGCATCACCGCGGGGCTCGACGCGCGCCTCGCCGGTGGCCTGGCCGCTCGGTGCGCGCAGCTCGGGTACCACTCACTGTGGTCCAACGACGAGCCCACCGCCCCCGCCCTGGAGACGCTCGCGCACTTCGCCGCTGCAGCTCCTCGGCTCGACCTTGGAGTGGGCGTCCTCCCCCTCGACCGATATCGACCTGCCCGGATCGTCGCGGATATCGACCGCCTCGCGCTCGATCCGGCAAAGCTCTGGATTGGGATCGGGTCCGGGCGGCTGCGCCCGCAACTCGACGTGGTGCGGCAGGCCGTCGCACAGCTTCGCGAGCTTCTGCCGCAGGAAACGCGCATCGTTGTCGCCGCGATGCGGCCTCGACTCTGTCGCCTCGGTGGCGCGATCGCCGACGGCGTGCTGCTCAATTGGATGCTGCCCGCCCAGGCGGCGCGAGCGCGCCGGTGGGTTCAGGACGGAGCCGAAGGATGAAGGGGGAGCACCGCCCGTCACCGCGTCGTATGTTCGCGTCGCCGTCGGTTCCGGCTCGCTGCACCGGCTGCGCGACGACGAAAGCCGCTACCGTGAAATCAACGAGGGGCATCGTCAGCACTTCGCGGCCATGGATGTCCCGCTCGGGAGCGTCGGCGTCGCAGCATCGGAGAGACCCGGGGTACTCGATGGGCTCGAGCCCTACCGGTCTGCGGTCGACCTTCCGATCGCACGGGTGCTCGCCAGCACGGATGCGGCCTCGTTGATCGCCGTCGCGGAAGCCGCGGCGCCATAGCCGGCGGTACCTACCGAAGCGGCGGCGGGTTGTTCGTCTCCAGCTCGGCCATGCGGGCCTCGAGCTCGCGGACCTGCCCGATCAGCGCGGTGACCTCGGTCTCCAGCCGGGCGATGTCGGGGCCGACCTCCTCGAGGTCGGTCACCCCCTCGCCCTCGGTGCTTCCGTCGGAGCAGGCCGCCCCGATGAACCCGGCTGCCACCAGGGCGGCGGCGCAGGTCACCGCCGCCATGAGGCGTCGCATCAGGTGGGCTCGGGCACGGGCTCGGGCGGCGGCGGGCCGGCGTAGTGCGCGCTGGGCCGGATGAGGCGGTTGTCGGCGGCCTGCTCGAGGATGTGACTGCTCCAGCCGATCACCCGGCTCGACGCGAACGTGGGCGTGAACATCTCCCGCGGCACGCCGCAGGTGTCCATCACGATCCCGGCGTAGAACTCGACGTTCGTGTACAGCTGGCGACCGGGCTTGAGTTCCGCCAGCACCTCGATCGCCTTCTTCTCGATCGCCTTGGCCAGGTCGACCTTGGGCCCGCCGAGGCGCTCGGCGACGCCCCGCAGCATCACCGAGCGGGGGTCGTCGGTCTTGTACACGCGGTGCCCGAAGCCCATGAGCCGGTCGCCCCGCTCGACCGCGTCGCGCAACCACGGCTCGGCTTTGTCGGCGGTGCCGATGGCGTCGAGCATGTCGAGGGCGCGGCTGGGCGCACCGCCGTGCAGTGGCCCGGACAGCGCGCCGATCGCGCCCACGACTGCGGACGCAAGGTCGGCGCCGGTCGAGGTGATCACACGCGCGGTGAACGTGGAGGCGTTGAAACCGTGGTCGATGGTCGAGATCAGGTACTGCTCGACGCCGCGGGCGTAGTCGGGCTTCGGGACCTCGCCCAGCATCATGTAGAGGTAGTTGGCGGCGTACGGCAGGTCGGGGTGCGGGTCGACGACCTCGAGTCCGTGCTTGAGGCGGTAGAGCGCGGTCAGCAGCGTCGGCACCACCGCGCAGGTCTGGAGTGCCTGGCCACGTAACTCCTCGGCGGGGATGTCGAGCCACGGGCGGAAGTCGAGGTCGACGCCCATCATCGAGTAGGTCGTTCGCAGCATGTCGAGCGGAGGGGCCTCGGGACCGCCGAGCGCGGCCACGCTCGGCAGGATCTCCTTCACGTCGGCCGGGATCTCGCGCAGCCGCTTGACCGTCTCGATGAACGCGTCGCGCTGCTTCACCGACGGGAGCGAACCCTCGAACAGGAGGTGCCATACGTCCTCGAGCGTCCGCTTCTCCGCCAGATCGACCGCGTTGTACTGGCGGTAGTGATAGAAGCCCTCGCGCCCGCGCACGTCGCCGATGGCGGTGTCGGCCACGACCACGCCCTCGAGGCCCTCGGGGATCTCGGCCGCGGCCTTCTCGGCCGGCTGGATCTGGGCGATCTTCATGATGTCGCGCATCGACACCAGTCCGACCAGCACGCCGTCGTCGACGACCGGGATGTGCCGGTAGCCGTGCTCGGCCAGGCTGGCGAACGCGTCCGTGACCTCCTCGTCGGACGCGACCGAGTCGGGGTTCGGCGTCATCCAGTCGGACACCGTGTCCGCCGACGTGTCGGCACCGCCGGCGGCGATGCGGATCATGTCCCGCTCGGTCAGGATGCCGACCGGCTTCTCGCCGTCGACGACGACGACGGAGCCGACGTGCTTCTCGCGCATCCGGGTGGCGGTCTCGGCGATCGACTCCATGGCGGCGGCCGTGATCACCGGGTGGCTCATGATCTCGGCGACCGTGCGTGCCCCCGGTACGGCGCTGGCTGGCATCGAGTTCCCTCCCGCGTTCGAAGCCGCGGCGAGTCTATTCAGCTGGTGGGAGCGGGCGGTTCGGGCGGGGGATCCGCGGCACGGTCGCGCACCCCGAGGAGGTGGGCGGTCTCGTTGAGGGTGACGAGCGACCGGGGACCGGAGCGGGCCGCGGCCACCCGCGTGATCGAGGTGTACCCGGGCTCGAACCAGAGATGGCGGTCGAGCCCCAACAACGCGCCCACGTACACATTGATGACGCCACCGTGACAGACGACCGCGACGCGGCCGCCGGGGAAGCGGCCGACGATCGCGTCGAGGCACGGGACGATGCGCCCCCGGAACTGGTCGGGCGCCTCCCCGCCGAACTCCTCCCAGCGACCCTCGAGCATCGCCAGCCAGCGCGCGTCCCGCCCCCGCTTCAGTTCCTCGGCCGGGATGTAGTGGTCGGCGTTGGCGTCGTACTCGATGAGATCGGGACCGATCTCGAGGTCGAGACCGTGGGCCCGGGTGACCGGTTCGGCGGTCTGGCGCGCCCGCCGGAGCGGGCTGCTGATGACCGCGTCGACTGGCTCGGCCGCGAGCCACGTCGCCAGTCGCTCAGCCTCGATGCGCCCGCGTGCGGTGAGCCCGGGATCGACGGGCCCACCGCCGCCTTCGCCCGGTGCGATGCGCACCGGCTCGGCGTGGCGAATCAAGAGCAGTTCCATCAGCCATCGAGGGCGAACCCGAGCACGTCGGCGAGCTCGGCCAGCGCGGCGGCGGGGTCGGCGACCTTGATCGTCGTCATGCCCAGGGCCCGGGCCGCTTTGAGGTTGACGCCGAGGTCGTCGAGGAAGACCGACTCGTCGGGACGCACCCCCAGCCGTTCGCACGCGAGCTCGTAGATGCGGGGGTCGGGCTTGCGCACTCCCTCGACCGCCGACTCCACCACGACGTCGAACACGCCGATCAGTGAGTCGAGGCCACCCTCCCGCGGCTCGTCGGCCACCCAGTTGTTGGTGAGCGCTCCGGTCTGGAGGCCGTGCTCGCGGATCGCGGTGATCGCCGCCACCATCTCGGGTCGGGGGGCGAATCCCTCGCCGACCGCGTTCATCACCGCGGAGGCGTCGATCGTCTGGCCGGCGCGGGTGCACTCGGCCTCGAACTCGGTGCAGAACTCGGCGACGCTCAGCTCGCCCCGCTCGAGCCGCGCCCACGCACCGCCGTCGGGGTCGGTCAGCACGACCTCGCTCAGGAACCGTTCGGGAAGGCCCTGCTCGCGCTCGTAGGCGCGGAACACGTCGATCGGCGACGGGAACACCACCCCGCCGAGGTCGAAGATGACGGCCCGGTACGTCGTTGGGAGGGTCGTTGGGCGGTCGGTCACGGGTCGATCAGGACGCCCGGGTTGAGGACGGCGGCGGGGTCGAGGGCGGCCTTGGCCGCGCGCAGCGCATCGGCGAACGGCTCCGGCCGCTGCTGGTCGTACCACGGTCGGTGGTCGCGCCCGACCGCGTGATGATGCGTGATGGTGGCACCGTGACGGACGAGCGCGTCCGATGCGGCCGACTTCACCGCCGCCCACTGCTCGAGCTGCGCCCCCTCCCGTCCCGGTGCGATCACGGTGAAGTAGGGCGCGGGACCATCGGGGTAGACGTGGGTGAAGCGGCAAGTGACTACGACGTTGCCGGCGCCGACCGCCGTCAGCGCGTCCCGGGTGGAGTGCACCACGTCTTCGTGAAGCGCGTCGAACCGGTCCCACGTGGTGGCGGTCTCGAACGTCTCGTTCACGCATCCCATGGCAACGAGGGCATCGCGCGTGTATGGCGCCCGGATGAACGCGTTGCGCCAGGCGCCGGCCGACCCCTCGCGCGCGCCCGCGCCATCGCCGCTGACGCGCACGCTGTCGGTGTTCACGTCGCCGCCGTGGTCGCCCACCAGCTCGAGCGCGCGGGCCAGCCACGGGTCGAGGGGATGGTCGGCCGACTCGAACGCCACCAGCAGCAGGTGGGCCGAGCCATCGTCGCTTCCGGTGACCATGGCCTCGGTGGCGTCGAGCAGGCGGCAGTTGGTCGGGAAGAGGCCGCTCTGGGCGAGTGCCCGTGCCGCCACCGCGCCGTCGGCGAATGTGTCGAAGCGCGCGCTCGCCGATGCCCGGAACCGGGGGCGGTCCTGGAGGCGCATCCACGCCTCGGTGATCACGCCGAGGATCCCCTCGGAGCCGAGGAACATGCGGTCGGGGGAGGGGCCCGCCCCCGAGCCCGGCAGGCGGCGCGACTCGACCAGGCCGTGGGGGGTGACGACGCGCAGCGACTCCACGAAGTCGTCGATGTGCGTGTACAGGGTGGCGTAGTGGCCGCCGGACCGAGTCGCGAGCCAACCCCCCAGCGTCGAGCACTCGAACGACTGGGGGAAGTGGCGGAGGGTGAGGCCGTGGGGCCGGAGCTGCTCCTCGAGCGCCGGCCCGAACACGCCCGCCTCGATGCGCGCCGCCCGCGACGTGCGGTCGATCTCGACCACCCGTCCGAGCTCGCGCAGGTCGATCGTGACCGTGCCCGCGTACCCGTGTTCCGCGGCGTCGCATTCGACCCCGCCCACCACGGACGAGCCGCCTCCGTACGGGACAGCCGCGGCGTGAGCGTCGGCGCACCAGTCGAGGAGCGCGGTGACATCGTCCTCGGTGCGCGGCATGGCCACCACGTCGGGCGGGTGGGAGAAGTCACGCTCGAACGCCCGCACGACGTCGCGGAACGACTTGCCGTACGTGTGGCCGGCCCGCTCGAACTGGTCGGTGGTGCACAAGGATGCCAGCGCGGCCGGCGGCTCGAGCCGAGAAGCGGGGAGGTCGAGCTCGTCGAGCGTGGGCGGCTCTGCAACCGCGAGCGAGTCGACCTCGAACATGTCCGCGAGGGTCTTCGCCATCGACGCCTGTTGGTCCCGGGTCGGGCCCTCGCCCTCGTAACCCCACCCCCAGAACTTCCGCCGGCGCGCTCCCATCGGCGGCAGGGTAGGCCCTTGACAGCTGCCTGACGGCGTGCGAGGCTCCGAACGATGTCAGTGAGTCCTACACGCGACAGGCGTGCCGAGCGTCACGAGGCCACGAGGGCGGAGATCCTCGAGGCGGCCTGGGAGCTAGCCCGCGAGCAGGGACTGTCGGGGCTGTCGCTGCGTGACCTGGGGAGGAAGGTCGGAATGCGGGCCCAGTCGCTCTACTCGTACTTCGACTCCAAGCACGCGATCTACGACGCCCTGTTCCGCGAGGGCTACGAGCGGTTCCTCGAGCGCCGCGAAGCGTTCGAGACGACGGACGATCGTCGAGCCGACTTTCGCCGCGGGGCCCGGGAGTTCATGGAGTTCTGCCTCGAGGACCCGGCGCGCTACCAGCTGCTCTTCCAGCGCACGATCCCCGGGTTCGAGCCGTCGTCGAGCTCCTACGCGCTCGCCGTGCGGTCGCTCGACGTCCCTCGTCAGCGATTTCGCGACATGGGGGTCGAGGATCCCGCGGTGCTCGACCTCTGGACCGCGCTCCTCACCGGTCTCGTCGACCAGCAGATCTCGAACGACCCCGGTGGCGACCGGTGGTCCCGACTGCTCGACGAGGCCGTCGACATGTTCTTCGAACACCTCGACAAGGAGAAGTAGAGATGACCAAGACCACGATCGATGCACGCGAGATCGCTCCGCTGTCGCAGCCGCAGGCGATGGACCTGGCCGCCACTGAGTACGACCGCTTCGTCGATCTGATCCGAGAGCTCGACCCCGATGACTGGGGGCGAACGACCGAGTGCCCCGCATGGGACGTCGCCGACATGGTCCGTCACGTCCTCGGCGCGGCCGAGGCCCACGGGTCGCAGGAGGAGCAACAGCATCAGATGGAGGCGGCCTCCGGTGAACCTGGACCGATGATCGACGCGCTGGGCGTCGTGCAGATCCGCGACCGCGCCGACCTCACAGCCGTCGAGCTCGTCGAGCGTCTCGAGGAGGCGGCGCCGCGTTCGGTTGGCGCTCGTCGACAGGTGCCGGCCGCGATCCGGGAGCAGGAGATGACGGTCGACGCACCGTTCCAGTGGGGTGGCGAGAAGTGGCGGCTCGGGTACCTCCTGGACGTCATCTACACTCGTGACACCTGGATGCATCGTCTCGACATCGCCCGCGCCACCGGACGCGACATGGTGCTCGGGCCGGGGCACGACGCCCGGATCGTGGCCGACGTGGTCGCCGAATGGGCGCGGCGTCATGGCCAGCCGTTCGCTCTTACACTGACTGGTGTTGCCGGCGGGAACTACGCCGCCGCCGACGGCGGTGAACGCCTCGAGCTCGACGCGGTCGAGTTCTGCCGAATCGTGTCGGGCCGTGCCCCGGGCGCGGGCCTGCTGACCACGGAGGTGCCGTTCTGATGGAGACGAGGGTCGACGAGATCGCCGACGGTGTCTACCGGATCTCGACGATGCTTCCCGATGTCGCGCCGGGAGGGTTCACGATGAACCAGTTCCTGGTGGATGCGGAGGAGCCGCTCCTGTTCCACTGCGGCCCCCGCCAGATGTTCCCGCTGGTCTCGGAGGCCGTCGGCCGGGTGACGCCGGTCGAGGGGATGCGCTGGATCACGTTCGGCCACGTCGAGTCGGACGAGTGCGGCTCGATGAACGAGTGGCTCGCGGCCGCGCCCCGAGCCGAGGTCGCGCACGGCGGCATCGGCGTCGACGTGTCGCTCAACGATCTCGCCGACCGCCCGCCCCGAACGCTCCAGGACGGCGAGGTCCTCGACCTCGGCGGCAAGCGCGTCCGCCACCTCGACACGCCCCACGTGCCCCACAATTGGGAGGCACGGGTACTCTACGAGGAGACGACGGGCACCCTGCTCGGCGGCGACCTGGGCTCGCAGCTCGGGGGTCACGAGCCGCTGTCCGCCGACGACATCGTCGGACCGGCGATAGAGGCCGAGGACATGTTCCTCGCCACCTCGCTCACCCCTGGAACCGGCCCTACGATCAGGCGGCTCGCGGAGTTGGAGCCGCGCACCATGGCGATCATGCACGGTTCGTCGTACTCGGGTGACTGTGCCGCCACGCTCGAGGCGCTCGCCGCCGCGTACGACCAGCGCCTCGAGCGGGCCACGGCGTAGCGGTTATTGCTCCTCGGCCTGGAGCACCGCCTCGATCTCGAGCTCGATGCGAACCTTGCGGCCGACGACGACACCGCCGGTCTCGACCGCGAGATTCCAGGTGGCGCCGAAGTCGTGCCGGTCGATCTCGGTGGTGGCCGAGAAGCCGGCTCGCTTGCCGCCCCACGGGTCGTCGCTCCAGCCGAGGTACTCGAGCTCGAGCGTGACCGGCCGGGTGACGCCCCGGATCCTCAGGTCGCCGTCGACCCGGTAACGGCCTTCGCTGTCGTCAGCGACCGACGTGCTCCGGAACGAGAGCGTCGGGTGCTGCTCGACGTCGAGGAAGTCGGGGTTGCGGAGGTGGGCGTCCCGGTCGGGGTTGCCGGTGTCGACGCTGGCGGCGTCGATGGTTGCCTCCACCGATGACCTGCTCGGGTCGTCGGCGATCGTGATCGCGCCCTCGAAGCCGGTGAACCGGCCCCGTACCTTCGAGAGAAGGTGGCGGGCGACGAACTCGACGTTGGAGTGGGACGGGTCGATCTCCCACACCCCGGAAGGGATGGGGGTGCGAGCGGTGGTGGTCTCGATGGTGCTCATGGGGCCTCCGGCTAATCTGAGATAAGGTACTTACCGAATACAAGCGCAGGAGGGGCCCAGATGTTCCCCCGGGCCGCCGAAGCCCCGGCGGTAGGGTCCGCGACCATGGCCGCGGATCCTGCCGAGGAGTACTGCGCCAGCTACCAGCAGGCGATCGAACTGCTGGGACGGCGCTGGACGGGGGAGATCGTGCGGGCGCTCCTCGCCGGCAAGACCCGCTTCCGCGAGTTCACCGCCATCATCCCCGGCCTCAGCGACCGGCTCTGCTCGGAACGGCTCAAGGACCTCGAGGCCGAGGGGATCGTCCAGCGCTGCGTGAGCCCGGAGACCCCGGTGCGGGTCGACTACCGCCTCACCGAGAAGGGTCAGGCCCTGGGCGACGTCGTCGACGCCGTCTCCGCGTGGGCCAACCGGTGGGTGGACGCCGGCAGTGGATGACGTTGCCGCGATCACCGCGCTGATCCACGAGTACGCCGACCGCCTCGATGCCGGCGATCTCGACGGCGTCGCCGCGTTGTTCGAGCACGCGACCTGGGGATCGCCCGGTCGGGGCGAGCCGTTGCGGGGTGCGGCGCAGGTCCGGCGCGGCTACGACGGCGTCATCCTCCACGAAGACGGGACGCCACAGACGTTGCACGTGATCTCGAACGTCACCATCGACGTGGAGGGGGGCGCGGGCACCGCCGCGGCCCGGTCCTACTTCACTGTGCTCCAGGCCCGACCGGACCTGCCGCTCCAGCCGATCATCGCCGGGCGCTACCACGATCGATTCGAGCGGGCCGGAGGCCAGTGGCGGTTCGCCGAGCGCGTGATCATCCCCGACCTGGTCGGTGATCTCAGCCGGCACCTGCGCGACCCTGGGAGCGCGGGATGACGGTCACGCCCGACGACCTCATCGCTGCCGCCGACCTCTGTCGCGAGACCCTCGCACCGGCCGTGGATGCCGACTGGACCGCCCCCGCGGCTGACATCGGTCAGACCTGCCGCGAGACCATCGACCACGTCGTGAGCTGTCAGACCTTCTACGCCAGCCACCTCGCAAGTCGGGCGCCGGGGCCGCTGCCGCGGCTGCGGAAGCACGACCCCGACGCGCCGGTGGAGCAGGTGCTCGACCTGGTGCCCGCCGGGGCCGCCGTGCTGGCAGCCGTCGCCCGGGGCAGCGGCCCCGACGTACGCGCCTTCCACCCCGCCGGCATGGCCGACCCCGAGGGCTTCCTCGCCATGGGGTGCGACGAGATCATCGTGCACACCGGTGACATCGCCGCCGGGCTCGGCGTCGCGTTCGCGCCGCCCGATGACCTCTGCGCCCGGATCGTCACGCGCCTCTTCCCCTGGGCGCCGTCGGACGCCGATCCCTGGCCGACGCTGCGGTGGGCGAACGGGCGGGCGCCGCTGGGCGACCGGGCTCGCCTCGACCCCGACTGGTACTGGCAGTGCGCGCCGCTCGCCGAATGGGACGGCCAGGTGAACCGCCGGATCAACCCCGCGGCGTGGAGCCCTTAGTTCGAGAGCGGCGGCGGGAGGAGGCTGCGGGGCGCGGCCGGCGCGACGTAGCCGGCGAACAGCTCGTCGGCCCAGTCGCCCGGCGGTGTCGGCGCAACGCCGGTCGCCCGCAGGCCCAGCAGATCGCCGAGGCCGCGGCCCGCCTCCCATGCCTCGAGCGCCTCCCGGATCGCCGCCCGCGACCACCCCCTGGCCTGGAGCCGGGTGATGGCGGTCAGGCGCCGGGCGTGCTCCTCCCCGTAGTAGGCGGTACGGCCCCGGACCCGGGGCGGCGGCAGGAGGCCGGCGGTCTGGTGGGCCCGGATGGTCCGCACCGTCACCCCCGTGCGGCGGGCGAGCTCGTCGATGGGCACGCCGAGGGTTGCACGTCTCATCGTTACATCATATCGTGCAAGCATGGCGTCCCGCGGAACGCTCCCGGACGAACGGGTGAGCGAGGTCAGCCGCCGGCTGCGGTCGCGCTGCGACGCCATCCTGGGCGCGGTCTGGTTCATGCCCGAAGCCCGGGGCCCGTTCCCGACCCTGGCCGCCCGGGTCGCTTGTCTCGGCCGGGTCCGGGGCGAGGTCGCGGCCGCGCTCCTGGCGCCCCTCCACCCGGCCTCGATCGCGTCAGAGGTCGACGACGCCTGGCGCACCACCGATCCCGAGACGCTGCTGGCCCGGCGGCTCGACGGGGCGACGCGGTACCTCGCCGGCGCCGTCGGCGACCAACCCGACGGCATCGACCGGGCGGTCGCGGTCCTGCGGCACACGGTCGAAGCCGGGCCACGGGCAGGCCATCCCGTCTTCGCCGGGCTGCGATCGCTCGCCTGGCCCGGCACGCCACTCGGCGACCTGTGGCGGGCCTCCGACATGGTCCGCGAACGGCGCGGCGATTCCCATCGCAACGCCTGGACCGCCGCCGGGCTCAGCTCAGTCGAGATCCAGCTCCTGACCGAGCGGTGGCGAACCCGCACCAACCCCGGCTCGACCACCGCCGACCACATGGGATGGACCGTCGACGAGATCGGCTCGGCCCTCGATCGCCTCGCGGGCGAAGGCTGGGTCGACGCCGCCGGCGAGCTCACCGACGCCGGCCGGGCGTTCCGCGACGGGGTCGAGCTCGCCACCGATCGCCAGGAGCGTCCGCTGGTCGAGGCGCTCGGCGACGACGTCGACGAGCTGTTCGAGCTCCTCGCCCCGTGGGCGAGAGCGGTGGTAGCAAGTGCCACATGAGTGATGATCAGAAGGTCGTCGACGCGCTCGACGAGGAGTGGCAGTCGATCATCGATCTCTGCGCCGGCCTGACCGAAGCCGAGTGGAAGACCGAGACCGAGTGCCCGGGCTGGAGTGTGCAGGACAACGTCGCCCACCTGATCGGCATCGAGTCGGTGATCATGGGCCGCCCGCCGCCCGACCACACGCCGCCCGACCTGCCGCACGTGAAGAACGACATCGGCAAGTCGAACGAGGTGTGGGTCGACGCCCGCCGGGCGCGCCCCGGCCCCGAGGTGCTCGACGAGTTCCGCGAGGTCGCCGGTGAGCGCATCGCGACGCTGCGGGGGATGAGCGACGACGACTTCTCCGCCGAGTCGTGGACGCCTGCCGGCCCCGGGACGGTCCGCGACCTCCTCCCGTTCCGCATCTTCGACTCCTGGGCGCACGAGCAGGACATGCGGCGCGCGCTCAGCAAGCCCGGCCACCTCGACGGTCCCGCGGCCGAGCTGTCACTCGGCCGGCTCACGGGCGCGCTCCCGTTCGTCGTAGGGAAGAAGGTCAAGCCCCCCGACGGCGCCACCGTCGTCTTCGACTGGGACGGCAACACCACCGCGATCACGATGGACGGCGGCCGGGCCAAGCCCCTCGACCCGGCGCCGACCGAACCCACCGTCCGGCTGACGATGGACACCGACACCCTCGTCCGCCTCGGCATGGGCCGGGGTGACTCCGCCGAGATCCTCGGCGCCGGCAAGGTCGGCTTCGACGGAGACGAGGAGCTCGGCCGCCGGATCGTCGGCGACATGAACTTTTTGTTCTAGGTGGCTGCCGAGAAAGTCGGTAGCCGAGATCGGAGACACAACATGGAGTACACCGCAGCGCTCAGGCACCGCGACATGTTGTGCTCGCTCACACGCGTCAGCACTTTTTCTC
>Ga0136613_10000537_pt1 | contig 17658 bp, 21 predicted proteins | sample AntDrymUQ2722106_2_FD_106649 | JGI IMG/M metagenome (GOLD analysis project Ga0136613, IMG submission 106649) | Polar desert sand microbial communities from Dry Valleys, Antarctica - metaG UQ272 (21.06) | ecosystem: Environmental > Terrestrial > Soil > Desert | place: Antarctica: Dry Valley... | reverse complement strand
GTCGAAGACGGTGGCGCCCTCGTGAGCTGGCAAGTCGCCGTCGACGACGCGGAGGACCGTGACCGCTTCGTGGCGGATGGCGCCGACCAGCAAGGGTCGGGCGTCGCCCGCACGGAGCCGCTCCCAGACCGGCTCGGTCACGCCTCCAGCGGCGCCAGCTGACGGTACGTCGAGCCGTACCAGAGCAGCGGAGCGGCGTCCTCGCGATAGCCTGCGGCCACGATCTCGCCGAGGAAGATCGTGTGGTCGCCGCCGTCGTGGCGCTGCGTGAGGCGGCAGTCGAAGTAGGCGAGAGCTCCCTCGAGGATCGGCGACCCGGTCTCCGCCTCGTGCCAGGCCGCGTCGCAGAAGCCTTTCAGCTTGGCCGCCGTGGTGGGCTGCGCGAAGCACTCGGCCATGCTCCGCTGGTCAGCCGACAGGACGCTGACGCTGAAGGCGTGGCTACCGATGATGGCGGTGTGCGTCTCCGCCTTGCGAGCGATGCTGGCCATCAGGATCGGCGGGTCGACGCTGATGCTGGCGATGGCGTTGGCGGTCATGCCGGCCATGAACGGCCCGTGGCGGGCTGCGACCACCGTCACGCCTGTGGCGAACGTGCCCATCAGCGTGCGCAGCCGGCGTCGCTCCTCCTCCTGCATCGGTCGAATGCCTAGGCGGCCGGGACGGCGGCCAGCCGGATGAGCACCAGGCAGGTGCGGTACCAGGCCTCGCCATCCTTTGCCGAGAACCCAACCGTGCGCGGGCCCACGCGTTCGGCGTCGGGCAGCACGCAGGCGTAGTCCGCCATGATCGGAATGCGGAAGTCGATCTCGCCGGCGATCGGCCGCTGCACCTCGTACAGCCGCATCTCGTCCATGCGGGCCATGGCCCGTCCCATTCCCTCGCGGATGGCCGAGCGGGCGTCACCGGGCGAGAGCGAGTCGGCCAGATTCGAGCCGAGGGCACGCTTGACGACGACGCGCTCCGCCCACGGCAGCAGCGCTTCCACCTCCGTGGCCAGCGCATCGTCTCCGGCTACCAGGATGACCGGCGCGCCGTGGTGGCCGAGCCGGATCGCATTCAACCCGGCCTCGTTGTGCGGCACGCCGTTCGCGCGAATCTCGAGCACGGTCAGCGACGAATAGGTGTGCGCGATCACGCCGGTCGGGTGGCCCGCACCGGCGTGGTAGCCGATGAACGCGGCCCCGTCGAAGGAGCCCTCGGGAGCCTCACCGACTCCCTGGGTCATGCTGAGCGGCTTGTCGCCGATGATCAGCCGCGCGCCGTCACGCACGTCCTCCGCCCGCAGGTTGCGCATGAGCCAGTGGCTGTCGTTCACGACCACCTCGCGTGCCCCGTGCTCGAATGCCCCGTCGATCGCCGCGTTCGTCTCGCCCGCCATCAGGGCGCGGCTGCGGTCGTAGTCGGTCCGATCGGACCCGTTCGACCCGAACGCGACCTGGTGCGGATGCGCGACGCCGGCCAGGCCCTCCATGTCGACCGAGATGTAGATTCGCATCGGTCAGCGATACCGCTCGAGCTTCTCGAGGATTCCCGTGGTGGTCGCCCAGTCACCTGCCGTCGGCCCTTCGCCACGATGAAGATGGAAGAGCGGCACGGAGTTCCAGCACGGACCATCCGCGCGCGGCAGGTGGATGCGCATGTCGCCACGGTCCAGCTCCACCACCAGCGTGGCGCCCTGCTCGCCGCCGCGCGCGAGTGCCCGCTCGAACGAATGCACGAAGTCCGCCGTGTCGCCGAACTCGAGCCCGATTCGCATGGCCGCGAGCCCGGCGGCCGGGATCTCGATCCGCCCCTCGTCGCTCACGTGAACAGTCTCGTCAGCCAACCGAAGACGACCGCCGAACCGATGACGGCGAAGGTCAGCACGGTGATCAGCAGCGCGCCGCCGACCATGCTTGCCCATGGTGGCACGCTCGTCGGCGCGAGGGCGTGGTGCTGGCTCGGGACATCGCCGATGAGGCCGCTGCCGAGCCAGACGGCCAGCGCATCGCCGTCGACCCGCACCTCGACCTCCTCGTCGAGCGGCATGACCACCAGTCGCTCGCCGGTGGCGCGCTTGTCGGTCGTCAGCAGGGCCCGATTGCGAGCCTGGCCGCCGGCCTCGCGGACGAGCACGGCGTGATCGCCCCCCGCCTCAAGCGCGGCAGCCTCCAGCCTGCCGGAGCGGCCGATCGCCATGGTCGAATCGCTGCCGTCGGCGCTGGCTTCCATCCGCTCGATGGTATCAGCCGGCGAGCACGCTCAACGTCGGCTCCAGGGCGGCGATCGACTCGACCGTGATCGGATCCAGCACCAGCTGGACGTGGCCGACGCCGGCCGCGGCGAAGCCCCGGAGCGTGGGAACCAGGCTCGCGGCTGCCCCGTCGATCGGCTCGAAGGGGGCCTCGCTCACGGCCGACCCGCGCCCGACGGCCCCGGAGAAGGCGACGAGGAGGGCCAGGGTGCGCTCGACCTCGGTCGGGTCCCGGCCCACCTCGACGCATGCCGCATCGACGCGATCGCGCATCGGCAGGTACCCCTCGAGGCTGTTGCCGAACCACGCCGACCAGGCGTTCCACGATGAGACATACGGGAGCGCGACGCGCAGCATTCGCTCGCCGATGGAGCCGATCATCAGCGGCGGGCCATCCGGACGCGGACCGCGCGGCAGCAGCTCCGCATCGTCGAGCTGGTAGTAGGTCCCGTGGAAGTCGCAGCGGCCGGTGGAGAGGAGCAGGCGGATGATGGTGAACGCCTCCTCGAAACGGCTGACGCGATGGTCGAACGGGAATCCGTACGCCGCGTACTCCACCTCGTTCCAGCCGGCGCCCAGGCCCAGGATGAGCCGTCCGTCGCTGATCTCGTCGATCGCGGCCGCCTTCTTGGCCAGCATGGCCGGGTTGTGGAAGCTCGTCGAGGCCACGAGCGGGCCGAACTCGACACGTTCCGTCACCGTCGCCAGCGCCGCAAGCGTCGACCACGCCTCCCACGGTCCGCGCGACGGGAGCCCGTCATTTCGGTAGAGGAGGTGGTCGCCGACCCAGATCGAGTCGAGGCCGATCGCCTCAGCGGTGACCGCCATCTCGCGCAGCTCCGGCCAGCGCACGACGCGCTCGACCTCCGGAAGCTGGACGCCGATCTTCACGGTATCGATTGTGCCACGTGGGGGTATCGTTCCCGTCGTGGAGCAACTCGATCCGCTTGCCGACGAGCCCTTCAGCTGGCGCACCCGTGCCGATGGCGCGATCGTGATCCAGTACCACGGGGCGCCGGTCACGCTCCTCCGTGGTCGAGTGGCCGAGCGGTTCGCGACCAGGATTGCATCCGCCGATGATGCCGCTGCGCAGCAGCTCATGGCCCGCGCGACGGGCAACTTCAAGCGCGGCAACGAGCGCGACGCGAGTCGTGGCCGCTAGGTTGCCGCGCGCTCAAGGGATCGCTCCGAATCGTCACGCAAGGCGCTCATCCCACGGTCCGCGGCATACAGCAGCAGCGCGGCGCCAAGGAAGACGGCGATCACGCGGGCGCGCAGCTCCGTGAGCCGATCGACCGGGCCATACGAATCGATGAAGGCCGCGCGCGCATCGCCAACCAAAGAGCCGTAGGCGATGGACAGGTCGGCGCTCGGGTCGCCCGCCGACACGTCGCCCCAGTCGATGACCCCGGTCGCCCGGCCGGCTCCGTCCACCAGGACGTGGCGCGCGTGCAGGTCGCCGTGCAGCACCAGCGTTCTGGACGGTGGCGGCAGACGCGTGGCGTCGGTCAGCAGCCGCTCGACCGCATCGGTCGACCGCCACAGACCGGCCTCGATCACCTGGTCGAGGCGACGGCGAGCGTACGGGATGCGGAATCCCATATCGGCGCGCCGCATCGGATCCACCGGCAGCGATGGTCCGACCCGAGACGCGAGCCCCGGAGCGTGAAGCGCGCGGAGGAACCCGCCCAGCGATACCCCAAGCTCAACCCGTCCCTCGTCCGGTAGCCCCGATTCGGCCAGCTCGACGCCCGGCAGGAACGCCGCCCCGAACCAGGGCCACGGATACTCGTCCGTCGGCGCGCCAACGAAGCGTGGCTCGGGGATCGGCAGCGGCAGGTGCTCGGCCAGGCGTGGCAGAACGGCGATCTCGCGATGGACCCCGGCGACCGCGATCTCGCGCCGCGGGAAGCGAAACGCCCACCGCTCATCGACGAGGTGGACGACGTTGTCCCAGCCAGCCGCCACCTCCCTGACGCCCACGCCGCGCAGCTCGGGAAACTGCGCTTCGATCAGCGCGCGGGCTCGGTCCGCGGCGACCTCAATCTCGGGGTCCCACTCCGGCATGCCGCCACGGTACTCGACCGGCACGGCCTGGCCGACGGTTGCCCTAGGCGACCCGCTTCGTCTTCTTGTTGACGTAGTCGACCAGCACGTACTCGCCCAGGTGCTCGGGCTCCACGTAGAAGGCGCGGCCGCGGTTGATGCGCGACATGAGGTCGACGAACTCGGAGAGGTACCGCGATCGCTCGAGCATGAACGTGTTGATCACGATTCCCTCTCGAGTGCATCGGCCCACCTCGCGCAGCGTGGACTGGACGGTGCGCAGGGTGGGCGGGTAGGCAAACTCGACCTGGCCGTTGTCGATGTGCGCCGTCGGCTCGCCATCGGTGATGACGACGATCTCCTTGTTGCCGCCGTGAGATCGGCCAAGCAGCTGACGGGCGATGATGAGGGCGTGCTGAAGGTTGGTGCCGTACTCGAACTCGTACGGGCTGAGGGTCGGGATCGATTCGGGCTTGAGCTGACGGGCGTAGTAGGCGAAGCCGACCACGAAGAGCCGATCCCGCGGGTACTTGGTGTGGATGAGCGTGTGCAGCGCCATCGCGACCTTCTTGGCCGCCGATGAGCAGCCGCGGAGCAGCATCGAGCGGCTCATGTCGAGCAGCAGGACGGTGGAGGAGACGACCGTCTCTTCCGAGCGCGCCACCTCGAAGTCGTCCGGACCGATGACCACGGGCGTCCCGACCCCGCCGCGCGCCATGGCGTTGAAGAGGGTGCGGTTGATGTCGATCGCGAAGGGGTCGCCGAATTCGTAGGCCTTCGTCTCCTCCGTCGGCTCGCCCCCGCGCCCCGGGCGCGGCAGCGCGTGACCGCCGAAGCCCTCGCGCCGAAGCCGGCTGAAGATGTCGGTCAGCGCCCGCAAGCCCAGCTTCCGCGCGGCGCGCGGGGTGAGGTCCAGCCGACCGCCATCCCGATCGAGGTAGCCCGCGTCCTCCAGCGTACGAGTCAGTTCCTGGAGCTGCTCGAGGTCGTCGATCGCGTCGTCCCCGGCGAGGTCGCGCAGCGCATCGGCGTCGACCTTCTCGAGCGCATCCGGATCGCGCGCGGCGCCGAGCGCCTCCTCCATGGCATCGTACTGCTGTTGGCGATCGATGGCGGCCATCGCATCGGCGAGGCCCATTGGCTCGTCGCCCTCGAAAGGATACGGCTCCCCGAAGGGCAGGTCGGGACGCGCCATCTGAAGGTTGCCCGCCAACCGCGCCATGTCGATCTGGAGCCGATCGTCGCGCAGGAGGTCGTCCATCATCGAGCGGAGCTCGTCGCGCATCTCCGGCGACATGCTGTTGAGCAGCGATGCCATCTGCGACGCCTGCCGGTGCAGGTGCTCGATCAGCTCATCGGTGTTGCTGATGCCCGGCGGGAAGTACTGACGATGCTGCGCCATGAAGCTCGCGAAGTCATCGGTCGTATCGGCACCGGTCGCGTGCTTCTCGAGCAGCGCGTTGAGGTCCCGCACCATCTCGCGGATGCCGGCCAGGTCCTCCGGCGTGACCTTCGCAACGCCGTCCTTGAGTCCCTGGAAGTACGTCTCGAGCATCTGCCGGCGCAGCTCATCGGTCAGCTCTGCGAATGCATTGCGGGCGGCGTCGTCCATGAACTCGTAGTCGCGCAGACCATGGAGGCGGCCGGCGAGATTCGGCGGGAGCGCGTCGAGCCGATACTCGCGCTGGCGTGCGGTGCGCCGCATCACCTGCTCCGCCATCCGCGCCTGGTCCTGGTCGCCGCCGGGCGGGGCGTCGAGGGCGCGCTGCTCCGCTGCCCGCACGCGCTCGGCGATCCCCTGCCGTTCCGTCTCGATGATCTCGTCCAGCCGCCGATCGAGGCCGTCGAGCACGCCCTCGAGGTTCGCCCGCTCCAGCTCCGCCTGCCGCCGGGCGCGCAGCTGTTCCATGATCTTGCGGAGGCCGGGGATGTCGCCACCACGCGTGCCCCGGATGCCGCGCTGCATCAGGCGCTGGAGGGCACGTCGGACGTCGCCCTCCGCCAGGATGTCGTCCGAGAGTGCGTCGAGCACGTCGTCCGCGTCGAAGGCCGGCAGCTGCTGGCTGCCGTCCCATCGCGAGTAGCGGAAGGTGCTCATCGTGCGGCTCAGCCTAGGCCGATGCGGACGCCGCGTCCACGTCGCCCGTTGGGCGCGATGATGGGCGATCGGTTCTCGCCACCTCGTGACGCATGGATACCCATCGGCGCGCTCGCTCTCGTGAAGCTGCCGGCGACGCTAGGCAGGAAGCTCCGGCAGCGGGATCGGCTCCACCGGTCGATCGATCGGCGGCATGATCTGCATGCCGTACCACGCGACGTCGTGCCAGGCGCCGAACTTGTACCCGACGCGCTCGTAGACACCGATGAGACGCATCCCGACCGCCTCGTGGAGCGCGACACTCGCCGGATTCGGCAGCGCGATACCCGCATAGACGTTGATGAAGCCCTGGCGGCGAAGCATCGGGACGAGCTCGTCGTACAGCCGGCGACCAATCCCTTGTCCGCGTCTGAGGGGACTGAGATACGCCGACACATCGACCGACCAACGGTATCCGGCACGCTCGCGATGCGGTCCCGCATACGCGTAGCCGGCAACGCCGCCGTCGTCCGCGGCCACAGCCACCAGCCATGGCAGTCGGCGGAGCGTGCGGCGCATGCGGTCCGCCATCTCCCCGGCATCCGGCGCGACCTCCTCGAACGAGGCGGCGGAATGCTCGACGGATGGTCGGTAGATCGCCGTGACGGCTTCGGCGTCACGGTCGGGATCGGCAAGGCGAATGCGGATCGCATTGGTCACGAGGCCATGATGCGGCACGCAACGTGCTGCCCGCGAGGGTATGAGCGACAACGACATTCACGGTATCGAGAGCGGCTGGTCGGTCAAGACAACGGATGCCAAGACAGTCGGGACCGTCGAGGAGACGAACGAGCGCTACATCCTGGTGAAGAGCGGGCTGATCAATGCCTCGCACCAATACCTGCCGGCGGTAACACTGGCGCACGTCCGGCCGGAGCTCAAGGAGATCGGCATCTCCCTGTCGGCCGCGCAGGTCGACGAAGGTGACTGGTCTGAGCCCCCGGCCGACGGACCGAGAACCGAGGGCGCCCCCCTGAATGTCGACACCGACGCGGAGGCCGACGCGGTCATGCGCGGGCCCGTCGCTCCTCCGGAGAAGCCGACCACCCTCTGACCTGACTCAGCCGGCCGTCTGCTGGAGGACCCGCCCGTCGGCCGCGACGCGGACCAGCGTGGGCACCAGCGCGACGCCGTACTTGCGCGCCAGGTCGGGTCGCTCGCGCACGTCGACGCTGACCCAGCGTTGCGAGCCGGCCGCCAGCTCCCCGATCACGCTCCGGCACTCCGTGCACAGCGGATGGCTGAAGGCCACCACCAGCTCGCCGCGACCGCCGATGCCCTGCGGCTCGCCGAGCTCTCCCAGTTCGACGCGATCGATCGCGCGATGCCGGATGCCGCGCAGCCGTGCGCCGATGCGGTACATCTCGCAGCCGACGCACAGTCCGGTCGCAGCCGCCAGCAGGGCCAGGCCGGCGACCAGCCATCCGAGCCCGATGCCCACCGCGGTGAGCCCGACGAGGTGCGCCACTGTCGCGGATGACAGGACGACAAAGCCGACCTGGTTCGCGAACCTCGGCGGACGCGAATCCTCGATCGGTCCCTCTCCGAAACGAGGCTGGACCAGCTCGAAGTAGGCGACGCACGGGAGGCAATAGCGACGGCCGAAGCGGAGGCCGATGCCGAGCTGAGCGGCGAGGAGCGCAAGCAGCGGCCACCATCCCGTCAACACGGCGACGAGGGAGACGGCGCCGACGGTCGCCTGGTTGAAGCGCGGTGCGCGCGCGTCGATGACGTCGATGTCGCGATAAGGATGTGCGGTACGAGCACGTGCGGTCATGGGTTGCTCCGAAGGACGGCAGGAAGGTGTCGAGGATCGAGGAGGATTGAGACGGGGCGGAAGGAGGGCCTCAGAGGGCCGGCGGACCTTGACGATGCGCCGATGAAGCGGGAGCGGAGCTCCTCCCGCCTAGCGACAGATGCAGGTGTCGGTGCAGGTGCGGCGTTCATCGGTCACGATACGCGGAGCGTACGCCCTGCTCGCCGATCCGACAACTCGTCGCCCCACGTCGCCCGCTCGCCCGCGCCCGGCCGCGCCGGGTATGCCCGAAATAGCGGTGCACAGCTGGCACGAGGCTCGCCCCTGCGCACCGCTCGCGCTCGCGCGGATCCGAGATATCGGTAAGGAGCCGGCGGCGATGCTCAGGCCAACCAGCGCGCGAAGTATCGGTCAGAGCCGGCGCACCGTCGCGACAGGACCCTAGCGCGAGAAGCTGTTCGCCACTCGCCCCGGACGTCGGCGCCGGCCGGCACCGAATCGAACGCGCCCGCGATCGCCGGACCCCTGTCGCGGCGCGGCCGGGGCGCGACGCTGCCCGCCATGCTGGCCGGACCGCAGGCGAATCGGCTCGGCTCGGATGCCCTGGTTCGGCTCGAAGCCGCTGACCATCTGGGTCGGGATCGGCCCACCGAGGAGCCGTTCGATGTCGCGCAGCAGCGGTGCCTCGTCGACGCAGACGAGCGACACGGCGGTGCCGGTGATCCCCGCCCGGCCGGTGCGGCCGATGCGGTGGACGTAGTCGTTGGGCACCATGGGCAGCTCGAAGTTGACCACGTGCGGAAGCTTCTCGATGTCGAGGCCGCGGGCGGCGACCTCGGTCGCGACCAGCAGGAGGATGCGGCCGGCCTTGAAGTCATTGAGCGCGCGCAGGCGCTGCGGCTGCGACTTGTTGCCGTGGATGGCGGAGGCCGCGATGCCGTCGCGGGTGAGCTGCTCGGCAAGTCGGTTGGCGCCGTGCTTGGTGCGAGTGAAGACGAGGGCCTGATCGATCTGGCGCGTCCGCACGAGGTGCGTGAGCAGCTCCCGCTTTCGCTCGCGGTCGACCCGATAGACGACCTGCGCGACGAGATCGACGGCCGTGTTCTCGGGCGTGACCTGGACCGATGCGGGCCGATCGAGCAGGCCGTCCGCCAGCGACCGGATCTCGCGGGAGAAGGTCGCGCTGAAGAGCAGATTCTGACGGCGAGCGGGAAGGAGCGCGAGGACCTGTCGGATGTCGCGGATGAATCCCATGTCGAGCATGCGATCGGCCTCGTCCAGGACGAGGATCTCGATTCCGCGCAGGTCGATCGTGCCCTGGCGAGTGTGGTCGAGCAGGCGGCCCGGCGTGGCGACCACGACCTCGACGCCGCGACGCAGCGCCCCGACCTGGCCGCCGAAGCCGACGCCACCGTAGATGGCGGTCGAACGGGTGCTGCCGCCGGAGTAGGTACGAACCGACTCCTCGACCTGGATGGCAAGCTCGCGCGTCGGCGCGAGGATGAGGACGCGGATGCGCCGGTCGCGCGCCGGGCGCGCGGCCAGGTGCTGGAGGATCGGCAGCACGAAGGCGGCCGTCTTGCCGGTTCCGGTCTGGGCCCCGGCCATCAAGTCGCGGCCTTCCAGCACGAGCGGGATCGCCTCACGCTGGACGGGGGTTGGCTCGGTGTATCCCTGGCGCGCCACGGCGCGGAGCAGGTCGGGCGTGAGCCCGAGGACAGTGAAAGACAAGGTGGAGCAGCTCCTGACGAGGCCCTCCCGCGGATATGCGGGGCCCGGTCAGGGCAGAAAGGGAAATCGAGATCGGACTTCGGGTGAGAAGCGGCGCAGACCGGCGCGCCAATCGAACACGTGTGCGAAATGTACCACATCGAATCGGTGTACGCTATTGGCGTCCCACAAGAAAGGCGTTATGACCGACAGATGCATACACGGGTTTGAGCCGCAGCGCTGCGCCTCCTGCCGCCGATGCCCCCACGGCATCCTGGAATCACGCTGCGCGACGTGCAGCCCGAAGACCGCCCGCGAGGCGACCATCATGCTGGCCAACGACGCCCCCCGACCCGCGGAGGAGCATCGCGGCTACGAGATCTCATACGTCGCAGGCGAGCGCAGCTGGTACATCCGAGCCGACGCCGATGCGTCCCTCTCGCAGCACTCCTTCCGGTCGGCCTTCCAGGCTCGCCGAGCAATCGACGAGATCCTCGACAAGCCAGCCCCCGTCGCGGCTGGTGGCAAGAAGAAGAAGGGCTAAACCCCAAGCGCGCAAAGGTCTTATCGTAGGATCGTCGCGGGCGTAGGCTTGCCGCACAAATTTCGATGGGAGGCGATGACGCGCGGTCGGTTTCTGGTCGCCCGCCCCCGCAGGCGGTCGGGATCGCGGCGCGCCGAGACGCCGAGCGCAAGAACGGCAGGATCCGGGGACCACTGCACGGCATCCCGGTGCTGCTCAAGGACAACATCGCCACCGATGACGCCATGCAGACCACGGCCGGATCGCTGTAATCGCTGCCCGCCGTGTCGATCGTCACCGGACCGCCGGTGCCCTCGACCGTGTACCAGAGCGTGTGCGGCATGAACAGGTCGAAGGGCTCCCCCTCCGGATCCTCGAGCACGCACGGTGCCTCCGGCTCGAAGGCGGTGCCGCTCGTCACGACTCGAACGCCGTCGCCACTGGCCAGCGGGATGGCCGCATCCGGGCCGTCGTTGGGCTGCGGCTTGCCCTTCGGACCACCCGGGACGGTCTGGCGGAACGTGACGCGGACGTCCTCGGCGGAGCAGCTCGCATCGTCCATCGAGAGCGTCCGCTCGCCAGCCGGCGTGTCGAGGACCAGCGTTCCGTCGACGGCCAGCCGCTCTCCCATGGCCTTGAAGGCGAAGCCGTCCGACCGATCCTGGAATCGCACCCGCTCGCCCGTCGGCGTGAACGTTGCTGAGGCGCTGGCCGATCCGACCGCGTCGCCGGGCGGTCCCGGCTCATCGGTGGCATCGAACAAATCGAACGCAGCGGAGTACGCGGCCGTCGTCAGCGAGGCTTCGCCGCCTCCCCGGTATGCACCGGATGCATCCATCACGAAGATGTCGCTGAAGCTGAAATCCTCACTGGCGCCCGCGAAGAGCTCGACGAATCCATCGCCGTCGTCCTCCCACGCGCAGCTCGGGCCCACCTGGTCGCTGCGCTGGATGGTCGTGGCGGGATTGGTGCTGAAGAAGTGATGCTATCGGTGGATGCCATGCATCCGGCGAGGTCAACGATACGGTTCCCGACGGCAGCTCCAGGTCCAGCGCTCCCTCGATGGAGAGCGGCTGCGAGGTCCCCGTCACGCGGAGGTGTCGATTGCTCGTGTCGTCGTCGATGTCGATCGCCACGGGATCACCCATCGGCTCCAGGGTTACTTCCAGATGTGCCGTGCCCGAATCCGCGCCGAAGGGTGGCTGCTGGTTCGGGAGGAACTCAACAAGCTCGAAGTCGGCGGTCACGCTCGAGAGGTCGGCGCTGAACGTGACATCGGCGGTGCTGTTGACGACGTCGGGGGGCTGCGTCTCCCAGTCGGATGGTCAGCGGTGCCCGACGGCACGGCCCTGCCACCCGTGCCCCATCCACCCGCTGGGCGTATCCGCCAGGAAGTGGCGGAATACTCTTGCGGTGGGCAGGATGGCCAGGCTGGCGGCCGGCTCCTTGGCTGTTGCGCCCGCATCATGAATGATCGGCCAACCAGTGGCCGATACACCACCACACGAGTACGTTGCGCGCAGCCGCCTGGCGACTGAGCAGCCGTCACCCTAGTGCAGGCGCGAACCGCCGCCGCCGCCACCATCGGGCTCGTCGTCGCCGCCCTCGCGGAGGAAGCGCTCGATGTCGGCGATCAGCTCGTCGCCCTCGGGCAGCCGTGACTCATCGGCGAGCAGCTCCAGTCGCTCGACATGCGCCTTCGTGTCGTCGTCATTGGCTGCGGCCGCGTCCAGCATGTTGCGTCGCTCCAGGGCGCGCGTCGCCAGTGTGCCGACCGGGACCTCGACCCCCAGGTGGCGCCCCAGCGCCGTGAGCAGGGCAATGGATGCCGTGGGATAGGAGGCGTTCACGTAGTGCGGCACCTGCGCAAAGAAGCCGACCGCCGGGATGCCGGAGGTCGACGCGGTCAGCTCCAGCACCGAGAGCAGCGCGGCGGGCACGCGCAGCAGCCCGTCCGGGCCCTGGCGTATCCCCTCCGGCAACAGCCCGGGAGCCGATGCGGTGGCCAGGATCGGCACCGGTCGCGTATGCGGCACCGCGGCCGGGATGGCGCCCATGCTGGCCCAGCTGACGACGCCGAGGCGCTTCGCCAGCTCGGCGACGTCCACGGCCAGCTCACGCCAGCGATAGTCGGGCTCGGGCCCGCTGAGAACGAGCAGGTCACGGTCGCCAATGCGCGACGCGGTCAGCCGCAGCTCGGCCCAGGCCAAGCTCATCGGACGGCCGTCGACGATATCGAGCACCGGGCGACGGGAGCGGAAGTCGTAGACCGCATCGGCGTCGAAGGTGGCGACGAGGGTCCCGTTCTGCGACAGCTGTGCGGCGGCCGTCGTGCCGGCCGAGCCCGCGTCGACCCAGCCCTCGAGCGCGGCGACCAGCACCGGTGCGTCGAGCTTGGGATCGGTCTCGAGCCGATAGAGCGACATGCTGACAAGGATACGGCCGCGCCGCCCTCATTGCGTATAGACAGCGAAGTGCCAGAGGTCGACGTGGCCGGCAGTTGTGACTCGATAGCCAGCACCCGCCAGGCGGCGCTCGATGCGGCGCAGGTCATGGACGTAGCCGCGACAGCCGCCGTGGAGCAGATCCCAGGCATTCTCGGCCGCCCACATCGGGCGGTTGAGGAGCCCGCGCCAGCCGCGGGACTCCGGCACCGAGAGCGCGATCCGTTGGCGCGCTGCGCCGATCAGCGCGTTCAGCATGCGATCCAGGTGGGCATCGCAGCAGAGGACTCGGTCGGCGACGACCCAGTCATGCGTGGTCGTCCCTACCGCCGATCCGTCGCCCACCTCGAACGAGGTCCTCCTCTCGACGCCGGCCGCCGCTGCGCGGCGCCTCGCCACATCCACGCTGGCCGGCGAGAGGTCAATGCCTCGCACGTGGCTTGCGCCCATCTCGGCCAGCGCCACGCTGACCCCGCCGGTGCCGCAGCCGATCTCGAGCACCGTGGGGCGAACGGTCGGCGCATCTCGCAGCGCATCGAGCAGGCGAGCGGACACCTCCACCATCTCCGGGAATCCCTCGGCGTCGTCCCAGCCGCCCCACTCGCGGTCGAAGCGGCGCGCCACGCGCGGGTCTGCATCGGTCGAGCAGCAGCTCGTGGCTACCTCACGGTCGCTCATTTCATGGACATGGTCGCACGACGCCAGGCCGCGGTCGCGAGGCGGCGATGCCCTCCCCCCGATTGGCTCATTCAGCACTCGGCCACATCGGCGCAACCGGCGACAGCAGGGGTAGCGCGTCCCAATCGGCCCGGATCGGCGCGAAGACATCGATCACGACCGCCCCTTCGGCCCGGCGTGCGCCTCATGCGGAACGTCGGGTCCGATTCGCCAGGTGCCGCCAGGCCCCAGCGTGCGCCGCTCGTCACCGATCCGGAAATCCATCTGACCGGTGATCACCATCCCGTGCTGCTCGCTGGCATGCCGGTGCTCGGGAACCACGGCCAACGGGTCCAGCTCGACGACGGCAAGGGTGACAAGGTCGCCCTGAACTCGGCGCACCCGAACGCCCGAAAAGACCTGGATCGGTGGAATCTGCTCGAGATCGGTGAGATCGGTCATGACGTGGTTCTCCATGCGGGCACATCCGTCCGCTAGTCTGAACGACATGGTGAGGGCCAAGGCAGCCAGCAAGACCGATGCGCCGGACCCCGACAAGCTCATCCGCCAGAAGGCGGGCATCTACCGGACCGGCGACGACCGGTTCGAGATCCGCGAGGGCGATGTCGGCTGGTTCCTGGTCGATCCCGAGCAGACGAACGAGTTCGGGCAGGAACTCATCCACGGGCCGTACCCCACGCTGAACGCGGTCCGCGAGGCGCTGCCTGGGGCCCGCAGTGCCGGGCCGGCGCCCTCGCAGAAGGTTGACAGGCGCGCGGCGAAGGACAAGCCACGAGCGAAGACGGCGCCGAGGCCGCCCGCGCCACCACCACCGCCACCGACCTGGATCGAGCAGCTGCCGAGGGCCGAGGGAGCCGCGGTCCGCAAGCTGATCGCCGCGCTCGGCCGTGAAGGCATCGGCGACGCGGAAGCCCTCGTGCGGCGCGACCGCGACGGACTCCTGCCGGCGGTGGCGACCCGACTGATCGAGCGACGCCTCGACGCCCTGGTCGACGAGCTGCCCGAGCAGGGACGGGAGGCGGCGCGCGAGTTCGTCCAGCGCGTCGCGCTGGTCATCAGCAGCGAGGGGAGCGCGCGGGAGCCGCTCCCGGGTTGGGCCCTCGTCGAGATCGGTCCCGAGCCGGAATCGCCGAACCGGCGAATCGACCTTCGGAGCTAAGCCGGTGCCGATCGACGTCCGGCGCGCGACGATCGAGGAGATCCCGGCCATGGCAGCCACGCTGGCCCGTGCCTTCGCGCACGACCCGTTCTACTCATTCCTCGCCGGCGGTGCCCCGGAACGCAACCAGCGAATGCGCGACGGATGGAGCGGAATCCTGCGCTTCGGATCGGCGAATCTGACCGAGACCTACACGACCGATGATCACGGCGGAGTCGCCCTTTGGCTACCGCCTGGTCACGCCGGCCCAGCATTCCTCGACAGCCTGAGGATGATGCCTGCCGTCGCGCGACTGGCCGGCTGGGGTCGCCTGCGGATTGTCACGAGCGTGATCGCCGAGCTCGAGAAGCGCCACCGCCACCACATGGCCGGTCCCCATTTCTACCTGTCGGCGCTCGGCGTGGAGCCACAGCGCCAAGGGGAGGGGATCGGTTCGGCCCTGCTCCGACCGGTCCTTGACCGGTGCGATCGCGCCGGGATCGCTGCCTACCTCGAAACGGCCACCGCCCGCAACGTGCTCCTCTACGAGCGCCTCGGTTTCGACGTGGTCGAGGAGCTCACGCTTCCGCGGACCGACGTCCACGGATGGCTCATGGTTCGGTCTTCCCGTCCATCGACGCAAGCTCCTCGCGCGCCTGTTGGAACTCCTGCTTGACCCCGTCGCTTCCATGCTCCAGGACGACGGGCTCGAGGCCATCGAGGAGCCATCGGCCCCGCTGAAGCACCTCGCCGATCTGGGAATCGTCAGCGTGCAGGCTGTCAACCGCCGCCCGGGTCGACACCGAGATCACTCGGATCCGCAGGCGCAGCGCACGCTCTTCCATCCCCGCCGGGTGTTGCAAGCGCGATGCCGCGATGGTCAGGCGGCCCGCTCTCGACGCCTGTACATGAGTACCAGCCCCGCAATCGCGGCCACGCCGGCGCCTCCGAAGACGATCACGCTCCCCGACCGGATGGCGGTTGGATTGACCAGGTCGGGCGCAAACACCTGAAAGGCAAGGACCGATCCGATCCCGGCAACGACGGACATCACGACGCCTGCGACGAACGCCCAGACCTCCCTGTCGCGCATCCCCTCCGATACCTCCCCGGCCACGATGCCGAACACGACGAGGCCGACAGCGAAGCCGCCGCTGAACAGCAGCCAGGTCAGATCGGTCATGCCGCCGATCGCGAGCAGCACCGGCACCGCCAGCAGGCTGGGCGTCGGTCGCAACGCCAACGAATACCGAGAGGAGCGCGCCGGCCGGTAAGCGCGCACGGACTACCATCCCTCGGTGGATCCGGAGGCCATCCTGGGCACCCTCAACGACGAGCAGCGCCAGGCCGCCCAAGCCGTCGAGGGCCCCGTCGTGATACTGGCCGGTGCCGGCACCGGCAAGACGAGGGTCATCAGCCACCGCGTCGCCTACGCGGCCGCGATCGGTGCGGCCGACCCGAAACGGACCCTGGTCGTGACCTTCACCGAGAAGGCGGCGGCCGAGATGAAACGGCGGCTCCACGAGCTGCGCCTCCCGCAGGTGCAGGCGTCGACCTTCCACGCCGCCGCCCGGCGTCAGCTGGTCTACTACTGGCCACTCATCCATGACCGGCCGCTGCCCGACGTGCTGAGCTCCAAGCTCGGGATCATCAGTCCGCTGTCACGGCAGCTGCCTGGCGGCTACAGGTTCACGCCGGCAAAGGACCTGGCCGACGAGATCGAGTGGGCCAAGGTGCGTCGCCAGCGGCCCGAAACATACGAGCCGGAGCGCGAGCCGCCGGTCCCGAAGGACGTGTTCACGAAGCTGTGGCGCGGCTACGAGCAGGCGAAGGCGCGCACGAACCGGATCGACTTCGAGGACATGCTGACCCTGGCGGTCGAGCTCTATGAAGGCGACCCCGAAGCAGTTGCCCTGGTGCGGAAGCGGTACGCCTGGTTCAGCGTCGACGAGTACCAGGACACGAATCGGCTCCAGGAAGATCTGCTGCGGCTGTGGCTGGGCGATCGACGCGACCTGTGCGTCGTCGGCGACCCCGACCAGACCATCTACAGCTTCACCGGCGCCAGCAGCGAGTACCTGACCACCTTCGCGGACCGATACGCCGATGCCCGCGTCGTGCGCCTCAGCCGGAACTACCGCAGCACCCCGCAGGTGCTGTCGCTCGCCAACCGCCTCATTCCCGGTCGCGAGCTGCGCGCCACGTCGGCCGATGGACCGAAGCCCGAGCTCGTTGCCCACACCGACGGCGACCGCGAGCTGGCCGCCGTGGTGTCCGCCATCCAGCGCCACCTCGCCGATGGCATCGACCCGACCGAGATCGCCATTCTTGTGCGCACCAACGCGCAGCTCATCGCGTTCGAGGCGGCCCTCACCTCCGCCGCCATCCCGTTCACGGTGCGCGGCGTCCGCTTCTTCGCCCGGCCCGACGTGCGCGCCGCCCGCCACGCGCTCGTCGAGGTCACTGATGCCAGTGGCCGCCTCTCGCGCATCGTCGTCAACCGGTGGCGCACGGAGCTCGGTTTCGACAAGGCCTCACCCGTCGGCCCCGGCTTCGAGGCACGCGACCGCCACGCAGCGCTCTCCACGCTCCTCGCCATCGCTCGCCGGCTAGAGGTGGAGCGCCCGGACGCCACCGTCGCGGACTTCGATGCCGAGCTTGCCCGTCGCGACGCCGCCGAGGCCGATGCCGCCGGCGAGGGCGTCACCCTATCCACCCTGCACCGCGCCAAGGGCCTGGAATGGGACGCGGCCTTCCTGCCCAATCTCGAGGAGGGAACGCTACCCATCCGCCAGGCTGCGTCCGACCCCGATGCGCTGGCCGAGGAGCGGCGGCTGCTGTACGTCGGCATCACCCGCGCTCGACGTCACCTCATGCTGTCATGGGCGCTCATCCGATTTGGGGTGAAGGGGACGGCCGCGCGCGCACGGCCCTCGCGGTTCATCGCCGAGCTGCGGGGTGGAGCCGTGGCACGACCTCGGGCGGCGGCG
>Ga0136613_10000536_pt1 | contig 17662 bp, 19 predicted proteins | sample AntDrymUQ2722106_2_FD_106649 | JGI IMG/M metagenome (GOLD analysis project Ga0136613, IMG submission 106649) | Polar desert sand microbial communities from Dry Valleys, Antarctica - metaG UQ272 (21.06) | ecosystem: Environmental > Terrestrial > Soil > Desert | place: Antarctica: Dry Valley... | reverse complement strand
GGCCACTTCCTCCAGGAGGACGTGGGCGAGGAGCTGGCGCGGGTAGTGGTCGACTTCGTTGGGGCAACCTAGGGTCAGTCCGACCAGGGGGGAACCGTTGCGCCAAAGGGGGGAGCGCTCGGGGACGACGCTGGCCGCGCTCCGCCGCCGCGTCGGTGACCTCGACATCGGTCGCGCGCTCGCCGTCGGCCTGCCGGTGGCGGCGCTCATTGTCGCGGTGCGGATCTCGCCGTACCCGGCGCCGCTCGGCGTCATTCTCGACGGCGCCCTCGGCGGCGGGCGCATCGCGCTCGTCGCTCTCGGCATCGCGCTCATCTACCGGGCCAACCGCGTCGTGAACTTCGCCCAGGGCGACCTGGGCCAGCTCCCGACCACCATCGTCGTGATCCTCGTGGTGAGCCTGGGCTGGAACTACTACCTCGGCGCCGCCGTCGGCCTCGCCGCCGCCATCGTCCTCGGCATCCTGGTCGAGACCCTGATCATCCGCAGATTCTTCAAGGCCCCGCGGCTGATCTTGACGGTGGCGACCATCGGGCTCGCCCAGCTGCTCATCTGGGCGTCGTTCGCGCTCATCGGCAGGGTCGAGGAGACGAGCTTCCAGTCCACCCGCCTGAACGCCCCGTTCAAGGTGAGGTTCGAGCTCGAGGGCACAATCTTCAACGCCAACGACGTGATCGCGATGATCGTCGTACCGATTTGCTTCCTTGCACTGGCGCTGTGGTTGCGGCGTTCGAACGTCGGCGTCGCCGTGCGCGCGAGCGCCGAGAGCGCGGACCGCGCGGCCACGCTGGGTATCCCGGTGCAGCGCCTGCACACAATCGTCTGGACGGTCGCGACCGTGCTGGCCTTCGTCGGGATCTTCCTTCGGGCCGGCACCGTCGGCATCCCGATCGGCGACCCCAACGGGCAGGCGCTGGGGCTGACGTTCTTCGTCCAGGCGCTCGCCGCCGCGGTGATCGGGCGGATGGAGCGGTTCGTGGTGATCGCCATCGCCGCCATCGGCCTCGGCGTCCTCGACAAGTCGATGACCTTCCAGCCCGGGAACCGGCCCGCGTTCAACGACGTCGTCCTGTTCCTCGTCGTTCTGGGCGCCCTGTGGTGGGTGCGACGGCCGGGCCGGGGACGCGTCGACACCGAGCAGACCTCCACCTGGCAGGCGGTACGCGAGATCCGACCCATCCCTCGCGAGCTCGCCGGTCTCCCCGAGGTGAAGCTCCTCCGCTGGGTCCCGCCGCTGCTCCTCGTGGGCGCGCTGGTCACCCTGCCCCTCTGGCTCTCGCAGAGCCGGATGAACCTGGCGACGGTCACCGTGCTCTTCGGGATCATCGGCGTCTCGTTGGTGGTGCTCACCGGCTGGGCCGGCCAGGTGAGCCTGGGCCAGATGGCGTTCGTCGGTGTCGGCGCCGCCGTCGGCGGAGGCCTCACCGACCGTCTGGGCTGGGACCTGTCGCTCGCCGTGCACGTCGGTGGCATCGCCGGTGCGGTCGCGGCCACCGTCATCGGCATCCCGTCGTTGCGCCGCCGCGGCTACACCCTCGCGGTGGGCACGCTCGCGTTCTCCCTGTTCGTGTCGGCATACGTGCTCAACCGTGAGTTCTTCAACGAGCGACTGCCGGCGTTCCGCATCGACCGTCCCGATCTGTTCGGCGTCATCGACATCACGACCGAGACCCGCTTCTACTACCTGTCACTCGTCGCCCTCGCCCTCGCCGTCTTCGTCGTGTACGGACTGCGCCGCAGCCGGACGGGGCGGGTGCTGATCGCGATCCGGGAGAACGACCGCGCCGTGCGCGCCTACGGCGTCGACGCCGCCCGCACCACCCTCGCCGGCTTCGCCATCAGCGGCTTCCTCGCCGCCTTCGCCGGCGCGCTGTTCGTCCACCAGCAGACCGGCTTGGGCGTCGAGCCCTACCTCCCCCAGAGCAGTCTCAAGGTGTTCACGATGGTCGTCATCGGTGGCCTCGGCTCCGTCCCCGGCGCTCTGCTCGGCTCGACCTACGTACAATCAGTCGACTTCTTCCTCCCGAGTGACTGGCAGTTCTTCGCCACCGGGGTCGGCCTCCTGCTCGTGCTCATGATCCTGCCCGGCGGCCTCGGCTCGCTCCTCTACGAAGGCCGCGACTGGATTCTCCGTCGCATCGCCACGCGGCGCGGGATCGTGGTCCCGAGCCTCGTCGCCGACCGCCGGGTCGAGGAGCCCATGCTCGAGCCGGAGCTCGAAGAGGCCCGGGAAGCCGCGGGGCGGGCGCCGGCGGAGCTCGCGCCGTGAACGAGCAAACCACCCCCCAAGCCAGCGGGCAGCGCGGGCTCATCGGGCGTTGGGTCGACCGCACCACCGGCGGGGCACCGTTCTTCCCGCTGTTCGTGCTGTTCGGACTGAACGCGGTCGACGAGCTCGACCGGACCGCGTTCGGGATCCTGTTGCCCGAGATCCGCGACCACTTCAACCTCGACAACGAGGGGATCCTGGCGGTGGTCGGCCTATCGTTCGTTGCCGCACTCGTGCTCGCGCTGCCGATCGGATTCTCGGCAGATCGGCAGAGCCGCACCCGCATCGCCGTGCTCGGCGCGATCGCGTGGGGGACGTTCTCGGTGCTCACGGGATTCGCCACGATCGTCCTCATGCTCGTCATCGCCCGGGCCGGCTCGGGACTGGGCCGGGCGGTGAACGACCCCGTGCACAACTCGCTGATCGCCGACTACTACGACATCCCCATCCGACCCCGGGTCTACTCGGTGCACCGCGCCGCCAACTCTGTGGGCCAGTTCGTGGGACCACTCGCCGGCGGCGTGATCGCGTACTACCTGGGATGGCGGGCCCCCTTCATCATCTTCGGCATCCCGACGGCCATCTTCGTGATCCTCGCCCTCCGCCTCCGCGAGCCCGTCCGCGGAAACTTCGAGCGCAAGGCCATGGGCGCCTCGACCGAGGCCATCGCCACCGAGGAGCAGCCGCCGTCGTGGGGGGAGTCATGGCGGATCGTGTGGCAGGTCCGAACACTCCGGCGCCTCTTCTACTCGCTGCCATTCCTCGCGGTCGCCATCGTCGGCCTGCTGGCGCTCGGATCGCTCTTCTACGACGAGATCTTCGGGCTCAACGAGGTCGAGCGCGGTCTCGTCGCCGCGGCAGTGGAGCCGGCCCAGATCCTCGGCTTCATCCTCGGCATCCCGATCGCCACCCGCCTCCTCGCGCGCGACCCCGGCCTGGTGCTGAAGTTCCTCGCCGCGGTGGCTGTGATCGTGGCGGTCGCGTGGATCGTGTTCTCGCAGGCGCCCAACCTGCCGATCGCCATCGCGACCAACCTCGTGATCTCCGCCGCCCTTGGTCTGCTGGCGCCCGGCATCTACACCGTGCTGTCGCTGTCTGTGCCACCGAAGGTGCGCGCCTTCGGGTTCGCGGTGGCGGCAGTGTGGATCATCCCCGGCCTTCTCGTCTTGCCATTGATCGGAGCCCTCGGCGACTCCTGGGGACTCCGCACCGCGCTGCTCCTGATCGTTCCGATCTTCCTCGCCGGCGGGCTCATCCTCGCTTCGGCGGGCTCCTTGGTGAAGGCCGACATGCAGCGGGTCTGGACCGCGGCCGCCGCCCAATCGGAGGCCGCGTACCACCGGCGCCAGGGAGAGTCCAAGCTGTTGATCGTGCGCGATGTCGACGTCGACTATGACGGGGTGCAGGTGCTCTTCGGCGTCGACTTCGAGGTCGACGAGGGCGAGATCATCGCGCTGCTCGGCACCAACGGCGCCGGGAAGTCGACCCTGCTCAAGTCGATCTCGGGTCTGGTCGAGGCGAGCGGCGGCGCCATCATCTTCGACGGCCGCGACATGACCCACACGCCGCCCCACGAGATCGCCGGGCGCGGCGTCAGCCAGGTCCCGGGCGGCCAGGGTGTCTTCCCGTCGCTCACGGTGGCGGAGAACCTCCGCCTCGCCGGCTGGCTCCACCGCCGCGACCACAAAGAGGTGCGGGAATCGACCGAGCGCGTCTTCGGCTACTTCCCCGTGCTGCGCGACCGGATCCACGAGCCCGCCGGCAACCTGTCCGGGGGCCAGCAGCAGATGCTCACCCTGGGCATGGCGTTCATCTCCCGGCCCCGACTGCTGATGATCGACGAGCTCTCGCTCGGGTTGGCGCCGACCGTGATCTCCCAGCTGCTCGAGATCGTGAAAGGCCTGCGCGAGCGCGGGACCACGATCATCCTGGTCGAGCAGTCGGTGAACCTCGCGCTCACCCTGGCGGAGACCGCCTACTTCATGGAGAAGGGCGAGATCCGCTTCCACGGCCCGACCGCCGAGCTGCTCGATCGCCCCGACGTCCTGCGCTCGGTGTTCCTCGAGGGCGCGGCAAGTGGCCAGGCGGCCATGGCGGCCGGCCCCAACGGCGAGTCGGGCGACGGGCGCGGCCGCGCCGCCGAGAGCGAGCGGAGCAGCGAAACCCGACTGGCCGTCCACGACGTGTCGAAGCGCTTCGGCGGGATCGCCGCGGTCTCGGGCGTGTCGTTCTCGGTCGGGCCGGGCGAGATCGTCGGGTTCATCGGGCCCAACGGCGCGGGCAAGACCACCCTCTTCGATGTGATCTCCGGCTTCTCCCCCGCCGACGGTGGCCGCATCGAGCTCGCCCACGACGACGCGATGCACGACATCAGCCGGAAGTCACCCCAGGCCCGGGCCCGGCTCGGGCTGGGCCGGTCCTTCCAGGACGGTCGCCTGTTCCCCGCGCTCACCGTGGCCGAGACGATCGCGGTGGCGCTCGACACCCAGGTGGAGGTGCGCGACCCGTTGGCGGCGGCGATGCACTTCCCCACCGTGGCCGGCTCGGAGGAACACGTGCGCGCCCGGGTCGACGAGCTGATCGATTTGATGGGACTGGGCGCGTTCCGGGACAAGTTCGTGCACGAGCTGTCGACCGGCAGCCGCCGCATCGTCGACCTGGCCTGTGTGCTCGCCCACGACCCGAGCGTGCTGCTGCTGGACGAGCCGTCGAGTGGTATCGCCCAGCGCGAGGCCGAGGCGCTCGGGCCGCTGCTGCTGAAGATCCGCGACACGTTGGGGGCGAGCCTGCTGCTCATCGAGCACGACCTGCCCCTGCTCTCGTCGGTGGCCGAGCGCATGATCGCCCTCGACCTCGGCGAGATCGTGGCCGAGGGCACGCCCGCCGAAGTCGTCAACGACGCCACGGTCGTCGCCTCGTATCTCGGGACGTCCGAGGCCACCATCGCCCGATCCGGTGCCCACGCCGCCCTCGACGCCGCGCTCGCCGGCGGTGGGAGCCTGGGCCCGGACTGACCTTCACAACCAGAGGAGCGAACCAATGACCAATCCGACTTCGACCCGGAGCAACGGTTCCAAGATGCTGCGGCGCTACGGGCCCTTCGGCCTGGTGATCGTGGTCGTCGCCGTGATCGCGCTCGTGACCGTCGTGTTCAGTGGCGGTGACGACGACGAGGCGAGCGACGGCGCCGAGGTCAAGAGCAAGGAGGAGCTGATCCGCTCGGGTCCGATGACGCCGGAGAAGGCCGAGCTCCTCGGCAAGACGACCGTCGACTTCGGCCCCAACTGCGACCTCGAGACCGGGCGCATCAAGGTGCCGACCGTGTACGCGCCACCGTGCGTCGAGCCGTTCACCGGCAAGAACGGCGGGACGACGTCACAGGGCGTCACCGAAGACACCATCAAGATCGTCGCCTACCAGGCCGATCCGGCCAAGGACCCGCTGCTGTCGAGTCAGATCAACGCCGCCGGCGCCGACACCAGCCCGGAGAGCGCCATCGCCACCGGACAGGGGTACGTCGACTACTACAACGAGTACTTCGAGACCTACGGGCGCGACGTCGAGGTGGAGTTCTTCACCGGGTCGGGCGCGTTCAACGACGAGGAGGCGGCCAAGGCCGACGCCATCGCCATCGCCGAGAAGGAGCCGTTCGCGGTGCTCAACGGACCGGCCCAGGTGTCGCGGGTCTTCGCCGACGAGCTCGCGGCTCGCGGCATCCTCTGCGTCGGGCGGTGCGCGCTCGCGATCCCCGAGGCGTTCACGAAGGAACGGGCCCCGTACCTGTGGGCGATCGGCCCCTCGCCGGAGGAGGCCAGCCGGCTGGCGGCCGAGATGATCGGCAACTACGCCCCACCAGGACCGGCCCAGTTCGCGGGCGACCCCGAGCTCCAGGGGAAGGACCGCGTGTACGGCGCGATCCACTTCGAGACCCGTGACGGTGCCCAGAAGGAGGCGTTCGGGACGTTCAAGAATGAGTTGAAGAAGAACGGTGTGGATGTCACCGTCGATGTGCCCTACGACGGCGACGAGTTCCTGGCCAAGGCGCAGGAGAACGCTCGGACGGCGATCACGAAGCTCAAGGAGGGCGGTGCCACCACGGTGATCTTCTACGGCGACCCGATCACGCCGGGGCCGATGACCAAGGAGGCAACCGCGCAGGAGTTCTTCCCCGAGTGGATCCTCGGGCCGTCGGTGCTCGCCGACACGTCGGTGTTCGCTCGCAGCTTCGACCAGGACCAGTGGAAGAACGGGTTCGGGATCTCGCTCATCGGGGGTAGGGGCGAGCAGGAGCTCCAGGACTCGTATCGCATCTATCAGTGGTTCCACGGGACCCCGCCGCCGAACAACACCTACGGCGTGATCGCGCCCGACTACGGGATCCTGTTCCGGGGCATCCACCTGGCGGGGCCGAAGCTGACACCCGAGACGTTCCGCGACGGGTTGTTCCGGTTCCCGCCCACCGGCGGCGAGGTCATGAACCCGAGCATCTCGTACGGCAACCACGGGATCTGGCCGTACACCGACCTGTGGGGCACCGACGACGCCGCGCTGGTGTGGTGGGACCCGACCGCAGTCGGCGAGAGCGAGATCGGTCAAAGCGGCAACGGTCTGTACCGGTACGCCAACAACGGTGCCCGCTACAAGCTGGGTGAGTGGCCCAAGACCGCCGAGGAGGCGGGCCTCCACGACGATGCCGCGTCGGTGACCATCTACACCGAGATCCCGCCGGAGGCGGCCGCGCCCGACTACCCGTCGCCCGCGGGCTAACGCGAGGAGGACGTGGGTGGGTGTCCGTCACTGCCGACGGACACCCACTTGCCCTCCTCGTACTTGCGGACGACGCGAGCGGGGTTGCCGACCGCGACCGTGTTGTCGGGCAGGTCGTCGGCGACCACCGCGCCCGCGCCCACGACGACGTGGCGCCCGATGGTCGTTCCCGGGAGCACGACCACACCGGTGCCGAGCCACGAGCCTGCGCCGATGCGCACCGGCTCGTTCGCGGCGAACTGCACGCCGATGGGCACGGTGACGTCCTCGTAACCGTGGTTGGCATCAGTGACGTAGACGTGGGGCCCGGTCCAGACGTCGTCGCCGATCTCCACGCTCGTGTGCCCGACGATCGCGCTCCCCTTGCCGATCACGCAGCGATCGCCGATCCGGATCACGCACTCCTGATCGAGCATCTGGTCGGGCCCGACGCCGGCCGACAAGGTCGAGTACGGGCCGATCACCGAGCCCCCGCCCAGGCGGATATATCGCTCGCCGAACAGCGCCGCCACCGGGAAACACACCACCGTCTTGGGCCCGAAGGCGCCGAAGCGCGCCGCCCGCCGGCTCCCGGGCTTGATCGCACCGAGCCTGACGACCTGCTCCCAGACCCGGTGAATGGGGTCGGATAGACGCATCCCGTCAATCTCCGCTCACGCGTGGCAGTAGCCCGATGACAGCCGTCGTGACAGGCTCGTCCTCTGCGCATCTCACGCGCCGCGATCGGAGGGACGGCCGAATGTCGGGTACGCAAAGCCGCCGCAGATGGATGGAAACCGAGTGGCGCCGACAAGCGCTGCAGCGCTTCGAGGAGGTCACTGAAGTTCCCCTCCTGGTTCTCGCCCTGACGATGATTCCAGTACTCGTCGTACCGCTGTTCGTAGACGTCTCCGCCGCCGTCGATGGCTCCCTTGTCGCTGCAAGCTGGTTCATCTGGGCCACGTTCGCGGCAGAATACGCAATCCGCCTCACCCTCAGTACCGAACGGCTGCGCTTCGTGCGTCGGAACCTACTGGATCTCATCATCGTCGCCCTGCCCCTGTTGAGACCGCTTCGCGTGGTGCGGTCGGTTCGAGCGGCGAGGTTCCTTCGGCTCGCTCGTGTGCTGCCGTTTCTCGGCGAGGCGGTGCGTCTTGCCCATCGCGTGTTCGCCCGTCATCACTTGCACTACGTACTCGTCCTATCGACGGCACTCGTGGTCGGATCAGCCGCCGTGATGCTCGGTATCGAGGAGGATCAGGGGGGATCGATCACGTCATTTGGCGACGCGATGTGGTGGGCAATCACGACAGTCACGACCGTCGGTTACGGCGACACCTTCCCGGTCACCCCGGCAGGGCGCGGGGTCGCAGCGTTTCTCATGCTGATGGGAGTCGCCCTGTTCGGAATCATCACAGCGAACGTGGCTGCCTTCTTCGTCGAGAGTGCCGAGGAGCGATCATCCGATGCAGAGTACGCGGAGCTGAACGAGAAGCTCGATCGTGTCCTAGAGCGCCTGGGTTCCCTGGAGATATTGCTCGCAGAACCCGAGACGGGACACTCGCGAGGAGGCTAAGACACGAGCGTCGGGCGCGCGGCCGGCTTCTTCGCCGGTTGCCGGACCTCGGTCATTCCGGACGTCTCCCTCCGCTGCGTGCCGCGGCGCGAGCGTGCCGGAGGACCACGACGACCGCCACGACCGCGAGCACCACGAGCACGAGCGCGCCCGCGACCAGGACCGGCGGCCAGCTCGTGTCGAGGTCCTCCGGGGGCGCCTCGCCGCCGAACATGAGCAGTGCGACCACCGCCGCCGGGCCCGCCATCCGCGGGGAATCTAGCGACTCCGGTGCGATGATCCCTGCGTGACCACGGCGCGCCCGGCCGACTTCGACGACGAAGACTTCTGCTACGTCACCACCACCGGTCGGCGCAGCGGGCAGCCCCACACGATCGAGATCTGGTTCGCGGCCGACGGCGACACGGTGTACCTCCTCTCCGGCGGCGGCGATCGCGCCGACTGGGTCCGGAACCTGCGCGCCGATCCTCGGGTCGGGCTGCGGATCGCCGACCAGGACTGGGCAGCCCGGGCCCGGATCGTGACGGATGCCGACGACGACGGACGGGCGCGTCGCCTGCTGGCAGCCAAGTACCAGGACTGGCATGAGGGTAAGCCGCTCAGCGGCTGGGCGCAGACGGCGTTGCCCGTCGCGATCGAAGTGGTCAGTCGGTCTTGAGGGAGCTTCGGCGTATCGGCGGCCCGGGCCGAGATGGCCACCAGGCCCGCGCCCCGTTCGCGGGCGTCGGCGACGGAGTGGGCGATGAGCGCGGTGGCGATGCCGCGGTGCCGGAACTCGGGCCGGGTGAACAGGTCCTCGACGATGCCCACCCCGTCACGTCTGGGCCAGGACGAGAAGAAGGCGGCGTCGGTTCCGTCGGCCCGAGCGAGCCAGAAGCGAAGATCGGGCGCCTTGACCCGCTTCGCCGCCACCATCTGCTCCGTCACCCCGGCGCCCCACGGGTCGTGTTGACCCTTCTCCACCTCCTCCTCGTGGTTCAGCCGCCAGAGATCCGTCAGCGATCGCCAGTCGTCCTCCGACTCGACCAGCCGGATGTCCGTGGACGCCGCCGACGCCCCAGGTCGGCCTCGAGCACCAGCTCGCCGTGCGGATGGGGCTCGTACCCCTCGAGGACCAGACGGGCCTCGAACGCCGGCGGTGTGGCGGGGTCGACCATGACCTTACGGTGACGCAGGCCGTCGTAGAGCTCGTCGGCGCGGGCCAAGACCCCGTCGATATCCGCGTCGGTGCTCGCTCGGGCCCGGGAGACGAGGTTGGAGTCGTGCACGTTCGGCGTGTCGGGGTTGCGGACGAAGCAAGCTCGTGGCTCGTCGACCACGGTGTTCCCGAGCTCGCTGTACGCGGCCCGAGCCTCGAAGATGCGACGGACCAGGTCGGCCTTTGTCACCGGATCAGGGCGTCACCTGGTCAGGGGCGACGGGTGGCGATACTGATCAGGTCGGTGGCGCCGGTGGCCGCCGCCCGCTTGCCGACGCTGCGAGGCGTCACGTCGATATCGGTCGCAGTCGCCCGGAGCGCGCCCACGGTGCACTCCTCGCGACGCCGATGGGCGAAGGGGTCGAACCGGAAGTGGCGCATCGCGTTGCCGTGGGTGATGGCGTCGATCTCATCGTCGGGCACGCCCACGGTCTCGAACGCGGTCATGGCGAACTCGGGCGAGGTCGGCCAGGTCGAATCGGAGTGGGGGTAGTCGCTCTCCCAGCAGATGGTCTCGACGCCGACGCGGTGGCGCTGCTCGAGGCCGGCGGTGTCGTCGATGAAGCACGTCACGATGCGCTCGCGGAACACCTCGCTCGGGAGCTTTCCGCCGAAGTCCTGGCCCGTCCACGCGTGGTGCCGGGTGTAGATCCAGTCGACCCGCTCGTGGAAGTACGGGATCCACCCGATCCCGCCTTCCGACAGCGAGACCTTGAGCTTCGGGAACTTGCGCAGCACCGGCGACCACAGCAGATCCGCCGCCGCCTGCACGATGTTCACCGGCTGCAGGCTGATGAGCACGTCGATGGGCGCGTCGTCGGCGGTGATCACCAACTGTGACGACGAGCCGATGTGCAGGCAGACGATCGTGCCCTCGTCGGCGCATGTGGACCAGAACGGGTCCCAGTGGTCGTCGTGGAAGCTCGGGAGGCGCAGCTTGGCCGGGTTCTCCGAGAACGAGACCGCATGGCAGCCCTTGGCCGCCATGCGGCGGACCTCGTCCGCCATCGCGTCGGGATCCCAGATGGGCGGGAGCGCCAGCGGAATGAACCGGCCCGGGTACGCCCCGCACCACTCGTCGACGTGCCAGTCGTTGTACGCCCGCAGGATCGCGAGGGCGGCGTCCTTGTCCTTCGAACGGGCGAACAGCTGGCCGCAGAGATTGGGGAAGGAGGAGAAGCACATCGACCCGAGCACGCCGTTGGCGTCCATGTCGCGCACCCGGGCATGGATGTCGTAGCAGCCGTCGCGAATCTCGTCGAAAGACGTCGGCTCCATGCCGTACTCCTCCGGTGGCCTCCCGGCGACGGCGTTGAGCCCGATGTTCGGGATCTCCTTGCCCTCGTACAGCCAGACGTCGGTGCCGTCGTCCTTGCGCACGAGCCGGGGCGCGACGTCCTGGTACCGCTGCTGGAGCCGGCCCTCGAACACGTGGGGAGGCTCCACCGCGTGGTCGTCCACGCTCACCATGACCATGTCGTCGAGACGCACCGGCTCCCTTGTCGTCACGTGATGCAGGCGTCAGGATACCGAGATGGCAGCACCCACCGTCTCGGCACCGCGACCCGTGAGCGTGCGGCTGCTCGGGCTGTTCCTCGCGGGGGCTGCAGTCGCGGTCGCGTTGGGTGTGTACGGGGAGGTGCACGACCCCACCCGCGAGCAGCCCTACACGCTGTTCTTCAGCAACACGATCAACCTCAAGGTCTGGTTCGCGACCGTGGCCCTCGCGCTGGCCGGGCTCCAGCTCCTGCTGGCGGCTCGTCTCTACGGAAAGATCTACATCCCGAAGAAGTCGCCGCCGTGGCTCGGCGACGCCCACCGCCTCACCGGCACGCTCGCGTTCCTCGTCAGCCTGCCGGTGGCGTACCACTGCCTCTGGGCCCTCGGGTTCCAGTCAACCGACACCCGGGTGGTGCTGCACTCGCTGTTCGGGTGCTTCTTCTACGGCGTCTTCACCATCAAGATCCTGTCGGTGCGCGTGCACGGTCTCCCCGACCGGCTGCTCCCGATCGTCGGTGGAGTCACGTTCGCCGCACTGACCGGGCTATGGGTGACGAGCAGCCTGTGGTTCATCACGTCGCGGCCGGCGGGCCTCCCGCTGTTCTGAGAGGAGCGCGGTGTTCAAGCGGGTCGTTGCCGGTGCCGAAGCGCTCGCCCTCCTCGCGATCGCGGTCTTCGTGATCATGCTGTTCGCCAACGAGCCCGGAGGCGGCGGCGCGTCCGCCGGCGGCCCGGGCGCGGAGCTCTTCTCCTTGCGCTGCGCCTCCTGCCACGGCAGCGACGGCGGAGGCGGCGTCGGCCCCCGCTTGTCGGACGGCGCGGTCGTCGACGCCTATCCCGACATCGCCGACGAGATCGACGTCGTGACCAACGGCAAGAACTCGATGCCGTCGTTCGAAGGCCGGCTCGCTCCGCAGGAGATCGAGCAGGTCGTGGAGTACACCCGCACCCTCTAGTCTCCGCCGGATGCGCAAGCTGGCCGCGGTGGTGATCGCGCTCGTCGCCGTGGCCGGCTGCAGCGATGATTCCGGGGAACCGCGGCTGAGCAAGGACCGCTGGATCGAGCAGGCCGATGAGATCTGCGAGCAGGAGAAGTCGGAGCAGGGCGAGCTCGATGTGCCCGACGCCGACCCGTTCGACGAGACCCTCACCTCCGCCCAACTCACGCAGATCGCCGACTACCTCCGGGCGTCGCTCGAGATCCAGGATCGCGCGACCGGTCGTCTCGACACCCTCGGGTTGCCCGACGACGACGCCGACGACATCGAGGACGTCCTCGAGTACCGCGAGGACGGCAAGCGCGCGGTGGAGGCCTCGATCGACGCCGCCCGCGCCGCCGACGCCGAGCAGTTCTCGGTGAACTACCGGGAGGCTGTGACCGAGTACGGCAAGGCGAGCGAGTCCGCCCGTAAGTTCGGCCTCCGGGAGTGCGGCCAGCCATGAGTCCGGCCATGACCGACACGTCGCCGTCCCCCATCGTCGTCGGGCTCCTGTTCGACTTCCCGCAGGCCGACGGGGGCGAGAGCTTCGAGGAGGCGACCCGCCTCGGGCTCGACGAGATCGCCGCCAGCGGACGGCTCGACCGCCCGGTCGAGTTCGTGCACCGTCACGCCCGCGGGCTGCCACTCGGGACCGAGCACGACGTCGTGCAGGCGTTCCTCGAGCTCGAGGAAGCCGGCGTGCTGCTCGTGCTCGGGCCGTCGATCAGCGACAACGGCCTCATCGTGCAGCCGCTGGCCGACGCCGCCGAGCTGCCGTGCATCAACTACACCGGCGGCGAGCGCACCCGGGGCGAGTTCATGTTCCACTACCAGATCGGTTCGCTCGAGGAGGAGCCGGCAGTCCTGGCCACGCGCCTCGCGCAGCGTGGTCTGCGGCGCGCCGCGGTCGTCCACGACCAGTCGCCGGTGGGGTCGCGCTACGCGGAATGCTTCGACGCGGCGCGCGCCGGGCTCGGGATGGAAGTGACGGGCACGGCCGCGATCTCACCCGTGGCCGAAGACGCCGGGGCCGCGGTCGAGAGCCTGCGCGCCGCCGGCCCCGACGCGCTGGTCTACTTCGGGCTCGGCGTGACGTCGCGGGCGGTGGCATTGGCACTGGACGAGCTCGGCTGGGACGTGCCCGTGGTCGCGAACTCGGCGCTCATGTTCGGCTACGCCCGTCCCGACTGGCGCGACGGCTGGGCGGGGTGGGAGTACCTCGACGGCGTCGCCGACGACAACGCAATGCGGCAGCAGCTACGCGAGAAGTCGAAGCGGGCGGCGGCGGGGCCGATCGGGTGCGCGGCGTACGACATGGGCCGGTTGGTGGGCGAGGCGATCGCCCGCGCCCACCACCTCACCCGGGCCGGCCTCAAGGAGGGACTCGAGCGGGTCAAGCAGCTACCGGCGACGTCGGGGGTCGAGGGCACGACGATGGGCTTCGGGGTCTACGACCACGCCGCGCTCAAGGGCCGCTACCTCGTTCTGCGCGAGTGGCGCGACGGCAAGACCGTGCAGGTCGCGACGTAGCTCCTCGAACTACACCTGCGCCTCGAACTACACCTGCTCCTGCGGCGAGCCCAGGATCTCGAGCACCTGCTCGTTCGGCGGGATCTGCCATTGCTGGACGCCGATGGAGTCGAAGCGTATGACGCCCTCGGCGTCCACGACGAAGAGCCCAGGGCGCTGGCCGAGCGACATCATGCGACTGGTGACGTCGTAGGCGTCGAAGACCGTGTGCTCTTCGTCGGCAACGACGGGGTACGGCAGCGGGTGGGACCGCAGGTAGGCCTCGCCCGCGGCCACGCCCTCGGCCGAGATCGCGATGACCTCGGCCCCGAGGGCGGTGAAGCGCTCGTAGTCGTCGCGCAACTGCGCGAGGTGCCGGCGGCAGAACGGTCAGGCGAAGCCGCGCAGGAACCCGAGCACGATCGGGCGTCCGCGGTAGGAGGAGAGGGACACCTTGCCTCCGCCCACCCGGGGCAGGGTGAAGTCGGGAGCGGGCGATCCGGTGGGCGCGGTGGTGCTCTGGGTACTCATCGCCGTCCGATCGTACGGTGCCGGGACCACCTGGCCCTTGACGCGGGCGGGATCGGTGACAAGCGTGGGCGATGTCACTCGAGTGACGGAAAGCCGGATGACGAAGAAGGGGGCCTCTGTGGCCGACAGTGTCTACAAGGTCATCGAGCTCGTAGGGACCAGCACCGACTCCTGGGAGAAGGCGGCTGCCGCCGCCATCGCCCTGGCCGGTCAGTCCCTGCGCGACCTGCGCATCGCCGAGGTGTCGCAGCTCGACATGGTGCTCGAAGGCGGCAAGGTGACCGCCTACCGCTGCAAGGTGAAGGTGTCCTTCAAGTACGAGGGCGGCGGCTAGCGCGCGGGGACGCGGCGGCCCTCAGGCCGACTTCCGCGAGCGGGTCGCCTTCTTCTTCGCCGACTTGGCCGGCTTCTTCGTCGCGGCCTTTCGGGCCGGCCGCTTCGCCTCGCGCGCGCCCCCCTTGCCCGCCCGCTCGAGGCTGGCCTCCAGCGCGGCCATGAGGTCGACGACCTTGGCGGGCTCCTCGACCAGCGGCTCGGCAACGATCTCCTCGCCCGCCGCCTTCTTCTCGATGAGCTCGCGCAGCTGCTCCCGGTACTGGTCGTGGTACTTCTCGGGCTCGAAGTCGCCCGAGAGCGCCTCGATGAGCTGGCGGGCCATGTCGAGCTCCCGCTTGGTGGGCTGGATGTCGCCCTCGGGGAGCCCCTCGAGCTCCTCGACCGGGACGACCTCGTCGACGTAGCGCATGGTCTCGACGCACAGCGCTTCCTCCCGGACGCGGATCGCGACCAGGTGCTCCTTGCCCCGCAGCACGAACCGGCCGATCGCCACCTTGTCGAGGTCGGCCATGGCGTCGAGCAGCAGCCGGTACGGCTTGGCCGCGCCCCGGTCGGGCGTCAGGTAGTACGGGCTGTCGTAGAAGATCGGGTCGATCTGCTCGAGATCGACGAAGTCCTCGATCTCGATCATGCGGGTGGCCTTGGGCGCGAACGCGTCCATCTCCTCTCCACCCACCACCACGTACTGGCCCGGCGAGATCTCGTAGCCCTTCACGATCTTCTCGTTCGGGACCTCCTCGCCGGTCGCCTCCGAGACCTTGCGGTACCGGATCCGGGAGCCGGTTCCCTCCTCGAGCTGGTTGAACCGCACGTCCTGGGACCGGGTGGCGGTGACGAGCTTGACCGGCACGGTCACCAGCCCGAACGTGATGGTCCCGCTCCAGATCGGTCTGGGCACTCGGCCCACCTCCCTCTTCATCGCTCGCTCGCTGCGGCCCGGGATACCCGGGCCGCGGGCACTCACGCGCTGGCGAGCTCCCTGCGCTCGCCTCCGCTCGCTCCGGTCGCTGCTCTCGCAGGACCACTACCACTAGTTTCGCCTCTCGTGAGACCCCCGTGGGCCACCCAACTCATCGGCCCTTTCGACGAATGACGGAGGTCCAGATCGACGGCCGGCAGGTGCGGCTCTCCAACCTCGACAAGGTGATGTACCCGCAGGCCGGGTTCACGAAAGCCCAGGTCGTCGACTACTACGCCCGGATCGGCCCGGTCATGGTGCCCCACCTCGCCGACCGGGCCGTGACCATGGTCCGCTGGCCCGACGGGGTCGAGGGCGGGTCGTTCTTCGAGAAGCGCTGCCCCGGCCATGCCCCCGAGTGGATCCGCCGGACGGACTTCGATCCCGATCTCGTCCAATGCGTGATCGACGACGTGCCGTCGCTCGTGTGGGCGGCGAACATGGCCTCGCTCGAGCTCCATACCCTCCAGGCCCGTACCCGCCACCCCGACCGACCGACCGCGATGGTGTTCGACCTCGACCCGGGTGAGCCCGCGGGGATCCTCGACTGCTGCCGCGTGGGCCTGGAGCTGCGCGACGTGCTCGGCGACCTCGGCCTCGAGAGCGTGGTCAAGACCTCGGGGTCGAAGGGGCTGCACCTGGCCGTCCCGCTGAACACGGCCGGCGTCACCCCCGACGCCACCAAGGCGTTCGCCCTCGCCCTCGGCCAGCTCCTCGCCAAGCGCGACCCGAAACAGGTGACGACCAACATGAACAAGGCCGAGCGAAAAGGCAGGGTGTTCGTCGACTGGAGTCAGAACGACCGCCACAAGACGACCGTGTGCGCATACTCGTTACGGGCCCGGCCCCTGCCGACGGTGTCGACCCCGGTCGCCTGGGACGAGGTCTCGGCCGCGCTCGATGGCGACGACGGCGACGCCCTCACGTTCGAGGCCGATCACGTCCTGGAGCGGGTCGAGCAGGTGGGCGACCTGTACCGGCCCAACCTCGAGAAGAAACAGAAGCTGCCCAAACTAGGTTGACCTTTTAGAGGTGCCATCACCAGACGAGAGCCGCGCATTGCGCGGGAGCGGCGAGCGGTCCCGTAGGGACGGCGGCCGGGTATCCCGGCCGCCGAGCGATCGCGACCTGGAAGGAAGGGTCGCGATCGTCACCGGGGCCAGCCGCGGCGTCGGCGCGGCGCTGGCGGTGGCGCTGGCCGAGGCGGGGGTCGAGGTGGTGTGCGCGGCCCGGGCCGCCGACACCGCTCCCCTCCCACTACCGGGCACGATCGACGACACCGTCCGGCGGATCACCGACGCCGGCGGCACCGCGGTCGCGGTGCCGACCAACCTCGCCCGGGAGGAGGACGTCGACGCCATGGTGGCGACGACCGTCGAGCGGCTCGGTGGGGTCGACATCCTGGTGAACAACGCCGCCGTCACGTTCCCGGGCGACCTCGACCTCGAGATGAAACGCCACGATCTGGTCATGGCCGTGAACCTGCGCGCCCCGCTGGTCGCGGCCCGGGCGGCCGTGCCCCACATGCGGGCCCGGGGTGGCGGCGCGATCGTGAACGTGTCGTCGCTGGCCGCCCTCAACTACATCCCCGGCCTCATGGCCTACGGGGTGTCGAAGATCGCCCTCGAGCACCTCACCGTCTCGCTGGCAGCCCAGCTCCGGTCGGACGGGATCGCGGTGAACACGTTCCGCATCGACGTGCCGGTCGCATCCGAGGGCTTCGTGGCCAACACCCCGGGACTCGACCGCTCCGACTGGGAGCCGACCGAAGTGGCGGCCGAAGGCATCGTCTGGTTGCTGCGCCAGCCGCCCTCGTACACCGGGCGGAACGTGGGCATGGCCGCGCTCCGCGCCGAGCACGGGATCATGGCGTCGAGGTCGGAGCGCGCCCACCACCCGTCGGACGCCATGGTCTACGACACGCCGCTGCAGCTGCCCTAGGTGGCTGCCGAAAAAGTCGGCACGTCGAGGGCTGAGGGTGCTCGCGATTTGACGCTGGGGTTGTCACACTCGACCCATGCGATCGAATCGAGGTCATGATGCTGGGCACTGCTGATCC
>Ga0136613_10000533_pt1 | contig 17697 bp, 15 predicted proteins | sample AntDrymUQ2722106_2_FD_106649 | JGI IMG/M metagenome (GOLD analysis project Ga0136613, IMG submission 106649) | Polar desert sand microbial communities from Dry Valleys, Antarctica - metaG UQ272 (21.06) | ecosystem: Environmental > Terrestrial > Soil > Desert | place: Antarctica: Dry Valley... | reverse complement strand
TACGTACCTCTAACCACCACGAACGACCGCAATCGGCAGACGGCAGTCGCAAAGTCGGGACGGGCATCTGTGCAGGTCATCGCCGTCATCGACGACGATCCGCAACTGTCCACAGTCGTTGATTGTGACTCGCAGGGTTAGTGGTTCGAGTCCACTCGGGGGAGCAGATGCCACCGCGTCGGATCTAGGGGTCTGTCGTTGTCGTCGCGCCTACTCTCGACGGATGACTCTTCTGCGTTCCGCGACGCTCTTCGTGTTCGCTGCGCTGGCTGAGATCGGTGGGGCCTGGCTGGTGTGGCAGGGGGTCCGCGAGCATCGTGGTTGGGCATGGATTGGCGCGGGTGTCGCCGCGCTCGGGGTTTACGGCTTCGTTGCCACGCTTCAGCCGGACGCCAACTTCGGGCGCATCCTGGCTGCCTACGGCGGCGTCTTCGTTGTCGGCTCACTCGCCTGGGGCATGGTTCTCGATGGCTTCCGTCCGGACCGCTACGACGTCACCGGCGCAGTAATGTGCCTGGCTGGCATGGCGGTGATCATGTATGCACCGCGCTGAAGCTGCCTGATCCTCCGGCGCCGGAATCAGGCTCCGTTCCAGGCCGAGCCGATCAGAAGAGTGTCAGGTACCGGTCGATCTCCCAAGGGCTCACCACCGAGTGGTAGTCCATGAACTCGCGTTGCTTGGTGTCGGCGTAGTAGTCGATGTAGTCGCCGCGGTCGGATGTCCCCAAGGCCTTGCGGAGTACGGCGTCCTCGACGAGTCCCTCGGTGGCGTGCAGCAGGGTTGGCGGCATCGTGATGATCTTCCGCTCGGCCACCTGCTTTTTGGACAGCGTGTAGAGGTTGTCGGTGTTCGGTTCTCCCGGATCGAGGTTCCGGTCGACGCCGTCCAGGCCGGCCGCGAGCATCACGGTCAACGCCAGGTAGGGGTTGGCCGAGCCGTCGCAGCCGCGGTGCTCCACCCGCCCGCCGTCGGGGATTCGCAGCATCTGGGTGCGGTTGTTGCCGCCGTAGGTGCCGTACGCCGGGGCCCAGGTGGCGCCGGAGGCGGGGGCGCCCACCCCCATCCGCTTGTAGCTGTTGACGGTGGGGCAGGTCACCGCCATCGACGCGCGGGCGTGCTCGATCAGACCGGCGACAAAGGAGTAGCCCATCGCGGACATCCCGAGGCCCCGCTGGTCGGATTCGTCGACAAAGAGCTCATCCTCCCCACGCCACAGGCTGGAGTGCATGTGCAGGCCGTTGCCGGTGCGGTCGCTGAACACCTTGGGCATGAACGTCGCCGCCATGCCGGCCTCGTGGGCGAGGGTGTGCACCATGTAGCGGAAGAAGATCAGTCGGTCGGCTGAGGTTAGGGCGTCGGCGTACTTGAAGTTCTGCTCGAACTGCCCGTTGGCATCCTCGTGGTCGTTGGCGTAGTTGCTCCAGCCGAGGTCGTTGCAATACCTGGATACGCGGACCAGGTGCGGATACATCCGGGTGAGCGCCTTGACGTCGTAACAGGGGGAGGTTGCGGTGTCGAGGGGGTCGGCAACCCGGACGCCCCCGTCGAGCTGACGGGCCACCAGGAAGTATTCCGCCTCGACGCCGACCATGTATGTGAGCCCGCGCTCCTCGAGCCGGGCCAGCTGGTTCTGGAGAATGACTCGGGGGGTGAAGGGCCAGGGCTCGCCGTTCACGTGGATGTCGCACTGCAGAACGGCGAGTTCGGGTTGCCACGGGACGCGTAAGTATGACGACGGGTCCGGTACGGCGATCATGTCCGGGTCGGCGGGTGTCTGGCCCATCGGTCCGGCCGCGAAGCCGGCGAAGCCCGCCCCGCCGTCCATCAACACGTCGAAGGACTCAGCCGGCACCAACTTCGCGCAGGGCTTGCCGTGCATGTCGACGAACATGGCGAAGAAGAACTCGATCCCGTCGGCCTCCGCCTGCCGCTTGAGTTCCTCGCGAGCCGTCATGGATCCTCCTCCGGCCCGCAGGCTCGGCTGGTGAGCTGCCCCCGTGGACGGCAAGGCATCGCTGCACATGCACTCGCATCGAGGGGTTGCTTGTCAAGAAACGGTGAGTAATCCCAGTTGACCAAGCTTCGGCGGCGAAGTTCGCTTTCCGGTTCAGACCGTCCGTACAGTTCGACCGCGACCCAGCGGGTCCGATGACCACGATGCCTGAGGGCTCCGTTCCGTTGCGCCGAAAGTGGCGACGGCTCGCTGCAGCGGGGCACCAACTGGTGGAGTGCCCTCGTCATCGGTCTGCAGGGACCATCCTGAGGACCGGGAGCGCGCCGTTCGCGGTGCCGAGGCGGGGCGCCGCTACATTCGCTGTTCGTCGCGGTGAGCGCTCCTCGTCACAGCCGTACCCGCCTGACCCGGCTCTGGGATGCAGGGGCAGCTCCCACTCACAGCACAGGGTTCGGGCAGCCGTGGCTCCTACGCCCGCACCACCTCCACGGCGGCCCCGAGCATCGCCGGCCGCTCACCTACCAGAGCGGGCGGGGAGATCGTGCTTGGAGGAAGAGAACGGAACTTGATCAGCTCCAGGGAAAGGGCGAGTTACTCGTGGGATGCAGCCGGCCGGCCTCGTACCGGGAGAACCGGAATGGCTCCAGGAGCGCGCTCGGCTCGCCCAGCAGCTCGCGGGCGACTAGCTCGCCGACCCCGAGCATCTTGTAGCCATGGTTGGAGTCCGCGATGACATAGGCGTTCTGCCGGAAGATGTCGAAGACCGGGAAGCTGTCCGGGGTGAACGCCCCGATCCCGCCGGAGGGCTCGTGCCGGTACAGCGACCGCTTGCCCTCGAACCGCTTGTGGCAGTGCGCCAGCGCCGAGGTCCACATCCGAACGAAGTCCTCGCCGACGACGAACTCCGGGCTCTCCGGGCCGTAGGGGTCGACCGCGACCTCAGCCGCCGGCCGCCGGACCAGAACCGGGGCCGCTCCGCCCTGCACACCGCCGAAGGAGAAGTCGGGCTTGTAGTAGATGCCCCACATCTCGTCGGTGATCAGGCTGCCGTCGGCGTCGTCGTACAGCGGCTGGTCGGAGTCGACGTGCAGCACCGGCGGTAGCTGCCCGCGGTCGTCGACGAACTCGTTCGGGTCCACCTCGAGAGTGCCCTCCTGCAGCGCCCAGTAGGTCCACATCGAGCGGTCGGAGTGCACCGTGCCGTCCGGCCCGGTCACCGGAATTCGGTCGGGCAGGTCGAGCATCGCCCAGATGTCCCGGATCCACGGGCCGACCGCCACGACCAACGCCTCGCACCGGATGTCGCCCTGCTCGGTCTGCACGGCCGTGACCGCACCGTCGTCGAGGGACAGGCCGGTCACCGTGACGCCGGTCCTGATTCGGACGCCCTCCGCCTCGGCCTTGGCCGCCAGCCCCTTCAAGGATGCGACGTTGTTGGCGTAGCCGCCCCGCTTCTCGTGCAGTACGACGGTGCTGCCGGGAGCCTGCCAGTCGGAGAACATCTCGGTCATGTAGTCGCGGCACGCCGCCGCACCGACCACGAGCTCGGAGTCGTAACCGATGGCCCGCTGCTCGGCGTAGATCTGTTCGACGTCGGAGCGCATCGCCTCCGGTGCGATCTGCACATAACCCACACCGTGGTAGGCGAACGCTTCAGGATCGGACTCCCACACGCCGACGGAATGCGCCATCAGCTCTCGCATTGCGGGCTGAAAGTAGTTGTTGCGGACGACCCCGCACGCCACGCCAGAGGCGCCCGCGCCCACGCCGGTCTTGTCGATCACCAAAACGTCCCCGCCGTCGCCCTTCCCGGTGGCGCGCAGGCGTCGGGCGAGGTTCCACGCAGTCGACAGGCCATGGATGCCGGCGCCGATGATTACGTAGCGCGCGTGTTCGGTCATGCTGCTCACCTCGAGATACGTTAGTGTTGCCGAGTGGGCAATACTATTTCCACAACTACGGATGACGATACTATGGCCCGAACCGGTCGACCAGCCGCCCGTCAGGTGGGTTCGGTCCAGCGTGCGGTCGACGTACTCGACGCACTTGCCGAGGCCCGCACCGAACTCGGCACCAACGAGATCGCGCGGCGTACCAGGGTCAACGTCAGCAGCATCTCCCGCCTTCTCTCGACACTGACGACCGCCGGCCTGGTGCAGCACATCCCCTCCACCGGGCGCTACCGGCTCGGCATCCGAATACTGCAGCTCGCGGGAGCGGCGCGGGAAGGCTTGGACATCCGCAGCCTGGCCCGACCGTTCCTCGAGGAACTCACCACGATCACGGCGGAGACCTCCACCCTGTCGTTACCCGACGTCCACGACCTGCTCACCGTCGACTTCGTGCCCAGCCCCCAGTCCGTACGCAGCGTCGCGCAGGTCGGCCGCAACAGCGTCGCCCACGCCACCGCCGCCGGCAAGGTGCTCCTCGCCTGGGGCGGAAAGCTGCCCACGGGCGACCTCACCCGGTACACCGACCGCACCACGACCGACCGGGCCGCCCTGGACCGGGAGATCCAGCGCGTACGCCGACGCGGCTGGGCTCAGGCGATCGGAGAGCGCGAGGACGACCTCAACGCCATCGCCGTGCCGATCCTGGACGGCACCGACAGTCTCGTCGCTGTCCTCGGCGTACAGGGGCCGGCGGGGCGGTTCACCCCCCGCGCCATGCGGGCGGCGATCGAACCCCTCACCGAACGAGCCGCCACGCTAGCGTCGGCCTTTTGGCCCAGCGGACGCGACCTCTGAAAGGCTCGCATTCGGGCGGAATCTACGCCGGCACCGCGGCCTGCGGCTCGGTGCGAAGGAAGGTCGCCAGCGAGTCGTCGGGCTCGTTCCACCACGGTGTGTGGTGGACGGGGCCGACGGTGCCTGTGCAGGGCGAGGAGAAGCTGCGGTCCCGGTAGCCGGTGATGCTCTCCTCCTTGTGGTGCTCCCACGTCTTGAAGTGGGCACAGACGAGGTCGAGGTCGAACGCAGGGTAGTCCACGTCTTTGAGTAGGTCCCGGACGTACTCGGTCTGGAAGTCGATGTCGTCCATCGGGCCGCCCAGCGCTGCCTGTCGCTCCCGCCAGGCGGCGATGTCGGCGTCCATCTCCCCGCGCGACGGCAGGGAGATCCGGCCGAGAACGACGTCCCGGGCGTACCAGGCCTGCGCGTCGAACATGTTGAACGTGTAGTACTGGTCCTGCATCGCCAGGTACATGAGCTTCGGGTTGGCCGTCCAGACCACGCCCTTGTAGAGGTTTTCGGGGTACAGCACGTTGTCGGTGCGCAGCCGCAGGCTGTCCTCGACGAACGGGAACCAGTGCCGGTATCCCGTGCAGAGCACGATCACGTCAACGGCGCGGGAGCTGCCGTCGACGAAGTGCGCCGTCTTGCCCTGCACGTGGTCCAGCTTCGGCACCTCGGAGATCCCCTCCGGCCACCCGAAGCGCATCGGTGAATGGCGGTAGGCGATCGTCACCGAGCGCGCGCCGTACTTCTTCGACTGCAACGCGATGTCCTCGGCCGAGTAGGACGAGCCCAAGATCAGCAGGTCCTTGCCGGTGAATTCCTGCGCGTCCCGCACGTCGTGGGCGTGCATCACCCGTCCCGGGAACGCCGCGAACCCCGGGTACTCCGGCGCGTTCGGCGTCGAGAAATGTCCGGTCGAGACGATGACGTGGTCGAACTCCTCGCTGCGTGTCGACCCGTCCCCCCGGGACTCCACCGTCACCTCGAACAGGTCACGGCCGGCGTCGAAGGAGATCCACCGCACCGCGGTGTCGAACTGGATGTGCCGGCGCACGTTGCTCGCCTTCGCCCGGCCGGTGATGTAGTCGAACAACGCCTCCCGCGGCGGGAACGATGGGATCGGCTTGCCGAAGTGCTCGTCGAAGGTGTAGTCGGCGAACTCCAAACACTCCTTCGGCCCATTCGACCACAGGTACCGGTACATGCTCCCGTGCACCGGGTCGCCGTACTGGTCCAGCCCGGTCCGCCACGTGTAGTTCCACAACCCGCCCCACTCGCTCTGCTTCTCGAAGCAGGCGATCTGGGGGACCTCCGCGCCGGCCCGGCGGGCCTGCTCGAACGCGTGCAACTGAGCCAGCCCACTGGGGCCGGCCCCGATGACGGCAACGCGTGCCATGTCACTCCTCCTGTGCTGGTTCGGCCTCAGGATCGCGGCCGGGTCTTGTCCGGGTCGTAGAACGGGAAACGCACGACCTGCGCCGGGATCCGCTTGCTGTGCCCGTCGAGCTTCCCGATCTCGACCGCAGTGCCTAGCTCGGCGTGTTGCACTGCGATCCGGCACAGTGCGATGTTCTTGCGCAACACTGGGGACCGGGTCGCGCTGGTCACGACCCCGACCTGGGAACGTCCGACGTGGACGCAGTCACCGTGCTGCGCGGGCTCGTTGCCGGCGAGTTCCAGGCCGACCAGCGTCCGCTGCGGATGAGCCTTGCGCGCCACTAACGCCTCCCGGCCCACGAAGTCCTCCTCCTTGGTCTTCAGCGGGACGGTGAAACCGATGCCGGCCTCGAAGGGGTCGGTCTGGTCGGAGAAGTCGTAGCCGGCGAAGACCAACCCCGCCTCGATGCGCAGGATGTCCAGCGCCTCGAGCCCGAGCGGCAGCAGCCCGTGCGGCCGGCCGGCCTCCCACACCGCGTCCCACAGTGCGGTCGCGTGCTGCGGGTGCACCCACAGCTCGTAGCCGAGTTCGCCGGAGTATCCCGTCCGCGAGATCAACAGCGGGATTCCGTTGTGGTCGCCGAGCCGGCCGATCGCGAACCGGAACCAGGTCAGGTCGGTGAACGCCGGCTGGGTCGGCGGAGTCCAGATGATCGGTGCGAGCAGGTCGCGGCTGGCCGGACCTTGCACGGCGATGTTGTGCATCTGGTCGGTGGAGTGCTTGACCCAGACGCGGTCCAGACCGAGTCGAGCCGCCTGTTCGCGCAGCCAGCTGCCGTCGTACTCGTCACCGCCGACGAACCGGAAGTTCGTGTCCCCGAGCCGGAAGACCGTGCAGTCGTCGATCATGCCGCCGGTCTCATTGCACAGAGCGGAGTAGACGACCTGGCCATGCGAAAGCTTGCGGATGTTGCGGGTCACGGTAGCCTGCAGCAGCGCCTCCGCGTCCGGGCCTAGCACCTCGAACTTGCGCAGCGGCGACAGGTCCATCACCGCGGCCCGCTCGCGGCAGGCCCAGTACTCCTCCTGCGGGCCGTGCTGGTCGAAGCTGGTCGGCAGCCAGAACCCACGGTACTCGATGAACTGGCGGGTCAAGGCCGACGTCCGCGGGTGGAACGCCGTCTCCTTCGACAGGGTCACCTCCGACTCGGGGGTCACCCGATGCGCGATGGCCATGGAGAACTTCCTCTTCCCGTCGTAGACCCGCACGTGCACGTCGGTGGGCACCCACGCGTTCGACGGGTCGATGTCGTCCGGGCACGCCGAGGAGGCGCACACCAAGTCGGTCGCCGCCCGCATGAGCACGTAGTCACCCGGCCGCGACCAGGGTTCGTCGAACACCAGCAGGTTGTGGTCGTCGAACATCGTGTTGTAGAAGAGATTGAGCGCGGGCCAGCCTTTGCGGGCGGCGACCCCGTAGGCCGCCAGCTGCCGGTTGAAGTTGTCGGTGCAGTTGACATGACCGGGGTAGCCCATGTCCTCGTAGTACTTCGGGTTGCAGGCCAGCCCGAACGAGTCGTGCCGACCCACCGTGTCCCGCACGATCTCCACCAGCGGCTGTGCGTCCTGGTCGAAGAACTTCCCGAACATCCCCGGTTGCGGGTAGGCGTTGCCCATCACGTAACGGGTGGTGGTCGAGTCCAGCCCCCGCTCCACGCCGTCGGCCAGCTGCCGCGATCCGAAGGCGAGGAAGTCCGAGCACTGCCGGCCCTCGACGTCGATGATCTGGATGTACTGCCCCTCCCGCACCTCGTAGCTGCAAGCGGTCGCCGCGTCGATCCGCATGTCGAGCACGGGCTCGGCCAGCGGCTGCGGCAACCGGGACTCCGCCACCGGGCGCGGCGACGCGCGACGCAGTTCCAGCAGCAGGTCCGAGGGCGGGTTCGCCACCGCACCGTCGACTGCCATCGGCTCGGCCGGGGCCGCCACTATGACCACGACCTCGGTGTCGGCGCTGAAGCCCTCACGGGCCCCGGTTGGTGACCACTCGCCGAACAGCCGTGCCGCGGTGGCCCGCGACGGGTCGACGCCGCGATCGGTAAACGCGCGGAGCACGTCCGATACCCCACCGCGGGAAGCGAGCCCCCGCAGGACCGTCGCCGGCGCATCCATCGCCACCCCGAGGGCACGGCCGTCGATGCGGTGCTGGTCGAGCACCGTGAGTTCGGCGGGCTGGCAGCCCTGTCGGTCGACGACTTCCAGGCGGTCGCCACCACCGAGGCGGACCGCGGTGACGCCACCCGGACGCACCCAGTACGTCTCGAGGCCCGGCTCGCGGGGCACCAGCCCCGGGAGCAGGAGCCGGGGGGACGGCGGTGCGAGAATCATGCCGTGGCCGCCGTCTGGCGGCGCGCAGTCCGGGTGATTGGCCTCACAGCTTCTTGACGAACGTCCGCGCCTGGTAGAGCGCCAGTGCGGGCAATCCGATGAAGAGGATCACCGCGATGACCACCCCCACCTCACCCCATGCGAAGAAGTCGGTCATGATGCCACTCCCGTCAGCAGGCCGGACTGGCGCATGCGCTCCCGGCCGAAGTCATTGAGCCCGAACTTGAACAGCAGCTTCTCTGCTCCGAAGGACTTCTCCGGGTCGATGGTGGTCTCGATCTCATCCAGCAGGCCGCCGGAGAACAGATCGGTGAGGGTAAGCCGCACAGTGCCGTACCAGTATTCACCGGACAGGGCGTACTCCCGCATCACATCGGCAGCGACCTCGTGGTCCCATAGGGCGCCCCGCTGAGCGAACAGCTGCAGGATGTAGCCCTTCATGTGCATGTCGGTCATGGTCGTCTCTCTCCTCTCGTCATCTCGTCATCTCGCGATCTCGTCACGGTGTCGGGGCGCACGCGACTGGCTGGCACCGCCCGGATCACTTCGAGCACGTCCCGCTTCTCGGTGAACAGCACGAAGCTGCCGATCACTGCGATCGCGCCGCCGATGATGAACTCGACGCCGGGGATCTCGAATGTGAACAGGTACAGCCAGACCAGCGCGAAAGGCCCGTAGAGTGCGGCGATCGCCTGCCCGCGTCCCACCCCGATCAGCGGGAAGGACTTGTACCAGGCGACGTAGCAGAAGCCGAACGTCAGGCCGAGCAGCACCAGGAGCAGCCACACAGCAGGGTTGGTCAGCGCGCTGCCGAGAGCGGCCCAGAAGGCGTCGCCGGCCAGCATAATTGTGATCGGGACGGCGACCAGGAGCCACAGCCCGACCTCGGCGGTGAACCGTAGCGTGAGACCGACGTCGGGATCGCTGACGTCCAGAGCCCGTCCGGCGATGGCCCCCTCCAGCCCCCAGCCAATGAAGGCCATCCCACCGGCGAGATAGCCAATCCAACCGCCGGTGCCGGCACCGGTCAGCTCGTCGACGAGCCCCGGCGTGAAGATCACCACCCCGCCGAGGACGACGATGATGATGCCGAGGGCGGCCTGCGGGGTAATCCGCTCGCTGTACCAGACCCGGGCAGCGAAGGCGCCCACGATCGGATACAGCAAGGCCGCCACGGCGGCGAACTGAGCACCGACATAGACGATGGCCACGTAGCTGCCGAAAACGGCGAGCCCACCGGCGAGCCCGGCCGGGAGATACCACCGGGAGATCTTCACTTGTCGCAGCGTGCGGACGTAGTCCGCTGTCTTGCCGAGCACGCCCACCCACACGAACATCGCGAGCAGCACCGCGATCGCGTTGAGGAACGCGATGACCATCGCAGCCAGCAGCAAGTCGCCGGTCGTCTCGGACAGGTCGACGAACGGGGGCTCGGAGTAGATCGCAAAGCCTGGGACGTACCAGGCGCCCCACAGCACGGCGCACCAGATCGCCCAGATGAAACCCCAGCGCACCTGACGGTTGCGGTAGTCCACCCGCAGGTGCTGGACCTTGTCGGTATCGAGCATGTTTACTCCTCACCGGAGATCCGCGCGCAACATCGAGCGGCGGAGCCGCGCAGGGCTTGCGGCGCCGGCTGACGCTCCCGGGTGGACCCGGGGACCGCGCGGCTGCCGGCACCGACTCGGAGAATCTGTTGTGACGCAGATCATGCCGCGCCGCAGTACGCACCCGCAATGAAGAGCTGCCTCTATTTTGGACGATGTCCACCCTGACTCAACGGGAGGGTGGTGGTCAGCTCCGGGAGCCGAGCGACTTCACGGCGAGGAACTGGATGGGCAGCGAGATCAGGTCACCGGGGCCGTGCGGGACTTCACCGACGAACTGGAGCGTGTCGCCAGGTTCCAGCAGGTAGCGGGCGCCGCCGCAGCAGTACTCCATCTTGCCGGTGATCATGAAGATCAACTCGGTGCCTGCGTGCTGGTACAGCGGGAACGCGTCGGTGCGCTCGCTGAGTGTCACGAGCATCGGCTCCAGGCTGTCGTGCGGGGCGCGCATCGTCCCGAGGGTCTGGTAGCGGTGCCCGTGCTCGGAGTTGCGGTGCTGGATGTCCAGCCCCGCACCAGCCCTGACTGCAATGACATCTTGCTCCTCGGACAGGCCACGAAAGAACGCCGTCACCGGCACCGCGAGCGCCTCGGACAGCCGCGCCAGGGTAGCCAGGCTCGGAGAGGCCTGGGCGTTCTCGATCTTCGACAGCATGCTCTTGGACAGCCCGCAGATCTCCGCAAAACCGCCGACCGTCCACCCGCGCTTGAGTCGGAACTCGCGCACCCGCTCGGCGATCACATCGGCCAGCGACTTCTCCAGACCGCTGGGGGGAAAATCCCCCTCCACAGGCAACGCTGCATCGCTATACCGCTCGATGGCCATGCTCCGCTCCGGCAGAACGGCGGGCGCACCGGCCCGCAAGGGATGAGGAGTCTCCGCTCAGCCACAGGCTAGTCGGCCCGAGCCGGCCGCAGGAAACTCGGCCAGGAATCATTGTCCCATCAGACGAGACATTGTTTACTGACCGTGGATGGCACCGCTCCCAGGGCAGCGCCAGCGCTCGTCGAGGAGGGACACCATGGATTCGGATCTCCAGCAGTTCCTGTCACAGGACGGGCGAAGCGATGAGGTCGCGCGGGTCCGCCATCAGATCGACGACAGCGGAGTCGAGTACATCTACTACCAGTTCGTCTCCGTCACCGGACGCATCATGGGCAAGGGAGCGCCGGCCGCACACTGGGAACGGTTCGCCAACAAGGGCTTCCAGCTGGTGTACGGCTCCACGGCGAACCTCTTCACCGACCGTCACGGCGATTACATCGGGTACGGGCCGGAAGCGCGGGAGCTCGTTGGCCTGCCGGACATCGAGACGTTCTGCGTGTTGCCGTGGGACCCGAAGACTGCCCGGGTTTTTTGCACACTGTTCCGGTGCGAGGAGGAGGAGGTCGACCCCGGCGCCTTCCTCAGTTCCGACTGCCGGGGGAACCTCAAGCGGATCCACCGGGAGTTCGAGCAGGAGACCGGGCTGCGGATGCGGGTCGGTACGGAACCGGAGATGATGTGGCTCAAGCTCAACCCGGACGGTACGCCTTCGGTCGAGGGCAAGACCAAGCCGTACTGCTACCACATTGACCAGTTCGCCGAGCTTCAGCCCCTCATCCACCGGGTGATGGACTACAGCACGGCGATGGGTCTGGACATGATCCAGGGCGATCACGAGGACGCCCCCGGTCAGCTCGAGCTGAACTGGCAGTTCGACGTGGCCGAGCACACCGCGGACCGGCTCACGACGTACCGGCAGATCTGCCGGCAGGTTGGCCGTGAGTTCGGCGCGTTTCCCTGCTTCATGCCCAAGCCGTTCATGGGTGTCTCGGCCAACGGCTGTCACCACAACATCTCGCTGTGGCAGGGCGAGGAGAACGTGTTCCTGCCCGAGGGTGACAACCCGCGGATGCCGAGCAAGCTGGGTCTGGCCGCGATCGGCGGCGTGCTCGAGCACCTGAACGCCCTCACCTGCCTCACCGCTCCGACGGTGAACTCCTACCGCCGGCTGTGGGATACGGGGTTCTGGGCGCCGCTCTACGCCGACTGGGGTTACCAGAACCGTACGACCGCGCTGCGGGTCAGTTCTCCGGACCGCTTCGAATACCGTTCCGTCGACTCGGCGGTCAACCCGTACCTGTCCATGGCCGGGCTGATCAAGGCGATGGGTGACGGGATCCGGCGCAACCTCGACCCTGGCCCGCCGGAGGAGCGCAACATCTACCAGGCCCTTGCGGAGGGCAAGGAGGTTCACAAGATCCCGATGACCCTCGGCGAGGCGCTGGCAGCGCTGGAGACCGACGAGGTGATCAAGAGCGCCCTGCCCGGGGACATGTACAGAGTCTTCCGGCACTACAAGCGCGACGAGTGGGAGCGCTTCTGCGCGACCGTCACGGACTGGGATGTCCAGGAGTACCTGGACATCCTGCCCTAGCGGCACTGGAAGGCACCGGAAGGGAGTACCACCGATGTGCGGTATCGCCGGCATCATCTACAAAGGACAGACGGGCGACATCGGCCGCGAGATGACCCGCATGCTGCAGGCGATGCGGCACCGCGGGCCGGACTCCACGGGTTATGCGCTCTACGGCGAGACCAGCGACCTCGTGATCATGCGGTTCACGCTCGCCGATCCGACCGACCACCGCGACTTCGACTTCAGCGAGCGGCTGGAACGCAACCGCCGCAAGGTCGAGTCCCGATTGGCGAAGCTCGGCGCCACCATTGACCGCGTGCAGGGCGAGTCGGACTACGCGTACCGCGCGACGTTCCGGTACGACGGCGAGCTCAAGCCCCTAGCCGACTTCGTCGAGGACGTCCCGGGCGCCGAGGTCCTGTCGCTGGGCCACTCATTGGAGATCGTCAAGGACCTCGGCGACGCAAGGACTGTGTCGGAGCAGTACCGCCTGGACGACTTCCGAGGCACGCATGCCATCGGACACGTCAGAATGGCCACCGAGTCCGACGTGGACATCGCCGGGGCGCACCCGTACTGGGCGTACCCGTTCTCCGACGTCGCGGTCGTCCACAACGGCCAGCTCACCAACTACCACCAGTGGCGTCGGCGGCTTGAGCGGCTCGGCCACCGGTTCCAGTCCGAGTGCGACTCCGAGATCATCGCGGTGTACATCGCCCAGCTGATGTCCGACGGCCTATCGCTCGAGACGGCGATGAAGCAGAGCCTCGATGACCTGGACGGCGTCTTCACCTACTTAGTGGTCACCGAGAACCAGCTAGGCGTGGCCAAGGACGAGATGGCTGCGAAGCCGCTCGTGCTCTACGAGGCCGACGACATGGTGGCGCTTGCCTCCGAGGAGGTCGCCATCCGGGCAGTGGTGAATCGCGAGATCGACACCTACGACCCCTACGAGCGCGAAGTGCTGGTGTGGAACCGATGACAGAGACGACCAGCCCCCCGGCGGTGACCGGCCGTCGGGTCGATCACCGCGGGCTCGCCGAGCCCGACGCGCAGGCGCCGAAGATCGCGACCATCACGGGACAGACGGCGGAGTTCGACGCTGCCGGACTCAGCCCGCGGTTGATCAACCTCGAGCTGCGGCGGCTGCTGTACGTCGAGGGGGTCACCGAGGTGACGATTCACAACCCGGGCGCCCAGCACTCGATCGCGGTCGGTCTGCTGCTCCGGTGCCGCATCCGCATAGACGGCAGTCTCGGCTACTTCGGCTGCGGGCTGGTCGACGGTCCGGAGATCCACATCACCGGTCGCGTCGGGTGGTCGGTGGCAGAGAACATGATGTCCGGCGTGATCGTGATCGACAAGAACGCCGGTTCGCTCACTGGCGCGGCGCTGCGCGGCGGGGACCTCGTCGTGAGGGGACACGTCGGCGCCCGCACTGGCATCGACCAGAAGGGCGGCACGATCATCGTCGGCGGCAACACCGGCTCGATGACGGGCTTCATGATGCAGCGTGGCCGGCAGATCATCTGCGGGGACGCGGGACCGGGGCTCGGTGATTCCATGTACGACGGGGTGATCTACGTCGGCGGCAAGGTCGCCGCGCTCGGTGTGGACTGCGTCGAGGCCGAGATGACCCCAGCCGATGACGAGTTCATCGACCGCAAGTTCGGCATCTACCAGATGGAGCGGCCGGACCGGTTCGGCAAGTTCGTCTGCGGCAAGAAGCTGTGGAACTACGACAACCTGGAACCGAACGAGCGCAAGCTCGTCCTCTAGTCACCTCTCCTCACGTCCGGCACGTACCGGGCCACCACAGTCAGGAGTCCAGATGACGGCGCCGAACGGCAAGCCGCGGCATGTCCTCGGGCATAGCCGGATCTTCACGCCCGAGGTCATCGACGACATCCACACAAAAGCCGAACTCGGCCGCTATCGCATGCGTGGCTTCTCGATCTTCAAGCCGATCCCGCACTGGGACGAGCTGATGTTCCTGCCCGGCACGTTGACCCGCTTCGTGATCGAGGGCTACCGGGAGAAGTGCGCAACCAAGACCGTGCTTGGCGCTCGATTCGCCAAGCGGCCGCTCGAGCTCGACATTCCGGTCTACATCACCGGCATGAGCTTCGGGGCGCTCTCGCTGGAGGCCAAGATGGCACTGGCCAAGGGCGCCTCCATGGCTGGCACCGCGACCTGCTCCGGCGAAGGCGGCATGATCCCGCCGGAACGCGACCTGTCCACCAAGTGGTACTACCAGGTGATCCAAAGCCGGTACGGGTTCAACCCGCATCACCTGATGCTCGCCGATGCCGTCGAGTTCTTCATCGGCCAGGGCTGCAAGGTAGGCCTCGGCGGGCACCTGATGGGCCAGAAGGTCACCGAGCAGGTGGCTGAGATGCGCTCGCTGCCGGCCGGCATCGATCAGCGCAGCCCGGCGCGGCACCCCGACTGGCTCGGGCCCGACGATTTGTCGCTGAAGGTCCAGGAGATCCGAGAGGCCACCGACTACCAGGTGCCGATCCAGCTCAAACTCGGCGCGGCACGGGTGTACGACGACGTCCGGATGGCCGCGAAGTGTGGTCCGGACATCATCTACCTCGACGGGGCCGAGGGCGGTACCGGCGCTGGACCGCACATCGCCACCGAGGAGACCGGCATCCCGCTGATGGCCGCGATTCCAGAGGCCCGCCGCGCGTTGGAGGATGTCGGGCTGGCCGACGAGATCGACCTGGTGGTAGCCGGCGGGATTCGCAACGGCGGCGACATCGCCAAGTGCATCGCGCTCGGGGCCAAAGCGGTCGCCATCGGCCACTCGGGCCTGATGGCGCTGAACTGCAACAAGGAGATCCCCGGCGTCACCGACTACGAGGGCACGATCGGCGTACCAGCCGGCAAGTGCTACCACTGCCACACCGGTCGCTGCCCCGTCGGCATCACCACCCAGGACCCGGAGCTGCGCAAGCGGCTCGTCGTCGACGAGGCAGCCGAACGGGTCTACAACTTCCTGCACACGCTCACGCTTGAAATCCAGATGCTCGCCCGCGCCTGCGGCAAGACCAACGTCCACAGCCTCGAGCCGGAGGATCTGTGCGCCCTGACGACCGAGGCCGCCGCGATGGCGCGGGTGCCCCTGGCCGGCACCAGCTACATACCCGGCGTGACCGAGGAGAGGACCTTGGGCGAGATCAAACATTTGCTCGAGAAGCTCGTTGCCGGCGACGGAACCCAGGGGGTGCTCGATGTCTGACCCGGTGATGGTGCAGTTCGATCCGTCGGCCCGGCACCTCACCACGCGCTCGGGCATCGACACCGAGGAGTTGACCGGGCGGACCTTCCCGTATCAGTTCAACCGGGCGCTCGTCGACGACGTAGACCTCATGGAGGCGACGCCCGGCGAGGACCTGAACTGGCTTGAGGACATCCACCTTATGCAGGAGGACGGGATGAACGCGGTCTTCGACCGCTACACCAACGCCTTCCTCAAGATCTACTTCGAGATCCCGGCGGGCCGGGACGACGAGTACGCCCGAAAGGTGCTGATCAAGCACCTGCAGGAAGGCAACTCGTACGGCATCTGGCTCAAGCACCGGCACGCCAAGTTCGCACAGCCCGAACTGGGGTCCTGGCTGTCCGGTTCGGCGACCGTCGGGGAGGACTACACCGCCTCCCAAATCGACGGATGGGACAAACCTCTGCATTGATCCCCTCGGGTAGCAGGTCATGACCGCTGGGCAAATCCGAGCCCGTCGGGGTCCCCAAGTCGGGGGACAGCGTCGGACTACGCGACGACGTGAGCAAGACAGCCGCTTCCTCGCAGGAAACATTGTTGCCTGAGGGGTTGATCTCGATGTCGCGCGGGCTCTAGTCTCCGAACGCCTCTCCACCCGGCGCGGGCCGGAGTCGCGCAGCAGGGCAGCGTGTGGGTCGGAAGGAGTTCGACAAGCGACTTCGTCCTCGCGTCGCCGCCGGCTCGAGACTCTCCTCCCACGTGACTGTCCTGGCGTTCGTACGGTTTGACATGTGCACCAGGTGAATCAGGAGGTCAGTCATGGTCGACGAGCTGGGCGCGCTCAACGTCTTGTTCACCGAGTTCTACTACTGGGTGACAGTCGTGTTCATGTTCTTGATCCACGTCGGGTTCTGCGTTTACGAAGTGGGGTCGGCGAGGCGCAAGAACCTGCAGCACACGCTGATGAAGAACATCATGCTGATCCCGCTGGTCACCGTGACCTTCTTCTTCTTCGGCTGGTACATCTACTTCGCGCTGCCGAACGGGCCCGGCATCACTGGCGGGATCATTCCGAGCGCGGCGGACGTCGCCGCGCCCTGGTCGGATGCCATGGGCCCGAACATGCAGGATCGCATCAACGGCGTCTTCTGGGCCGCCTTCCTGCTGTTCTCCTGGACTGCTGCGTCGATCGTGTCCGGAGCCATCATCGAGCGAGTACGTCTCGGGGCCTTCCTCATGGTCGCTGTCCTCGTCGGCTCGGTCACCTGGATCATCGACGCCGCGTGGGGATGGTCGCCCAACGGCTGGATGGTGCAGAGGATGGGCTACCACGACGCGTACGCGTCGGGTGTCATCCACGCGATCGCCGGTGGCGCCGCCCTCGCGATGGTGATCGTGCTGGGCCCCCGCATCGGCAAGTTCGGCCCACATGGGGAGATCCGCAACATCAGGCCTCACAACGTGTGGCTGTCCTGCGTGGGTCTGCTGCTCATCTACACCGGATTCTGGGGCTTCTACGCCGCCTGCAACATCCCCATCCTCGACGTCGGCGGGGAGTCCGGAACGTTCTTCTCCTCGACCAACATCTACCTGATGCCGACCACCCTGTCGGCCATCACCTTCAACTTCCTGATGTCGTTGTCCGGCGGACTGCTCGCGGGCTTCATCGTGAGCAAGGCCGACCCGTTCTGGACCCTGTCGGGCGGGCTTGCCGGGATCATCGCGGCATCCGCGGGCAATGACCTCTACCACCCCGTCCAGGCGATGCTGATCGGCGCAATCGGCGCGGTCCTCGCCTACAAGCTGCACTTCTTCGTCGAGCGGCGGTTCCGGATCGACGACGCCGTCGGCGCGGTCGCAGTGCACGGGTACGCCGGTTTCTTCGGCGTGGTAATCGCGGGTTTCATGCTGTGGGGCTATCCGGCCGCCGCACCGGTGACGGCCAACGCCGCATGGTTCGGCAGCACGTCCGAGGGGTTCCCCGCCGTCAATCCGCTCGGCAAC
>Ga0136613_10000532_pt1 | contig 17698 bp, 19 predicted proteins | sample AntDrymUQ2722106_2_FD_106649 | JGI IMG/M metagenome (GOLD analysis project Ga0136613, IMG submission 106649) | Polar desert sand microbial communities from Dry Valleys, Antarctica - metaG UQ272 (21.06) | ecosystem: Environmental > Terrestrial > Soil > Desert | place: Antarctica: Dry Valley... | reverse complement strand
TTCATGTTACCGTCCTGGTTCGGCTCCGGCACCGCGCTCCGCTCCCAGACCGGAAGCGACGATAAGCTGCAGACCTTACAGGAGATGTACAAGAGTTGGCCCTTTTTCCGGACACTCGTCGACTTTATGCAGATGACCCTTCTCAAGAGTGATCTGCGGATAGCGAAGACCTACACTTCACTCGTTTCGAACGGGGGGATCCGGGACGATCTGTGGGCCAGGATCTCAGAGGAGCACGCCGCCTGCGTCGAAGCCCTGCTGCTCATCACGGGCAACGAGAACCTGCTGGACGAGAGCCCGGTCTTGCAGCGTTCGATCCGGCTCAGGAACCCCTACGTGGACCCGCTCTCGTACGTCCAGGTCAGCCTCCTGCGCCGGCTCCGCAGCCTGCCCGAAGACTCCCCCGAGCGCGAAGGCGTCCTGAAAACGCTCCTACTCACCATCTCCGGGATCTCCTCCGGTCTGCTGAACACTGGCTGACATAAACTAGCTTTCGGGATACTGCTCTACGAACCCGCCAATGGCGCGACGTCATCGGCAGGCCCTAGCGGTTACCCCAGGAGGCGCCGGGATTCGTCCCAGAGCCGCTCGGCGGCGTTGGGGTCCAGCGCGTAGTCGCGTACCCCGTAGATGCCGCCGACGATGGCCGGGACGACCTCCGCCTCGTGGCAGTCCTCAAAGTAGCGCCCACCGACGCCCTCAATCAGTGGGGAGGCTGCCAGCAGCACGGAGGTCGCGGCGCCCTGCTCCGGCGTCTTGGCCTCCATGCCGGCGTTGGCAACCATTTCCTTCGTGCGTGCGAGCTCGGCCGGGTCCCAATAACGCTGCAGGTTCGTCCAGATACCGCCCGGCATCAGCGAGTTGGCGACGATGCCGTCGGACGCCCAGCGACGCGTCGCTCCGACGGCGAAAAGCGCGTTGGCCGTTTTGGACTGGCCGTATGCGAGAGACGAGTCGTATTGGCGCCGCTCGAAGTTGATGTCGTCGAAGACCACCGGAGAGGCCCCGTGCCCGCTGGAGCTGACCGAGACAATGCGGGCGCCTCCTTCAGCGCCCGCAGCGGCGCTGGCAGATGCTGCACCGCAAGGCACGCGTAAAAAGGGGACAGACCATTGTCGTGCACGGGGCCAACAGCGGCGTCGGTGGCATCCTGGTTCAGCTCGCCCACCATGCCGATCTCCACATCATCGGCACCGCTGCCCCCCACCACCACGACGCGCTTCGGGCGGCCGGTGTCGAACCGGTCGACTACAACGACCAAGATCTGGCCGGCCGGGTCCGGCAGCTTGCCCCCAGGGGTGTGGACGCCATCTTCGATAACGTCGGAGGTCCGGTGATGTTCGCTTCATACCGGATGCTCGGACCCAGAGGTGCCCTCGTCTGCTATGTCATCGCATCCATGATGAAGGACACCGGGTCACTCATCCGCCCCTTCATGAAAGCCCTGGCCCAGCTGGCCATCTGGAACACCCTGCCGAACGGACGCACCGCCACGTTTTACAACGTCTGGTCAGGATACGGGCTACGCCCAAGCCACCTTCCGCAGTCACCTCCGAGAGGACCTGAGGCGAGTTTTCGGCCTTCTCGCCAACGGCACCATCACTCCCAACGTCGCGGCCCGCTACCCCCTCGCCGAAGCCAGCGCGGCGATGGCCCTCGCCGAATCGCGCACTGTCTACGGAAAGGTGATCCTCGTCCCCTAGCCGCACACCCAGGGACTACCAAAAAGCATCTGCGGTAAATGATCCACCGGGTTGATGCCCCACTAGCAAACGCCTGACTTGCACACCGCGGGCAGGACGGAGGCTCCGTGATCGCCGCCCTGACCCCCACAGCCCTCTCCATCGCGCGGAACGGGGAGGGGGCCGCCTTACGCGAAAATTTCACCCCGCGGCATGAAGAGGCGCCTGTAGGTTGCCAGGGCGTAGCGGTCGGTCATGCCCGCCACGAAGTCTACGGTCTCCACTAGCGGGTCGGGGTCGCTGCTGCTGCGCTGATCCGGGTGCCTTAGGTAGTGTTCGAAGAGCGCCGTGACGACCCCGAAAGCCTTCTGGTTCTCGAGCGAGCGCCCGTCCTGGTAAACGTTCTCGAAGAGCCAGCTCCTTAGACCCATGAGTGCCGCGTACCCGTCATCAGAGAGCGAGACCTCACCCTTATCTTTAGAGGTAGAGATCATGTCTCGCACGAGGGTGTCGATCCTGACGCTCATCTTCTCCCCTAGCACCGAGATGGGGCCGGCGGGCAGGTCTTCCGAGGCGATTGTTCCGGCCCTCAAGGCGTCGTCCACGTCGTGGTTCACGTAGGCGATACGGTCCGCCACCCGCACTATCTCCCCCTCCCTGGTCGATGGATAACCCTTCCCGGTATGGTTACGTACCCCATCCCTCACCTCCAATGTGAGGTTTAGGCCTTCGCCATTTTTTTCGAGGTGGTCTACGACGCGGAGGGAGTGTTCGTTGTGGCGGAAGGTGCGGCCGTGTTTGGCGAGGGTTTGGGAGAGGGCGGACTCGCCGGTGTGGCCGAAGGGGGTGTGGCCGAGGTCGTGGCCGAGGGAGATCGCCTCGACGAGGTCCTCGTTTAGCCCGAGGGCTCGGGCTATGGTGCGGGAGATCTGCATCATCTCCAGGGTGTGCGTGAGGCGGGTGCGGAAGTGGTCCCCGTCCGGGGCTATAAAGACCTGGGTCTTGTGCATGAGCCGGCGGAAGGCCTTGGCGTGAATGATCCGGTCCCGGTCGCGCTGGAATTCGTTGCGCACGCCGTCGGGGGCCTCTTGCCGGAGACGGCCCGCGCTCTCCTCGCAGGCCCAATCCCAGCGTCGAAGTTGCGGCTCGTACGGTGGCGTCACGCGGGGTGGCGCCGGGAGGCGAGCCGGACGCCGCGAAGGGTATTGCCCGGGGCGTGGGCGAGAACGTGGGCGCGAACGACGCGCAGCACGCTCTCCTTGAGGTCCTCACCCGTCGGGGCGTCGCGGACGGGACGTTCGACGGTCTCTTGCAACCGCTCCAGCGTGCCTGGGGCCATCGGGAAGGCGTCAGCCGTGGACGAGCGGCATTCGGCACAGAGTACGCCGCCGAGGTCCGGGGCGAAGTGGAGGGGCTCGGGAGCGTCATCTAGGTCCATCTCGCAGCTCAGGCAGCGGTCGAGCTGGGGCGCGTAGCCGGCCAGGACCGAGAGCTTCAGGCCCACGGCCGCCTCCAAGGCCCCGAAGCCGGCGTCGCGGGACTCCAGGGCGTCGAGGCCGTTGTAGAGGAGGTTGAAGACGCGGCGGTCGGCCTCGTCCCCGCCCGAGAGTGCACGCACGGCGCCGACCATGCCGGCCGCCGCCTCGAAGCGGGCGAGGTTCTCGCGGATGCCGTGGAAACTTCTCAGGGTCTCCGCCTGGGTGATCGTATCGAGGGTCCGGCCGCCGTAGGCGACGAAGTCGACGCAGGAGAGCGGTTCCAGCCGGGCGCCGAAGCGGGATTTCGTGCGCCTGATGCCCTTGGCGATTGCCGAGACGAGGCCCGCGTCCCGGGTGTAGAGGTCGAGGATGCGATCCGCCTCCCCGTAGCGGATGGAGCGGAGCACTATCCCCTTACTCTTGTAGACCGCCATCTTCGGCCTCCTCCATCACGGCCACGCTGGCGCTCATGCCCAGGCGCGAGGCCCCGGCGTTCAGAAAGTCGAGGGCGTCCTCGAGCGTTCGGATGCCGCCGGACGCCTTTACCGCGAGGCCCTCCGGCGCCTCCTCGCGCAGGAGGGCGACGTCTTCCGGGGTGGCGCCGCCGGGGCCGAAGCCCGTCGAAGTCTTCACGAAGTCCGCGCCGCTGGAGGCCACGATCTGGGTGGCGAGCCGCTTCATCTTGTTCGTCAGGTAGGCCGTCTCGATGATGACCTTCATCACCACGTCGTTTAGGCCGTTGTTCATCGCGACGACGCTCACCTCCTGGGTGAGGCTCGCGAGCTCGTCGGCGACGTAGTCGAACTCGCCGGAGAGGAACTTGGAGACGTTCATGACCACGTCGATCTCCGAGGCCCCACGGGTGATGGCCTCCCTGACCGCCGAGATCTTGACCGCCGTCGCGTCGTTCCCGAACGGGAAGGAGACCACCGTGGCGACCTTTACGTCCGTCCCCCGAAGCTCCCTCGCGGCGGTTCGGACGTAGCACGGCGGGATGCACACCGCGGCGAAGTGGTAGTTCGCGGCCTCCCTGCAGAGGGTGACTATCTGGTCCTCTGTTGCGTCCGGCTTCAAGAGGGTGTGGTCAACCGTCTTCGCGAACTCCCGCACCCGCATCGCCAACTCCGCTTCTCCTCGCTAGACACCAGGACCGGGGCTGATTATAAACCCAACCGCTCCAGGAACTTCTTGTCGCTACGCCATCCGGGACTCACCTTGACCTTGAGGTCCAGATAGATCTTAGAGCCGAGGAGGCGCTCGACGTCGCGGCGGGCCTCGGTGCCGATCTTCTTTATCGTCTTGCCGCCCTTGCCGAGCACGATCATGCGCTGGGTGGAGCGCTCGACGTGAATGATGGCGTACACGACGGTTACGTTCTCCTTGCGCTCGACCTCGTCCACCTCGACCATGACCGCGTGCGGGATCTCCTCGCGCAGCGCGTTCAGCGCCTTCTCCCTGATGTACTCAGCCAGGATCAGGGACTCCGGGTAGTCCGTTACCGTGCCCTCGGGGAAGTATTGCGGCCCTGGTGGAAGGAGCCTGACGACGGCCTCCATCAGGGAATCCACGTTCGTGCCGTCCGAGGCGCTGATCTGGAAGATCTCGCGCCAGTCGCCGAGCTCGGAGACGGCCTGGATTACCGGCAAGACCTGGTTCGGTTTGCCGAGGAGGTCCATCTTGTTGAGGCAGACCATGGCCGGCGTGCCGCTGTCGGCGACCAGGCGTGCGACGTAGCGGTCGCCGATTCCGATCCCCTCCGCCGCCTGCTTCGCGTCCAGAAGAAAGAGGACGATATCCGAGCCCGAGAGGCTGTCCACGACCTGCTCCTGCATCCTCGCCCGAAGGGTGTCGCGGGGCTTCTGGGAGCCTGGGGTGTCCACGAAGACCGCCTGGTAGTTCTTGCCGTTGCGCACACCCCGGATGGGACTTCGGGTCGTCTGCGGGCGGGGGGAGGTGATCGAAACCTTCTCTCCAACAAGCCGGTTCACGAGCGTGCTCTTCCCCACGTTCGGCCTGCCGACGACCGCGATAAAGCCGCTCCTGAGCCCGTTATGGGAGGCGCCTTCGCCCGCGAAGTCTTTCACAGATGCTCCGGCCCGAAGGAATTTGGCAGCATCTCCTCGAACGGGTAGCGCCGCAGGCCGGAGGCTTCCTCCACCACGACCTCTTCGCAGCCGAACTCGCGCAGGAACTGGCGGCACGCGCCGCAGGGGAAGCACGGGGCGGCGTTCGGGCTGAAGACGGCCACGCTCTTTATGCGCCTGTCGTCACCGCCGGTGGAGATCATGGTGGTCGCGGCGTTGCGCTCGGCGCAGATGGAGAGCCCGTAGGAGGCGTTCTCCACGTTGCACCCGGCGTACACGGAGCCGCCCTGTGTGAGGATGGCGGCCCCGACGAGAAAGTTGCTGTAGGGCGCGTAGGCCCGTTCGGCGACCTCGCGGGCCGCGCGCATTAAAGAATCCACGCTCTGGCTCCTCTCCGTCATAAGAATTGGAAGATGGACACGGTGAGAAGGGCGCCGACGGCCGCCCCGACCACCACCTGGAAGGGGCTGTGGATACCGCCCTCGATGCGGCTCTGGCAGACCAGGAGGGCCATGAGCAGCGAGATCAGGGACACAAGACCCGCGTACCGCCCCTCGGCGGCTATAAAGCTCGCCGCGACCCACCCGGCGAACGCGACCGCCGCGTGCCCCGATGGCATCCCCCCGTAGAAAGAGTTGGGCGAGCGCGTGAGGGCCTTACCGAGTACCACCACCAGAACGCCGACGCCGAGGGCGACGAGGGTCAGGTGCCCAGGCCAGCGGCGGATGCTGTTCAGCGTCTCTATGGAGAGGGGGCCGAGGTCGTCGGCCAGGACCAGGTATCCGACCAGAACCGCCCCGACGCTGGAGACCAGCACCGCCCCGGCGGAGACGTCCTTCGCAAGCTTGGCGAGCGGGTGATACTCGGTCGTGACGAGGTCAACGACGAACTCCATCGCCGTGTTGAGCATCTCCGTGACGAAGACCACGAGGATTGTCAGGATGAGCACGGCGAGCTCCAACTCGCTAACGCCCACGAGCAAACTGAGGACCAGCACCCCGACCGCCGCCAGGACGTGGAAGCGCATGTTGCGCTGGGTCCGCACCGCCGAGACGACCCCGCGGTAGGCGTGCTCGAAGCTGCGCGAGACCCCTTGCTGGCCCTTCGATGGTTTCCGGGCCTTATTAACCACGCGTCTCTTCCATCACGGCCCGCTGCGCCCGTGCCATCTCACTCTCATCGAAGTCCTCGCCGTGGTCCATCCCCGCGAGGTGCAGGGCGCCGTGCGCCACGAGCTCCTCGACGCCCATATCCGCGCAGGCCGGGCAGATCACGACCTCCCCCACCATCTCCCCGTAAGGACCATCCACCTCGAAGGAGAGCACGTCCGTCTCCCGGTCCTTGCCCCTGAACCTTGCGTTCAGGTCCCGGATCGACTCCGGTGCGACCAAGACCACGGAGGCCTCACCCACGCGATCGAGGTCCAGCCCCCTGTTTCTGAAAGCCGCAACGAAGAGTTCTGTGGCGCGCTCCGCGGAGAGCTGTCCGTACCCGACCTCGTCGAGCAACTCGACGGCGAAGGGCGTGGGCCGTGCGCCGCTCAGATGGTCTCCCCCTTGGCCCTGTTCGACCCCTCGGGCTTCTCCACGCCCTTGCCGTTAGGGGACTTACCGTTAGGGGACTTGCCGTTGGGGGTCTTGCCGTTGCGCGCCTCGACGTTGTCGGTGGGGTACTCGATGCGCGGGCCGAGAAAGCCGACCAGGGCTTCCAGGATCGCCTCGCCGACCTCGTGGATCTCGCGCATCGTCAGGTCGCACTCGTCGAACTGTCCGTCGTCGAGCTTGCGGTTGATCGTGTCGGTTACAACATCCTCTATGCGTTTGGGGGTAGGCTTGGCGAGGGACTTCACCGTAGCCTCTACGGAGTCGGCGAGCATCACGATGCCGGCCTCCTTGCTCTTGGGCAGGCCGCCCGAGTAGCGGAAGTCCGCCTCGTTCACCTTGTCACCGTCCACCTCTATGGCCTTGCGATAGAAGTACTCGATGCGGGTCGAGCCGTGGTGCTGGGCGATGATGTCCAGAAGCTCCTGCGGCAGGCCCCAGGCACGGCCCATCTCCATCCCGTCCTTGACGTGGCGTCGGATCACCTTTGCAGAAAGCGTTGGCGAGAGGGCGTCGTGGGGGTTGATCTGGCCGATCTGGTTCTCGATAAAGTACGCCGGATGCTCCATTTTGCCGATGTCGTGGTAGTAGGCGCCGACACGGGCGAGGAGCGCGTTCGCCCCGATCCTCTCGGCCGCGTTCTCCGCGAGCGTCCCGACCTGCATGGAGTGGGTAAACGTCCCGGGCGCCTTCTGCAGCAGCTTGTGGATCAGGGTGTTGCTAGTGTTGGAGAACTCGAGCAGCTTCATGGGCGTCAGGATGTTGAACGCGTCCTCCAGCAGCGGCAGCAGCACCATCGCCAGCATGAGGGAGAGGAGCCCGCTCCCGAGGCCGAGCACGCCTTGCCAGGCCGCATCCGGGAAGGTGCCACCCCCGATCAGGCCGACGGCGAAGGTCACGACCGCCGTGACCACCGCGATGACGAGCCCGGCCTTTAGCAGCCGTTGACGCGAGTCCACACGCACCACCGTGTAGATGGCGAACCCGGAGGAGAGCAGGAGGGAAGCGGTCAGTAGGAAGTCGTTGCCCTTCATCACCCCGACGTTGACGGCCGTTATGACTACCATCAGGAACATCAGGCGCGGGCCGAGGAGCATGGTCCCTATCACCGAGAGGCCCGCGAGCGGGGTGAGGTAGGCGTTGAAGTCAAGCTCGATAAAGAGCCGGGCCAACGCCGTGAAGAGCACCGTCAGCGAGGCGGCCAGGGCTATCCGGACCGCGGTGTTCGTCTTGAGGATGCGGCGCCCGAAACGCTCCAGGAAGTACCAGGCGATCCCGAGCTCTATCGCCACGACCATCGCCACCCCGAGAAGCACGGTCCAGGGGTTGGGATCTTGCAGCAGGCTCTCTATCTGCTCGAAGTTGCCGCTCTCTATGATGCCTTCAGGGACGTTTCGCTCTATGGGCTCGCTGGACCCGAGCCCGATCAGGGCGGTCAGGGCGATCCAGGTGACCAGCGTGAGCCCGGCGTAGACCCGCATGGTGGGGAGGCCCTCCATCCACTCCCGCAGACGCTCGAAGCGCGTCGGCGGGCGGTGCAGGTCGTCCACGCGGGACCCCAAGGCCGGGCTGGGTATGCTCTTTTTGAGCCTCATGCTCGCTCCCGCGCCGGGCCTCTACGCCCCGTCGTCTTCTTCAGCCCCCTCGTAGGCGTCCACTATACGCATCACGAGGTCGCTACGCACTATATCGTCACGCTGGAGACCCACGAAGGAGACGCCCTCGACGCCCACGAGCGTCCTTTTGGCATCGTCCAGGCCGCTGACACGGCCCTTCGGGAGGTCGACCTGCGTTCGGTCGCCGGTGATTACCATCTTCGACCCGAACCCGAGGCGCGTCAGGAACATCTTCATCTGCTGGGTCGTGGTGTTCTGGGCCTCGTCCAGGATGATAAACGCGTCGTTCAAGGTCCGCCCTCTCATAAAAGCCAGCGGCGCGATCTCGATTATACCCCGCTCCAGGTGACCCTGGAACTGCGCGGGGTCGACCATCTCGTAGAGCGCGTCGTAGAGCGGCCGGAAGTACGGGTCAACCTTCGCCATCATGTCCCCGGGCAAGAACCCGAGTGACTCCCCCGCCTCGACCGCGGGCCTGGTCAGGATGATCCTGGACACCTCTCCCCGATTCAGCGCCTCGACCGCAAGGGCCACCGCGAGATAGGTCTTTCCCGTCCCCGCCGGCCCGATCCCGAAAACGACCTGGTGCTTGCGGATCGCGTCGGTGTAGGCCTTCTGGTTGCGGGTCTTCGGCGCCACCCGACGGCCGCGGTGAGTCAGGATCACATCCCCCAGCACCTCACGCCCGCCCCCGCCGTCAGCCATCTTGTACAGCCTCTCGGCGGTCTCAGCCGTCAGGTTGTGCCCCTCTTCCGCGAGGCCTACAAGCCCGTCGAAGACGGCCTCGGCCCTCTCGACGGCCGCCTCTCCCCCGCGGAGCAGGATCTCATTCCCCCGTACGACGACCTCGCACTGCACGAGCTCCTCAACCCGCCTCAAAACGGAGTCCCGCTCACCGAAAACGTCGAGCATCCTACCCGGCGGTATGACGAGCTTGGCCTCTACCTGGCTGCTTGTGCTTGTGTCCGTCGTAACTCCTTTCGTGAAGGCTCTAGGTTCGAGGCTCTAGGCTTCGAGCCGACAGTAATCGAGACCCCGGGGCGTATTCGGAATGGCCCCGAAGCCCCGTGGCCGCGCACGGGCCCCGTCCTGCCACCCCGATGCCTCGAACCCCGTAACCAAAACCTTCACTGCAACCTCTGCTTTACCAACGCGGAGAGCTCGCGGCCTTCAGCGCGGCCCTCCGAGAGCTGCGTGGCCCGGCCCATAACCCCGCCCATGTCCCGCATTCCCGAAGCGCCAGTCTCCTGGATCGCCCTGTCCACCACGTTTTCCAGCTCTTCCTGGGTGAGGGATTGGGGGAGGTAGGCGCGGACGACCTCGGCCTCGGCGGCTTCGGAGGCGGCCTGTTCTTCGCGGCCGGCCTTGCGGAAGGCCTCGGCGGATTCTTCCCTCTGTTTTAGTTGGCGTCTCAAGATGGTTTGTTCTTCTTGCTCTTCCAGTGGACGTCCGGCTTCGATCTGGCCGTTTTTTAGCGCGGCGCCGAGCATCCGCAGGGCGCCGAGGCGGGGTTTGTCCCGCTCTTTCATGGCGGCTGTGGTGTCTTTTTGAATCCTCTCTGCGGCGCTCACGGCATCCCCAGCTTTCTGCCGCCGAGGACGTGCAGGTGGAGGTGAAAAACCTCCTGCCCGGCGTCGGGGCCGTTGTTGATCCTGACGGCGTAGCCGCCCTCGTCTATCCCGAGCTTTTTGGCGACCTCGCTCGACACCTCGAAGAGCCGCTTCGCCACCGCGTCCGGCAAATCCGCCATCGCCTCCAGGTTGGGCACGTGCCGCCTGGGGATGACGAGAACGTGGGCCGGCGCCTGGCCGTTTATGTCCTTGAAGGCCACGACCTCTTCCTCCTCGTGGACCATCTCGGCGTCCAACTGCCCACCGGCTATCTTGCAGAAGATGCAGTCCGGTTCGACCAAGATCACACCCCTCCTCTCACCCTGGCTCGTCTCTCCAACACAGCCCGCGCCCTGCACACCGCGACGATGCCGGCGGTCTCGCTGCGCAATCTCCGGGGCCCGAGCCCGGCAACGGCGAGCCCGGCCCGCTCCGCAAGCTCCAACTCAGCCTCTCCCCAACCGCCCTCCGGCCCGACAAAGAGCCGAACTCCAGGCTCTACCACGTCCTCAACGTCCCTCAGATCGGGGGCGTTGTGCAGCAACACGCCGCCCTCGCCAGCCTCCCGAACCGCCGCCTCGAAGGCCACGGGCTCAGCCACCTCCGGCACGCTCAAGCCCAGCGACTGCCTCGCGGCGGCCTCCGCGACCCGCCGCCACCGCCCCACCTTGCCCTCGCGCGGGCTCACGATTCCACGTTCCGTAAGCAGCGGCACGATGCCGGTCACCCCGACCTCGGTCGCCTTCTCAACCACCAGGTCCATCCTCCCGCCCTTTGGCACGGCCTGGTACAGATACGCCTCGACGCCCCCGTTCGCCACCTCCAGCTCCTCGACGACGGTCGCCGCTCGTCCTCCCCCGAGCTCCGCGAGAAACAGGCGTCCGGACCCCGCGACTTCGACGAGGTCGCCCTCGCGTCCCCGCAGCACTTTGGAGACGTGACGTGCCTCCCCCTCGGGTATTTGCAGCGCGTTGCCGACCTCTGGCGCGAGAGGGAGAAAGATGCGCGTGATGGGTGTCGGCGTGGTGGCCTCCCCTACCTGAAGACGCCTCTGAGACGGTCAAAGAAGGAGCCGCCGCCACCGTTGTAGGTCTCCTCGCCGCTCGTCTCCTCGAACTTCTCCAGAAGCTCCCGCTGCTCCGCGGTGAGCCGCGTCGGGACCATCACGTCCACGAGCACCTTGAGGTCGCCCCGACCCCTGCCCCGTATGCGCGGCATCCCCTCGCCCCTGAGCTTCAGGGTGGCCCCTGGCTGCGTACCCGCTTCGACCCTCACCGGGCTCGGACCGTCGAGGGTCGGAACCTCGACCTCCGTGCCGAGCGCGGCCCCGACAAAGCTGACCTGGAGGCGGTGGATCAGATCCTCCCCGTCCCGTACGAGCTCGGGGTCTTCTGTAACGTTGATCCTGATGTACAGGTCCCCCGGCGCGGCGCCGGGCTCGCCCGCGTGCCCCCCGCCGGAGACGCGCAGGCGCATCCCACTCTCTATACCCTGGGGGATGCGCAGCCGCCGCGTCTGAAGGTCGGAGATCCTCCCGCCACCCCGGCAGTTATCGCAGGTGACGTCGATGATCCTACCCCGGCCACCGCACGCCGAGCACGCCTGCGTGGTGACCATCTGGCCGAGGAGACTCTGCCGAACCGTCCTCACGGCCCCAGCCCCACCGCACGTCCCGCACGTGTGCGACTCCGTCCCGCCGACACCCTCGCAGACCTCGCAGTTCTTGACGATCTGGACATTGACTTCACGGTCAGCCCCGTAGGCTGCCTCCCGAAGCGAGACCTCGACCTCCACCTCAGCATCGGCGCCGCGGCTCGGGGCCCTGGCGGCCTGCCCGCCAAAGAACGAGCCGCCGCCAAAGCTATCACCGAAGAAGGCCTCGAAGATGTCCTGGAACCCGCCGCCGAACTGGTCCCCGCCCATGTATCCGCCCGGGTAGCCGTTCCCGCCGCCGCGGGGCACCTGGTGGCCGTAGGTGTCGTAGGCCCGGCGGGCCTCCGCGTTGGAGAGGACCTCGTAGGCCTCGGTGAGCTCCTTGAAGCGTTCCTCGGCGCCCGTGTCTTCCGGGTTGGCGTCGGGGTGGTGGGAGCGGGCGAGGCGTCGGTAGGCCTTCTTAACTTCGGCCTCCGACGCCTCCCTGGACACGCCCAGAACCTCGTAGTAGTCGCGCTTGGTCGGCAACTCTAGAAACCGTCGCTCAGGCGGAGGGTGAGGGTCTCTGCGGCGGAGCGGACCGTGGCGATAGCGGCGTCGTAGTCCATGCGCTTGGGCCCGATCAGGCTGACCACCCCGTAAGGCTTCTCGTGCTGTCCGTAGGCCGCCGCGACGAGGCTGGTACCTACGAGGTTGTAGACTGCGTTCTCGGCCCCGATGGAGACGACCACGCCGCTGCTCGACACAGAGCGGCGCAGGGCGTCGCCCATCAGGCCGAGGAGCCAGCGCCGGCGCTCGAAGATCTCGACGACCGCGGCGAGGCTGGCCGGGTCCATCTCGTCCAGCCTGGCGAGGAGCGTGGAGGCGCCCCGCACAAAGACGCCGCGCTCCGTGACGCGTCCCAGCCCCTCTACGGCCTGCAGCACCGCCTCGACGACGAGTGGGTTATGGTCCGAGAGGGCTTTGCGGGCCGCCTTTGCAAGCTCGAGGTCGCCGCCGACGGGGCGGCCCCCGATCCAGGAGTTCAGCGCCGAGAACATCTCGCGCAGCTCCCCCGCTTCGACCGGCCTCGGCAGCACGACGGTCGTGCTCGAAGAGGCCCCGCTGCCCATCGAGACTACGAGCAGCAGGGCACCCCCGGGAAGCGCCACGTAGTCTGCCCGCGAAAGCGAGTCGCCAAGGGCGCTGGGCCCCGCGACGACGGCCAGCAGGCGCGTCACCTCGCTCATGTCCTCGGAGACGCCGTTGAGCAGCTCGTCCAGGTTCCCGAAGCCCTGACGCGTGACGAACGAGACGGCCTCGCCCGGGTCCGCGGACATCAGGGCGTCCACGTAATAGCGATAGCCGGCGTCGGTCGGAACGCGCCCGGCGGAGGTGTGAGGATGGGTCAGGAGCCCTTCGGATTCGAGGCATGAGAGTTCGGACCTTATGGTCGAACTCGAGGCGTCGACCTCGTCGGCCAGGGAATGGCTGCCCACGGGCAGACCCGTGGAGATGTAGAGCTCCATGGTTTTGAGGAGTATTTCCCTCTGCCGGTCGGAGATTTCAGGATGCCTCATAACGGGGGAAATTCTAACACGGGCGGGCGGGCGTCCCACCCTGGAAGTCTCCCTTACTCAAGGAGACGAGGATACGGGAACCACATCGTCTTGCGGCCTCCACACCGGGCGGCACTCCGGCGAGGATTGTGGAGGGTGAAGGCCGGGACTGCGGCAGGCGCGGGCAGAAGGGCATGTTCAGGGCACTCTCCTTTGCGTCGTCCGCCTTCGCAGGCCGCTTTCAGCGCCGCGGTCTGACCGCTTCTGAGATGCCGAGCACCCTTCCAGAGCGGTCCTTGGCCCGTGCGGCGACGTACGGCTCTTCTGTGCGCAAAGCGATGGTGGTCTCGAAGCCTTTTCGGGGGGCTGATCCAACGGCCTCCAGCCCGTCGGGGCCTGGGCCGGCGAGCACCTCCCACACGGCCACCTCCGTCGCCCCGTTCCAACTGGCGTAGAGCGTCACCCGGTCTGCGGGTCCGGATTCGACGGCGATATCGGGTCGGTCCTTGGGGAGGCCCTTCCACGGGGAGCGGTAGGCCCTATAGGATTCGACCTCGTCCGGGAAGCGCGCGTCAAAGAGCAACTCGCCGTCGCGGGAGAACTCGGAGAGGTAGGGAGCGCTGCCCCAGCCGATAAACGCGTTTCCGCCAGGAAGCACCTGCACGTTGCCCTGGAAGATGGCGAACGACCCGCCCGGATGGGTGTACTCCCGCGCGAGTGTGGCGGTCATCGCTTCCTCGTCGAGCTCCAGCGCGACGCCGCGGGAGGGCTCGTCCATGCTCTCGCCCCGGTTGTCGAAGAGGGTGATGGTTCCGTCCGACTGCCGACGGGCGTCGTGCTGGTAGGCGAACCGGGCGTCTTCCTCCATCTCGAAGTCGCTCTTCTCGCCCCCGAGCCGCCAGATGACCTCGCCTGTCTCGCGATCGATCTTGTAGACGGCGGAGGTCCTGCGGGCGGAGACGAGGAGGTTCTCGTCACCGTCCACTTCAATGGAGTTGATGTGGAAGTAATCGAAGGCGTCCTCGTCATCAGGTGACAACTCGTAGAGGGACTCGTCGAAGCCTACGTGGTCCAGGCTGTGCCACTCGAAGAGGACCTCGCCGGTCCCTATGTCTATCTCCTGGACGACCCCCTCGAGCACCACGCCGTCCGTACGCCCTCCCAGGGACGAGAGGTCCCTTCGTGTCTTGCCGTAGATCCCGATCAGCGCGGTGTCACGGTCGGTGATGAGGAACTCGTGGTGGTCCCCCTCGTAGCCGTTGCCCGCCCCAAACCGGGCCACCTCGCGGTAGGAGCCGTCGAAGATCAAGTACTCGCCCCGGCCGAAGCCGCCGTGTACACCCTCCCACCAGGTGAGCACCGGCTCTCCCCGGTAGCGTTGCACCCTGAAGTCCATCGCGTCCTTGGCCTCGTCCGCAACGGGCCGGAACCACACGGGCCGTCCTTCGTTGTCGAGGATCATTGTCCCGTCCTGCGCCGGATACTCCTCCCCGGGACCGTTCTTCGCGGCGGCGAGGACGTAACCCTGCGCCGTGCCGCGCGCGGGCGTGGTCACCTCGACCGGGGGCGGGGCGAGGTCCGGGCGCGAGCGGAAGGCCCAAGTCTGCCCGACACGCGCGGGAGGGGTGCTGGCCCGGACGCTGGCGTCCGACTCGCAGCCCGCCAGGCCGAACAGCGCGAGCCACGCACCGCCGGCACCCGCAGCCTTAACAAAATCCCTCCGCGTAAGTTTCGGGCCCAACCCTCTGCCACCTCCATAATCGTCCGCACGCGTCTTGAGGGCCAAGCGGTGCGCGCTACGGGCCACGTAGGCCCGATGCAAAGAAAACTACCCTACCCCCGGTAAAACCAACCACCCACAACCCCAGGCTAAATGCGCAGGGCGGCGAGGAAGGCCTCTTGCGGGATCTCCACGCTGCCGACCTGCTTCATGCGGCGCTTGCCCTTCTTCTGCTGCTCCAGAAGCTTCTTCTTACGCGATATGTCGCCACCGTAGCACTTGGCCGTGACGTCCTTTCGGTAGGCTCGAACCGTCTCGCGGGCTATGATCCTGCGTCCAATCGCAGCCTGGACCGGCACCTCGAAGTTCTGGCGCGGGATCAGCTCCTTGAGCTTCTCCGCGAGCGCCCGGCCGCGGTAGTAAGCCTTGTCGCGGTGCACGATGATCGAGAGCGCCTCAACCGGGTCCCCCGAGACCAGCACCTCAACTTTGACCAGGTCCGCGGGCTCGTAGCCCAGTCGGTCGTAGTCGTAGGAGGCGTAGCCCTTGGTGCGGCTCTTGAGGGCATCGAAAAAGTCCGTGATGACCTCGCCGAGCGGCAAATCGTAGGTGAGCTGGACCCTCTTGGCCGAGATGTACTCCATGCCCACGGAGATTCCCCGCTTCTCGTGGCAGAGGCCCATTACGGCGCCGACGTGCTCCTTCGGGCAGATGATGGTGGCCCGGACCATGGGCTCCCGGATCTCATCGAAGGCCTCCGGCAAGTCGCTCGGGTTGGTGATCGCAACGGTCTCCCCGTTGGTTTCGACCTCGTACTTCACGCTCGGGGAGGAGGCTATGAGGTCGAGGTCGAACTCCCGCTCCAGCCTCTCCTGCACGATCTCCATGTGCAAGAGCCCCAAAAACCCGCAACGGAAGCCGAAGCCCATACGGGAGTTCTCTGGCTCGTAGAAGAGCGAGGCGTCGTTTAGCTGCAGCTTGGAGAGCGCGTCCCTGAGGCGCTCGAACTCGTCGCCTTCCGTGGGGTAAAGGCCGCAGAAGACGGTCGGCAGGACCTCGGCGTAGCCGGGAAGCGCTTCGGTGGCGGGATCCTTGGTCTTCGTGACCGTGTCGCCGACGCGCAGGGCCTCGATGTCTTTGAGGCCGGCAACGATGTACCCGACCTCGCCGGGCCTGAGCGTCGGCAGGGCGGTGGGTTTGGGAGAGTAGCAGCCTACCTCCAGAAGCTCGAACTGCTCTTCGGTGCCCATCGCCTGGACGGTGTCGCCCTTGCTAAGCTCGCCGTCAAAGAGGCGGGCCAGGGAGATAACGCCCCGGTATGGGTCGTAGTAGGAGTCGAAGATCAGGGCCCGCGTCTGCTCGCCCCGGGTGGTCGGCGGCGGGACCCGGTCCACGATCGTGTTGAGAACGTCGATGACACCCTCGCCGGTCTTGGCGGAGATCTTGAGTATCTCGTCCTCCTCGACCCCGAGAAGCTCGACGAGCTCTTCTGTGGCAGCCGGCACGTCGGCGACGGGGAGGTCTATCTTGTTGAGGACCGGGATGATCTCCAGGTCGTGCTCCATCGCGAGGTACAGGTTCGCCAGCGTCTGGGCCTGGATGCCCTGGCTCGCGTCAACGACCAGGACGGCGCCCTCGCAGGCCGCGATCGCGCGGGAAACCTCGTACGTAAAGTCCACGTGGCCCGGGGTGTCGATGAGGTTGAGCATCCAGTCGCCGTCGTCGCGCTTATGGAGGAGGCGGACGGCCTGCGCCTTGATGGTTATGCCGCGCTCGCGCTCGAGCTCCATGGTGTCCAGGATCTGGTCCATCCGATCCCTCTCGGCGACGGCCTCGGTCAGATCCAACAGCCTGTCCGCCAGCGTACTCTTGCCGTGGTCGATGTGCGCGATAATGCAGAAATTGCGGGTCCGCTCGATGTTTTTCACCGCCGGAGTTTACCATGATTGCCCCTTTGCTCCGCATGTGTTACATTCTGCCGGTTACGCAAGTATCACACGGAGGAGCAGCGTGCCCGCACCATCCAAACGCGACAAACAGAGCGTGAAACGTTTCGAGCAGAAGCGTGGCGAGAGGACCCGTTTGAGGAACCTCTCCAAAAACTTCTACAAGGCCATGGATTCAGGCGACGGGGAAGCCGCCCAGCGCCTCCGCGACGAGTCTCAAGGGGCCTTCGCCCAGGCGGCCTCGAAGGGGATCATCCATCCCAACAAGGCCTCCCGCAAGATCGGCCGCTTCGACAAGGCGCTCGCCGGCCAGGGCGAGTAACCAGCCGTCACACAGAACCCCGAAGCTCACGCGGGTAGTCCCCTGGGACCGCTCCCCCGCCGGGCACGACACGTTCGGCCCGACCGCCAAGGATCTTCGGGTCCGTATCCCCGGCTGCGACTCGGGCCTCGCCTCGTTCAACGCCGAAGCCACAGAGGCGGGCCGCCGGGCCGTCTCCTGTAACCCGCTCTACCGCTTCTCCGCCGCCCAGGACCGCCTCAGGGCAAGAGAGACCGCACCGGCCCCTGTTCCTCGCAGACCTCGCGTTCCGGGGTGCCATGGTCTACCAGCAGCCTGACCGCCGCCACAAGAGATCACACCCTAATGGGCCACCCGCGCTAGCGCAGGCTACACGCGGGGAGGCACCTCGGCCGGCGTGAGATTCTCCCCGCCAGCGGCCTTTTCCGAGTGCCCTGGCGACCTGAACTCGGTCACCTCAGCATCCATC
>Ga0136613_10000530_pt1 | contig 17717 bp, 17 predicted proteins | sample AntDrymUQ2722106_2_FD_106649 | JGI IMG/M metagenome (GOLD analysis project Ga0136613, IMG submission 106649) | Polar desert sand microbial communities from Dry Valleys, Antarctica - metaG UQ272 (21.06) | ecosystem: Environmental > Terrestrial > Soil > Desert | place: Antarctica: Dry Valley... | reverse complement strand
TCGAGGCGCCCTGAGGCCCCTCCCCCCTAGGAGCCCAAAACGCCAGGGACCAGGGGGACGAAACGCGCTGGGGTCACGACCCGCAGCCGCCTGAGGATGCCCGCGCGCGCGGCGAACAGCACGACGTTCTCGCCTGCTTGGTCGAGGAGCGGGATGACGAGGCGTCCGCCTTCTGTGAGCTGCTCGACGAGTGCGCCGGGCACGACCCTCGCCGTCGCCGAAACGACGATTGCATCGTAGGGGGCGCGGTCCGGCCATCCTTTCGTGCCGTCGCCGGTGTGGATCTCGACGTTCGAGACGCCGGCCTCGAGGAGGTTGGCGCGCGCGCTTTCGGCCAGCCCGGGCCACCGCTCAACCGATACGACCTCGCCTGCGAGCTGAGCCAGGAGAGCCGTTTGAAATCCGTAACCGGTGCCGATCTCGAGCGCTCGCCCGCCGGCGCGCACCGCAACGGCGTCGAGCATCCGTGCGATCAGCGAGGGTTGGCTCGTCGTCTGACCCTCGGGAATGCTCACAGGCCGGTCGCGATAAGCATGATCGCGCGCCGCTCCCGGCACGAAGTCCTCGCGAGCGATGCGGCCAAACGCTTCGACGATGCGCTCGTCGCTAAGGTTCTGCCGTTCGATGATTCTCACAAGGCCGTCTTGGTTGCGTCTCACACCATCTCGCTCTGTCACCTCTTCTTGCATGGCCCCACGGAGCAAGCATTAGATGTCGAGCTCTCAAGGTCAATGTCCTTCAGAATGTCATGGTGGGAGCCCCGAGATCTCGCGAGGAGGAGCCGCTTGTTCGCATAGCGGCGCGGCGGGCGCTGGCAGGGGTGCGCCGGGCCGCCGCCACCCCCCAGTTCGGGCGTCTTCTCGTGCTTCAGGCGACGGGCGCCGCCGGCGATGCCCTCGTCGCCCTGGCGCTCGCAGGGTCGCTGTTCTTCTCGATCCCCGAGGCGGAGGCTCGCAACCGAGTCGCGCTCTACCTCGTCATGACGATGGCCCCGTTCTCGGTAATAGCACCACTGCTCTCGAGGATCCTCGACCGCTCCCACGGGGGCCTGAAGGTGGCGATGGTGGTGTCGTCGCTTGGGCGCGCCGCGCTGGCGTGGCTGCTCGCCTCCCGTCTCGAAACCGTCTATTTGTTTCCCATCGCCTTTGGGCTCCTCGTCGGCTCCCGCACCGCCCTCGTGACCCGCAACGCGATGCTGCCCGGCCTTGCACCCGAAGGAAGGGGATTGGTTGAGGCCAATGCAACGCTTTCGAAAGTCAGCACCTTCGCCGGCCTCGTCGCCGTGCCCCCTGGACTAGTCCTCCTTCGCTGGCCCGGCGTCCACGCTGAGCTCCTCGTCGCAGCGGCCGTCTATGCGGCCGGGATCATCCCAGCGGCGCGGCTGCCCTCACGGCGGGGCTCGATCGATCCCACTGAGCGCCGGCGTGCCCGAAGGAGGACGGGGGCCTCGGTAAGGCGCGCGGTCGCGGCCATGACCGTATTTCGCGGCCTCGTCGGCTTCTTGGTGCTGCATCTCGGATTCGCCCTGCCGCGCGAAGCGCTCGACGCGCTCGGCCTCAGCGTTCTCGTCGGCGGAGCCGCTCTCGGTTCATTTTGTGGCGCAGCGGCCGCCCCGCGCGTCAAAGGACGGCTCACCGAGGAAGGCCTCATCGTGCTCGGCGCAAGCGTGGCCGGAGCGTCCGCGCTTGCGGCCGGATGGTGGTTCTCACTCGGGAGCGCGGCCGCCCTTGTGTTTGCTTTCGGGGCATCGGCGGGCGCTTCCAAGGTCGCTTTCGACTCCATTGTCCAGCGCGACACGCCTGAGGGCAGTCGCGGATGGGCGTTCGCCCGCTTCGAATCGCTGCTGCAGCTGGGCTGGGTGGCGGGCGCGCTCCTTCCCGTGGCGCTGCCCATCCCGGCGCGCCCGGGCATCTACGGGACCGGCGCGATCGCGCTCGCGCTCGCGCTCGCGATCGGGTTCATGGCGGCGCGACGCCGCGGCCGCACGGGCGCGCATCCCACCTCGGCCGGCGATGTGAACATGAAGCGCGACCCCCCCGTCTGAGCAAGGAGGCGAAATAGTCATGGGAGTCGTCAGAGGACTACGGTGGCTCGGCACGCGCACCGAGCGCTACGACGAGCTCGTAGCCTTCTATCGCAGGGCTTTCGGAGTCGAGCCCGATCTCGAAGAGCCGGACTTTGCGGTCTTTCGTCTCCCCGACGGCGCCACGGTCGAGGTCTTCGGACCATCAGACACCGAGCACCTTCATTTCGACACGGGCCCGGTCGCAGGCTTCACGGTCGACGACATCGAAGCAGGGCGGGTCGAGCTCGAGGCCGCCGGGGCGCGCTTTCTGGGCCCCACCGGGCGCACCGACGGGTGGCCATGGGCGCACTTTCTAGCCCCGGACGGCAACGTCTACGAGCTCTCTCAGCCGGCAGACTGAACCTCGGTCTCATGGCTCACGCCGGGGAGCAGGTTGTGCACAAGCCGAAGACCTCCATCGTATGGGTCACGGCGCTGAAGCCGTACTCGCCGGCGGCGCGCTCCGTCCAGCGCTCGACCTCGCCGGATTCAATCTCGACCGATTTTTTGCAGGAGCGGCACACGAGGTGGTGGTGGTGACCCCTGCGCTCACAGCGACGGTACATGGCCTCGCCGGCGTCGTTCAGCAACACGTCGACCTCACCTGTGTCCGAGAGAAGCTGGAGGCTGCGGTAGACGGTCGTTAGCCCCACACGCTCGCCGGCCGCGCGCAGCACGTCATGCAGCTCCTGCGCGGTCCGGAAGCCATCGGCGTCGTGCAGCGCGGCGAGGACGGCCGCGCGCTGTGTTGTCCGGCGCGCCCCGCCGCCGTCGCGTCCCCTCGGGCCCGGCTCGGCAGGACCGGCGAACGAGCTGGGGTCGCGCCCGGCGGCGTCTGGCGTCACGTCGATCTCCCCACCAGACGGGAGTGGGCGAGCCCACTCGTGAGCACGAAGACGGCAATGGCCGCAAGCACGATGGTCGCTCCGGGGGCGAGGTTTCCATAGAAGGCGAATATCAACCCGCCGACGCTCAAGACCGCGCCCAGGCAAATGCTCGCGACCACGGTTGATGCAAAGCTGCGCGTCAAGGGCTGCACAGCGGCAACGGGCAGGACCAGCATTGCCGACACGAGCAGGAGCCCCACAACCCGCATGGCAACCGCGATGGTCACGGCCGTGAGCAGGGCGATCATGAGGTTGAGGCCTCTTACCGGGAGCCCAGAGACGCGGGCAACGTCTTCGTCGAGGCAGATCGCAAACAGTTCCTTTCGCAACGCAAAGGTGAGGACGATGACGCCGACGGTGACCGTCGCAACGATGCCCAGATCTGCGTCGGTCACGGTGAGCACGGACCCGAACAGATAGCTCAGCGCGTTGTTGGCCGCCCCCGCGCGGTAGGTGAGCAGCGCCCCGCCTGCAATCCCGCCGTAGAAGATGACGGCAAGCGCGATGTCGCTCGCAGTGCGGCCGCGCTCGCGCAGAAGCTCGATGCTTACGGCCCCGATCACGGTGAACGCCAGCGCGGTAAGCACGGGCGAGGTTCCTAGCACGAAGGCGGCGGCCACGCCGGCGAAAGCCACATGGCCGATTCCGTCGCCGAGAAGCGCCAGCCTCCGCTGAACGAGAAAGACACCGACCGAGGGAGCCGCAACCCCAACCAGCAATGCCGCCAGCAGGGCCCTGCGCATGAAGTCGTACTCGAGGAGGCTCACACCGGCCCCCTTGCAACCGGCCCATAGGCATCGTGGTCGGGCCGCTCGCCGTGGTGGTGATGAGCATGGACGCCCTCGGCGTCGCCGGGCAGCGGCGCTCCGTCGTGGACCACCCTGCCCTCGCTTAGGACCACGGTCCTCGTTACCAACTCCTCGAGCGGCCCGAGACCATGGGCGACGAGCAGCACGGCCCTGCCCCCCCTGTGCAGGGCCCCCAGAGTTGCTGCGAAGCCGGCCTGGTGCTCGAGGTCGACGCCGGCAAGGGGCTCGTCGAGAACGAGCACGTCGGGATCGGTGGCGAGCGCCCTTGCGATGAGCACCCGCTGGCCCTGCCCTCCGGAAAGTGCCGAGGCGCGGCGCCCGGCCAGATCGGCCAAACCCACGGACTCGAGGGCGGCGGTCGCAGCCCGGCGGTCGGAGCGGTTGTAGGGCCTGAAGAGCCTGGCCCGGCCCGCCCGCCCCGTGAGCACGATTTCCTCGACCGTGGCCGGCACACCTGTGGTTGCCGAGAAGCGCTGCGGGACGTAGCCGATCCTGCCCCAGTCGCTAAACTCCCCGACGGGGTCCCCGAAGATCCTGGCCTGCCCCTTCGTCATCTCGACGAGGCCAAGAAGTGCCCTCACTAAGGTCGTCTTGCCGGAGCCGTTTGGCCCGAGGAGCACTACGAACTCGCCCTCGGCGAGGGCGAGTTCGACATCCCGAAGCACGGGGTTGCCGCCGAGGCTCGCGCTCCCGCCGACGAGCTCGAGCGCCGGGACCCCGGTCAGCGGCACCCGAGGCCCTCCTCAAGCGCCACCAGGTTCAAGCGCATGGCGGCCGTGTAGTCGCCGGCTTGCGGACGGCTCTCGAGCGGGTCGAGGACGGCCGTGGCTGCGCCGGTTTCCTCAGCGATGGTCTGGGCGATCCTCGGGGACAGGAGCCTCTCGAAAAAGACCGTCGCCACGTCGTGCTCGTCGACGAAGCGCGCCACCTCGGCGAGGCGCTGGGGCGAGGGCTCGGCGGCGGAGTCGATGCCTGCGATGCCCACCTGAACAAGGCCGTAGCTCTCGGCGAGGTAGCCGAACGCCTCGTGGCTCGTCACGAGCTCGCGTTGTTCGCAATGTCCAAGGACGGCCCTGAAGTCGGCGTCGAGGGCCTCGAGCTCGCGCGTGAGCGAGGCAGCCTTCGTCTTGTAGGCGGCGGCGCGCCCCTGGTCGAGCGCGGCCAGCCGTCCGGCCACGACCTCGACGATGCCGAGCATCCTGAGCGGGTCGAGCCACACGTGCGGGTCTTCGCCCACGAACTCGACGCCCTCGCTGCCGAGCACGTCCACCGCACCCTCCCCCATTCCTGAGGCGAGCTCTTCGACGGCCGGCTGAAAGCCTCCCCCGAGGTAGAACATCACGTCGGCCTGAGTGACCGCGACAACCTGATCCGAGGTGAGCTCCACGTCATGGGGCTCGGCCCCCTGCGGTGTGAGATCGATGACGTCGGCGTTCCCGCCTCCGACCCTCTCCGCGACCCAGGCAAGCGGATAGAACGCCGCCGCGACCTGGACCCTCGAGGAGCTCGCCGCCGGCGGCTCCCCGCCCGAGCAAGCCGCCGCACCGAGCAGCGCAAGGGCGATAAAGGCGGCGGTCGCGGGGCCGGCTCGGAGGGACCGCAGAACGAAACCGGGGCCGGCTCGGAGGGACCGCAGAACGAAACCGGGGCCGGCTCGGAGGGCCCGCAGAACGAAGCCAGGGCCGGCGGGAGGGGGGTGCACCGCCCCAGGCTAGCCCTTATCGAAAATGATTGTCAACTTCATGACCGACCGAGAGAGGCCGGGGGCGCTAGACCGCCGCGCTAGGTGACCGGCCGGACCACGACCCTCATGCGCTCTGGGACGCGCTCGAGATCGGCGGGATAGCTCTGCATGGTGATGAGGTCGCCCACGCCGACCGCTTCGTCCCCGTCCACGTCGATGTGGACCCGAACCGAGCAGCTCGAGGTGTCCGGGGGACGGACGCCCCGCAGGACAAAGGCCAGCGGGGCCCCCGAGCCTGCGTTGCGGATCACCGTCTCGGCGATGACCTTGGCCGGGGCATCGGCACGCCCGACATCCTCAAGGCGCACATAGACCGTGGCGCCGGAAAAGCGAGGCGCACCCTCCCCCACATCGATCTCACCCACCACAAGGCGCGGGTCGCTCACGTCCTCTCCGTTTGGCTATGGCCGCGCCGCACCTGCGCGGCCATCCCTCAGCCGTTCCACCCGTTGTTGGGCGCAGTCTGCCAGCGTTGCTGCAGCGAGCCGTCGGCAGCACCGATGAAGACCTCGAGCCTCCCGTCGGCGTTGTTGATCACCGCCGGCTGGATCGCTACCTGCCCACCGAGGCCGTTATAGCCGGCGACCCAACCGTTGTTCGGCGCCGTCTGCCATGTGTGATAGATCGCGTTGTCGGTGCCGCGCACGAACACCTCGAGCCTGCCGTCTGCGTTGCGGCCCGCCACGGGCCTGCTCGTGAGCCCGCCGCCCAAGCTGGCCCATCCGGAGGCCCACCCGTTGTTCGGGGCAGTCTGCCAGATCTGCCACAGAGCGTTGTCGGCATGGCGCGCGAAGACTTCGAGCCTGCCGTCTGCGTTGTTGATCACCGCCGGAGGCGTCGTCAGCACACCGCCAAGACTGGCCCACCCGGACGACCAGCCGTTGCTCGGGGCAGTCTGCCACCGCTGCCACAGAGCGTTGTCCGTGCCGCGCGCAAAGACCTCGAGCCGGCCGTCTGCGTTCCTGGCGACAACGGGTTCGGTCGTGATGAAGCCCCCAAGGCTCGACCAGTTGGACCAGCCGCCGTTGGGGGACGTCTGCCAGATGTGCCATAGCGCGTTGTCGGCATGGCGTGCGAAGACTTCGAGCCGTCCGTCGGCGTTGCTTGCCACGGCAATTCTGCTGGTCAGCACCCCGCCAAGCCTCTGCCACCCGAAGATGTGCCACCCGTTGTTTGGAATCATCTGCCAGTTGTGATAAAGCGCTCCATCGTCGCCTCTGACGAAAACCTCGAGACGGCCGTCGGCGTTGATACCTACCACCGGAGGCGTCGTGAAGCTTCCGCCGAGGCCATCCCACCCGGACCACCCGTTGTTGGGCGCGGTTTGCCAGATGTGCCAGACCGATCGATCGGTCCCAAGCGCGAACACCTCGAGTCTTCCGTCGGCGTTTCTCGACGCAACGGGCGGAGATGTGATCACTCCTCCGCGCGATTCCCACGGATGGGGATATAGCGACCTCACGGCTGCGATGTCGAGATCGCTGAGACCGCTTCGCTGGCCGATGGCCTGGCCCCCGAGGGCCTCAATGGTCGGTTGGTTGTTTCTCGAGAAGGCGTGGGTGGGGTAATGCATGATCGATCCGTAGTCATATCCGCCGATGTCGTCGCCATCGCTGATGTGCTGGTTGAAGTTGTGCTCGAGCCCGGGCGTGATGTTCTGGAAATTGATGCGAACGAAGCTGTTGCGGTCTTCCCGGCCCTGCTCATGCCATAGACCGATCGCATGCCCGATCTCGTGAATGACATTGCCCGTCGAGCAGCCATCACCGAGCTCGATGAACTGCTGGCCGCCTCGCATCCCCACCTGCGACGAGCACCCGTCGCTGCGGCGGAAGGTAATCCAGTTCGGGAACTGTCCCGCATTCGCCCCGCTTCGCTGGACGAACCTTATCGGCGTGCGCTCCTCCCAGTGCCGGAGCGCGTCGGTGACGCGCGCCTGATTCGATAGGCCGGCGTCGATGGTGAACGCCACCGTCCCCCACGGCCAGCGGAACTGCTGCCCGCTGATCGCAACGCCTCGCTGCACCGAATCCGGCTCTGATCGAACCAGCTCGGTGGCACGTTCGATCTCGTCGACGGTGCCGAGGATGATGTCGCCCTCGAACATAGCCGTGTCCCCCACCGCAGCGTAGTGGACCAACCGCCGCTCGAAGGTCGTACCTGTTATGTAGCCTGTGCGGGCCTCGGTGCTCGATCTCAGCTCGCCCGAGGTCGTTACGGGTTCGCCCCCCTGGTTAGACGCCATAACTCTCCTTTCCTGCTTCCTTTCCTAGCGCTGAACCCGTCTCCTTAGCCTTGTGGGCGGACCGTGAGCTCGTAGCCGCCGGAACCGGTTGGGCGGTAGTGGCGGATCCTGCAGAAGTAAGTGCCAGGCTCGAGGGGTGCGGTGACCTTGGCGTTCAGGCCGACCCCGCTGTCGTCGTCGACGCCGACAAGAACTGTCTCGTCGTCGGGACCGAGCACCGACATGACGACGTCTGTCGCCCCTGCCGTCTCGACCGTGTAGGTCCCAGCCTCGGCGATCGTGAAGCGGAAGAGATCGGATTCGCCGTGGGCGCCGATCGACTCCTTCGCCGCAGGGCCCCCCACTGTGACCTCGATCCCCGGCTTTACGGCTCCCGGGTACATCGTTGTGATGAACGACTTGTCGGTGTCCGAAAGCTCTGTGTTGAAGCCGACCTCATAGTCGCCGACCGTATGGGAATTCGGTATCGGATAAAGCATTATCGAGTCTCGGTCGAAGCTCGAGAAGTTCGTGATGTCCCTGCTGTATTTCCGGAACAGGTTGTTGTCGACTTGGTCTCTGCTCCAGTTGTTCGGCGGGCCGCCGTAGTATCGATATACCGCCTCTTTGTCCCACGGAATATTCGTCGACGGATTCTGGTGCTCGTGGATGCAACCGAGGGCGTGACCGAACTCGTGGACCACGACTCGTTCGTACTCCTGGTCGGAGGTCGTGGGTGTAAGCCACCCGTAGTTCATCGTTGCGTCGCCGGCGCCGATTCCCTTCGCGTCCGTGCCGATGTAAGACCACGAGCCCTGAAACTTGAACGAGATCCGAACGTCGGCCCCCGACGCGGGCCCAAACTCCAGCTTCAGGTTGGCGAACTGGCTCCACTGGTGGGCGAGCTGCTCGACTTTGCCTTGCACGCCTTGGTCTCCGTCGAGGAAGCCGACGCGCAAGGTGCGTCCCACCTTCCACTTCTTGCCCGCGATTAGCGCAAGCTCAAGCGGGCGCGGCGCGGTGACACCCATCCCGGGATGGACAACCGCCACCGGCAGGTTCTCCGGATTCTCTTCAACCGCGCGCTGTGCGGCGTCAAAGGATTCGTCCAGGGACAGAACCCTGTCGATGCAAACCTTCGGTTCCTCTGCCATGTTGGCCTCCTCAGCCTCGATTCCTGCCTGCTCCTACGCCTCAAACTCGAAGTCGATGTACGCCCCATCTTTCAGCCCGAGCGTTGAAGTCACCTCGCAGCGTATCCGCAAGCCCTCGAGGGTCGCCTCGTCAGGGACGTTGTTGTAGGTGTTCTCGCACGTGGAGACCACGGCGCGCCGGGGGCGCTCATCAGGCGGACTCACCGGAAGGATCTTGTCTAGTATGTCCGCCTCAGGAGTCCCGTTATGGCTTCCGTGATGGCCGACCTTGTAGAAGTGAACCGGTTCGAGCAAGCCCCGCGCGTCCATCGTGCGCCACGCGCGCTCCTCAGCATCGCCGGGAAACAACAAGCGCCATCCGTGCCACTCGATGCAGATCACAACGCTCGTGTCGTTCGCGGCCTTGTCGATCGCGAGGAGGTTGTCGAAGTAGCCGCGCCTGCGGGCGTTGACAAGGTTGTAGAAAGCGCCGGCATCCACGCCCGGCGGAGGAAGGGGCGGAGCCTCCCGACCCTCAGAAGAAGGCAGCGGCTGCAGCCTGGCGGCATCGAAGCGTCCGTAGTAGGCCGCCGTGTCCTCCTCTGGACCCCAAATATGAAGGGTCGCTTCGACAAAAGGATGCGGCGCCGAGTGCCCGTGGCCAACATGCACATAGCTCGTCTGCGGTGTGAGGGTGGCCAAGAAATCAACGCATGCCTGAGTCTTGCTGCTGCCGCCATCGGCAAGCAGAGCGTCGTTGTTGGCGAGCATGGCGCGCACGCTCGGTGGGACCTCCTCGCTTCCTTCGAGCGCGTTGAAATGCCGCCTGGCGGCCAGGTAACGGGCGGAAGCAAGCTCGAGGCTTCGCTTGGCCTCCGGATGGGAGTCGTAGTAGCCCGGCTCCGCCGAAGGCGTGATCCACGCGCGCTCAACTCCCGGCAGCTTCAGGCCGAGCTTGTCGGATGCATATAACAGCCCCTGGACATGATCGAGGTGCTCGTGTGTCATGACGTAGAGGCTCAGGGGCGCACCGTCGAGGACCTCGAGGATGTCACGCATCACCGGCTCGAAGACGGAGTCGTCCCCGCCCTCGGAGCTAAGCACATTGCCCATATCGATCAGCATGTGCCTTGTGACCTCACGGCCGCCGTCCCGCTCGGGTATCGACACCAGGAGCGCGTCTCCAAAACGCACGTTGTAGGCGCGGACCCTGAGGGCGCTCACGTCACCCCCTGGGCGAGATGCAGCATGCGCGCAGTTCCGTTGAGCCGCATGACGCCGTTCGAGTTCGCGGCGCCGACGATGGACGGCCGGGCCATGCCCTCGAGGCCCTGTGCCCGGCGTCCAAGCTCGAGCGAGCCAGACTGCAGCATCGCCTTGAGCAGCGCAGTCCTTTCGGCGCGCCCGGCAGCGCGCTCCTGCGCCGCCGCAGGACCACCGCCCCCGCCGGCCGCGCCCGACACGAGCCGGCAGCGGATGAGCTTGGTGAACCAATCGATCGCGAGCGTCGTGCCCACAGTCACGCTTCGCTGCTCGGGCAGGCCCGCACCAAGCTCGTTTGGCTCGGGCTGATCCCACGACACCTTGATGATGCACTCACGCACGCGCTGGGGGCCGTCGCGATGGTAGAAGAGCTTGGTTGCGTCGCGCCGGGGGTGAACCTTGAAGGGGACGTCCTCGGGTATCCCGAACAGGGCGCGCCGAGCTCCGACCCAGCCGTAGGCGGCCCAATCACTGTCGACGAGAAGCCCAAGATCGATGCCTTTCACCGAGGCCTCCTCGAAGTTCGTATCAACGTCGAGATCCGAGGCGGAGGTCACCACCGCGCGCCGTACCAGCTCATCCTGTAACCAGCGGCGCTCCTGATCGTGGTCGGGGTGCGACGCTTGATCCGCCGCGAGCAGGGCGCGCCCGTAGTCCGCAAAGGAAACCTCCCCCGCCGGCAGGTAATCGAGGGCCCTGAAGAACATCCTTGTGACCCTCTGCTCGGCGACGCCGAGCGCCTTGCCGGCCGCGGCGGGCCGCTCCATCCCACCGGCTGCGTACTCGTCCGTAAGCCGGCCGTGCAGTCGGGTCACGACCGCATACAAAGCGCCGCTCAGGACGCCGCTGAGCTCGTGCGGCTCGTCGTGGGGAACACAGTGAGGGCTTGCGGGGTCGAGCGAATACTCGTTGCTGAGGTTGCGGAGACTTCCCGGACGCCCAAGCGCGAGACCAAACTCCTCGGCGATCGAGGCAAACGCCGTAGTGTCTTCAATGGAGCCATCGGTGCGGGCCAGCACGGCCGCTCGCAGGTTATGACTGCGAAACGCCATCATGGCAGCGCTCATGTCGGCCATCGCTTCATGCAGGGCGAGCGACTGGGGGCTCAGTGCGTTGTAGAGATCGGGCGCTAGGCCATCCACGATCGCGTGGCCGGTCTCGTGGGCGACGATGTCGCGCGACAGCGCGGTGTTGATGGTGGCCCCCCCGGAGTCAAAGTAGAAGAACTGGATGCTGTGGGAGTCACGCTCGTAGAAGGCGTTCGCCCACTGACCCGCGCGCGGCACCAGCAGCAGCTGGGGGGCGTCAAAACCCCAAGTCACCCTGCGGCCCAACACATCAGGCGTCTCGAACATGGACATCGTCTTGCGCACGGTGCCGAACAAGCACACCTTGAGCGCGTCCCCAGCGTTCATGTCATCCTCGTCGACGACGGCGTAGCGGCCCATCTTCCTTATGGCCCCCGGCGGTTCGAAGGCGACGCCTGGGGTGACGGCCTGCGTGTCGGGGTCGAAGTCGATGACGGCGAGACGATCGGTGACCGGTCCATCAAGGAAGACCTCATCGCCTTCGATATCCCAGCCCTCCGTGACCGGCACGCCTTCGAAGCGCGCCGTATGCGGGTCCTGCACCACCACCGGGACGCGCACTTTCATGCCATGAACTCTCGCGCCTTGCCCAGATCGACGGGGTCGTCGGGTTCGTCGCACAAGCGCCACATGCGCAGGCCGGAGCCCCGTTTGGGGGGCAGCATCACGGCGATCGATCCCAGCCCTTTGCTCTTGCTGTCGATCCCCGACGTGTAATGCAGCCCGATATCGTGGTCTGGGCTCCGTTTTGCGCCGGACGTGGTCGGCTCCATGCCCTCCCGAATGGCCTCGAGCGCCAGGTAGTGCGGGAAGTGATACCTGCCCCCTCCCCCCGTGGACGACACGAGCGCAAGCTTCGGGCCCATGCGTTCGACGAGCTCGATGTTCACGCCGTGCTTGGAAGCATGGTGAGGGAGCTTGACCACGTGGGCCTTCAGCCAGTCGGCTCCGAGCGCCTTCTTGAGCTCGGCGGCGAGCTGCGGCCGATCGCCGGCGTGGAGCTGCGGGAAGTCGACGGTCGCCTGGGCCCAAGAAGTGGTTTGCGCGTCTGCTCCGAGAACGACGGCCCACGGCTCAGGAAGGCGAAGGAGCGCCCGATTGTGCCCCTCCTGAACGATCCTCGAGGCAGGAAACTCGATTTTGAGCGCGATCGAGGCATCGTTGATGTTCGTGCCGTAGGAATCGAAGCGGTTGCGCAGCCCGATCCCCGGCGACAGCGTCGTCAGCTTCACCTTGCCGATGAACCTTGTCATCCCGCTCGTCGGCTGGGTGTGCACGATGTCTGGACGGCTCTCGAGCGCCCTCATAGTCTCGACGTAAGCGGACGTGGGATGGTAGTAGCCCGGCTCCCAGTACTCACTCGTGTGGCCGCCAAGCCTGTCGAGGAACTCGGGCATGCCGCCGATGTGATCGTCGTGAGGGTGAGTGCCGATCACGACCGCGAACAAGTCTCTTCTCTCGGAGATGATCGCGTGATGATCAAGCTGCTCGACGAACGCAGGCAGCTTTCCTGTGGTGGCGATATCGACGACGATCAATCTTCTCGACGGTCCCAGGGACTCGTGCTCGCGCTCGGCCGGCAGAAGGACCACCTGCGTGTCGCCGTCTCCGACGTTCAGCAGGAAGTAGAAGAGGCTCTCCGGGTGATCGCGCATACAGGGGATGAGCTCGTCGCTCGGCTTCAACCGGCTCGACGGGATCGGTTCGGGGGCGGTGCCGTTCGCGAGTGCCTTCGCCACTTGTCTATTCCCGGAGCTCGGCGAGGCGCCATGCGGCCGCCTCATCGTTGGTCAGCGTGGTGGTGACGGCCCCGTAGAAGGCGAGCTTGGCAACCTTGCGCGCGTCGCGCGTGATGTCGTATGTCTGCCCGACCCACTTGCCAAGCGGACTCCATCGCGCCGCCGGCTTCTCCGACTTGAGGACCGCGGCAAACACGTTGCCGATGCGCAAGGACCGGGCCGGAGAGGCTTCGCCCGGTTCTGGAGCAAAAGGTGGTCCGAGGAACTCACAGAGCTCCGCGCGGCTGACCGCGACCTCCTGCGCCCCGCTCCCGATGTCGAAGCGAAGCCTTCCGGCGTCGTCCGCCACCGGCCACGGGGTCACCGACAACCCGGCCGAGTCGCCTATGAGCTCATCGACCACGATGTAAGAGAGCCTCGCCACGTCAGCGGTAGCGAATCCTGCGGCGCGAAGCGACGGCGGTAGCCAGGGACGGCCGGCGCCCACATCACGCTTCGCCGGTGGCGGAATCCACGACATCTACGCCTGCCCCATCAGAGCGCGCGGCAATGAAAACCGGCTCCGGCGATTGCACACGGCGCGCCTCCCTTGCCTCATGTCCGCCGGCCCCAAGCCGACCTCATTGTCTCCCTCGTCGCAGCCGGGAGTCAAGCCCGGCCGTTAAGAGAGCTCAGAGGGAAGCGTCTATAGCTCTGGTCCCAAAGCCCTGAGCAGCTCCGTTGTCCTGCGCACTGAAGCCGCTGGGTCGTCTCCGACCGGGAGCAGGACGGACGACAGCTCGGTGGCGCCGGCGGCGGCGTAGTCGCGCAGCTGCGCCTCGACCGCGCCTTCGTCTCCCACAACGGCAATGTCGCCGGGAGTGCTCGCGCCCTCACTCTCGAGCACGCGTTGATAGTTGGGCAACGTCCCGTAAAGGGACAGAAGGTCGTTGGCCTGTTGCCGGCCGTCGTCCACCCTCTCGCAGACGGCGATCGGCAAGCCCACAACGACGCGCGGCTGCCGGCGCCCCGAGGACTGCGCGCTCGTGGTCACGGCGGGAACGATGTCTCGCTCGAGGGTGCGCCTGCCCGTCATCCACGTGACGACGCCGTCCGACAGCTCGCCGGCCACCCGGAGCATTCCCGGGGACAGCGCAGCAACGACGATCGAAACCGGATTGGCCTCGGGAACGCGAACTTGGGCGTCCACCTGGAAGAGCTCGCCCTTGAACTTCACCTGCCCTCCGTCGAGCATAGGACCAAGCACCGAGAGGTACTCGCGCATGTGCTGTGCGGGCCTTTCGTAAGCCAATCCATGCATCCCTTCGATCACCGGGCGATGCGACACTCCTATCCCCAAGGTCAGCCGGCCGTCCATCGAGGCCTGCACCGTTGCAGCCTGCTGTGCGAGCGCCAGGGGATGGCGCGGGTAGGTCGGAACGACCGAGACTCCGAGCTCGATGCGATCGGTCGACGCCCCTGCGAGGGCAAGCATGGTCAGCCCGTCGGCTCCTCGGGAAAAATGCACGCACCATGCGCTTGGAAAGCCGTCCGCCTCGGCCTGCACCGCCGCATCAACGAACGCCCCCGGCGCCAGGGGGGCCCCAATGACCTCTGTGCCTATGCCGACGCCGACTTTCATGCCACGACCTCCCCGTCCCTTGAGCCACGTGCCCGACCGGTCCCCGATTGGACCACGCGCTCGCCATCTCATCCCAAGGGAATCAAGTCGTGGGCGGGCTACTCCGTTGTGTAGACGTCGAGGCGGCGGCTCACCTCTATGGCGCGCCGCTCGATCTCGTCGTAGCGGCCTGCTGCGGCGATGTCGGCATCGAAGACGTCGCTCCCGAATCCCACGAGCTCGGCCCCCGCGTCGAGGTAGCCGAGGTAGTTCTCCGGGGTGATGCCCCCGCTGACCCACACGGGGGTTCCCCGCAGGGGCCCAAGCACGGCGGTGACGTAGTCGGGGCCGCCGAGCGCCTCGGCGGGAAAGACCTTGACCCAATCGGCTCCGGCGCGCCTGGCGGCGAAGATCTCGGTCGGGGTTGCTGCGCCGATGATCACGGGCAAGGACAGCTCGTGGCCGGCATCGACCACTTCGGGCACGACCACCGGGGTGACGATGAACTCGGCCCCGGCGTCGTAAGCCTCTTTGACTTGCTCGGGGGCGGTCACGGTGCCGGCCCCCACGATCGCGTCGACCCGGCCCGCCACCTCGGCGAGGGCGTCGGTCGCCCCCGGGGTGTTCATGGTGACCTCGACCGCCTCGAACCCACCCCGCACGGCGGCGCCGATGCCCTCGACGGCGTGCTCGGCGGACGCCATCCTGAGAATGGCGACCACGGTCGAGTCGCGCAGGCGCTTGCGTCGGGAGTCGATCATCCGGGAATCCACGCCTCCAGGTTACTAAAGGAGGAGCGGTGGTCGAGTAAATCAGGGAACCTGTCGCAGGCTCGCCGTAGGCTAATCAGACAAGGGACGCTCCGGAGGAATTTCGCGAGTCGAAGCCGACTCGTCGCTTCAAGTCACCCAGGAGCTTCAGGTCAAGTGGGGCTTCAGGTCAACTGAAGGGGAATGTGTGGACGCTGAGCTGGCAGACACCGTAGGGCGGGTCCTCGGGACGCGCAATGCGACCCCTCTCGAGTTCTGGGTCGGCCTCGCCCGTGACCACTATCTGCAGCTCGACGACGTCGTCGCAACCGAGCGCACCCCGCCGGGCGGGGACACCGTGCGCATCTACGGCATCGTCTCTCAGGTCGAGGCAAGCCTCGAGGGCGCTCGCTTCGACTCCGACGTCTGGCTCATCGAAGAGGGCGTCCTGCCCGGCGAAGTCTCAGAGGCTGCCCAGATCACGGCGACACGCATCGAGCCCGAGGTGTTCGTCCCGCCGCTCCCAGGCACCGTGGTCAGGCGCGCCGAGGGCAAGGAGCGCGACCAGGCCCTGTTCTTCGACGGCATGGACAAGAGGCTCCCCGCGGGCGTGACGCGCGACAACGAGCCGGTGTTCATCAACCTCGAGTTCCTCGATGGGACGCGCGGTGCTCACGTCAACATCAGCGGCATCTCGGGGGTGGCGACCAAGACCACCTATGCCACGTTCTTGCTCTACAGCCTGTTCAACTCGGGTGTGCTTGCGGCCGAGGCGGTCAACACCAAGGCCCTCATCTTCAACGTCAAGGGCGAGGACCTGCTGTTCCTCGATCATCCCAACTTGTTCGTCGACGACAAGAGCGGCGAACGCTACCGAGCGCTAGGCCTCCCGGAGGCCCCATTCGCAAGCGCATCCTTTTACGCGCCACCGCGCATCGGCGACCCGAGCGCGGCCCCCGACGTCGCCACGCGCGACCAGGGGGTCACCTCCTTCTTCTGGACGCTGGCGGAGTTCTGTCGCGACGATCTCCTCCCGTTCCTGTTCGCCGATGCGGAAGACGACCGCCAGCACTACACCATGGTGATCCACAACGTAGCGGCGAAGTTGCGCGACGCAGTTCCGCTCGACGACGGCGGAGTCCGCATCGACGGCTCGGACATCCGCAGCTTCCGTGCGCTCGTCGATCTCATCTCGAGCCGGGTCCAGGACGATCCCGATTGGGCGGGGCCTGCAATCGGGATGGGCACCATCAATGCGTTCGTGCGCCGGCTCTACGGCACCGTGCGCTCGCTCGACCGGTTGATACGCGGCGACATCCCCAACGCCGACAAGCACAAGGTTCGCCTCGATAAGCAGGTGACAGTCGTCGACCTCCACAACCTGCCCGACCGGGCCAAGCGCTTTGTCGTCGGCGTTGTCGTGAGAAAGACCTTCGACGACAAAGAGCGCGCAGGAAAGCCCCGTCCGCTGCTGTTCCTGGTGCTCGACGAGCTCAACAAGTACGCGCCGCGCGAGGGTACGAGCCCCATCAAGGAGATCCTGCTCGACGTCGCAGAGCGCGGGCGCTCGCTCGGCATCATCCTGATCGGAGCGCAGCAGACCGCGAGCGAGGTCGAGGGCCGCATCATCGGCCAGTCGTCGATCAGGGTGGTTGGCAGGCTCGACTCGGCCGAGGCCGAGCGCGGCCAGTACGGATTCCTGCGCGGTGCGCATCGCGACCGGGTGACGATCATCAAGCCGGGAACGATGATGATGTCCCAGCCGGAGATCCCCGTGCCGCTCGTACTCGAGTTCCCGTTCCCTTCGTGGGCGAGCCGGCCGAGCGAAGCGGGCGCCAACCCGGCCGCAGTCGACATCCCCGAGGACCCCTTCGAGGGCCTGCCGGGAAACACTCAGCGGGGCCGTCCGCAGCGCGGATCGGAAGGCGAGTCAACGTGAAGATCCTCCACACCGGCGACTGGCACGTCGGCAAGGCGCTGCGCGGGCGGAGCCGGGCGGCCGAGCACGTCGCCGCGCTCAAGGAGATCGCGGAGGTGGCCCGCCGGGAGGCGGTCGATCTCGTGCTCGTGGCAGGCGACCTCTTCGATTCAAGCGCACCGAGCCCCGAGGCCGAGCGCATCGTCTACAGAGCGCTCCTCGATCTGTCCACGGCGGGCGCAAAGGTGGTCGTCATCTCAGGCAATCACGACAATCCGCGCAGGCTCGATGCCATCGCTCCCCTGTTCGAGCCCGGGAACGTGATCGTGCGTCCGGACGCCGTGAGCGCGGACGATGGGGGTGTGCTCGACTTCGTCGTGGGCAGCGGCGAGCGGGTCGTGCTCGCGCTGCTCCCGTGGACGTCCAAGCGTTACGTCGTCACGGCCGACCATCTCATGGACAAGGACGCAGACGATCACGCAGCCACCTACAAGGCGC
>Ga0136613_10000528_pt1 | contig 17743 bp, 14 predicted proteins | sample AntDrymUQ2722106_2_FD_106649 | JGI IMG/M metagenome (GOLD analysis project Ga0136613, IMG submission 106649) | Polar desert sand microbial communities from Dry Valleys, Antarctica - metaG UQ272 (21.06) | ecosystem: Environmental > Terrestrial > Soil > Desert | place: Antarctica: Dry Valley... | reverse complement strand
TCGGCGCGATTACACCCCACAAGATAAACGCTAGCGCCACGACGGATGAGATCCAGAATACGACCCCTACCTCGTGCCTGTCTACCTGCGTGTCCTACACGCTGACCTCCCTTTCGTAGATTCCACCGGCGTCCGCGCCGACGATAGCCTTCTCTTTACCTCTCTGGGCCGGTGCCTGCGTAGAAGCGACCATGCCTGATGGGAAAATCGTAACCGTGCTGCCTTCGTTCGATTGGGGTGCGACAGAGCGCCGCGGCAGAAACGCTGCGAGCCACGCCCGGACCGAAGGTCCCACACTTGGGCGAAGCGGCTCAGGGACGTTGAAGCGTATGCCACACCAGCCGGAACCTCGATACTACAGGACAAGCGAAAACCCGTCCTCTGACCATAAACGTCCGTGAGGAAGCCGGACGATATCAGCGGGTCGCTGTCTTCACGACCGGAGCGCGGCGGGATCAGTATCGGGGTATGATGGGCTGAGGTTAAGAGAGGCAAGGAGGACCCTGATGATCAAGAACTCCGTTGGGATATGGGCTTTCGGCCCTGCTGTGACCCGCTTTGTGCCGCCTGGCTACCACAACGAGGTCGTAGACGAGCCAATGGTCGAGAAGACGGAGCGCGTCGCTGCTGGGCTCCACGATCTCCTCGAAGGGCTCGAGTACCACTTCCCTGGTGAGATCAATGAGGACAACGCCGATGAGGTGCTGCGGGTCCTCGCCGCCCACGAGATGGACCTACCAGTGATCGCAGCAGGCCTACACCCAGACCCGACCTACGCGCTGGGCGCGTTCATAAACCCCGACGATGCACTCCGCCGCCAGGGCATAGACACCCTGAGGCGCGGGATAGACCTCTGCTCCGAAATCGGGGCTAACTTCATCATCTGGCCTGGCGCGGAGGGCTACAACTATACCTTCCAGCGCCCTTATGCGGGGATCTGGCGTCGCTTCGTCGAGGGCGTCGCCGAGCTGACCGACCACGCCAACGAGAAGGGCGTGAAGGTCTTTCTCGAGCACAAGAATTCAGAGCCAGCGATGAAGATACTTATGCAGAACATCGGCATGACGCTCTTCACGATCCAGAAGGTCAACGCCCTCGGGGTAGATACGACCAACCTGCAGGTCAACATGGACTGGCAACACCTCATAATGAACGGCGAGAACCTGGCCGAGTATGCAGACCTCCTGGCCTCGGAGCACAAGCTCGGCCACCAGCATGGAAACGACGGCTGGGGTACCTTCGACGACGACAACGTGGTCGGAACCAACTTCTTCATGCAGACCCTCGAGCTCGCCCAGACGTTACAGGATACTGGCTACGGCGAGGAGGGCGAGCTAATAGGCTTCGACCTCTATCCTTACACGGAAGACCAGGTGGCCGCCGTCAGGCGTGCCATCTTGCAGTGGGAGTTCGTCTGGGACCTGGCGAGGAAGATAGACCGCGACGCCTTGCGCGAGGCGAAAAACAGGGCCGACGCCCTGGCCGGACAGAAGGCGGTCTACGCCGCGCTCGGCATGGACGAAGGTTACGAGGCGGAGATCGTGGGGCGTCGCAGGGAGGCCCGCGCAAGCAGGAGAGAGGCGTGAGCGTCCTGGTCGGACTCGACGTCGGGACCGGCGGTGCGAGGGCCGTCGCCCTGGACGAGTCGGGAGAGATAGTCGCCGAAGCCTCCTCAGCGTACCCGCTCCACAGCCCGCGCCCTGGTTGGACCGAGCAGGACCCCGCAGACTGGTGGGAAGGCGCGAAAGAGGTACTAAAGAGGATCGCCACAGAGACAAGAGAGCGGGTGGCAGGCATCGGTCTCACGGGGCAGATGCACGGCTCCGTGTTCCTCGACGCCTCGGACGAGGTAATAAGGCCGGCGCTCCTGTGGAACGACCAGCGCACCCACAGGCAGTGCGAGCAGATAACCGGGGCCGTGGGGGAGGAACGTCTGATCTCCATCGCCGGCAACCCTGCCCTCACAGGGTTCCAGGCACCGAAGATCGTCTGGCTCAGAGATGAAGAACCGGATAACTTCGGGCGGATCTCCCACGTTCTCTTGCCCAAGGACTACGTGAGGCTCCAGCTCACGGGCGAGTACGCTACGGACGCCTCGGATGCGGCGGGCACCCTGCTACTGGACATGCAGGCCCGCGACTGGTCGGGTGAGATCCTGGACGCTTTGGAGATCCCGCAGGGATGGATGCCCGAAGTCTACGAAGGTCCCGAGAGCACGGGCGTTCTTCGCGAGGGCGTAGCCGAGGAGCTTGGCCTGCCGCCGGGCATCCCCGTGGCGGCGGGCGGCGGAGATAACGCGGCTGCTGCCGTCGGGACTGGCATCGTTGGCCCAGGGCTCGTCAACTCCTCTGTCGGTACGAGCGGCGTCCTCTTCGCCCACGCCAGCGACTTCACCCCCGACCCTTCGGGACGCCTGCACGCCTTCTGCCACGCCGTGCCTGGCGCCTACCACCTCATGGGTGTCACGCTCTCTGCGGGTGGGTCCCTCTCCTGGTGGCGCGAGGCACTAGGGGGCGACTACGATGAGCTGGTCGAGGCTGCCTCGGGCGTCAGGCCGGGTTCAGAAGGGCTCGTCTTTTTGCCTTACCTCTCGGGCGAGCGGACACCGCACCTCGACCCCAAAGCCAGGGGGGCTTTCTTCGGGCTAACGGCCCGTCACGGCGCCGAGCACATGACCCGCGCCGTGATGGAGGGTGTGATCTTCTCCCTACGCGACTCACTGGAGATCATGTACGGGCTCGGCGTGCCCGTCGAGGACGTAAGGGCCACCGGCGGCGGCGCGAGGAGCGATCTTTGGCTTCAGCTCCAGGCCGACATCTACGGCACTCCCATACACCGAACCGTCGCCGACGAGGGACCAGCCTTCGGCGCCGCACTCCTCGCAGGGGTCGCCTCGGACACCTACGCCGACGTCGAGGAGGCGACCTCGGTAGTAAGACTGCGAGAGGGAATCACCGAGCCTGACCCGGAGCGAACGAAGATCTACGAGGAGTACTACGAAGTCTACCGCTCGCTGTATCCGGCGACGAGCTCTGCCATGTCCCGCCTCACAGACCTCGCCGCGGGTTCGACCGGCGAGTAACACTCGGTGAATCTCGTATCCGGCATGAAGCCCTCCACTACGCTCATCACATGAGCGCGGGCGAACAATGGACCGACGAAACCGTACTCCGGGAGTCTGAACGCTGGGTTTACGTCTCGCCCGACGGCGTGTGCACAGGAGAGGCGTGGCCGATCGCAATAGGCTCAAATTGATCAAACACTCCGAGCCCTCGATAGATCCGGGTGCGCCGTCGAACTCCTCGGGACTCTGGACACGCCTTGAGCGCCGGCCACTTCTTCCCGGAAGAGGCTCCAGAGCAAACCGCCGACGCCCTGTACCGCTTCTTCGGCACAGCCGAGTAGGGTTATCTCGCAACCGTAAGGTGCGAGGCTCGGCTGAAGCCACACGTTGCGTTGTTATTGACCAAGTTTGCTGAGGTGGGCCCATGACGTGGATCGAGTGCGCGGTGATCGTCTTGGCCGGGACGGGCGCCGGCATCATCAACACAGTGGTCGGCTCCGGCACCCTCGTCACGTTCCCGGTCCTGCTGTGGGCGGGGCTGCCGCCCGTGGCGGCCAACGTTGCCAACAACATTGGGCTCGCGCCGGGATCCGTGAGCGGCGCGGTAGGATACCGCAAGGAGCTCTCCGGGTCGATGAGCCGCGCGGTGCGCTTCTCCGTGGCCGCGCTGCTGGGCGGCGCCTGCGGGGCGGTCCTGCTGGCGGTGCTGCCCCCTGGTGTGTTCCGCGTGGCGGCGCCCGTCCTCATCGCCCTGGCGCTGGTTCTCGTTGTGGCCGAGCCTTTGCTGGCCCGTCGCCTGGAGTCGTGGCGGGAAAACGCGCCTCCGCAGGGCAGCCACAGCATGGTCGTGGCCGTCTTCGCAACCAGCGTTTACGGCGGCTACTTCGGCGCGGGGCAGGGCGTGATCCTGCTGGCGGTCATGGCCGTCCTCATGGCCGAACCGCTCCAACAAGTGAACGCGCTCAAGAACGTGCTCCAGGGCGTGGACAACGTGGCATCCGCGCTCATGTTCGTCGTCATCGCTCAGGTGGAGTGGCTCGCGGTCGCGCTGCTCGCCGGCGGGGCGATCGCCGGGGGCCAGGTCGGCGCAAAGGTCGGAAGACGCTTGCCCCCAGTAGCGCTCCGCGCGTTCATCGTCGTCATAGGCGTGGCGGGTATCGTCCAACTCGTCCGCTGAGGGCATCGGGCGGACCCCCGTGCCTCGACGGCGTCCGTGAAGGCGAAGAGGGCCTGCTGAAGCATCTCCGGACGACGGGACCTCCTGGGCGTGTAGTCCGCAAGCCTGAGGGCTCTCAACCAGCCTTCGTCGCCGAGGGTCTCGGCCAAATCGAAGAGCCTCGGTTGGCTGGCGCGAAGGAGGTCTCGAACAGGATCGGACGCTTCACCTCGGGCAACTTGCCGGATCCGCTTCGACCGCTCGCCGCGTCGTAGGAAACCTCGTAGCTTGAGAGAGGCTCGCCAAATGGCGAAGGGCCCTTCCGAGCCGGTGGTTGAGAATTGTGCGTCGCGGCGCTTTGCGAGGTCTTGTAGAGGGTGAGGTAGCACAGGCACGAACGCGGAAGTCCCCGAGTTGATCGAAAGCCCGTTCATCGAGCTTCTCAATACGGTGCATCGAGAGGCACGATCTACCAGGGGCCGAGAAGACCGAGGAGCTGGCCACCCTGCTGCGGCGTCCCTTCCGCCACTCGTCCTCAGGTAAGCCTCTTGGAGAACAGGATCTCCAGCGGTTCCTCAGGCATGAGCAAGCAGCCGCAATCCTTGTACCCGAGCCTGCGGTAGAGGTGCTGCGCTCGCTCGTTGGAGAGCGTCGAAGTCATGACCATCTCGTGGCCCGACTCGCGCATCTCATTCTCCCAGAACGAGATCAGCCCGGTGCCCAAACCTTTGCCCCTCAATCCCTCCTGGACCCACAGCAAGTTCATGAAAGGGATCTCGTCCCAGAAGAAACCGTAGCGCAGGGCCCCGGCCCGCAGGTTTTCGTGCCACAGCAGGAGTATCTCGCGCCTCTGCACTTTTTGCTCAAGGACGCTGCGTGGAAGGTGACGATCCTCGGCTATCAGGTAACCCAAATCTGCTGGCTCCGCGAAGGTTATGTGCATTGCGCTCTGCTCCTCTCCGAACCGGGATGATGACTGTATTGTCCCATCCGCCTAACATGATGCACGGGGGCTCCTTCAAGGCACTCCGATGCATGTGACCGCGAGGCTCGCTGCGGACCCACTGTTAGACTGGTACTGGTGGACTACTGGCAGGATCTACGCGCGGCCTTCGGCTGCTGACTAAGGGAGCACCTCGAAGGCGCCGAGAGAAGTCTCCTCTTCGGTGAGCTCTTCCAACCGGCCGTCGAGCCGCCGGTACTCGTTGCCCAAGCGGGCTCGAAATGTTTCGTACGCAGCACGAGAGACCCAGCAGTCCAGGGTGAGGTACTCTCTCGGGTCGTCGGAGCGACGAAGCAGTTCTGTGCGGAGATAGCCGTCGTCACGACGGAACAGCAGTGCCCACACCCCGGAGGGCCCGTAGGCACGCTCGAACTCGCTCTCCCGACCCACCAGGGACCGGAACCGCCAGAGTATGACGTACATGGTCACATAGTCGTCTCCTTCGACAGGAGCGTCAAGCTGTGTAGGTCTACCTCGAACCTCGAAACGCGACTTTTCTGGCTCCTCGCAACCTCCGCCTTCAACTCTAGCGGCGCGTCACAAGAAACGCTGCCGCCGCTTTACAAAGGTTCGCGAAACCTAGTAACGTGCACTTTGTGAAGTCCTTCCTGAGCCACGATAGGTCGTGGGCCTACCGCTCGATGCTGCTCATCAGCGTGTGCACGCTCGCACTTGGGGTGTGGGCCAGGCTGTACCATCTGGGCTTCCCACCCAGCATCCTGTGGGACGAGAAGTACTTCCCGGCCATGGCCAACAAGTACTTACAGGGCGTCTACCAGTTCGACCTGCATCCGCCCCTCGGGAAGTTCATCATAGCCGTTGGCATCTCCGTACTGGGCAACGAGGCCCTGGGGTGGAGGATAATGCCCACACTATTCGGCCTGGCCTTTTTGCCGCTCGCCGGTCTCCTCGGCTGGTATTGCCTCAAGGAGAGGGTCGGCGCCACGCTGGTTGCCACTTTCTTCGCCGCCGAGACGATATTCATAGTCCACTCCAGGACCGGGGTAATGGAAATCTTCGTCGTTTTCTTCGTGCTGGCGGCTTTTCTTGCGGCGCTGCGCGCCGAGAGCAACAAGCAGGTGATCTGGTCCTCCGTGCTGCTAGGTCTTGCTATCGCCGTGAAGTGGGCTGCCTTCCCTGTGGCCGTGCCCGTTGGCTACGTCCTCTGGCGCAAGGGACTCTTGCGACCTTTTCTGGGGGGACTCTGGATCTCCGCGATCATCTACGTCGCCGTCGTCTACGTCGGGGCGCTCATTACTATAACCGCGAACCCCCTTGAGGCGTGGGTGTGGGCCTGGGACTGGCACGTTGATGCCGCCCGCAAGGTCACCGCCGTCATCCCCCACACCTGGGGCTCACCCTGGTGGAGCTGGCCGGTCATGCTCAGGCCGATACGCTTTTTCTACGGGGCGAACGCGGAGGGACTGCTCCAGGTTATCGTCGCGATCGGCAACCCCCTGATCTGGTGGAGCAGCACGCTGGCCGTGGTCGTGAGTATCTTCGACATAGCGCGCAAGGCCGTAACCAGGAAGCTGTCGGCGGACGACCCGATCATACCGATAGTGCTCGGCTACGTGTTCCTCCTGGCGCCCTGGGTGGCCGGCACCAGGATACCCTACATCTACAATTATGTGCCGATCTACCCCTTCGCCATACTGGCGCTGGTCTACTGGCTCTGCAGGATCTGGAACCGCCCGCGGTGGGGCCCCTGGGTGGTCGTCGGCTTTACCGCCTGCGCCGTGGCCCTTACCGTGTTCTTCCTCCCGCTGGCCCTGGCACTGCCCATAAGCGAGGACGACCTAATGCGCCGCGTGTGGATCGACTACTGGTTCTACTACGAGAGACCGGTTCCGGGGAGCGGGTGTCTCGTTCCCAACCCCGCCGAGCTTTGCCCCCAGTGAAGGCTACTCTGTTTCGATGGTGTCGTGCACCCTGATGCTCCCGGCCCGGACGACCTTTGCGCAGATGCCGCCCCGACCCTTGAGGGCCCGCGTCATGCCGGGCTTGCTCAGGTCCTGTACGTGCCTGCAGGGCGGACGCGGCCGGTCGTACTCGAGCACGGTCTCCCCGACGCGGAACTTCTTCCTGCGCAGGTAGCCGAGCCTTATGCCGCGGGTGATTATGTTGCGCCTGTGCTCGCCGTTCTTGACGCCGATGCCCACCTCGTTCTCGATGTAGTCGAGGTCCTCGCCCTCGATCAGGGTCACCTCACAAACGTCTCCATAACGCGTCCAGTACCCTGTCCCAGCACAGTAGCGATCCCCCTCGATGCCACACCCCGCGACGGTACGGACCTCCTCCACGCGTCCCATGGCCGCGCTGCCTTCCCCTGTAACGTAGATCCCCTCCACTACACCGTTCATCCTGCGTGCTCCCTCCGGTAGGTAGACTACGGTAAGAGGTTAGCAGCTAAGTGCCCCCGCCGGCATGCCCGTAACCGCCACCGCCGGGTGTCTCGACGGTAACCACGTCTCCTTCCTCCATCTCCCTGCTGACCTTCGGCGGCAACTCCTCGCCGCCCAAGAGGTTGCGGCCGACCCTGCCAGGGTCGCCGCCGCAGGCTCCGTGCGGCCCGTGGCGCCTTCGATCGGTGAGCAGGGAGAGGCTGGCGGGTTCGAGGACTCGCACGGCGCGTACGATGCCGTCGCCGCCCCGGTGCTCGCCGTCCCCGCCCGAGCCGTAGAGCAGCTCGTAGCGCTCGACGCGCATGGCGTACTCCAGCTCGAAGGCCTCCGTGGGGGTGTTGAGGGTGTTGCTCATCCCGACGTGGACGCCCGAGGGGCCAGGACCCCTTTGGCTCGCCCCCTGGCCGCCGCCGATGGTCTCGTAGTATGTCCAACCAGGACCGCCAATAACCAGGTTGTTCATCGTCCCCTGGCCTTGCGCCGGGAGCGTCGCCGCCCCTGAGAGAGCCGAGAGGACGGTATCCGCTATGCGACTGCTGGTCTCGACGTTCCCGGCCACGACAGCCGAGGGACTCCGTGCGTTCACCAGGCTGCCGTCGGGGGCCTCTATGTCGAGCGGGGCGTAGGTCCCCGCGTTGGCGGGAACATCGCCTGGAAGTAGGACGCGCAGGGCGAAGTAGCAGGCCGAGCGCGTCACGGCGAGCGGACAGTTCACGTTGCCCCTGACGGCGTTCGCGGTCCCTGAGAAATCTATGCTCATCGAGTCGTCCCTGATGCTTACCTTCACCCTGATGGGGATGTCCTCGTCTACTGTTCCGTCGCCCTCCATGAAGTCCTCCGCCGAGTATTCGCCATCGGGCAGATCTCGGACTACCTCGCAGGTACGGCGCTCGGTGTATGAGATGACCTCGTCGAAGGCGGCGAGCACGATATCCTTGCCGCGGCGTTCTATAAGCTCCCTGATGCGTTCTTCCGCGATCTGGTTCGCCGCTATCTGCGCCCTGAGGTCGCCGCGCCTTATGGCTGGCGTGCGGACGTTGGCGAGCAGGAGATCGAGTACGTCGTCGACGTACTCACCGCCTCGTACCAGCCGTACTGGAGGAATGATGATGCCTTCCTGGAAGATCTCCCGCGAGTCGCTCGGAGCCGAGCCAGGGCGCATCCCGCCCACGTCCGAATGATGGGCACGGGTTACGGCGTAGCCCAGTATCTCACCCTCAAGCGCGACCGGAGAGACGAGCGTAATGTCGGGAAGGTGTGTGCCGCCCGAGTACGGGTCGTTGATGGCGAAGACGTCGCCCGGCTCAGGGTCGCGGCGCATGATCGCCGCAACAGCCTCCGGCATCGCGCCGAGGTGGACGGGGATGTGCTCGGCCTGGGCGACCATACGCCCCTTCGCGTCGAAGAGCGCGGTCGAGCAGTCGCGCCGCTCCTTGATGTTCGATGAGTAGGAACCCCTGATCAATACAGCCCCCATCTCCTCGGAGATGCTGGCCAGGGCGCTGGCTAGGACCGAGAGGGTTACCGGGTCAAGCCTTCCCTCGCTCATCTCTTCTCCAGCACGAGCGTGCCTACGCTATCCACCACACCCCTCCATCCCGGCCTGACGACGCAGGTCGACTCCTTGAACTCCACGATCGCGGGGCCTTCTACCTCCGAGCCCTCGCCCATCCGCCCGCGGTCGAGGACCGGCACCTCGTAGGAATCACCCCCGAAGTTCGCCTCCCTGCGCCCGCTCTCAGCGTCACCCTGCGGCGGGGGCTCGGCCAGCTCCGGCTTGTCGACGGGCACGGTGGCGATGAGGCGCAGGTTCACGAGCTCGACCGCCTCGTCGTCCATCCTGTAGCCGTAGCGTTGCTCGTGCGTCGCGTGGAAGCGTTCCTCCAGCTTCTCCACCTCGAGGGGCGCCTCTGACTCGACGGTGAGCTCGAAGGACTGTCCCGCGTAGCGCAGGTCGGCCCTGCGAGTGTACTCAGGATCTTCGAGGTCTTCCGCGGCGGCGTTCTCCATGTCTTCGAAAGATTGCTCCGCATCTCCGGCCTCGACGTCCGCGAGGCCGGTGAGGTAAGGGCGCACGTAGTCCCTGCGCACGTCCGAGATCGCGAGCCCCAGAGCGCTCAAGACACCGCCTGCCCTTGGGACTAGTACGGTGGACATTCCCAGCTCCTCGGCCAGCGTGCAGGCGTGCATACCCCCTGCGCCGCCGAAGGCGAGCAGGGCGAAATCCCTTGGGTCTAGGCCGCGCTCGACGCTTATGACCCTGAGCGCCCGCACCATCTCCGCGTCGGCGACCCGCACGATGCCCAGCGCCGTCTCCTCGGCGCTAAGGCCTACTTTCTTGCCCAGAGACTCCAGCGCTGTCTCGGCGAGGGCGCGTCTCAGCACCACCTCGCCGCCCAGCTCCGTCCCGTCTGCCAGGTAGCCGAGGTAAAGGTTCGCGTCGGTGACCGCAGGCTCCTCGCCGCCCTTGCCGTAGGCAACGGGGCCAGGCTCGGCACCAGCCGATCGTGGCCCGACTCGCAGGGCGCCGCCAGCGTCGGCCCAGGCGACGGAGCCGCCGCCCGCGCTCACCGTGTGCACGTCGACCATCGGGAGCTTTATCGGGACGCCGGCGATAACCGTCTCCGTGCTCGTCTGCGCTTCTCCTTCGACGACGGGTGCGACGTCCGTGCTCGTCCCGCCCATGTCGAAGGTCAGGAGGTCATGGTAGCCGCCCAGCCCCGCGACGTAAGCCGCGCCAACGACCCCGCCCGCCGGCCCTGAGAGGACGAAGGCGGCGGCGTCCCGTACGGCGTCATCTATCTTCGCCACCCCTCCCGAGGACTGCATGATCAGGGGCGATGGCATCCCGGCCCCGGTCACCTTGCTTCCAAGGTTGCCCAGGTAAGCCGCGAGCTTCGGCGCAAGGTAGGCGTCGGCGGCGGTCGTGGAGAAACGCTCGTACTCCCTGAACTCGGGCAGCACTTCGCTGGAGAGGGAGACGTGCACCTCGGGGAGCGCCTCCCGCAGCGCCTCCCCGACCCGCCTCTCGTGCTCGGGGTGCATGAAAGCGAAGAGGAGGCAGACCGCGACAGCCTCGACCTCTGCGCCGCGGACGGCGGAGACGGCGTTCTTCAGGCTCTCTTCGTCGAGCGGGGAGATCTCACCCTCCGGACCCATCCTCTCCTTCACGGTGAAGCGCAGCTCGCGGGGGACGAGGGCTGGCGGTCTGTCCTGCGTCAGGTCGTAGAGCGAGGGCCGGTTCTGGCGTGCTATCTCCAGGATGTCCCTGAAACCTTCCGTCGTCACGAGCGCCGTCCTTGCGCCGCGGCGCTCCAGCAGGGCGTTCGTCGCCACCGTCATCCCGTGGGCGAGAGCGGAGAGAGAGCCAGCCTCCACCTCCGAGGCTTCGATGGCGTTCACCACGCCGACGGACTGGTCCCGCGGCGTCGATGGGACCTTCACCGTGACCGGCTCACCTTCGGAGAGCGCCACGAGGTCGGTGAACGTGCCGCCGACGTCAACGCCGAGCCTTACCTCGCTCATGGGAGCACCCGGCGTCCGCTTGCCACTTCGACCCCGTCGCGCAGCACGAGGCGCACCTCGTCCAGAGCGTGGATATCGCGCAGCGCGTCTCCGCCCACCGCGAGGACGTCGGCCCGCTTCCCCGGCCCCAGGGTGCCCAACTCGTCGCCGAGGCCCAGCAGCCTGGCCGCCCCGGAGGTGCCGAACTTCAGGGCTTGTTGCGGAGTCGCGCCAGCCTCCACGATCAGCTTCAGCTGCTCGCGCAGCGTGCCGTGGGGATGGCCCGGCGCGCCGCAGTCGGTGCCCGCCGCCATGGGCGCCCCGGCGTCCAACGCCAGCCGGAAGGCCCGCCGGGAGGCTTCGAGCACCTCTGCGGTCTTGCGCTGGATGTACTCCGGGGCTCCGAGCTCCGGTCCCTTCTCGCTCATGGCCGCGTACACCGACATGGTGGGCACCAGCCAGGTCCCCGTCTCGCGCATCATCTCGGCGGTATCGCGGTCCAGGAAGCTCCCGTGCTCGATGGAGTAGACCCCGGCTTCCAGGGCGTTGCCTATCGCCGCTGTCGAGTAGGCGTGGGCTGCAACTCTGCGTCCGGCCTTGTGGGCCTCCTCGACCCCTGCGCGCATCTCTTCGGGCGTGAGCTGGGGCGAGCCGGGTTCCTCGGCGTGTCCGTAGACGCCGCCCGAGGCCATCAGCTTGATGCAGGCTGCACCGGCCTTCATCTCCTCGCGCGCCGCGCGCCTGACGGCGTCAGCGCCGTCCGCCTCGCGTCCGAGGAACCAGCCGTGCCCGCCGGTCATCGCAATAGCCCTTCCTGCGGCCACCGCCCTCGGGCCGGGGAGGAGACCGAGCTCTACCGCCCTGGCGACGTCGATCGAGAGCCCGTCGGTCGCGCCGAGATCTCTGACGGTGGTGACGCCCGCGCGCAGGTGCATAGCGGCGTTGCCGGCGCAGCGGAGCACCGTGAGGGCCTGCGACTCGCGCGCAACGACCTCGTGGGGCTCAGCGGAGGCACTCCAGACCAGGTGCACGTGGGCATCTACGAGGCCGGGCAGGATCGTCGCGTCGCCCAGCTCGACGACCTCCGCGTCGGGTGGAAGGTGTCGGCTGACAGAGGAGATCCGTCCGTCCTCCACGATCAGCGCTGCGCCCTCGATCGCCTCCTCGGATATCCCATCGAAGATCCGGGCTGCGCGGTAGCCTATTGGCAAGCTATCTCCCTCCGCCACTCGTGGCCATAAGAAGCTGTCGCTACGTCTTCCTGAGCGGGGTTCTGGCCGTCTCCGTGATCGTCAACAGCGTGACGAACGTTGCGACGGCGGCGGCTATCAGGTAGAAGGCGGGCGAGAGGGGGTTGCCTGTGACGGAGATCAACCACGTCGCAAAGAGCGGCGCAGCCCCCCCGAAGATGGCGACCGAGATGTTGTAGCCTATGGAGAAGCCGCCGTAACGCACGCGGGTGGGGAAGAGCTCGGTGAGGGCCGCTATGGTCGCGCTCAGGAACACGGCAAGCAGGGCCCCGAGCGCCACGTGGGCCAGCCCGGCGGCGAGCAGGCTCTTCTGGTTCATCAGCAGGAAGAGGGGGTAGGAGAGCAGCGCGAAGCCGACGCACGACGCCGCCAGCAGGGGCTTCTGCCCGATGCGGTCGGAGAGCGCCCCTAGCGGCGGGATGAGCGCCATCGCGACGAGTAGGGTTGCCACTGCGGACAGAGAAGAGCTGGTGCTCGTGAAGCCAAGCTCCTCCGAGAAGTAGGTGGGCATGTAGGTCAGAACGATGTAGAAACCGGCGTTCTGGATGATGACAAGCCCCACCACCTGGAGTATCGGTTGCCAGTTCTGGGTGATCGTCTCCCGGAAGGGGGACTCCGAGACCTCTCCGGCCTGCTCCAGCGCCGTGAACTCCGGGGTGTCTTCGAGCCTGAGCCTTATGTAGAGTCCGATAAGGCCCAGCGGCCCCGCCAGCAGGAAGGGGATGCGCCAGCCCCAGGAGCTCATGGCATCTTCCCCGATGGCGGCCGTCAGCAGCAACACCGACCCCGAACCGAGCAGGAACCCTCCCACGGCCGAGAACTCGATCCAGCTGACCAGGAAGCCTCTGCGGTCGTCCGGCGAGTACTCCGCAAGGAACGCGGAGGCACCGCCGAACTCGCCGCCCGCCGAGAAACCCTGCACCAACCTCAGGAAGACGAGCAGGATCGGAGCCCAGATGCCAATGGCGGAGTAACCTGGCAGGAACCCGATCGCGAACGTGGCAATCGACATGATGATGACGACGGCCGCGAGAACGCTCTGGCGGCCGATCCTATCTCCAAGCGGCCCGAAGACGAAGCCCCCGAGGGGACGCGCGAAGAAGGCTACGCCGAAGACAGCGAAGGATGAGAGCAGCGAGATTGTGGGGTTCTCGGAAGGGAAGAATATGGCGCCGAGCGTCGCGGCGAGGTAACCGTAGACCGCGAAGTCGAACCACTCCACAAGGTTGCCTACCGAGGCGCCGACGATGGCCCGCCTCAGGACCGACTCCTCTACCGGCGGTACCGTCTGTCCAGCCGCGTGCTCCGGCGAATCCATGCTAGCTACCCCCTGTTCGTCCTTTTCCCTGATTGGTAAGTATAGAGACTGCTATGGCCCGCCGCATGGATCGGGGCCGCCACGCCCGCTCTTCTCCTGAGTCGTGGAGCTAGTTCGTAGAAGGTCGGTCGCTTCTCTGTCCGGAGCGTAAGATCCTGGTCCTTCCTTCAGCACGACGCCGTAGACCTGGCGGGCGCGCTCCACCGAGACCAGGCTGTTCTCGGCATCGGCGGCGACCTGGGCGGGATCTCGCCCCAGAGGATCTCCGTACCCGCCCCCTCCAGGGAGGCTGAGGACGACTCTTTCCCCGGCCTCTATGCGCTGCTGGCGTTTGGGGTGAAGCTCTCTGCCGTCTGTTGTGCTCACCGCTCCCGCTCCTCCCGGAGAGCCTCCCAGTATGCCCTGGGCCGGGCAACGGGTACGGTCGTACATGGCGGAGAGGACCCAGGGAGAGTTGCTGCGAACTCCTATCTCCATCTCCTGGCCGAAGCCGCCCCTGTGGCGGCCTGGTCCCTCGGAGTCTGGGCGGAACTCGCGCCTGTGCATGAGGACGGGGGAGATGCTCTCTATCACCTCGGCGGGCACGCCGCGGATGCCGCTCGGGAAGGCCGTCGCCGAGAGACCGTCTCCTGTCGGGCGCGCGCCCATGCCGCCGCCTGAGAAGAACACGTACGTGAAATGCTCGCCGCTTTCGCGCTGACCTGTGATCTGGGTGTTCCACAGGCTGTCCGCGCCCTGGGCCAATACTTTGTCGGGTATAGCATGTGCCAGGGCGCCGTGGATCACGCCCGGCAGGAAGTGTCCGACGATGTGCCTTGCACCGACCGGCGCAGGATGAACGGCGTTCAGGATGCTGCCTTCGGGTGCTGTGACGTGAATGGGCTGGAAACTGCCGTCGTTGTTCGGGACCTCCGGGCTGATAGCGCACTTTATCCCGAAGGTCGTGTACGCCGCGGTGTAGTTGAGGACGACGTTGATGCCCCGCTCGCTCTGCGGCGAGGAGCCCGCGTAGTCGACGTGCATCTCGTCGCCATCGACCCGGATCGAGACGGCCAGCCGGATCGGCTCGTCGAACCCATCCGTGTACGCCTCGTTCTCGTAGACACCGTCAGGCAACGCTTCTATGGCCTCCCGCATGGCGCGCTCGGAGCGGGTGCAGATCTCATCCGAGAGCGACTCGATGTCCTCAAGGTCGAACTCCTCGATCATCTCGACGAGCCGCTCGCCGCCGACGTCGTTGCTCCCCGCCTGGGCGTACAGGTCGCCGACCACCTCGAAGGGCGCCCTCACGTTGGCGCGGACGAGACGGAAGAGCTCCTCGTTCGGCTCGCCGCGGACGAACAGACGGGTCACGGGAACGAAGAGTCCTTCCTCGTAGACCTGGCGCGCGTCCGCCCCGAGACCGCGTCCCCCAACGTCGAGGGCGTGGCAGCAATTGCCGAAGTACGCGACGATATCCCCGTCGCGGAAGATCGGGCTGATCACGGTGAAGTCGTTGAGGTGGCCCGAGGTCTGCCACGGGTGGTTGGTGATCATGGCGTCGCCCTCTTGGAGGGTTTCGGCGGGGATCTCGCGCAGGAAGTGGTGGACCGAGGTCGCCATCGCGTTCACGTGGCCTGGCGTGCCCGTTACGGCCTGGGCTACCATGCGGCCCCTGCGGTCGAAGAGGCCTGCTGAGAGGTCGCCGGCCTCGCGCACCACGCTCGTGAACGAGGTGCGCATCAGGGCCCGCGCCTGCTCCTCGACGACCGAGACGAGACGGTTCCAGAGTACCTCGAGCAGGATCGGGTCGAGCCGCGAACCGCTCACTCCGACCACCTCACGACCAGGTTACGCGCAGCGTCGATCTCGGCCCGGCTCTCCGGGCCGATGACGACCGTAGACTCACGTTCCTCGACGACCGCGGGGCCTTCGAAGGTCGCGCTTGTGCCGAGGAGATAACGGTCGTAGACCGGGACTGCAAGGAAGCCTTCCTCCTCGGGCACGTAGATCTCACGCTCCCCCTTCCGCGCATCGCCAGGGTCGCTTTCTTCGCCGTCGAGCCGGATCCGGGGTCGCGGGCTCGAGACTTCGAGTCGCCAGGTGATCGCCTCCAGGGGCACGTCGGGACCTTCCCTGCTGTACAAACGCCTGTACTCCTTCCTGTAGAGCGTGGCAAGCCTGTCCGCGTCGTCAGGACCGAGGTTCCCATCCGGAAGCTCGACCGTCACCTCGTGCCCCTGGCCGACGTAGCGCATCTCGCACAGACGCCTTACCATGACATCTCCGTCCGCGACGCCCGATGCGCGCAGGAGGTCGCGGCCTTCCCCTTCCATCTCTTCGAGCGCCTCGTTCGCCCCTGACCAGTCGAGCTCGTGCAGTCGGCCGTAGAGGCTGCGCACGAAGTCGAAGGAAAGGGGTGCGCACAGGAAACCGAAGGCCGAGGTCGCGCCAGCGCCGAGCGGCGCGATAAAGTCCGGGACGCCGAGGGCTCTGGCGACCCTGTAGCCGTGGACCGGGCCTGCGCCGCCGAAGGCGAAGAGGGGATAGGCCCGCGGGTCCTTGCCGCGCTCGATGGCGTGGACCCTCGCGGCGTTCGCCATGTTCTCGTTCACGACCTGGTGGATGCCCCAGGCGGCCTCGACGGCATCTAGGCCCAGAGGATGCGCGATCTTCTCTTCGATCGTCCTCAGGGCGGCCTCCCTGTCGAGCCGCATCTTCCCGCCGAGGAAGAAATCAGGGTCGAGGTAGCCAAGGATGAGGTCAGCGTCCGTCACCGTAGGCTCGCTGCCGTCGCGGCCGTAGCAGGCAGGCCCGGGTTCGGAGCCCGCGCTCCTCGGCCCGACCTTCGGCAGACCCAGAGGACCGATGCTGGCGATGGAGCCGCCACCCGCGCCGATCTCTATCATCTCTATAACCGAGACCTTGACAGGTAACCCGGAACCCTTCTTGAACCGGTAGACGCGGGCTACCTCGAACTCGTTGCTCCTCAGCGGTTCTCCGCCCTCGATCAGGCACGCTTTCGCCGTCGTTCCGCCCATGTCGAAGGAGAGGACCTCGGGGAAGTCCGTCGCCCTGCCGTAGAAGGCGGCTGCAAGGGCCCCCGCAGCAGGACCGGACTCAAGCAGCCTTACAGGGAAACGGCACGCCGTCTCCACGCTTGCCGTGCCGCCGTTCGAGAGCATGATGTAAAGCGAGCCGCCGAACCCTAGCCGCCGCAGCCGATCCTCCAGGGAGCGCAGATAACCCTCGACCAGCGGCCTGGCGTAGACGTTGGCTACCGTCGTCGAAGTACGCTCGTACTCCCGTATCTCCGGCGCAACCTCGGAGGAGAGCGAAACTGTGATCTCCGGAGCCTCCTCGGCCAGGATCTCCCAAACCCTGCGCTCGTGCGCCGGATTGCGGAAAGAGTGCAGAAAGCTTACGGCTACCGCCCTTACCTCGCGCCCGCGTAGCTCAGTAACGATGGAGCGGACCTGTTCCTCGTCGAGTTCGAGCATGACGGAGCCGTCGTCGAGGGACCGCTCGCGCACGCCGTAGCGCAGGCTCCGCGGCACAAGTGGCTCCGGCTTCTCTATGAACACGTCGTACATGTCGTAGCGGTGCTCTGTGCCGATGGCGACAGCGTCGCGGAAACCATCCGTCGTCAGGAGCGCCGTCGTGGCGCCTTTGCGTTCGATCAGGGCGTTCGTAACCAGCGTCGTGCCGTGGATGATCGTGCCGAGTTGCTCGGTCTCGACACCCTCCTGACCGAGAAGCTCGACAAGCCCGTTCTCGACGGCCTCGGATGGGTCCTCATGGGTGGTAAGGACCTTGCCGACGGCGCGTTGCCCCCTCGCGTCGTCGATGAGGACGAGGTCAGTGAACGTTCCGCCGATGTCGATGCCAACGCGGTATCGTTTCTCTGTCTGCAAATCCAAGGCTCCTAAGAGATAACCGTTAGCCCGTGCGGCAGCCTGTGGAGGCGTTCGATGCCGCCGGGGAGCACGTGTACGAGGTCTTCGATCATGATGGCACCAGCATCGGTGGTGTATGCGGGCGTCTCGATAGCCAGCACCATGCCC
>Ga0136613_10000526_pt1 | contig 17772 bp, 19 predicted proteins | sample AntDrymUQ2722106_2_FD_106649 | JGI IMG/M metagenome (GOLD analysis project Ga0136613, IMG submission 106649) | Polar desert sand microbial communities from Dry Valleys, Antarctica - metaG UQ272 (21.06) | ecosystem: Environmental > Terrestrial > Soil > Desert | place: Antarctica: Dry Valley... | reverse complement strand
TCGGCCATCGTGGTGCTCCTCTCATCGATTCGTCGTGGAACCGACGAGTTTGGGGCCCGCGGTGGCCGGAACCTTCTCCGACCCCTACAAGGCCGCCGTTACACCACTTCTACCGACACGACCCTATTTCCGGTCGATTCCGACCGATTTAGGCACTACGCTCGAGCTTGTGCCCAATGCATGAGCGCGCGAATACGAGGGCTACTGGTGGCTGCCAGAGGATCCCGACCGCACGGTCCCGGGAAAACTGACGTTCTCGCAGGAGCAGATCCGGCTGAGTCTGCTCGGATCGTTCCAGGTGACGCGGGACAGACCCCGGACCAGCCCGTCACGAAACTAGCCGAGCACGTCAGAGGCCGCTCGCTTTCTAGCCTGAGTAGTCGCTCGTTTGACTTCGCTCATCCCATCGCTTAGGCTCGCTGCGACGAGGGTTAACAAACGTTTGTTCAACGGGAACAAACGTTTGTTGCAGCGCCTTTGGGCGCAGAAGGGAGCTTTTGTGGACAGTAGGCGGAAGAGGAAATTGGTTCCGGCCGCCGTGGCGGCCGCAGCCGTCGCAACCGTCGCCAGCGCCTGGGTGGCGGCGTCCACCGCAGCGCCGCAGCAGACCGATCTTGGCTTGATCCAGGTCATTCAGCCCGGCGTCCACCCGTACGTGGCGGCGGGCGACAAGGGCATTCGGCGAGCAGCCAAGAAGCTCGGCGTGAACGTCGAGATCACGCAGTCGGAGTTCACACCATCCAAGGAGGTCGCCAACATCCAGAATGCGATCGCCAAGGGTGCGAAGGCGATCGTCATCCAGCCGGCGAGTTCCGAAGGCGTCGTCCCTTCGATCAAGCAGGCCAATAGCAAGGGCATCTGCACGGTGGCGTTCGCCGTCAACGTGGGTCCGTCTAAGTACGTCGACGAGGTGTACCCCGGAATGAAGGGTTTCGTCGGGCTAAACGAGTTCCAGAGCGGTCAGCTCATGGGCGAGTCGATGGCCAAGGCGATGGGCGGCAAGGGCAACGTGGTCGTCATTCAGGGCATCCTGCCAAGCACTGCCGCAGGCGGTCGTGAGCAAGGCGCGAGGGATGTGTGGAAGCGCAAGTATCCAGGTATCAAGGTACTCGCCTCTCAGCAGGCGTTCTATGACGCCAGTAAGGCACGTGCCCTGATGCAGAACTACATCCAGCGCTACGGCGACCGGATCAACGGTGTGCTCTCGATCACCAACAACATGGCAACCGCCGCAGCTGACGTGATCTTCAACTCGCCCCTTAAGGGCAAAGTCGCGCTCTCGAGCACAGGCGGCCAGAAGCAGATGATCGACTACATCCGCCAAGGAAAGGCGACCTCAACCGTTGTGGAGATCCCAACGGACGAGGCAGCTCAAGCGCTCAAGCTTGCTGTCGACTGCCTCAAAGGCAATAAGAAGAAGGTGTTCTTTAACACCAACAAGCTTCCGGCGGCGGCTGTCCTGAAGAGCCAGGGATATGTCGTGAACAAGGGCAACGCCGGACGCTTCAAGCCACAGTGGTAGGCCGCTAGGGCCATCACGATGTGTTTCGGGGCGGTGTACGGACATCCGGCACACCGCCCCGATGTCTTCGAGGAGAGACCGTTTCGAGTACAGACGTCATCCGTGTAGAGAGGCTGCGGAAGTGGTACCCGCCTGCGACGGTCGCCCTGGACGATGTCAGCCTCACCCTGCAATCCGGCGAAGTGCACGGACTCCTGGGGGTCAACGGGGCCGGAAAAAGCACGCTGATCAAGATTCTTGCGGGAGTCGAGCGGCCCGACAGCGGCACTCTGTGGGTCGACGGTCACGGCGAGGTCACGATCAATAGCGCCGCAGACTCACACGCGCTCGGTATCGCCGTTGTGCATCAGGAGTTGCCTCTGCTGGGCAACTTGACCGCGGTGGAGAACGTATTTCTCGGTCTTCACGGCAGGGGATTTTTGGCCCCATCGGGCCGGCGGGGTCTCGCAAAGCGCTACGAGGAAGTCGCCCGCGTCCTTTCCGGGGCACCTCCGCCGCAGGCGGTTCTCGAGACTCTGCGACAGGACGAGTGGCAGCTAGTGGCGATCATTCGAGCTCTCGCCACCGACGCGCAGATTGTCATCCTGGACGAGCCGACATCGAGTCTCGACGGAGAAGAGCGGGATTCTCTCCATCGCGCAGTCAGCGAGCTTGCTGATGCAGGCCTCGGGATCCTCTACGTCAGCCACTTCTTAGACGACGTGATCCAGCTTTGCCATGTCGCAACAGTTTTGAGGGACGCACGAGTCGCAATGTCGCTCAGGACTGACGGTCTGAGCCAGCAAACCTTGCTCGAGGGCATGACAGGAGAGGCTGCCGCCTCCGCTGACACGCAGACTTCGCGTTCGAGGGAACACGGCGGCGAATCGCCAATGCTCCTCGAGGTGAGCGGCGCCGCCGGTGGGGCTTTGTACAAGCTCGACCTCAAGGTGCGGCGAGGTGACCGGATCGGGCTCTTCGGTCCGCAGGGGTGTGGTGCTCGCGATCTCCTGCAAGGCCTGTTCGGGCTACGACGCCTGCGCGGCTCGATCCGCTGGCTCCACTCGCCCCTGCGCGGGTCAACGCGACATCGCATCGACGCCGGTATCGCTTACCTCCCCCCTGATCGCAGGTTCGGCCTCATGTTCGACTGGTCGGTCGCCGATAACTTGGCACTCCCCTCGCTAGGCGCCCGCCACGGGCTCGCTTTCGTGCGCCGCCGAGCCAACCGGACAGCGGCCACGACGGCTATCTCGAGGTTCGGGATCGTCGGTCGCCCTGAACAGACCGTTCGTACACTGAGCGGCGGCAACCAGCAAAAACTCTCGCTCTCGAAGTGGATGCATGGCTCCGCCACGCTTTTGCTTGCGGACGAGCCCACTCGCGGCGTCGACGTGCGCGGCCGACGATTGATCCACGAAATGCTTCTCGCATTTGCAGCTGCAGGCAACGCGTTCGTCATGTACTCGACCGACCCGGAGGAGCTCGAAGCCACGTGTTCCCGGGTCGTGATCGTTAACGACGGTCGCCTGACTGGACGAGAGCTCGTCGATGACGAGATCACCGTCGAGCGCCTCGAGGCCATTGCGCACATCCACAACCCGGCGTTGGCGTCGTGAGCCTCGCGAGTTGGCGCCTCAGTGGGCGAGAGCAGGTGGGCCGCCTCAAGGACTTCAGCATCCTGCTCATCTTCGGAATCGTCATCGTCATTCTGTCTCTCGCGACCCCACGATTCCTGACGGTCACGAACTTGACCAACGTCCTCGACCAGGTCGCCCTGATCGGGATCATCGCTATGGGGATGACGATGCTCCTCATCTCCCGCAACTTCGACCTCTCGGTCGGCGGGCAGGTGGCGTTCATCGGCCTCGTCACGGTGAAAATCGCGAACGAGCACGGGCTCGTCCCTGGAATCGCCGCTGGGCTCGGCACTGGCCTCGCATGTGGGTTATTCAACGGCTTCGTTGTCACAACCCTGCGTGTGAACTCCCTAATCGCGACCCTCGGGAGCGGGTTGATCTTCAGCGGATTGGCATTCGTCTTGGCCGGGAGTAGCCCTATCTCGCCGATCGACACGAGCTTCCAAGAGTTCGCGATCGCAGACTTCCTCGGTCTTCCCGCGCCCGGCTGGGTGTTCATCGTCGTGGCCCTCATTACGGCGTGGCTGCTGCACTTCACGGTGGGTGGTCGCGAGATCTACGCCGTCGGCGAGAACCCCGAAGCGGCGCGATACGCCGGCGTACGCAGCACAAGGATCCATTACTTCACGTTCGCGTACATCGGCATCCTCTGTGCCGTCGCTTCGTTGCTGCTCGTGGGTCAGCTCAACGTGGCTGATCCCAGTGCCGCGCAGACTTTTCCTCTAGACGTCATCGCCGCGACAGTGCTCGGCGGCGTGAGCATCGCCGGCGGCAAGGGCTCAGTGCACATGGCCGTCGTCGGCGTCCTCCTGATCGGGATGATCAGCAATGGGTTCAACCTGCTGAACCTGGACCCGAACTTGTATCGGGTGATGACGGGTTCGATCATCATCGCCGCCGTAGCTTTTGACGGCACCGTGCGGCACTGGCTGACAACGCCCGGCGCCGGGCGCGTCCGCGTAACGGACGAGGAGGCCACAACCTCGTCCACGACAGACCCGGCTGACGGATCGACAACTTCTGCTCGAACTGTGGAAGGGAGCTCGCGGTGACGCACAGTCCGACGATTGAGTCCATCAAGGTTGCGACCGCTCTCGCCCCGCTCCCGAAGCCGATCAGCTTCGGGGAGTGGGTCATGACACACCGGGAGTTTGCCGTGTGCGCCATCCGTGCCGACACGGGAGAGCAAGGCGTCAGTTTTTGCTACACGCGCGACGCGCCTATCGCCGAGATCGTCCGCCGCAATCTCACTCCACAGTACGTCGGTCGTCCGGCTACGACCCCGGAGGAGAACTTCTACGCCGCCGCCTGGAGCAACAACGCGATCCTCGCGTCCGGGATCGGCTACCGCGCGCTCTCGGCGATCGACGTGGCAGCCTGGGATCTCGCCGCCAAGGTCGCCGGGCAGACGATCGAGGACTACCTCGGTGGCGAGCCACGCCCGATGCCGGTCACGGCCATCATCGGGTATCCGCCGACGCTCACCCCTGAGCAGGTGACAGAACAGGTCACGGAACTCCACGCGGCCGGATGGAGACGCTTCAAGCAGCCGATCGCAGCCACCCATGAGCTGACGCGTCAGCGCCTGCGGGCCGCCCGCGACGCTGCGCCGGACTGCTGGCTCGGCATGGACACCAACTGGGTGTTCAAGACCGTCGACGAGGCCGTGTCCTTCATCGACTCAGTCGAGAGCCTCGGGCTGGGCTGGGTCGAGGACATCATGCCGCCGGGAAACGCTGGTGCGATCGCAGAGGTCAGGCGCCGTGTTCGCACGCCCATCGCAATGGGTGACGAGCAGGGCGGCTCCTACCACCCCGAGGCGTTGCTCACCGCCGAAGCCGTGGACGTACAGCGCCTCGACGTCACGACGACCGGTGGCATCACGCGGCTGCGATCGGTGCTCGACCAGGTCGCTGGCGCCGGCGTGACATTCGCCCCTCACATGTTTCCTCACGCCCACTCCCGCGTCATCGGGGCGCTCGGGTACGAGGTACCGATCGAATGGGGAGTCCCCGGCACTGGAGTCGACCAGCTGTCCGACGCCCTTACGCAGCCGACAGTCACGGGCGGCTACATGCAGCCGCTCCCTCAGGAGCACGGGATCGGCAATGCCATCAGTGGAGCGTGGCTCTCGGAGCAGGTGCTCACCGACCCCGATGCACTGGCCGAGGAGCTATGAGCCGTCCCCTCGGAGATCCCGCGTGGAGCGTTTCGGGGGTCGGTCACTTCGGGATCCAGGTGGCGGACATCGAGCGCTCGATCGCGTTCTACGAGCAGTTGCTCGGGCTGGAGCTGGTGGCGCGCTGGACGCGCGATCAGGAGTACATCCAGGACCTCGTCGGCTACCCCGGCGTGGAGTTGCACGTGGCGGTCTTCCGATTGCCCAAGACCGACGCGTGCCTCGAGGTGCTCGAGTACAAGAACGTCGAGCGGTCCCCCGTCGATCCGGGGACGGCGAATCCGGGGACGGCGCATCTGTGCCTCTACGTCGACGACCTCGAGGCGGTCTACGGCCGGCTGAACGATGCCGGCGTGGAGTTCGTCTCCGAGCCGAAAACCCCGACCATCCCTCCGAACAAGGGTGGACGCGTCGTCTACATGCTCGACCCCGACGGGATCCGCATCGAGCTGCTGCAGACCCGACTCACGCTGGCCGGCGAGCCACGCCCGTGAACCCGGTCACGAACAGCGGCGCGACGGAGTCGCCAACCCCGAGCCAGACTGGAGGAGCGATGAGCGCGAAGATCGCGGACGCGGCTTTGAGCGTTTCGGGGGTCGGTCACTTCGGGATTCAGGTGGCGGATATCGAGCGCTCGATCGCGTTCTACGAGCAGTTGCTCGGGCTGGAGCTGGTGGCGCGCTGGACGCGCGATCAGGAGTACATCCAGGACCTCGTCGGCTATCCGGGGGTGGAGTTGCACGTGGCGGTATTTCGGCTGCCGAAGACCGATGCGTGTCTGGAGGTGCTCGAGTACAAGAACGTGGAGCGGTCGCCCGTCGATCCGGGAACGGCGAATCCGGGGACGGCGCATCTGTGCCTCTACGTCGACGACCTCGAGGCGGTCTACGACCGGCTGAACGAAGTCGGCGTCGTGGAGTTCGTCTCCAGCGTGCAAGTACCGACCGCAGGCCCGAGCACCGGCGGCCGCGTCGTCTACATGCTCGACCCCGACGGGATCCGCATCGAGCTGCTCCAGACCCGACTCACGCTGGCCGGCGAGGCCCGCGGATGAAGCCATCGCCGGTGGACGAGCCCCAGGAGAACGGTGACACGTCAGCCGGCGCCGGGCCGCTGGCCGGTGTCAAGGTGCTCGACGCCGGCGTGCTGTTCGCCGGGCCGATCATCGGCACGATCCTGGCCGACTTCGGCGCCGACGTCGTGAAGATCGAACATCCCCGTGGGGATCCGCTGCGTACGCTCGGATGGCGCAAAGACGACGTCTCACTGTGGTGGGCCTTCGCGAATCGCAACAAGCAGTGCATTTCTGTCAACCTCTCGACCGAGGAGGGACAGGGCTTGCTCCGCGAGCTCGTCGCCGACGTCGACGTCCTGATCGAGAGCTTCCGTCCAGGCACGCTCGAGCGGTGGGGGCTCGGCTACGAGGATCTCTCGGCGATCAACCCCCGGTTGATCCTCACGCGCGTGAGCGGGTTCGGCCAGACAGGGCCGTACAGCCGTCGCCCGGGGTTCGGAACGGCCGCCGAGGCGATGAGCGGCTTCGCCCACATCAACGGCTACCCCGACGGACCCCCGACCCTGCCCTCGTTCGCGCTTGGCGATGGTGTCTGCGCGTTGTTCGGGGCGATCGCGACGCTGATGGCACTCTTCCATCGCGTCAACGGCGGCGGGCGGGGCCAGGTCGTCGACGTCAGCATCTTCGAGCCTCTCTTCTGGCTTCTCGGGCCGCAGACGATCGTGTTCGACCAGCTCGGCGTCGTGCAGGGCCGGACCGGCAACCACACCGACTGGACGTCGCCCCGCAACGTCTACAAGTCGCGCGACGAGCGGTGGTTGGCGCTCTCTGCGAGCTCGCAGTCGATCGCCGAACGGGTGATGAACCTCATCGGTCGCTCGGATCTGCTCGAGGAGCCCTGGTTCCAGGATCACGCCGGCCGGCTCGAGCACGAGGACGAGCTCGACGAGAGCATCGCGAGCTGGATCGCATCGCGCTCCGAGGCCGAGGTGATCGCGGCCTTCGAGGAGTTCGAGGCCGTGATCGCGCCCGTCTACACGATCGCTGACATCTTCTCCGACCCGCACTACGCCGCCCGGGAGACCATCACGACGGTGCATCACGACACCCTCGGGTCGGTGCGGGTTCAGAACGTCGTGCCTCGGCTCTCGGCGACACCAGGCGCCGTACGCCATCTCGGGCGCCGTATCGGCGAGGACAACCACCGCGTCCTCGTCGAGCAGCTCGGTCACACGGAGGTCGAACTCGAGCAATGGATCGCCGAGGGTGTCGTCGGCGTCGATCAGGAGAACGTCGAGACCATCCCATCCGTCGCGTTGGAGGAGCAATGACCCAGGACGTATCCGTTGACATCAGCCTCGGCTGGTGGAGGAAAATGGTCGAGATCCGGCTCTTCGAAGAGAAGGTGCAGGAGCTGTTCATGCAGGGCCTCGTGCAAGGGACGACGCACCTCTGCCAGGGCCAGGAGGCGGTCTCCGTCGGTGCGATCGGCGCCATGGTGCCCGGGGACTACCTCACGATCACCTACAGAGGTCACGGGCACGCGCTCGCCCGGGGCATGGCGATGGAGCCGGCCTTCGCCGAGCTGATGGGCCGATCGAGCGGCTGCTGCGGCGGTGTCGGTGGGTCGATGCACCTCACCGATTTTTCCCGCGGCCTGATCGGCGCCTTCGCGATCGTGGGAGCAGGTCTCCCCGTCGCGGTCGGCGCCGCGATGTCCGCCAAGCTGCGTGGAACCGACAGCGTCGCGCTGACGTTTTTCGGCGACGGCGGCGCCAACATCGGTACGTTCCACGAGGCGCTCAACATCGCCGCCGTCTGGAAGGCGCCGGTCGTGTTCATCATCGAGAACAACCTCTACGGCGAGTTCACACCTGTGCGCGACAGCACCCCGATCGACGATCTCGCCGACAGGGCGGCCGGGTACGGGATCCCTGGCCGAATCGTGGACGGACAGGACGTCGGAGCCATGTACTCGGAGACTCTCACGGCGATCGAGCGCGCCCGGGCGGGCGACGGTCCGACGCTGATCGAGGCCAAGACCTATCGCTTCCGGGGGCACTCGAAGTCGGACCCGGCCAAGTACCGCCCGGAAGGAGAGCTCGAGCGCTGGAAGGAGCGCGACCCGATCTCGCTCCTCGGCGGCAAGCTCGCCTCAGCCGGACATCTCTCGGCCGAGGATCAGCAGGCGATCTGGGCCGAAACGCAGATCGAAGTCGACCGTGCCGCCGAGCAGGCCGCGTCTGCTCCCTATCCGACGCTCGAGGAGATCGAGGACTATGTCTACGCCAGCTGACGCTCCGGCCCGCGACGCCACGGAGGTCACGACGATGACCTACCGCCAGGCGGTGCTCGCGGCCCTCGACGACGAGTTCGCCGCCGATCCGACCGTCCTGATGATGGGCGAGGACATCGCCAACTCAGGTGGCGTCTTCAAGACGAACGAGGGCCTGGTCGAGAAGTACGGCCCCGAGCGCGTCAGGAACACGCCCATCTGCGAGAACACCTTCATCGGGCTGGCGCTCGGGATGGCGGTCACCGGCATGCGACCGATCGTCGAAGTCATGTTCAGCGACTTCCTGCCGACAGCAGCCGACGCGATCGTCAACGAGCTGCCGAAGTTCCGGTTCATGTCGGGAGGTCAATGCGCCGCTCCCGTGACGGTGCGCTCGATCGGAGGCGGCACTGGTCGCTTCGGCACCCAGCACTCCGCCACCGGCGAGTCCTGGTACCTCCAGCTTCCGGGTCTTCGCATCGCTGCCGCCGCGACCCCGCAGTCCGCGTACGGGCTCCTGCGCGCGGCGGTCAGAGACGACAACCCGACGCTCGTGATCGAGCACAAGGGGCTCTACGCGCGCAAGGGCGAGGTCGTGCGCGGAGAGGCGGGCATCGCGGAGATCGGGCGGGCGGAGATCCTGAGACCGGGCAGCGACCTCACCGTCGCCGCGACGCTGCTGATGGCGGATCGCGCGCTCGCGGCCGCCGAACAGCTCGCCGAAGAAGGGCTCGACATCGAAGTGATCGACCTTCGCTGGCTTCGGCCATTCGACATCGAGACGTGTGCGGAGAGCGTGGGCCGCACCGGCAAGCTCATGGTCGCCGAGGAGCAGTACCACCACGGCGGCTGGGGCGCCTCGCTGATCTCCCAGCTGACGATGCGGGGAACGCGCTGGCAGGCACCACCGAGAGCGGTCAGCCTCCCAGCCGAGATGCTGATTCCGTACAGCCCGCCGCTCGAGGACGCCATCGTACCGCCGACCGAGTTCATTGCCTCCACCATGCGCGAGGCTGCTCGCTCCAATGGTGGCGCCGGGTGAATCTATGAGCACGCGGCACCGAACCCCGAAGGCGACCGAGTCCGTGTCTCACGCGCCGGTCGCCCGCCTACGCGATGTTGCGACCGCGGCGGACGTCGATCCGTCGACGGTGTCGAGGGTGCTTCGCGGTGATCCGACGCAGGGCGTCCGGCCCGAGACGAGAGACAGGATCATCGAAGCCGCACGGGAGCTTCGCTATCGACCGCACGCGGTCGCTCGGAGCCTGCGCACCCGGCAGACCGACACGTTCGGCCTACTGGTTCCCACGCTGGACAACATCGGCTTCTCGGAGGTCGTGCACGGGATCCAAGCTGCAGCCGCCGAGGCCGGCAAGCTGGTCATGGTCGTCGAGGTTCGTGCCGTCGACAGCGCCGGCGCGCGTGCCGATCTCGATGAGCTCTACGCCCGCCTCGTTCTCGACGGACGGGTCGACGGGCTGATCGTCGGCTTTGCCACCGCGGACGACCCCCTCGTGAAGAGCCTTGCGGAACGGCGCTTGCCGCTCGTGCTCGTGAACCGAAGGTCGTCGGGCATCCACGGCTCGGTCGTGGTGGACGATCGCCGGGGGGCGGTACTTGCCGTCGAGCACCTCATCTCGCTCGGGCACCGGAACATCGGCTATGTCGGGTTCGCTCCTAAGACCGACACTAGCCGTCGTCGTTTCGAAGGATACCGCTCGGCCATGGGCAAGGCGGGACTTCCGATCGACGAGCGTTGGCTCGCATCAGGTGACCCGACCGAAGAGGGCGGTCAGCAGGCAGTCGCGCAGATCCTCAGCGCGTCCGGGCGCCAACGTCCGACGGCGATCTTTTCCTCGACGCTGCTCGGTGCCTTCGGGATCCTTGCCGGCTTGCTCGACGCCGGGCATTCGGTTCCGGACGCGGTGTCCGTGGTCGCGTTCAACGACCACCCGATCGCAGCGATCACCGCGCCCCCACTGACGACGGTGAAGATGCCGAACTTCGAGATGGGACGCAGGGCCATGCACATGCTCATTCGCGCCACCGTGGGACACCCCGTCACCGATGAGATGCTCAAGGACCCGCCCGAGCTGATCGTCCGCGCCTCCACCGCAGCGCACCGAAAGACACGTCGATGAGAGTCGAGATCACCATGCCCCACCTCGGAGACGGGGATGAGCCCTTGAAGATCGTCAGCTGGCTCAAGCGGGTCGGCGACCAGGTCGAGCGCGGGGAAGCGATTGCCGAGATCGAGACAGACAAATCGACGGTCGAGCTTGAAGCGTTTCAGTCCGGCACGCTCGCCGAGATCGTCCATGGCCCTGACGCACTCGGTTCGCCGGGTGAGGTCATCGGGTACCTGGAGGTCGGTGCGTGAGCACCATGCCGGGACGCTTCCTCGAGGACTTCAGTCCCGGTCAGGTACTCGATCATCCTTTCGGGCGCACCGTGCTCGAGGCCGACTGCGTCTGGTTCTCCCTGCTCACGTGCAACCCGCACCAGCTCCACACAAACGCCGATTTCGTCGCCAAGCGCGGTCTCGAGCGTCTACCCGCCGCGAACACGCTCACGCTCGCCATCGCGCTCGGTCTCTCGGTGATCGACGTCAGCCTCAACGCAGTCGCGAACGTCGAGTGGAACGACATCACCTTTCCCGCCCCCGTCTTCGCCGGCGACACCGTCTACTCCAGGTCGGAGGTCGTTGACGCCTCCACCCACGCAGACGCGGACCGCGGCGAGCTCACGGTGCGGACTACGGCCCGCAACCAGAACGATGACGTCGTCGCGGTGTTCACCCGCACCATGATCGTGCTGCAGCGAGGGACGGGCACATGACCTCCGCGGCGATCCTCCACGAAGGCCTCGAAGTGATCGCCCACGGTCTCGATCACCCGGAAGGCATTTGCGTCACGCCCGACGGTACGGTGTTCGTGAGTGGGGAGGCGGGCCAGCTCTACGAGATCGTCGACGACGAGCCGGTTCAGCGCCTGACCACGGAGGGTTTCCTGCTCGGGCTCGCCGCCGACGCAGCAGGCCGGATCTACGCGTGCGACCTCCGCCATCGATGCGTGTGGCGCATCGAGCCCGACACGTGGGAGCGCGAGGTCCTCACAGCCGGCACGACCGACGCGCCCTTCGTAACCCCGAACTGGGGAGCCTTCGACTCGAAGGGTCGCTTCCTCGTGACCGACTCTGGCGAATGGAACCGGTCGAACGGGCGGATCCTCGTCGTCACGCCCGACGGAGCGACGCGCGTTTGGAGTACTGCCGCGCCCAACTTTCCGAACGGGCTCGCGGTCGCGCCGGACGAATCGTGCGTCTTCGTGCTCGAGAGCACGCCCGGGCGCCTGCTCTCCATCGAGCTCCGATCCGACGGGAGCGCCGGTCACACCTCGGTACTGGCGGAGCTGGGCGATGCCGTGCCGGACGGCGTCGCCGTGGCCGAAGACGGCTCACTCGTGATCGCCTGCTACCGGCCGGATGTGATCTACCGGTGGCACCCCGACGACGGAAGGCTCGAGGTGCTCGCCGAGGATACGCAAGGGACGTTACTCGCGGCGCCCACGAACGTGATCTTCGTCGGAGCCGAGCTCGACGTGATCCTCGTGCCCAACATCGGCCGCTGGCATCTCACGCGCTTTCGACCAGGCTTTCGCGGCACGCCGCTCTTCTATCCAACGGACGAGCAGCTCGGCCTCGCGACCGACAGCGAGAAGGAGGAGAGATGAGCAGTGACGGTAGAGCGGTCTTCATCACGGGCGCCGCCCGAGGCATCGGCTTGGCCACGGCAGAGGCCTTTCTCGCCGACGGATACCAGGTCGCGATCGCCGACATCGACGTTGCCGAGGCGGAAAGCTCCGCCAACCAGCTCGACCCGAGCGGTGAGCGGGTCATCGGCCTCGCAGCCGACGTCACATCGACCGAGTCCATCGATAGCGCCATCACGACCACGACCGACCGCTTTGGCGGTCTGCAAGCTCTGGTCAACAACGCCGGGACGATCAACCCGCAGCCCTCCAGCGCCGTACCGGACGACGACTGGCAGCAGCTCGTCGCGGTCCATCTCGAGGGCACGTATCGGTGCTGCCGCGCTGCGTATTCGGCCCTCGCAGCCTCGGGTGCCGGCGCCATCGTGAGCATCTCGTCGATCGCCGCCAAGCTCGGCATCCCGAAACGAGCCTCGTACAGCGCGGCAAAGGCTGGCATCGAGGGTCTGACGCACGTGCTCGCGGTCGAGTGGGCCGAGGCCGGCATCCGCGTCAACGCTGTCGCGCCCGGCTACACCATGACGAAGAGGATGGAAGGCACGATCGCGTCAGGGTTGCTCCACGAGGAGCAGGTGACGCGGCTGATTCCGATGAAGAGGTTTGCGGACCCGTCGGAGATAGCGGCGGCGGTGCTCTTCCTCGCCTCGCCGCGGGCCAGCTACGTGACGGGCCAGGCCCTGTACGTGGATGGCGGCGCAACCGTCAACAGCCACTGGTAGCCGTGACGAGGATCACGCAGCTCCAGCAGGCGATGGGCGATGTCGACGCCGTCGTACTCCGTCTGGCCGAGAACATTCTCCTCGCCACGGGGTACTGGCTGCAGATCGGCGGCCTCGGCATGGTCGTCGTCCCGCGTGAGGGATCTCCGACACTCGTCATCCCCGACTACGAGCAGCAGGACGCGAGCACGCATTGGGGCGGAGCGATCGAGACGTTTCCCATCATCCGTTTCGACGCCGGACCTGCAGGCGCCGCGATCGAACGGATACTCCGCGGGGTCGCCTCCGATCTCGGGGTGCAGGGCGGACGGCGGATCGGGTTCGAGGGGAGCTTCGAGACGATCGGCTTGCCGACCTTCACCGGTGAAGCCAACGCCGTCGCCGCGCCGACGCAAGCCCTGATCCGCGCGACGTTCGAGACCGAGACGCTCGTCGACGTGACCGGGATGCTCGAGACGGTGAGGCTCGTGAAGACCGACGAGGAGATCGCTCGCATCCGACTCACGAACGAGATCGCCGGGCTCGGGCTCGAAGCTTTCAAGGAGCACGCGGTCGCCGGTCGCACCGAGGCCGAGGTGGCGGCGGCGGTTGACGCTGCAATCGTTTCCGGGGGTCACGGTCACAAGGGCGCTCGGGTTGTCCGCTCGTACGCGACCGTGTGGTCCGGCCCCGAGACGGAGAGCGCCTGGCAGTACTTCCGGCACCGTGCGCGGCGGATCGAACCGGACGATGTTGTCATGGTCGAGCTAGGAACCGTCGTGGACGGCTTCTGGGCCGATCACACCCGTACGGTCGTCGCAGGTCGTGCCACCGAGCGGCAGCGAGAGGCGCTTGCGGCCGTGACGGCCGGGATCGACGCGGCGTTCGCGGCGTGCCGCGGGGGCGCCGTCGCACGCGATGTCGACGCTGCCTCGCGAGCCGCGTGTCAGGAGCTGGGCTTCACGCAGTTCCCGCACCACACCGGTCACGGCCTGGGCTTCCGATATCACGAAGCACGACCGCAGCTCGTCCCCGGAAGCGACCACGAGCTGCTCGACGGCATGATCGTGGCGGTCGAGCCGGGGATCTACGACGCCGAGGTCGGCGGCATTCGCTGGGAGGATGACGCAGTCGTCACGCCGACGGGAGCCGTACGACTCGTCGAGAGCGGCTATGCCCTCGACTAGTCCTCGGCTGCGTCGCTCGTGCCTCGCAGTGCCTGGATCGAGCGAGCGCATGCTCGAGAAGGCTGCCTCGCTTCCCGCGGACGAGGTGTTCATCGACCTCGAGGATGCCGTCGCGCCGCTCGACAAGAACGACGCGACACGCGATCGAGTCGTGCGCGCGCTCACGGAGCAGGACTGGCAAGCACGGACGCTGGGCGTGCGGGTGAATGCCGTCAATACGAAGTGGTGCTACCGGGACATCCTCGCGGTCGTCGAAGGCGCGGGGCAGAGACTCGACATCGTGATGCTTCCGAAGGTCGAGGAAGCTGCCCACGTCCACTTCGCACACCATCTGCTCGGCCAGATCGAGGCCGCGGCAGGACTCGAGCGACAGATCGGACTCGAAGTGCAGATCGAGACTGCTCGAGGGCTGATGAACGTCGAAGCCATCGGAGCCGCCTCGCCCCGGATCGAGGCGCTCATCTTCGGCCCCGGTGACTTCGCCGCCTCCCTAGGCATCCCGCAACTGTCGGTCGGCGGAGAAGAGCCGCTCTATCCAGGTGACCGCTGGCACTACGCCCTGTCGCGGATCATCGTCACCGCCCGCGCGTTCGGTCAGCAGGCGATTGACGGCCCATATGCCGCCATCCGCGATCTCGACGGACTGCGACGCGTAGCGACGACATCCCGTCTCCTGGGCTACGACGGCAAGTGGGCCGTCCACCCTGATCAGGTACCGGTCTGCAACGAGGTCTTCCAGCCGACGCAGGAGGAGTTCGACCGCGCCGCGCAACTCAAGGCTGCCTATGCCGAGGCCACGTCGGAGAGTCTCGGCGCGGTTATCCACGACAGTGAGATGATCGACGAGGCCTCGCGGAAAATGGCAGAGGCGGTTCTGCTCCGAGGCAGGGCATCAGGCATGACTGCGACGACGAGCCCGCCTGCGGACGGTCGGCCAGGGGACAGCTGACGCGGTGCTGGCCTTCGGAGACATTCGTCGGACGTGGACTGGGTGAGCCAGGCGGGCAACCACCAGGATGGCCGGTTGGTCGAGACCACTCCGATGAGGGCTGCGATCGGGCGTCGGATGAGCCTCAGCAAGAAGGAGGTTCCTCACGTCTACTTCCAGGCGGACATCGTCGTCGACGCTGCGCTCGCACAGCTCGACGTCCTCAACGCGGACTCGGATGTCAAGGTCACGTTCTCGGCTCTCGTCTCGCGAGCGACCGCTCTCGCCCTGCGCGAACACCCGGCGTTCAACGCGCACTGGACGGGCGAGGGACTGCTCCAGTTGGCCGATGTCAATCTCGCGATCGCCGTCGCCCTGGACGGAGGGTTGATCGCACCGGCAGTGCTCGAGGCGGACACCCTTTCCGTCGTTGAGACAGCTCGGGCGTTGCGCGACGTTGTCGACCGTGCCCGAGAGGGCAAGCTCCGCTCGCAGGAGATCACCGCCGGCTCCTTCACTCTCAGCAATCTCGGGATGTTCGACGTCACGAGCTTCTACGGAATCATCACGCCACCGCAGGTCGGGATCCTGACCGTCGGGAGGACCAGTGAGCGGCTCAAGCTGGTCGGAGGAGAGGTAGCGACGGAGCGCGTCGCGGTCGTTGCTCTCAGCTGCGATCACCGCGCTGTCGACGGCGTCGACGCCGCCCGCTTTCTTGGCACGATCAAGAGACTGATCGAAGATCCGAAGCTCCTCGAGGCACCGGAAACCGACCACTAAGCCGTCCCCCGCATCGCAGATACCGTCAGAAGGACTTCAGCGCCAGAAAGCCACCGTCCACGACGATGGTCGTGCCTGTGATGTACGAGGACATGGGCGAAGCAAGAAAGAGAACCGCGTCGGCCACTTCCTCGGGTCTGCCGACCCTCCCGAGCGCGTTCGCCGCGTCGATGCGAGCCTGGAAGTCGGCCACCCCATGGAGATCCATCGAACTCGTGTCGCGCGCCAGCATCGGGGTATCGATCGTCCCGGGAGCGATCGCGTTGACACGAATCCCACTCGGTCCAGCCTCGAGCGCGAGCGTTCGCGTCGCTGCGACAAGACCTCCCTTTGCAGCGGAGTACGCAACCTGACCAGGCAAGCCGACGAATGCGAGCACGGATGAGATGAAGACGATGCTCCCGCCGCCCCGGTCGACCATCGGCTCCATCGCATGCCTTGCACAGAGCAGTGCTCCGTCGAGATTGGTACGCAGGATCTGGCTGAACTCGCTCTGCTCGATAGTGGCGAAGTCGCGGTACATGCTCACCGCCGCGTTCGCGACCATCACGTCCAGCCCGCCGAACCGAGAAAGCGCCGCCTCGGTGATCCTGCGCACCTGCTCGGAGTCGGTGACGTCGCAGATAACCGACGCCACGCGCTGCCCCGTCGAAGTGACCTCACCTGCGGTCACTTCCAAACCGTTTCCATCGAGATCCGCGAGGACGACATCGGCGCCTGCCGTTGCCAGCGCGATCGCCGTCGCCCGGCCGATGCCCGAGGCGGCTCCCGAGACTGCGGCAACGCTTCCGCGCGGAAGAGTGAGGCGACGACCGCTTTCCGTGTCCATCGCCCGCGATCCTCCCAGGAGCACAAGCTACGGCGCAACCGCCCACGCGCGTCGTGCTTATGAGTGGAGTTGGGGGTCACGACAGGGCCGAGTCTGCTCGACGCAGTCGGGAGAGCGAACAGCCTCTCCATGAGCTACTTCGATCGGAGTGGGAGAGCGCGGCGTCAGGATGGCTCTGCGCCCAATGGTCGCCCCCTCGCTCTGCGAGTCAGAGGTCGCTAGAGCGAGTCATCGGGTTACCTGCCGCACGCCGATAAGCCCTTCTATGCCGAGCGCCTTGCCGTCGAACGGCGGATACGGACCGAAGCCCCACCCCGCGTTCATTCGCGTGCGTCGGGACAGCTCTAGGGTCACCCGGTGGCCGCCCTTGACGGACAGGATGACCTTGTTCCCGCTGACTGTTGGCGCGTATACCAGCATCGGGTTGGCACGTCGTATTGCCAGCGGCCCGACGACGAGACTGTCGCGGCGAGTGAAGTCGTCACGCCGCCCCCAGCCGGGACTCGTCGAGCAATCCTCAACGGCCCCACGCGGGCGTTCCCTGCTCTGACCCGTCGTCTCGGCCCAGGCGGACGCAGCCGAGAGCACCGCGACAGCCGTTGCCACCGCCGTGCTCGCAATCGCTGTACCGCGTCGAGCGGTCATCCATTCAACGCTACACCTGAGGCACCGCAGCGGTTCCGACCCGTACCCAGGGCAGCACCTCGAAGACGAAGGAGAGTCACACGAAGAAGGTCGTCCTCTTCCCGAGCACCGGCCGCACGGCCCGAGGGCCCGTCCCGAGCGACGAGTTGAAGCCGACGGCTCAGCCGAGACCGACCGCGAAGTAGCGTCCGGCCGCACCGCCGGACGTCACGGCCTGGACCAGGAATTCGCCGAGCCGGTTGCGCTTTCGTCCGCTCAACCCGCTGACCGTCCGCTTCCGCGTAGAGCCCTCGGGCGGAGCCTCAACCTAATCGCGCTCCGTGCT
>Ga0136613_10000523_pt1 | contig 17785 bp, 20 predicted proteins | sample AntDrymUQ2722106_2_FD_106649 | JGI IMG/M metagenome (GOLD analysis project Ga0136613, IMG submission 106649) | Polar desert sand microbial communities from Dry Valleys, Antarctica - metaG UQ272 (21.06) | ecosystem: Environmental > Terrestrial > Soil > Desert | place: Antarctica: Dry Valley... | reverse complement strand
TTCTTCGTGGCCCGCTTCTTCGTCGCCCGCTTCTTCGTCGCGCGCTTCTTCGTGGCCCGCTTCTTCGTCGTCCGCCGCTTGGCGGTCTTCCGGGTCGCCTTGCGCTTGGTCGTGCGCCGCTTCGCCGCCTTGCGGGCGGGCTTGCGGGTCGCCTTGCGCTTGGCCGGGCGCTTCTTCGCAGTCCGGCGCTTGGCCGGCTTGCGCGCCGGTGCCTTCTTGCGCTTCGAAACCTTCTTCTTGGCAGCCTTGCGCTTCTTCGCCGGGCGCTTCTTCACCGCCTTCTTCGGCGCCGCCGGTGCCGACTCACCCGACTCCCACGGCCGCCGCTCGAACGGCGGTGGCGAGGAAGCCGGTGGCGAGGAAGGCGGCGGTGGCGGGGAAGGCGGGGTTGCCGGCGGCGGCCAGGTGCCTCCGCCCGAGTCTCCCCCTCCGCCGGAGCCTCCCGGTCCGGACGAGGGCGGCCAATTGGGTGTCATCGAGTACCTCCTCGGCGAACGCCGCGTGAGTCACCAACAGCTTCAACGCAAAGCCTTGCACGAACGTCCCCCGCGATGCGAGGACCCAAATGCGAGGAGCTGCCATCCACCGACAGGGGGCCGGGTCTCCCGGCCCCCGGATTGTCAGGCGCGTGCGGGGGCGGCGAGCGAAGCGAGCCGCGACCAGAAGAGATGGTCTAGCTGAACGACTGTCCACAGCCGCAGGTGCGGCTGACATTGGGGTTGTTGATGGTGAAGCCGGCGCCCTGGAGCCCGTCCTTGTAGTCGAGCGAGGCGCCCGTCAGGTACTGATCGCTGGCCGGGTCGGTCACCACTCTGATCCCGCCCTGCTCGGCGGCGATGTCCTCGGCGGTGACGTCGGTGTCGAAGAACATCTCGTAGCTGAGACCCGAGCACCCCCCGGGGCGAACGGCCACGCGCAGGACCAACTCGGGATTGCCCTCGGCCTCGATCAGCTCCTTGACCTTGGTCGAAGCGGTCTCGGTCATGGTCAGCATGTCGTCTCCCGCGGTTCAGCCAACAGGGTCATGATACCCGGTCGGCGGTCGAAACCGTCACGTGGCACGGCTCGTGGTCGTACAACGTGGCGAACTCCTCCACTGTTCCCCCACCCACCTGATCGACCACGCCCTCGCACAGGCCGCGGTGGAGGTTGCACACGAGCTCGGGGTAGGCCTCGGCGAGCTCGCGGAACGGGCAGTGCAGGAAGTGGATGCGCGTCGACCCCTCGTACTCGCCGTCGGCGGCCTCGGCGGTGGGCTCGAATCCCAGGCGGCTCAACTCGCCCTCGAGCGCCTTGAGGCAGCTGCGGCTGCGGGTGCGCCGGCCGGCATCAACCCCCCAGGCGTGGCCGGTGTCGGCGGCGTCGTCGGCGTCGGCGCCGATCCGCTCGGCCATCGCCGCCATCAGCCCGGCGAGCAGCGCGTGGGCGGGCGGGTCGAAGCCGAGGCTGGGGGCGCCGTCGGCCAGGAAGTAGAGGTGATGGGGCCGCCCGACGGTGCCGCGGTGGACGACCTCGACGTCGACGAGCTCGGCCTCCCGGAGCCGCTCGAGGTGCAGGCGGACGGTATTGGCGTGCAGCCCGAGCCGGTCGGCCAGGTCGTGGGCGGACAGCGCCGCCGTCGACGTGGCCAGCTCGCGGTAGAGAGTGAAGCGGGTCTCGTCGCCCAGCGCCTTGAGCACGGTGAGCTGGTCCATCGCAGATTGACGCTAGCCCCGGAGGGGCATATTTTCAAGACGAGCATTGGTTTTATTGGTCAGTGACTCGAGACGGCCTATGACCTTCCGCACCCCCGATCCCGACGACCCCGGCGCGCCCGTCCACGAGGCGATCGCCGGGCCTCCGCCGAACCCCGACGAGGTGCGGCGCATGCTCGAGGGCGTGATCGACCCCGAGCTCGGCGCCAGCATCGTCGACCTCGGCATGGTGAAGGACGTTCGGGTCGACGACGGCGGCGCGGTCACGGTGAAGGTCGCGTTGACGACCGCCGGTTGCCCCCTGCGGGGCCAGATCAAGAGCGACGTCGAGTCGAAGGTGCGGGGGCTGCGCGGCGTCACCGCCGTCGACGTCGAGTACGGCGAGATGACCCAGGAGGAGCGCTCCGCGGTCATGCAGCGGGCGCGGTGGGAGGCCAAGGAGAACGCGCCCGACACGATGGTGCCGTCGTCGACGCGGGTGCTGGCGGTCGCCAGTGGCAAGGGTGGCGTGGGGAAGTCGTCGGTCACGGTGAACCTCGCCGCCGCGCTGGCGGCGCAGGGCCGCACCGTTGGCGTCCTCGACGCCGACATCTGGGGGTTCAGCGTCCCCCGCATGCTCGGGGTAGAGGGACGATTGGGCGGCTCGGACGGGAAGATCGACCCCAACACGGTCGAGGTGCCGAACCTCGACGAGCCCGGCGGCCCCCCGGGGCTGATCAAGGTCATCTCGATGGGCTTCCTCGTCGACGACGAAGGCACCGCGCTCATGTGGCGCGGCCTGATCCTGTCCAAGGCGCTCGAGCAGTTCCTCACCGACGTGCGCTGGGGCGACATGGACTACCTGCTCATCGACATGCCGCCCGGCACCGGCGACATCCAGATGGCGCTGTCGCGGTTGCTCCCGAGCACGGAGATGCTCGTCGTGACCACGCCGGCGCTGGCGGCCCAGAAGGTCGCGGTGCGGGTAGCCGACATGGCGCGCCGTAGCTACCTGAAAGTCGTGGGCGTCCTCGAGAACATGAGCGAGTTCGTCGCGCCCGACGGATCGCGGCACCCGATCTTCGGCGAAGGCGGGGGCGCGGCCCTCGCGAGTCAGATCGGCGCACCGTTGATCGGGCGGGTGCCGATCGAACCCGGTGTGTCCGCCGGTGGCGACACCGGCCGGCCAGCCGTGCTGGACGATCCCGAGGGACCGGCGGGGAGCGAGTTCCGCCACGTCGCCCGTCGCATCGTCGACGAGCTGCTCCCCCCGGTCGACCTCAGCAGCTGCACCGCCCGCATCTTCGAGATCGCCGAGGCCAACCTCCAGAGCTAACGCCGCAGCACGCGAGCGAAGTGGAAGCCGGGGATGTGGAGGCTGTGGGAGAGGTAGAAGCGGTGGGCGTCGTGGCGTTGCGTCCCCGAGTCCAAGTGGAACTGATCGCAGCCGAGCCGCCCCGCCGCTTCGACCAGCCAGTCCATGAGCGCCCCGGCGTGGCCCCTCGAGCGGTACGCCTCCCGGGTGACGAGGTCGTCGACGTAGAGGAAGTGGCCCCATGCCAGGCTGTTGCCGAGGCGGAACCCCGCGACCGCGGCGGCGTCCTCCGCTCCCTCCTCGAACGCACCGACGAGCCGGTAGCCCTCGGGCCGTTGCACTTCATCGACCCGGCGCACGAACTCGTCCTCGGACTCGAGATCCGTCCGCAGCTCCCGTATCGCCGCGAACCCGAGCCGCGTCTCTGCCGCTCCGAGCTCGCGGATATCAGCCATGCCCGGCATCGTGGCCAGGATCAGACCAGCTTCCAAACGGATTTCACCGAGCCGCCTTCGACCTTGCCTTCGGTGCGCAGCTTGAGCAGATGCGCGTGCACCTGATGCCCGGCCATCTCAAGGAGCTCGTCGGGGGTGTCAGTGTAGAGCTTGCCCACGATGTCGGGGATCTTCACCGGGCCGTCCTTGAGCACCTTGAGGATCTGCCGCTCGCGCATCTTGCGGTGGGCGATGTACTCGTCGATCTTCGCCCGGGGCTCCTCGATCACGTCGCCGTGACCCGGGCAGATGCGGAGGGTGCGCAGCTTCCGCAGCCGCTCCAGCGACTTCATGTAGTCGATCATGCCGCCGCCGGCCTTGGGCGACACCACCGTCGTGGTGCCGTTGAGGATGTGGTCGCCGGTGAACAGCACCCGCTCCTCCTCGAGAAAGAAGCACAGGTGGTTGGGCGCGTGCCCCGGGGTGTGGATGGCCTCGAGGCCCCACTCGGTCCCGTCGATGACGGCGCCGTCGCCGATGGCGCGGTCGGGAGTCACCACGGGGTCGCGCTTCGCGAACGCCAGTACCTCGGCGCCGGTCGCTTTCACCAGTCGGGCCGTGCCCGGCGCGTGGTCGGGATGGGTGTGGGTGAGGATGACCCACCGGACCCGCTCCTTCATCGACGCGCCGACGATGGCATCGATGTGCTTCTTGTCGTCGGGGCCGGGGTCGATGACCGCGACCTCGTCGATGCCGACGAGGTAGGTGTTGGTCCCGGGCCCGGTCATGAAGCTGGGGTTGGGAGCGACGATCCGTCGCACGAGCGGCGAGAGCGCGCTGGGCACGCCCGGCGTCATGTCAGGCATCAGGCCACCCCCTCTTCGCCGGGCAGCAATACCCGGGCGCCGTTGTGGTCGGCGACGAAGCGCGGCTGAGGGCCGGCGGTCGCGCCTCGGACGGCGTCGACGAACGCGTCCGCGCTCTCGAACTCACCCATCGTCACCAGGCTCCGCATCGTGGGGAAGATCAGCTCGATCTCGCCCCGCTTCGCCTGCTCGAGCGCGTCGGCGGGACGGACCCACGCTGACTCGACCGTCTCGGTGTCGTCGTGGAGGTACGCGTGACCCTCGGGCGCCTCGGCGACGAAGAACCAGGTGTCGTAGCGGCGGGGCGCCCCCGGCGGTGTGATCCAGTGGGAGAAGAGATGGAGGGCGCCGGCGTCGAGGAGCAGGTCCTCGCTCAACACGAAGTCGAGGAACGGGCGCTCGCCCCGGCCGATCGCCAGCCGTGCCTGTTCGAACCGGGCCGCGGTGGCGGGGTCGTCGAAGCCGACGAGCTCACCGTCGTCGGCCCAGCGGGCGAGCACGACGCCCGCCTCCTCGAAAGACTCGCGGATCGCCGCCACCCAGAACCCCAGCCCGCCGCCGGGCAGCCCGAGCAGCTCGCTGGCCTCGGCGTCGCTCCGACCGTGCACGCGGGCCAGTAGCGCGGGATCGCGGTCGTCGTCATCGACCGCGCCTCCGGGGAAGACGTACGCGCCGGCGACAAACTCGGAATCGAGGTTGCGCCGCAGCATGAAGACCTCGAGATCGGGGTCGTCGCGAACCAGCATCACCGTCGCCGCCTCGCGGATCGTCACCGCTCGGAAACGGGACTACGAGCGGCGGGGCCTCGGGAAGGTGGCACGACTCCTTATTCTACGAGGGTGGATGCGCGCCGGACGCTGCCCTCGGTGGAGCGGGTGATCCAGGAGCTCGACGGCCTCCCGCACGAGATCCTGGCCGCGTGTGCGCGCGAGGCCGTCGCTGCCGCCCGGGCGCAGGCCGAGCGAGGAGACCCGGTCGACCCGGACGACGTGATCGGCGACGCGAAACAGCGGGCGGCGGCGATCGGCGCAGCGCTGCTCCGTCCCGTGCTCAACGCGACCGGTGTGCTCATCCACACCAACCTCGGGCGGGCTCCCGTCGCCGAGGACGCGCTCGACGCCGCGCGGCAGGTAGCGGCGGGCTACTCCAATCTCGAGTACCGCCTCGACACCGGCGAGCGGGGATCGCGCCACGAGCACGCCGGTGCGCTGCTGGCGCAGGCGTGCGGCGCCGAGGCCGGCCTGGTCGTCAACAACAACGCCGCCGCGGTGCTGCTGGCGTTGGCGGCGCTCGCGCGCGGGAGGGAGGTCGTCGTCTCGCGCGGCGAGCTGGTCGAGATCGGCGGCGGCTTCCGGGTGCCCGAGATCATGGCCGAGTCGGGCTGCCGGCTCGTCGAGGTCGGGACGACGAACCGGACCCGACGCGCCGACTACGTCGAGGCGATCGGTCCCGAGACCGCGCTCGTCCTCAAGGTCCACGCGTCCAACTACCGCATGGTCGGCTTCGTCGAGACCACCCCGGTGAGCGAGCTCGTCACCCTCGGGCCGCCGGTGATGGTCGACGCGGGGTCGGGCCTGCTCGACGAGTCGACCCCGTGGCTCCCACGCCGGCCGTCCTGGCTGCGCGACGAGCCCGGGGTGCGCCAGGCCGTCGAGGCGGGCGCGGCGCTGGTCACGTTCTCGGGCGACAAGCTCCTCGGTGGACCGCAGGCCGGCATCCTCGCGGGTCGCGCCGACCTGATCGGGTCGGTGGCCCGACACCCGCTGGCGCGGGCAACCCGGGCCGACAAGATGACTCTCGCCGCCCTCCAGGCCGTCGCCTTCTCCTACCTCTCCGGCGACGCCACCGGGATCCCGCTCTGGCGCATGGCGACCGGTTCGGTCGACGACCTGAGCGCTCGAGCCGAGGTCATCGCGGCCGGCGTCCCCGGGGGCAAGGTCGTCGACACCGAGGCGGTGGCCGGGGGTGGAGCCTTGCCGGGCCTGACGATCCCGTCGGCCGGAGTCGGGGTGGACGCGCCGGGTCCCAGCGGTGAGCGCCTCCTCGCCCGCCTGCGCGAGCACGGCGTGGTCGCGCGCCTGGAAGACGACACGGTGGTGTGCGACCTGCGCACGATCGATCCGCTGGACGACACCAATCTGGCGGAGGCGCTCCGGACCGCATGCGCGTCGTAGCCACCGCGGGACACGTCGACCACGGCAAGTCGTCACTGGTGCGGACGCTGACCGGCACCGACCCCGACCGCTTCCCGGAGGAGAAGGAGCGGGGCCTGACAATCGATCTCGGGTTCGCGTTCGCCACGCTCCCGTCGGGCCAGGAGATCGGCTTCGTCGACGTCCCCGGGCACGTCCGGTTCATCAAAAACATGCTCGCGGGTGTCGGAGCGGTCGACGTCGTGCTCCTCGTGGTCGCGGCCAACGAGGGCTGGATGCCCCAGAGCGAGGAGCACCTACGCATCGTCGAACTGCTCGGCGTGCGCCACGGCCTGGTCGCGCTCACGAAGGCCGACACCGTCGACGACGAAACCGTCGAGCTCGCCCGACTCGAGCTCGACGACCACCTCGCGGGCTCGTCGCTCGAGCACGCGACCGTGGTCGTGTGCGACTCGGTCTCGGGCCGGGGACTGGACGACCTGCGCCGCGCCCTCGACGCCGCGCTCGCAGGCGCGCCCGCGCCCGCCGACCGCGGCCGGCCGCGACTGTGGGTCGATCGGGTGTTCGCGGCGAAGGGCGCGGGGACGGTCGTGACCGGCACGCTGACGGGTGGCAGCCTGCGCGTCGACGAAGAGGTGCAGATCGGGCCGCGCGCCCGCCGCGGCCGGATCCGCGCCATCGAGACCGCGCACCGCCAGGTCGAGACCGTCGGCCCCGGTACCCGCGTCGCCCTCAACCTCGCCGGCATCGACTACGACCAGATCGCCCGCGGCGACGGAGTGATCAAGACCGGCCAATGGGTGCAGACCAGTGTCTTCGACGTCGCGCTGCGGGCCATGGGCGGGAAGGACTTCCCCAAGCGGGCGCGGGTGCAGTGCTACGTCGGGTCGGGCGAGTACGAGGGACGGCTCCGGGTACTCGACGGGGAGCGACGCTTCGCCCGGCTGCGGCTGGAACGGCCCGCCCCCCTGGCGCCGGGCGACCACCTCGTCCTCCGCGACTCGGGCCGGCGCCGGACCATCGGCGGCGCCGAGGTCCTCGACGTCGCGCCGGAGGACAAGGCCCGCGACGCGCCGGCGCGCCTGTCCCTGCCCCCGGGTCCGCGCCTGCTCGCGGCACACCGGTGGCTGGAGGTGGAGGCGCTGGGGCCCCTGGCGGGAGCAGGACCGGGAGAGGTGACGGCGCTGGCCGACGATCTCGAGGCGGCGGGCGACGCGGTCCGCGTCGAGCGCTGGCTGGTGGCCACGCCCGAGCTGGCGCGCGTGAGAGAGCTGGTCGCCGAGCGCGTCGAGACCCACCATCGCGACCACCCGCTCGAACCTGGCGTCGAGGTGCAGACGCTCGCAACCGCCGTCCGAGTCGATCCCGCCCGGCTGCGCGCCGCAATCACCAGCGGCGACGGGCTGGTGGTGGAACGGGGCGTGGTCCGGCTGGCGTCCCACCGTGGTCGGGTCGCCGACTCGCCCGAGGCGCAGGCACTCATCGCCCGGCTCGAGGCCGAGCCGTTCGCGCCTCCCGATCCCGCGACGCTCGACGCCGATGGCGGTCTCGTGCGCACGCTGGTGCGCGAAGGCGCGCTCGTCGACCTGGACGGAATCGTGTTCGCGGCCGCCGCGCTCGACGACGCGCGGGCGCGGGTTCAGGACGCGCTGCGGGAGCGGGGGTCGTTGACGGTGGCCGACGCGCGCGACCTGCTCGGCTCCACCCGCAAATTCGTCCTGCCGATCCTCAACCGCCTCGACGCTGAAGGCGTGACGAGGCGCCGCGGCGACGAGCGGATCCCGGGCGCGGCAACGCTGCGGGGCTGACGCTCAGGCGGGCGGGGCTCAGGTCGGCGCGGGCGTGACGAGGAGTCGGCGCTCGGCTTCGGTGAGGCCGCCCCAGATGCCGTGTTGCTCGCCGACGCCGACCGCGTAGTCGAGACACTCGCTCCGGACCGGGCACAGCGCGCAGATCGACTTGGCATGGCCTTCGCGGGCGTCGCGCTCGTCCTTCCGCTCGGCGTAGGTGGGCGGGAAGAAGAGGGCCGACTCCGGCCCGCGACAGGCCGCCTGCAACTGCCACGTCCTGTCCTGGACCATCCGGACGGCCACGGATCCCCCCTCGTCCTCCGCGCGCCCCTCGGGGCGAACGTATACCGGACCTCCCGAATCGACAAGGGTTGAAATCGGCGAATCAGGGCGCTAGTGGCGGTAGTCGCGGGCGCCACCCTCCTCGGGCTCGACCTCGAGGACCAGCCCGTCGACCGCCACCACCCGCACCGCGCCCCCGGCTTCGATGGGTGTGGCCCGGTTGGTGCGGGCGCGCCAGCGCGCTCCCTCGATGACGACGACGCCCTCGGGCGCCACGTCGACCTCGGCCTCGCCCATCCCGCCGATCATCCCCTCCCGCCCGACCGTCGGAGTCGAGAACCGGCTGCGGATCACCGTCGGCATGGCGCCGAGCATGAACAGCGCGGTGCCGACGATGACGATCGCCAGCACCCACCACGGTGGGTCGAGCCGGGATGACCCGCCATAGAGCGTGAGCGAGCCGGCGACGAGCGCGCCTGTGCCGATAACGGTCCACACTCCGGTCCGCCCGGCCTGCACGTCGATCGCGTACCCGAACACCGCCAGCATCAGCAGGCCGACCGCCCACCACTCGACGGGCAGGTGGGAGAACCCGATGAACGCGCCGACGAGCGCGACCGCGCCGGTGAGGCCGGCGAGGCCGATGGCGGCGGTGTAGAACTCGAAGACCATCAGCGCGAGCCCAGCCACGAACAGCAGATACGCGATCGACGGGCTCGTGAGCGTGTGGAGCACCTGGGCGTCGAGCGGCAGCCGGTTGAAGCGGATCTCCTGGTTCGGTTGGCGCCGCCGGTCGGTGCCCTTCCCGATGACCTTGGCCGTCTGCAGCTCCTGGTCGCCGGCGGCGGTGGTGACGACGCGACCGTCGAGCGAGACGATCAGCTCGCCCAGGGTCGGCTCGAGGACGTTGACCGCGCCGGCGCGCCGGGCCTGCTCACCCGAGAGCCGTTCATCGGCGAGGCGGCGGGCACCCTCGGGCTCGCGGTCGGTCGCCTCCGCCAGCGTGGCGAGGTCGTCGGCAACCTGAGCTTCGGGCGGCTCGCCGGGCCGGTCGAGCCGCAGCGGCACCGCCGGGCCCACCGCCGATCCCGACGAGACCGACGCGATGTGCGCGGCTTCGACGAGCAGCGTGGCCGCGCCCTTGGCATCGGAGCCCGACGGCCCGACCCACGCGACCACCGGAACGCCCGATTCGCGGATCGCGCGCGCCGCCGAGTCGACGTCTACGTCGACAGCGCCCGCCGAGTCGATCTGGAGCACGAGCAGGGTCGAGCCGCGCTCGTTGGCGTCGCGCACCGAGCTCCGCACGAGCGACAGGTTGGGCGGGTCGAGCAGCCCTTCCACCTGCACCACGTCGATTCCGGCCGGCTCTCCCGCCGCCGCGGGTGCGCCCCCGACCCACGAGAGCGCGGCCGCCACTCCAAGCGCACCGAGAGCGGCGAGGCGGCGGGCGATGGAACGCCGAGGCGGGCGCGGCATGAGGGCTCCCGTAGCATGAACGGCGATGGAGCTCGAGCGCTTCTGCTCCACTTCTCGGGTCGTGATCGTGGCGGGAAAAGGTGGCGTCGGAAAGACGACGGTCACCGCTGCCCTCGCCACGGCGGCGGCTCGCGCGGGCACGAGCGTGCTGATCGTGGAGGTCGAGGGCAAATCGGGGCTGGCAACGGCGTTCGGGCGCCCGCCGCTCACCTACGAGGAAGCCGAGCTGCGGCCCGGCGTGACGGCTCGCACGCTCACGCCCGACGAGGCGCTGCTCGAGTACCTCGAGACCCACGGGCTGAAGCGCATCTCGAAGCGCCTGGTGAAGTCGGGCGCGCTCGACGTGGTTTCGACCGCCGTCCCCGGCATGAAGGACATCCTCGTCCTCGGCAAGGTCAAGGCGATCGACGTCGAGTCGCGCTTCAACCTGATCATCGTGGACGCACCCGCCGCCGGCCACGCGGTGACCTTCCTCACCTCGCCGCGCGGTCTCCTCGACGCGGTCAAGGTCGGGCCGATCAACGCCCAGGCCAACGCGGTGATCGAGCTGCTCGCCGATCCCGCCCGCTGCCAGGTGATGCTGGTCACGATCCCGGAGGAGACTCCGGTCAACGAGCTCGTCGACACCGCGTACACCCTCGAGGACCGCGTGGGAATCAAGCTCGCGCCAGTCGTCATCAACGGTTGCGCGCCCGCGATCGCCGGGCTCGACGAGAAGGCGCCGAGCGCCGAGGAGGTCGAGCGCGACGCCGGCGTGGCCGACGTGTTCGTGCGACCGCAGGAGGCCGTCGACCTGGCCGCCGCCGCCGCCTTCCGCGCCGAGCGCCATGCCCTCCAGCAGGAGCAGGCCGACCGCCTTGCCCGGCGGCTGCCGCTGCCCCAGATACGCCTGCCGTTCCTCTACACCGCCGACCTCGGGCCGGCCGAGGTCGAGCTGCTCGCCGACGTCTTCACCGCCGAGGTCGAGGCGCTGCCGGTGCCGGCGCGGACTTGAGGCGAGCGACCGCGGCGCAGGTATCCTGCGCCGCAGCAAGCCGGGGCCCGAGCGGCCCGGCCCGACGGGCCGGGAGCGGAAGAGGATGAGCGACCACCTGACCGAGCTGGTCGCCGAGCGCGGCATCGTCGTGTGCTGCGGGACCGGCGGGGTCGGCAAGACGACGGTCTCGGCCGTGCTCGCGGTCGAGGGCGCTCGGCGGGGCCGCAACGCCGTCGTCGTCACGATCGACCCGGCCAAGCGTCTCGCCAACACCCTCGGGCTCAATGCGCTGTCGAACACCGCCCACGAGATCGACCGACGGCTGTGGGACCCCGATGGCAACGCGCCGGCAGGGGGCCGGTTGTCGGCGCTCATGCTCGACACCAAGTCGACGTTCGACGGGCTGGTGGCGAAGTACTCCGGTGATCCCGAGCAGGCCGACCGCATCCTGGACAACCGCTTCTACCGCAGCATCTCGGGCGCGCTGTCGGGCACGCAGGAGTACATGGCCATGGAGAAGCTCTACGAGCTCCACGAGGAGGGCGGCTACGAGTTGATCGTCGTCGACACGCCGCCCACGCGTCACGCCCTCGACTTCCTCGACGCGCCCCGGCGCCTGACCTCGCTGCTCGACAACCGGATCTTCCGGATGCTGATGATGCCGACCCGGGCCTACCTGCGGGTCGCGGGCCGGGCGGTGCAGGCGTTCCTGCGGACGGTGTCGAAAGTGGTCGGCGCCGAGGCGATCGACGACGTGGTTGCGTTCTTCCGCGCGTTCGAGGGCATGGAGGAGGGCTTCCGTGACCGCGCCGTCCATGTGCTCGAGCTGCTGGCGGGCGGGGAGACCAGCTTCGTGCTGGTGACATCACCCCGGCGGGACGCGGTCGACGAGGCCACGTTCTTCGCCAGCAAGCTGGCCGAGAGCGACCTGCCCGTCGACGCCCTGATCGTGAACCGGGTGCACCCCCGCTTCGGCGAGGAACGGCCCGAGGGTCTGCGGGCGCGGGCGGCGACGTTGGCGACGACGGACGGCGATCCCGAGCGGCACGGCGCGGCCGAGCGGTTGACCGCCCTGTACTCCAACCTGGCCGACTTCCAGGAGGTCTCGGAGCGAGAACGGGGCCAGTTCGAGGGCATGAAGGCACGGGTCGAGGATGCGGCGGTGACGTACGTGCCGTTCCTGGCCCGCGACGTGTACGACTTCGACGCGCTGTCCGAAGTCGGCCGGCACGTGTTCGCGTCCGGGGGCGCCCCGGCGCGAGCTGCAGGCTAGGTTCGCCGCCGATGAGCACGATCCTCGTCGCCGCCGACGCCGAGTGGGTCCGCGACCAGGTGCGGTCGGCGTTCGTCTCACCGGGCCAGGAGGTCGTGGAGGTCACCCGCGGGCAGGACGTACGCGACGCGGTGGCGCGGGAGCAGCCCGACCTGGTGATCCTCGACCTTCAGATCGGCAACATGGGCGGAGTCGCGGTCGCGATCGATCTGCACCTGGAGGAGTCGGCCGGCCGGCTGCCGCGCTCGAAGATCCTGCTACTGCTCGACCGCGAGGCCGACCGGTTCCTGGCCAAGCGCGCCGACGTCGACGCCGAACTGGTCAAGCCGATCGACGCCGGCATCCTCCGCCGGGCGGCCAAGCAACTACTCGAGGGCGAGCCGGTGGGTGCCCGGTCCTAGACTGAGCAGTTCGGGACGTAGCGCAGTTTGGTTAGCGCGCAGCGTTCGGGACGCTGAGGTCGCGGGTTCAAATCCCGCCGTCCCGACTCAGAAGAACGATCAGCGGATGTCGATCTCCACCCAGGTCATCATGCCGTCACTGCGCATCTCGCGGCCGTGGCGGCGGGCTAAGGCTTCCAGAATCCGGGTGCTCCACTCCTCCTCAGGAGCCGGGTCAATCGCTGCAATCGCAGCCTTGTCGACCTCGGCGGTCTGTTCCGCGACTTCGATCCGTGCCGAATCACCTTGGCGGTGCACCGCGAACGCGAGCCGGGGTGAACCGTGCCGCACCGCGGCTGCGACGAGCTCACTCGCCAACAACTCGGCCACCGCCACCGCCCTCGCGGGCGCAGAAGCGAGGGTCTCGACGATCAACTCCCGGGCTTCTCCTGGTGCCGCCGGGGATCCGTCCAGGATCACGTGTGCGCCTGGCACAGGGTCCGTCACGTACTCACGCGTTCCCGGCACGGGCGGTTACGAAACCGATTCAGCGGGACCACGATCCACGGCCAGCAGTGACGCTAGGCCGGTGATCTCGAAGAATTCGCGAGCGAACGGACGCAGGTTGCGAAGCTCAAGCTCGCCGTGGCGCTGGCTGTGTGCCTTGACGATCAGTGCCAGCCCGCTCGAATCGATGAACTCCAGATCACCGCATTCCAGGGTGACCGCGCCGGGGACCGTATCGAGGATGCTGCGCAGGGCCGGCGCTGTGCTCATGTCCAACTCACCCATGAGCCACACGACGGGTCGCTGCTGATCGACCCGTTCGACCGACGCGGAGAAACGGGCCCGCGTCGATCCTGGCCCCGCATCACCGGTCACGCCGAACTTCTCCCCGAGGCCCAAGCGGTCGAAACGCTGACACCCGTCACCGCGGCAGGCGGGGCGTCTGACCGGCGACGAGTCGCTCGAGGGCGTCGAGGTCGTCAGGCATGCCGATCGCGATCACGACCTGCCCGGCGTGGATCACGGTCTCGGGTGAGGGATTCGTCGTGAACGCGCCGCCGCGGTCGCGCAGCGCCAAAACCAGCGCCCCCGTCCGATCGCGGACGTGGGCGTCGCGGATGCTCGAACCCGCGATCGGCGAGCCTTCCGGAACCGGAACCTCCTCGAGTCGGAACTCGATGTCACGGTCGTGCATCACCACGTCGAGAAACTCGGTGACATGGGGCTGGAGCACGAACGCGGCCATGCGGGCGCCGCCGATGCTCTGCGGGTTCACGACCCGGTCGGCGCCGGCGCGCCGCAGCTTGTCCTCGTTCACCTCCACCCGCACGCGGGCCACGATGAACAGCTCGGGCCGCAGAGCCCGGGCGCTGATGGTCACGAACAGGTTGCCGGCGTCGGTGCTCAAGGCGGCGACGAGAGCACGCGCCCGACGCACGCCCGCTCGCTCGAGCACGTCGTCCTCGGTGGCGTCACCGAGCAGAACGGGATGCGGTAGGCCTTGGAGCCGATCCGGGTCGTTGTCGATCACGACCGCCTCGGTGTCCATCGCCACGAGCTCTCGCGCAATGGCGCGCCCGACCCGACCCCAGCCACAGACGATGACGTGGCCACTCATCGCTGCGATCCTGCGTTCCATACGACGCCTCCCGAACACTTCTGGCAGCCGGTCCTCGAGCAGTGTCTCGATGACGACGCCGAACGTGTACAGCGCGGTCCCTACGCCGACGACGATGACCGCGATGGTGAAGACCTTGCCCGTCGCCGAGAGCGGCTCGACCTCTCGAAAGCCCACCGTTGTGACGGTGGTGACGGTCTGGTAGAGCGCGTCGAGCGGCGTGAAGCCGAGAACGACGTACCCGATCGTGCCGGCCGCCGTGACCGCGACGAGGGCGCCGATCGCGAACCCCAAGCGTCGCCATTCGGCCACCGCGGGCAGGCTAGCGGCCGCTGCCGTTTGAGCACCCGAGCGCGACGGTACGTTCGACCCGTGCGCCCCGTCTCGGCGTCGACCTCCGCGACGCCGCTGCGTCGGATCGCCCGCTCACTGCTGAGGCACTGCCCTCGCTGCGGCAGTCGCGGCATTTTCCGGACCTATCTCCGGCTGCGCGAGCGGTGCCCCTCGTGCGAGTACGAGTTCGCGGCCGAGGAGGGCTTCTTCCTCGGCGTGTGGGTCCTCAACTTCGCTGTCAGTGAGGGTCTGCTGTTCCTCACTCTGATCGGCTACATCTTCGCGATGGCCGCGACCGGCGGCGATGTCCCGTTGCTGCCCGTGTTCGCGGTCGGGCTGGTGGTCGCGCTGGGCGGGCCGCTCGTCTTCTACCCGTTCGCGGCGTCGACGTGGGCGGCGGTCGAGCTGATCATGGATCCGTCGCGGGCCATCAGCCGACCGCCCGGGGCAGCGGGGTGACGTTGGCGATCTCGCTGCGCGCCACCTCGACCCGGTTGCGGCCGGTGGCCTTGGCCTCGTAGAGGGCGCCGTCGGCGCGGGCGGGGGTTGCCGGACGCTCTCGCCGGTGCGGTGGACCGCACCCTGGCCGAGAAGGTGGTGACCTCGTTCGACCGCCCGGCCCCGCTGGAGGCGGCGGAGCACATCCTGGGCGCCGCCCACGTCCGCGCGCACCAGCACCATTGCGAACTCCTCACCGCTGTAGCGGGAGACGCAGTCGATGTTGCGGCTGACCGAACGCATCGCGTCGGCGATACGGCGTAGCGCTTCATCCCCACCCTGGTGGCCGTAGCGGTCGTTGCCTTCGGCCTGGCTGGCGGGGTTCTCAGCCCTCGAGCAAGAGCTCGGCCATCTGCACCGAGTTGAGGGCGGCGCCCTTGCGGAGATTGTCGCCAGTGACCCAGAGGTTGAGGCTGCCGGGCTCGGACGGGTCCTCCCGGATCCGGCCCACCAGCACGGGGTCGATGCCGGCCGATTCGAGCGGCGTGGGATGGCCGTTGCCACCGTCGACGAGCTGGACGCCGGGCGCGTCCGCCAGCAGCTCGGCGGCCTCCCCGGCTGCCATCGGCCGCGAGAAGCGCAGGTTCGCGGTCATGGCGTGCCCGACGTACACGGGCACGCGCACACACGTGACGCTCACTGCGAGCTCGGGTGCGTGGAGGATCTTGCGACTCTCGTCGACCAGCTTCACCTCTTCGGACGTGTAGCCCGCCGCGCGCATCGAGCCCGCGAGCGGGATGACGTTGCCGGCGATCGGACGGTCCCACACCTCGCCCGGTTCGACGCCACCCTCGATCGCACCGGCGCGGCGCAGCCGATCCGCCTGGCCCGCGCCCTTCGTCCACTGCTCGTCGAGCTCGCGCATCCCGGCGACGCCGTGACCCGACACCGATTGGTACGTCGACACCACCATGCGCTCGAGCCCGGCGGCACGGTGCAGCGGCGCCAGCCCCACGACCAACACCATGGTCGTGCAGTTGGGGCAGGACGCGATGCCCTTCGGCATCGAGCGCAGGTCCCCGGGGTTGATCTCGGCGACGACCAGGGGCACGTCGGGATCCATTCTGAATGCGGCCGAGTTGTCGACGACCTTGGCGCCCGCCGCCGCGGCCGCGGGCGCGCACTCGAGCGCGAGCGGATCGTCGACGTCGACGATGACGAAGTCGAGGCCGTCGAAGCAACCGTCGCGCAGCACCTCGCACACGACCTCGTGCCCGGCGAACGGGAGCTTGCGTCCCTCCGAGCGGGGCGACGCGAAGACCCGCAGCTCGTCGACGGGGAAGGCGCGCTCCTCGAGGACGCGCAGCATCTCGGTGCCGACCAGGCCGGTGGCCCCGATCACGCCGACCCTGGGCACGTCAGGCCTCCCCGCCGACGTCTTCGAGCTGGAACGCGCGGTGCAACGCCCGCACCGCCTTCTCGACGTCGGTCTCGGACACGACGCACGAAATCCGGATGGCCGACGTGCTGATCATCTCGATGTTGATGCCCTCGCTCGCCAACACCTCGAACATCTGCGCCGCCACCCCGGGATGGGACTTCATCCCCGCGCCCACCAGCGACACCCGGCCGATGGCGGGATCGTGGCTCAGGCCGGCGGCGGCGATCTCCGCCTGCACCTTCTCCATGACCCGCAGCGCGCGGGGAAGGTCTTCCTTCGGCACCGTGAACGACACGTCGGTGTGCTGGGAGACGTTGGACACGTTCTGCACGATCATGTCGACGTTGACGAGCTCGTCGGCGAGGGCGCGGAAAATCGTGGCCGCGACCCCGGGGCGGTCGGGCACCTGCTGGATCGTGATCTTCGCCTCCGACGAGTCGTGGGTGACGCCGGAGATGATCGCCTGTTCCATGCTGGGATCTTCCTCCTCAACCCAGGTTCCAGGCTGCCAGGTAAAGCTCGAACGGACGTGGACGGGCACGCCATGGTTGCGCGCGAACTCCACCGAGCGCAGGGCGAGCACCCTCCCCCCGGTGGCCGACATGTCGAGCATCTCCTCGTACGAGAGGCGCGGCAGGATCCGGGCTTCGGGGACGATTCGAGGGTCGGCGGTGTAGACGCCGGCCACGTCGGTGTAGATCTCGCATGCCCGGGCGCCGAGCACCGCCGCCAGGGCGACCGCGGTCGTGTCGGACCCGCCCCGGCCCAGGGTGGTGACGTCGCGGGCGGTGGAGACGCCCTGGAATCCCGCGACCACCGCGACGTCGCCGGCGGCCACCGCGTCCCGGATGCGATCCGCCCGGACCTCGACGATCTTGGCCTTGCCGTGGCTGGTGTCGGTGACGATCCCGGCCTGCGAGCCCGTGAACGAAACCGCCCGCTGCGAGCGGTCGATCAGGGCCATGCACAGCAGCGAGATGGAGATGCGCTCCCCGGCGGTGAGGAGCATGTCCATCTCGCGGGGCGCGGGGGCGGGCGAGACCTCGTGGGCGAGGCGTTCGAGCTCGTCGGTCGTGCGGCCCATGGCCGAAACGACCACCACCACGTCGTCACCCTCCCTACGGGTGCGGACGATGTGGTCGGCCACCGCCTTGATGCGATCGGCGTCCACCACCGACGTGCCGCCGAACTTCTGCACCAGCAGGCTCACGCTTGCGCACGGTACCAGTGGGGTCGCGCAACCCCGACCCATTTGCGTGCCCTCTAGACTCTCCCGCCGTGTCCAAAGCCGCCAAGCGCGAACGCCAGCGCCTCAACCGCGAGGCGCG
>Ga0136613_10000522_pt1 | contig 17834 bp, 14 predicted proteins | sample AntDrymUQ2722106_2_FD_106649 | JGI IMG/M metagenome (GOLD analysis project Ga0136613, IMG submission 106649) | Polar desert sand microbial communities from Dry Valleys, Antarctica - metaG UQ272 (21.06) | ecosystem: Environmental > Terrestrial > Soil > Desert | place: Antarctica: Dry Valley... | reverse complement strand
GGAGAGGGCGAGCACGCCGCCGGCCGGGCGCATGCGCTCCGCGGCGGCCACCGCTTCGCTGTAGGCCGCGGCGATCGACGTCAGCCCCTCGTGCAGCGTGCTGACACCGACGGCGAGCGTGAGGCGCTCGTCGGCCAGATGCGCCTGGACGGTTGCCAGCGCGTCGGTCAGGCGGCCGATCGCGTCGCGCGTGACCGGCGCCACGATCACGACCTCGTGCTGACGTACGACCGTGAGCGGCCGGTCGGCGCCCGCGAAGGCGCGCGCCAGCGACGCCGCGCAGGCACGCAGGTGATGCTCCTCGTGCAGCGGCGCGGTCGGCGCCGCCACGACGACCACGCAGGTGCACGCCGGCGCCAGCCCCGCCTCGCGCGCCGCGGCGAGCTTGGGTCCCGGGCTCGGCGGCCGGCTGGCGAGCAGGTCCTCGAGCAGGTCGCGCCGGACGCGCTCGCCGTGCGCCAGCAGCAGGCGCTCGGCCTCGACGTAGACCTCGGCGGCCTCGCTGGCCGCGATGTTCATGTAGCGCATGACGATCGACGGCAGCGCGAGCGCCTCACGGCGCGTGTCCTCGTCGGTCGCCGTCGCCAGCAGGGCCTCCCAGAAGACCTCGGTGTAGATCCGGAAGGCGTGCATGAAGTCGCCGAGCGCCAGGCGGCCGACGCGGCGCATCGCGCGTGGCCGGACGAACTCGATCTCTTGGCGGCTCAGCGGCCGTCCCAGCTCGATGCTGCGGATCAGCGCGTCGTGCTCCTGCGCGACGTGCAACCGGACGTCGGCGATGAACGTGGGATCGGAGATCGCCGCGTAGCCGGGGATCTCGGTCCGGATGCGGTGCACACCCTCGTCCACCAGCTCGTCCTGGCGCGTGCGCAACACGGCGAGCATCGCCCGCAGTGCAGCTGTTGTTTCGCGCAACCCAGTCGCCGGCACATCGTCCTCCTCCGCGGTGACTCTACTCTACGGTGTATCGCCGCAGGTATTGGGCTCTTGTCAGGTGCGGAGGGGTGGCTCAGCGTCGCGGCCCACGCTGAACGGCACGACGATGCGGTGCTTGACGACTTTGCCGGTGGCCGTGCGCGGCAGGGCCGCGACGAACCACACTCGGCGGGGAAGCTTGTAGCGCGCCAGACGCTCGATGAGGTGCGACATGAGCGCGTCGCTGCTGCACTCGGCATCCTCGCGCAGCACCGCGCAGGCCACGATCTCCTCGCCCAGCAGCGGGTGGGGCACGCCCAGCACCGCGGCCTCGCGGATCGCGGGATGGGCGATGATCGCCTCCTCGACCTCACGCGGATGGACGTTGTAGCCCTCGGTGATGATCAGATCCTTCGCACGCCCGGCGATCTCGTAACGCCCGTCCTCGCCACAGCGCGCAAGGTCGCCCGTCCGCAGCCAGCCGTCATCCGACAGCACTTCCGCGGTCTCGCGCGGGCGCCGCCAGTAGCCCTTCATGACGTTGGGACCGCGTACGACCAGCTCGCCGGTCTCGCCGGTCGCGACGTCGCCGCCACCGTCGTCGACGACGCGCAGCTGGATGCCCACCAGCGGCCAGCCGATCGAGCCGGGCCGGCGGGTGGCGTCCGGCGCGTCCAGGCAGACCACCGGTGACGTCTCGGTCAGGCCGTAGCCCTCGGCCAGCGGCGCGCCGGTCGTGCGCTCCCACGCCGCCTGCACCGCCCCGTCCAGCGGCGCGCCGCCGCTGACCGCGACGCGCGGCGCGACGCGCATCAGCAGCTGCTCGCGATCGGCGGACAGCAGCCCCGCGTACGCGGTTGGCGTCCCGAGCATCACGGCGACGTCGCCGGCGCCCAGCAGCCCGAGCAGTTGCGCCGGCTCGAACTGCTGCGCCATCACGAGGCACGCGCCGCTGGCGATCACCGCGTTGAGGCCGCAGGTCTGGCCGAAGACGTGGCTCAGCGGCAGGGCCGCGAGCACGACGTCGCCGATTCTGTAGCGCAGACGCTCGGCGGTCGCGGCCGCGTTGCCCGCGAGGTTGGCGTGCGACAGCTCGACGCCGCGCGACTGCGCGGTGGTTCCCGACGTGTAGAGGATCACGGCCGTGTCAGCGGGCGCGACGGCGGCCGGCGGATCCCAGATCGCGTCGGTGGCGACGTCGAAGAAGCTTCCCGGCGCCAGCACGAAGACCGCGAGGCCGGCGCTGGCCGGGGCGGAGCGCTCGAGCGCGCGCCAGACGAGCAGCCGCCCGGCACCGGCGTCCTGCAGGATGGCGCCGACCTCGGTGCGCGTCAGGAGCGGGTCCAGCGGGACCGCGATCGCGCCGGCGCGCAGCACGCCGTAGTAGGCCGCCGCGAACTCGGGCACGTTGGGCAGCAGCAGCGCGACGCGGTCGCCGGGCCGCACGCCATCTCGCAGCAGCAGGTCGGCGACGTGTCCGCCGGCGGCGTCGAGCTCGCTGAAGCTCACCCGCCGGCTGCCGCAGCGCAGCGCGGTCTGCGCCCCGCTGCACGCGGCGGGCTCGTGCACCAGTTCGGCGACGTTCACCGCGCGGGGGCCTCCGCGGGCACCTCGATCTGGCGTTTGAGGATCTTGCCGGTCGGACCCTTGGGCAGCTCGTCGACGAGCCAGACATGGCGCGGATACTTGTAGGCGGCGATCTGCTCCTTGACGAACGCCTGCAGCTGCGCGGCCGTGGCGCTCGCCCCGTCCTTGAGCACGACCGCCGCACCGACCTCCTCGCCGAGCTCGGCGTGCGCGATCCTCACCACCGCCGCCTCGCGGACGGCTGGATGCTCGTAGAGCACCTCCTCGATCTCGCGCGGATAGACGTTGTAGCCACCCCGGATGATGAGGTCCTTCTTGCGGTCGACGATGAAGAAGAAGCCGTCCTCGTCCATCCGCGCCAGGTCGCCGCTGCGAAACCAGCCGTCGGGGTCGATCGCCTCCGCCGTCGCCGCGGCCCGGTTGAAGTACCCCTTCATGACGTTGTGCCCGCGGATGACGATCTCCCCGACCTCGCCGGCCGGCAGATCCTCGCCGGCGTCCGAGATGACCTTCATCTGCACGCCCGCGATCGGCGTGCCGATCGATCCCGGCTTGCGCCGGCGCCCGGGGTGGTTGAACGACGCGACCGGCGACGTCTCGCTCAACCCGTAGCCCTCGAGGATGATGCACCCGAACCGCTCCTCGAACGTCCGCATCAACTCCACCGGCAACGACGCGCCGCCGCACGCGCAGACCTGCAGCGAGGAGACGTCGGCCGTCTGCGCGGCGGGGTGATGGAGCATCGCGCCGTACATCGTCGGCACGCCCTCGAAGACGGTCACGCGGTCGCGCGCGATGACCTCCAGCGCCTTGCCCGGATCGAAGCGGGCCAGCAGGGTCAGGCAGCCACCGGCGGACAGCGTCGTGTTCATCGCGCAGGTCTGACCGAAGGTGTGAAACAGCGGCAGCGCACCGAGCGTCACCGTGTCGGGCCCAATGGTGAACAGCGCGATCGACGCCTCGCAGTTGCGCGCGAGGTTGCCGTGCGTCAGCTCGGCGCCCTTCGGCGTGCCGGTCGTACCCGACGTGTAGAGAATCACCGCGCTGGCGCCGTCCGCGCGCGGCGTGACCTCCCGCAGGCGCTCGGACACGCTCAGCAGCGCCTCGAAGTCGCCCGGTCGCACCTCGATGCACTCCGCGCCGGCGGCCGCCGCACCGCTGCGCGCGGGTTCGGCGAAGTCCGCCCAGGCGAACACGACCTTCGCTTCAGGATCCTTCAGGTAGAACGCCGTCTCACGCCCCTTCAGCAGGACGTTCATCGGCACGGCGACCGCGCCCAGGCGCAGGATCCCGTAGTACACGGCCGGGAAGTACGGCACGTTGGGCAACATGATCCCGACGCGATCGCCGGGGCCCACCCCACGCGCCTCCAGCAGCCCCGCCACGCGCGCGCTCGCGTCGTCCAGCGCCGCGTACGACAGCACCGCGTCGTCGAGCTTGACCGCCTGCGCGTTGGGGCGGGCGGCAGCGGACCTGCTCAGGTTCTCAGCAAGGTTCATGGACTCTCCCGCAATCCGGCCGCGTTCGATCGTCGAGCCTCGCGGCGCCGATGGGAATGTGGCCGGATGCCGAACCGCGGGCGTCGTGTCCGTGCGCGAGCGCCAACCGCGCCCGCGGATCTTGCGGACTCGTAGGCCGGTGGACGGGTTGTGCGCTTGCGAACGGCAGCGCTCGCAGCACAGAAGCCGCGCACCGGGGAGCGTGTCGTCGGGGTGTTCACATCGAACAGTTACGCGACACGCTGGCGGCCTCCCGCTCCAGCGCGTCGCCAGGCTGGGAGACGACCATCTCCCCCGCCGTCGGCGCGCCGCGCTGCTGGGCCACATGCGTGAGCTCGTGGGCGATCAGCTCGCGACCGCTGGGCGATTGCGGGCGAAACTCGCCGCTGGCGAAGAAGATGTCGCTGCCGGTCGTGAACGCGCACGCCTCGACGGAACGCGCCAGCGCGCCCGCCAGCGCGTCCGTGTGCACCCGCACGTCGCCGAACGAGTGACCGAGTGCGCTCGACGCCTGCTGCGCCACCGCAGGATCCAGCGGCGCGCCGCGGCCGCGGGCGGCGGCGATCTGCGCCGTCACGCCGGGGTGCACGCGGCCGCCCTCGAGGATCCCGGAGCCGGGACGCTGGAAGTCCGGGCCGATCATCCGGGCGGCCTGTAGGTCGGGTTGCGGCCTTCGTCGGCGACGAGCGTCGTCTGCCTGGGCTTGGCGAGTGCGAAGCGCGTGACCTTGCCCAGCGACTTCGTGCAGTCCCCGTCGGCCTCGACGACGGCCAGCTCCTTGCCGTCTGGCCGCCACGCCACGTCGCACGCCGCGGCACCGGTCGTCTCGGGATCGACGAGCTCGAGGTCGGAGGCATCGCCGAGGACGACCTCGAACTCGCTGCTCTCGAGGTTCGACACGAACGCGATCCGCTTGGCGTCGGGCGAGTACTGGGCAGCGATGACGCCCTTGCCCGGCGTCGACGTGTCGGTCGCGATCCGGCCGCTCCACCGCTCGGGGTTCGTCGTGAACGCCGTCGCGGTGCGGTAGATGCGCACGCCGAACACGTCCGGGTCGTCCGACGAGCGGCCGGGCACGAGCAGCGCCTTGCCGTCGTCGCGCCAGCTGATCCGGCCGGTCAGGTCCCAGCCGTCGTCGGGCAGGCACAGATGGCCGATGTTCCTGCGGTCGATGCGCCCGAAGCACAGGTCGCCGTCGCCCTCCTCGCGGCGCAGGACGGCGATCGTCCTCGCGTCCGGCGCGACCGACGGGCGCACGAGCGCGTCGGGCCCAGCGTAGATCGAGCGCTTGCGCGCGCCCTTGCCGAGGCCGGCGACGACCAGTCCGGCGTCGGAGCGGTAGACGACCTGGTCCGCGCCGGGGACGAAGGACAGGTCCGCCGCGCTGCCCTCGCCGTCGGGGAGCTGGCCGGTCTGCTTGGCGTTCACCGGGTCGAACAGGAGCACGAGTCCGTCGGTCTCGACCGCCAGCGGCGGCGATCCCCCGGATGCGCGGACGGTGATCTTCGCGCCCGTCTTGACCTTCTCGCCGGGCTCGGGCGTGACGCGCAGCACCTTGCCGACCGGTGCCGCCGCGGTGGCGTTGCTCAGCGCGGGCTTGAGCTTGAGCTTCTTCAGCGCCGCGGCGTACTCGCTCGCCTGCTTGCCGTCGATCGGCGGGATCGTGATCGTCGCCTTGCCGCCGCCGGCCGCCGCTGCCGCCGCCGCGGCCGCCGCCTTCTTCTTGGCCGCCGCCTTCTGCTTCTTGGTCAGCGGCGGCTTTCTGAGGAACACGCGCACGGTGCTGCCGCGGTCAACCGACAGCCCCGCGGCGGGGATCTGGGTGCGCACGATGAAGCGGTCCGGCGCGTCGGCGGGCTGGGTGTCGCCGAGCACGAGGCCGTCCTCGCGCAGCCGCGCGTCGGCCTTGACGCGGGTGAGGTCCTTCAGGCGCGGGACGGACACCTTCGACGCGCCGTCGGCGACGACGATGCTCACCGCAGACCCCTTGTCGACCTTCGTGCCCGGCGCCGGCGCCTGCTCGACGACCGTGCCAGCGTCCGCGTCGGGATCGTTACGCCGCTGGATCGGCTGGCTGAGCTTCAGGCCCCTGGCGCGCAGCTGCTTCTCTGCCGCGAAGGAGTCGCCCGTGAGCGCCGGCACGTTCGTGCGGTCGGGCAGCAGCGTGTAGATGACGTAGGCGGCGATCGCGGCGAGCACCAGCAGCGCGATCAGCCACAGCGGGATGATCGGCTTCTGGCGAAAGACGATCTGGCGCGCGGTCTGCCGCGCGTTGATGTCGCCCGCGCCGCGCAGACGCGCGAGGGCGCTCGCGTCCAGGCCCTTGAACCTCTTCAGCGGGTTGGGGAGCGTCGGGAGCTTGGGCAGCGTCACGCCCTTGGGCCCCGCCTTCACGCCCTTGCCGGCGGTGGCCGCCTCCTCCTTGGCCTTGGCCGCGAGCTTCTCCTTGACGCTGAGCTGCTCCTCGCCGGTGTCGGGACGGGTCGGCATGACGTCGACGCCGACGCGGTGCTCGCTGACGCGCCCGACCGGCAGCGGCAGGCGCGGGCGCAGCGTGAGGACGTCGACGCCGACCTCACCGGCCTGCAGCGTGACCATGCCCGCCTGGAAGCTGGTTCGCACCCGCCCGGTTTCGGTGACGGCGATCAGCCAGAGGTCCTGCTCGGCGTTTCCGTCGTTGCGCACGGCGGTGCGGTAGCGCGCCTTCAGTCGCCCCGAGCTCACCGTCGGCACGACCTCGACGGACCATTGCGAAAACGGCCTGACCTCGAACTGCGTGATCGCGCGTGCCGCGATCGCCGCCGTCGTGCGCGACAGCGCGACGAGCTCGAACGTCCAGATGCCGGCCGTCGAGCGGTACTCGCGCGGCGGCGCGATGTCGATCCGGATCCCCTGCGAGCTCTGCCCGCGGCCCTCTCCGAGCGGCACGAGGAACGCCGCGGAAGGCGTGACGAGGGCCCAGCTCTCGGGCAGTCCGAGCACCGCGAGGTCGTAGTTGTCGACGATCTGGCTCTCGTTGCGGATCGTGGCCAGGAAGCTCAGCGTCGCCCCCGCCTCGACGGCGGGAACACCGGCCGGGCCGAGCGCGGGATCGGCGGCCTGCAGCACGATCGAGGCGTCGCCCGTCGGCGGCGGGCCCTGCGCGATCCCGACGACGGCGTCGTGCGGCGCCGGCGGCGGCTCCAGCTCGGGCTCGGGCTCCGGTGGTGGCTCGGGCGGCGGCGCGTGCTCCTCGCCGGGCGGCTCGGCGAACGGCGTGACGATTGCCGCGGGCGTGCGGTCGTCGGTCGGCGGCGCGGCGTCATCCGGGCGCGTGCCGATGACGTTCGTCTGCGCCTCGTCGCCAGACTGCACGCTCGTGCGCTCCGCGATCGCCTCGGCCGCTTCACCCGTGACCGGCACCGCGGCGACGAACGCCGTCGGCGCCCAGCTGAGGTACTCGCCGCAATTGGCACAGAAGTCGGTGCCCGGCTCGTTCTCCAGCCCACAGCTGCGACAGGGCTCGTGGCGGCTCATCGCACGTCGTCTCCGAAGGGCGGCTTGAACTCCGGCGGCGTGGCGACGTCCAGATCGGCCACCACGGGCGCCTCGACGGTCTCGACCTTGCCGCTCTTCTTGCGCACGCGCAGCTTGTAGTGCGCGTGGACCGGCTTCCACTGCTCGATGCAGCGCGCGACGGCCATCTGCATCTCGGGCGGCAGCGGCTGGTCGCAGTAGACGTCGAACAGCGCCGCGCGCGCGGGCGGCGGCGGGCCATCGACGGCGGTGCTGACGACGACGCTGCCGTGATCCTCGATGCGCAGCGAGAGGGCCGGGAATAACAGGCGCAGCGCGAGCTCGAGACCGGCGCGCGTGCCGCGCTGGCGCCCGAGCGCGCCCGCCTGGCGGACCGCCTCGCGACGTGACGCGGCGGGCAGGCTCTCGACCTCGTCGACCCCCAGCCACGTCGCCAGCCCGGCGAGCGCGTGCTCCGGCGCGAGATCGACGTCGAGGTGCGCGGGCAGCGAGTCGAGCGTCGCGACGATCGGGTCGAGCACCTCCTCGAGCGCGTGCAGGAAACGCATCGCGAGCGGCGGCGGATCGTCGCGCAGCGAGGCGGCGTCGCGGCGGTAGATGTCGGGCATGCCGTTGCGCAGGTGGCGGCGCACGGACACCGTCGGCGGCGGGAGGGCGACATCGAGTACCGCCGCCGGGGCGCCGCCGTTCGTGGAGAGCTCGTGGCCGCGGTCCGCCATGCCTACGTCCCGCGCATGGTCGCCTTGACGATGTGCACGCCCGAGGCAATCGTCTCGTCGGGCTCGAGCACGATGTGCGACCCGGCCGGCTCGGGCTGCTGGCGCCCGCTGACGAGGTCGGCGCGGTAGATGCGCAGCAGGCGCACGTACTCCACGCCCGCGATCCCGTGCACGACGCCGTACAGCTCGCCCTGGTTGAGCGTGCGCCCGAACTCCCAGCCCTCGCCGAGCGCGCCTGCCGTGCCGCCGACGAGCGGGTTGAGGAACCGGTACAGCTCGCGCAGGGTCTCCTCGCGGATGCGGACGAGGTCGGCGAGCGGCTCGGTCTGCAGCTCGACGACGACGCTCACGCCGCGCAGGCGGACGGGCGCGACGTGCAGCGTCGCTCCCAGCAGGCGGCACTCGTCGAGGTGCGCGGCGACCGCTTCGAGCAGGTCGACGGGCGGCTGCAGCTCGTCGTAGTCCAGGCGCCGGTCGGCGGGATGCACGCGCGGCAGGACCCGTACGGCGACGGCGTTGCCCTCGTCGGGCGGCACGCAGACGGCGCGCCCGACGCGCGGCGAGGCCTCCAGCGCGAGGTACTCGAAGTCCTCGGCCGTGACCGCGCGATGGCGCGCGCGGATCTCCATCGCGCCGCGCTGGCGCACGCTGTCCAGGCCCTCGGGGTCGACGCCGCCGCGCGCCGCCGTGGGGTTCGTCACCGATGCGATCCCCGCGGGCCCGCGCTTGAGCACGGTCAGCGTGCCGGCCGCGACGTTGCCGCGCAGGCCGCCGCCGTGGCGGTAGCGCGACAGGCGCAGGGTCGCACCCTTCGGTGGGACGGCGCCGTAGTGGCGCCAGTCGCCGTCGGCCTGGCAGACGGCGGGGCCCAGCTCGATCGTGCCGGTCGCGGCGTCGCAGACGTAGCAGCGATCGCCGGCCAGGGCGTCGACGAACGACTCCACAGGCTCCCAGCGCTGCCACTGGCCGCCCACGTGGTCGCGGACCTCGAGCCACTCGTCGGGCGACGGGGCGAGCATCGGCGGGCGCAGCACCGTGAACGTCTGGCCCGGCGTCCCGTCGCTCTCGCCGATGACCTCGTCGTCGACGTGGTCGGCGTGCCGGCACAGCAGCGTCGCCCCGATCGGCGCGGCCGTGATCGTGGCGATCTCCGGCGGGCGCTCGTACGCCGCGCCGCCGGACTCCTGCGGCGTCGCGACGCGGCAGCGCAGCCAGTGCAGTCGCTGACCGCCGAGCGGCAGGCGCTCGCTGTTGCCCGCGAGCTCGAGCAGCACGGCGCCGCTGCCGAAGTTGAAGCCGCCCGTGCTGTCCTCCAGGAGGGTGACCGGCTCCCACACGAGCTCGCCGGTCGCCCGCTCGCCGGTGGCCAATTCCCAGCGCAGCGGTGGGCGGCGCGGGTCGACGCCGGCGCCGCGCGCCGGCTCGGCCTGCACGTCGACGCGGACCAGCAGCCGCGACAGCGAGGCGTCGAAGCCGAGGTGGATCGCGTCGCCCGGGACCGGCACGGCCGAGAACGCGGGTCGGTCGGGCCCGACGGGGCGCGCGACGCCGACGTCGACCGCGACGTTGCGCACATGCCCGTCGCGGTGGACGACGTAGGCGACCGGGCTCAGCGGCTCGATCGTGCGCGTCTCGGCGACCTCGAAGACGACCGACTCCTCCGACGCCGTACGCACGGTGCCGACCTCGGTCTCGTCGGCGGTGATCGTCAGCGGCTCGACCGGCGCCGCGGAGAGCTGGAAGCGGACCATCGCGCGCGCCGGCGCGGCCGGGCGCAGCGGCACGCCAAGCATCTCCAGCAGGCGCACGTAGATCTTGTCCGGCACGCGGTTGAGCCGGTACGTCGTCATCTCGGTCATCCACGCGAACAGCTCGATGAGCGTGATGCCGGGATCGGAGACGTTGTGCTCGGTCCATTCCGGGCAGCGCTGCGCGATCCGCGTGCGGGCCTCCGACACGAGCTCCTGAAAGCCCCGGTTGTCGAGCTGGATCTCGGGCAGCCTCACCACGAGACGACCTCCGGTGCGACGATCTCGGTCGTCGCCACGTCCTCCTCGGGAATGACGTAGAACGGATGGACGAGGTTGCGCACGCCGGGCACCTCCGGGATCTCGTAGGTGAGCACGATGTCGAGGCGGCCGTCCGCCTGGCGGTCGAGGTCGAAGTCGACGGCGACGACCGTCGCGCGCGGTTCCCAGCGCTCGATCGCCTTGCGCACGGCGTTCTCGATGCTGCCGAACGCCGCGGCGTCGAGGACGTCGAAGACGTGCTCGTGCACGGCACAACCGAACTCGGGCCGCATCGGACGCTCCCCCGGCGCAGTGCCGAGGATGATCGAGATCGCCTGCGCGATGTCGGTGTCGCCGTTGACGAGCCCGATCGCGCCGCGCTGGTCGACGCTCAGCGGAAACGACAGGCCGCGGCCGAGCTCGCCGCTCATCGCGAGGACCGACCTTCCGGATCGACCGCGAGGACGGTCGAGCGATGACGCGCGGTCATCCGAGCATCACCGTCGCTCCGGAGAGCTGCAGGACGCCGGACGCCTGAACCTGTACGACGGAGCCCTTGAGCTGCAGGGCGGCGCTGGACTCGACGGTGACCGGTGCGTTGGACGTGATCTTCAGCGGCCCGGTGGCCTCGATCTCGACGCCCTGCTTGCCGTTCATCTTGATCTGCCCGGTCGTCTCGATCGTCAGCGCGCTGGGGGTGCCGCCGGTGCTCGCGGCGAGCTTCAGCGCGGTGCCGGCGGCGACCTCGAACGGGCCCTCCGCGGAGTTGACGCTGAGCCCCTTGTCGGCTGCGACGATCGCCTTGGTCTTCGTCGCGACGTCGAGGTCGCGCGGGAAGCGCGCGGCGAGCGAGCTGGCGGCCTTGACGAGGTCGGCGCCCGGCGTGTCCCGGCCGTTGAACAGCGCGCCGAGGACGAAGGGGCGGCGCACGTCGCCGTGTTCGAAGCCGACGACGACCTCGTCGTAGACCTCCGGCAGCGCCACGATGCCGCGCTCGTTGCCCGACGCGCCGCGCACGACGCGAGCCCAGCCGCTCTCCACCTCGCCGCCGAGCGTTGGGTACTGGACCTTCACGCGGCCGAGCTTGTCGGGGTCGTCGTTGGCCGTGACGATGGCGATCGCGAGATGGTCGGCGAACGCGTGACCGCGCTGCGCGCCGCCGATCGTCTCGGCCAGCGGGCGGCCGCCGGCGCCGAGCGTCAGCCGCGTCGAGTAGCCGCGCGTACCGTAGGCGTGGACCGCCGACACGATGCGGTGCGTTCCGCCGAAGCGCCGGCCGACACCGGTGATCGAGACGTGCTCGCCGGCGAGCAGCTTCGGGTCGCCGGCCGCGACCGCCGTCGCCTGCACCCGCTCGTGGCCGATGTGGTTCGCGGCCGCCTGCGCCTGCGCCTGGACCTCGTCGTCGGTGGACACGGCGGCCATCGGGATATGGACTGTCGCGCCGTTGACGTCGGCGTCGACGCTGGCGTTCTCGACGGTCGTCGATGCCTTCAGCTGGACCGTGTGGGCGATCTCCTGCTTGCGCTGTGGATCCCAGGCGTGGACGGTGACCTTGTCGACCTGGCCGAGGCTGCTCACCCGCGGGCGGAAGCGCTCGAGGTTCTCGCCGAACACGAGCTCCGCCGCGGGGCCGGCGGCCTGGGCGGGATCGACGATGTGCAGCGCGCCGCCGGCGATGTCCAGCTCGCCGCCGTGGTTGTCGACCAGGCGCGAGAGGAACGTCCAGTCCGACTCGCCGACCTGGTGGCGAACCTCCGCCGCGCCGCCCTCGACGTTGGCCAGCCCGCCGACCGTCAGGCCGTGGTCACCGGCCATCTTGCGCGCGATGTCGGTGACCGTCATCTGGCGAAACGTGCGCGTCGTCGTGCGGCGGTGCATGCGATGTGAGCGATCGTGGCCCGTGACCGTCAGCTCGAGCACCGGCGGGCCCGCGAGCGACGCCCCGAGCTCGGCCTCGACCGTCGTGATCTCGCCGTCGAAGACCGCCGCGAGCTGGCCGCCGATCGCCTTGGCGAGCTTCACGCTCAGCGGCGCGCCGAGCTTGAAGCGGCTGTCGTCGATGACCGTCAGCTCGCCGCTGCCGTCGGGGCTCGTCTCGGTGAGGCGGATCGTGCAGACGTCAACCCCGCGGTCGTCTCGACGCGCAGCTCGACCACCCGCGCGACGAGCGCCGGGGCGAGCTCCGCGCCGCCGAGCACGATCTTGCACCCCGCGGAGAGATCGGTGGCTGCGGCGACGGTGCTCACGCGAGAACTTCCGGGATCGTGAGACGGCGGCCGGGCCGCAGCCGCAGCGGGTCGTGGATGTCGTTGGCCCGCGCGATGACGCGCCACTGGGTCGGGTCGCCGTAGGCGTCGTAGGCCAGCGACTGCAGCGAGTCGCCCTCGCACACCACGCAGGTCGAGCCGGCCTCGGCGGCGCGCGTCGTCGGGTTCTGGGCGGCCGGCGTGCCGCTGCCCGAGCGGGGGTCGGCGGCGACCTGCAGCAGATCCATCCGCGTCCACGCGCGCACCGGCTCGCCGTCGGCGCGAAAGAGGACGAACTGCACGTCCAGGCGGGTCGGGACCGCCTTGAAGGACTCGAAGGCGCCCCAACGGAACGTCACCGTCGGCGGTGCCTTGCCGGCCGATCCGGCGCCTCCCGACGGGACCTCCATCATCTTGAACAGCGCGTCGGTGATCGGCCGGACGCTCGGCTTCGCGGGCTGGCTGAGCGTCACGTCGAAGAGCAGCTCGACGGTCATCTCGCGCGGCGCGCCGCCGACGAACTGCGGGGCACCGAAGCTCATGCCGGGGACGCTCTGCACCTGGTAGTTGTTGACCTTCGTCATCGCGTACTGGGCGGGGTTGAAGAGGCAGTCGATCGCCGGCTGGCCCTCGATCTCGAGCTTCGCGCGCTGCACGCTGACGGCCGCGCCGGTGGTGGTGGGTCGGCCCTGTGCGGCACCGGGCGGCGGCGCGGTGACGGCGGGTGAGGGTGTGGCGGCGGCGGCGGGAACGACGGCGGCGGTGGGGGCGGCCGCGGCGGCGGCAGCTGGGGTGGTGGCGGCGGCTGGGGTGGCGGGGGCTGCGGCGTCGGCGGGAGCATCCCCGGCCGCCGGAGCATCCGCGGGAGCATCAGCGGCCGCCGGAGCATCAGCAGCCGCGGGAGCATCCCCGGCCGCCGGAGCATCCGCGGGAGCATCAGCGGCCGCCGGAGCATCAGCAGCCGCCGGAGCATCCCCGGCGGCAGCCGCGGCAGTCGCTGCCGCGGCACCGCCGACCGCGCCGGCCGCAGCCGCGGTGGCCGCCTGGGCCGTCTTGCTCGCGGCCTGCGTCGTCTGGTCAGCCGCCTGCGTCGCCTGAGCGGCGGTCTGCTGCGCCGCCGCAGCAGCCTGACCGGAGCCGCCGCCGCCTGCTGCGCCGCCGCAGCCGCCCGACCCGCCGTCTGCTGCGCCGCCGCAGCAGCCTGACCCGGAGCCGCCGCCGCCTGCTGCGCCGCCGCAGCCGCCTGGCCGGCGGCCTGCTGCGCTTCCTGCACGCCCTGCTGGGCCTCGCTCACGACGGCGCCGGGGCCGGTCGGCGGCGCGCCTGCATCCGCCGGAGCACCGGCTCCGGCAGCTGTCGCGCCCGGAGTCTCGGCAGCGGCGCTGGCCTCACCAGCCGCAGGAGCCTCACCAGCCGCAGGAGCCTCACCAGCCGCGGACGTGTCGCCGGCGGCGGTGTCCGCGGCGACCGGCGCTGCGCCCGCCTCTGTTGCACCGGCCTGCGCCGCTGGTTGCTGCGCACCGGCTTCGACACCCGCCGACTGGTCGGCGCTGCCAGCCGCACTGGCTTCGGCCGCGCCTGCCGCGGCACCCGCGTCGGCAGAGCCCGCTTGAGCGGCAGGCTGCCCGCCAGCCGCGGCGGCGGTATCCGCGGGGGCCGGTTGCGCGGGTGCCTCGCCGGTCTCGGCGTCCGTGCCGGTCTTCCCCGCGTCACCGCTCGGCGTGCTGGAGGACGCTGCCTCGGTCCCGCCATCGCGCGCGGTCGCGGAACCCGAGCTCGTCGCCGGCGTCGCACGCGCGGATGTGCCAGCGCCCTGGGTGCCGGCCGCCACCTCGCCCGTCGCGCCCGCAGCGGCGGGCGGCGCGTCCGCCGTGGATGAGGCCGCCGGCCCGCCGCCCGCGGGCTCGCCACCGGCCGGGGCCGTCCCGCTGGCGGCGCCCTCCGGCGCGTCGTCCGCCTCGGCGGGCGCGGTCCCAGCGGCGTCGGCGTTCGGCTCTCCGGGCGGCGCCGCGGCAGGCTCGCCCGCCGGCTCCTTCCCCGCGGCGTCCTCGCGCTCGTCGTCGTCGCCTCCGAAGAGGCCGTCGCCGAGACCTTCGAGGAAGCCCTTGTCCTTGTCCTCTTCGCTCATGTCATGCCTGCATCATCGTCATGCCGCCGTGTGCGACTTCGAGCTCCTCGCCGGCAACCGAGCCACCGCCGGCCGTGAGCACCGGACCGGTCCAGCGCACGGGAAACGCGTCGGCGAAGGACCAGGCCCGGACGGCCTTTCCGGCCGAGTCGAGGAACGTCACGGTCAATGCGTGGCGCTCGGCGCCGAGCCGTGTCTGCGCGAACCACTCCTCGACCGCGCGGCTCGTGACGCCGCCCGACAGCACGAGGTTCGGGTAGCTCAGCTGACCGGGCAGCCGGTGGACGAGGTCGTTGATCCCGCCCTCGCGGTACTCGAGGATGTCGACCTGCGCCTCGAGCCCGCGGATGGCGGCAAACGACCCGAGCGTCCGGCCGAGCACCTCGGCGGTGAACGCCATCGAGGCATGCGTCGTGCTCTCCTGCACGGCCTGGGATCCGGCCATCGCTATGCGTCCTCGACGGTCATGGTCAATAGGACTCGTCCAGGAGGAAGCCGAGGCGCTCGCGGCCGTCGCGCAGCTCGCCGCGCAACCGCTCGAGCACGTAGTCCGCGAGCGCGTCGAGGTCGGGCGAGCTCTGCGCCGGCTGCGCCGGCGAGCGGTCGCCGTTCGGCGCGGCCGACGCTGCGGTCTGCACGCGCGAGAGCGGCACAGGGCTCATAGGCGAGATCGGGGCGAGCGCGAGCGGGGCCGGCGCAGGTGGCGCGACCGGCGCAGGTGGCGCGACGACCGGCGCCGGCAGCGAGGCCGCAGCAGCCGCTGACGCGGCCGGGCGGGCCGCGCTCTGGAACGCCGCCAGCACGGCGGTCCGCGTCGGGGCCGGTCGGCCTGCGGGCGGCGCGTCTGTGGGCAAAGGTGGGACGGCGCAGATCGCAGGCGCCGCGGCAGCCCGGCGGTCGACGTGCTGCAGCAGCGTCGGGCCGGCCGCCGCGGGTGTGCCCGAGGCTGGTGGAGTTGCGACAAGCGCAGCGCCCGGCGAGACGCCGTCGCCACCCGGACCGGCCGGCGGCTGCGCGCGGTTCGATCGCACGGGAGCCGCCGACACGCGGGTCATCCGCGCCTTGGGGGCTCGGTCGATGGCCGCCTGGGGCTCCGGCCAACGCAGGTTGTGGACGTGCACCGGTTGTGCGTGCACCGGTTGTGAGGCCCGTTCGGCGGCAGGTTGCGAGGGCACGGCGATCGTGGGTTGTGCAGCAGTCGAGTCGACCGCGGCATCGGACGGCGCGGAGGCGGTTTCTCGTCGCGGCGCGGAGGGGGCTGCGGCCGGTGCCCGTGTTTCGCGCAGCGTCACGGGGTCGCCGCGCAGCGCACTCGTCGCCGTGGCTGCGGACGCCGGACGTGGTGGCCGCGCCACGGCTGATGCACGCGGCGTTGAGGATGCTGCCTCCGCGCGTGGCGCAGGTGGCCCCGGCTCCGCCGGATCGGGCAGCGACGGCGGAGCGGCGGGTTGCGCCGGCGAGGCCGGCTGCTCAGGAGTCGGAGCGGCAACCGCCGTCCGCGCCGACTGCGGCGAGGACGCCATGAGGAGCGGCGGCTGCGGCGCGGGCACCGGCGATTCGCAGGTCGTCGTCACCGCGGCCGCGTCGCTGCGTGGCGGGGCTGGGACGCCTGGACCCTGCCAACCCGGCACAGAAACGGCGGGCGTCGGCAGCGGCGCGGCAACGGGCCCGGTGCTCTGGTCCTGTGTGGTCGACTCAGCGGACGTCGGCGGAGCCAGCGATGGCTGTACGGCTCTCACGGGCGCACGGGACGCCACCGGCGGCGGCGCGACCGGTGGCTGCGGGCGCGCCACCGAGGCAGCACGCCGCGGCGCGGTTGATGGCGCCGGTGGGACCGGCGTCTGCGGCTTCGCCGACGCGGACGCAGCGGGTGATGGCTGCACGGCCACCGCCGGCTGACCTGGCGGTGGCGCAGCGAACGCGGCCGCTGCGGACACGCCGGGCTGCGCCGCCGCCGGAGCTGACGTGCTCGGAGCGGGTGCAGCGACCGGAGGTACGGCGGTAACTGGATCCGCGGCCGACAGCCCGGGGGCAACGGCCGGCCGCGGTGCCACGGCGGGCGCGGCCGGGCGCGCCCGCTGCGGACCGACCGGCGGCGCGGGTCCGGCTGGGCTACCGGTTGCCGGCGCAGCGTCGGCTGACGGCGGCGAAGGGACCAGCGGCTCTGAGGCGACCGGCGCGGCCGGTTGCACCGAAGCGGCGGACGGGACCGGCGGGACCGACGCGACCGGCCGGGTCGGCGGCGCTGGCGCGTCGCCAGGAACCCGCACGGCGGTTGGCTCCGCCGCCGGGACCGACGGCTTCGAGGCGACCGGCGTCACCGCCGGGACCGGCGGCACTGGTGCATCGGCAAGGGCCCGCGCGGGCGCGGGCTGCGCCGACGCGACCGGCGGCCACGGCGGCGACGGCGGCGCCACCGCGGACGCGACCGGCGGGACCGAAGGGATCGGCGGGGCCAGCGGGGGCTCTGAAGCGTGCGACGGGACCGGCTGCTGCGAAGCGACGGGCTCGGCCGGCGGCACGGACCGCACTGGTGCATCGGCAGGGGCCCGGGCGGGCTCGGGAGCCGGACCGGCCGGCGGATGGACGTCTGGCGCCGGAGGCAGGGAGCTGATCCGCACTGGGCGCGAGCGTTCGCCGCCCGGTGGCCGTCCGCCCTCCTCGATGCGCGTACGCCGGGGTCCGCTCGGGCGGGGTGGGGTGCGGGTGGGCATCATCGGCACCGACGACACGTCGATGCCGTGCGTCTTGCCGACGAGGTAGCGCCACACCTCCTCGTTGATGTGGCTGGGCCGCGGGGCGATGATCAGGCCACTCGTGTCGCCGACGAGCTCGGGCCCAGGTTGGGCCGCAGCCGGCGCCGGCGGCGCGGCCTCCACGGCCTGCGCTGGATCGGCGGGCAGCGGCGGCGTGGGCGGCACCGGTGGCGCGATCGGCGGCGGCGCGCCGGCACCAGCTGGCTGGGCAGCGATGGGCGGTAGGACGCGCGGCTGCTGCTCAGACCGCGCGTCCGGCGCGGACGCTGAGTCTGGGGCCGAAGCCGCATGCACCGCGGAAGCCGCCGGAACGACCGGAGCCCCAGGCGCCACCGCAGCCGAAGCCGCCGGCACCACCGGACCTGCCGGCGCCACCGGACCTGCCGGCGCCACCGGACCTGCCGGCGCCACCGGACCTGCCGGCGCCACCGGACCTGCCGGCGCCACCGGACCTGC
>Ga0136613_10000521_pt1 | contig 17845 bp, 16 predicted proteins | sample AntDrymUQ2722106_2_FD_106649 | JGI IMG/M metagenome (GOLD analysis project Ga0136613, IMG submission 106649) | Polar desert sand microbial communities from Dry Valleys, Antarctica - metaG UQ272 (21.06) | ecosystem: Environmental > Terrestrial > Soil > Desert | place: Antarctica: Dry Valley... | reverse complement strand
TCTGGTCGCCGATGTCTCCTACGTCGTGCAGGAGCCCCCTCGGGGCACCGCCGATGCCGTCCGGGTCGCGCTCGAGGCTGCCTCCACTCACAGCGACGTGCTTCTGGTCGTGCAGGGCGCAACACCCCTGCTGTCCACGCAGACTCTGAGAGCGCTGCTCGAGGCCCACTCCGAGCGATCCGCGGGGGTAACCGTACTGACTGCGATGATGCAGGACCCCACCGGCTACGGGCGCATGGTCAGGATCGGGAACAAACCCACGAAGATCGTCGAAGAGCGGGACGCGAGCCCCCAGGAGCGTGAGGTGCGAGAGGTGAATGCAGGTGTCTATGTGTTCGATGTGGACGCGCTGGAATCGGTTCTCTCGAAGGTCGACGCGGAGAACTCTCAGGGCGAGTACTACCTTCCCGACGTTGTCGAGCTCCTTCGTTCACAGGGACTCAGCGTTCACGCCGAGCGGACCGATCCCGGCGAGATCGTGGGGGTCAAGACGCGCGCCCATCTGGCGTTGGTATCCAAGGTGTTGAGGCGCAGAGCTTGCGAGCGCTGGATGCTCGAAGGCGTGACGGTCATCGACCCCGATGTGACCTATATCGATTCGACCGTCACGATCGGGAGGGACGCGATCGTCCACCCTTTCACTTTCCTCGAGGGCGCCACTCACATAGATGAAAACGCCGAGATCGGCCCGCACACTCGTATCGTCGACTCGAGCATCGGAGCCGGCGCGACGGTTGGTTATTCGGTGGTCTTGTCCTCGGACGTGGGTCCGGAAGTCTCGGTCGGCCCCTTTGCCTCCCTGCGGCCCGGTACGCGCCTCGAGCAGGGCGCCCAAGCGGGCTCGTTCGTCGAGCTCAAGAACGCGGTGGTCGGCCCCGGCAGCAAGGTCAATCACCTCTCCTATGTAGGGGACGCATGCTTGGGCGCCGGGGTCAACGTCGGAGCGGGCACGGTCACATGCAATTGGGATGGTCAGACCAAGCACGAAACGGTGATAGGGGACGACGCTTACATAGGTTCGGACACGATGTTGGTGGCGCCGGTGACGGTGGGGGAGCGAGCCGCCACCGGCGCGGGGGCCGTGGTGACAAGAGACGTTCCCGAAGATGCGCTAGCGGTTGGCGCCCCGGCCAGGCTGCTCTTGGGGCGCGGCGACCGCATGGGTCGAAAGGCGCGCAAGGAGCGCACCGGAGAGCCCGAAGAGCCGCGACAATAGACTCCAGTCGAGCAAGCCGGGAGGCGTGAATGCAAGTCCCCACCTATAAGAGGCTGATGCTCTTCAGCGGGACCGCCAATTACGGGCTCGCCGAGGAGATCGCCACCCATCTCGGCATGAAACTCGGTGAGGTCGAGGTCTCTAGCTTCGCCAGCTCCGAGACCTATGTTCGCTTCGCGGAGTCGGTGAGGGGCAAAGATGCGTTCGTCATCCAGAGCGCAAGCGATCCGGTGGATCTCCACCTCATGCAACACCTCATCATGATCGACGCGTTGCAGCGGGCCTCCGCCAAGCGCATAACCGCGGTGGTGCCGTTCTTTCCCTACGCGCGCCAGGACAAAAAGACTCTCGGCCGCGAGCCGATCACGGAGAGACTGGTGGCTGACTTCTACGAGGTTGCTGGGGTGGATCGCGTCTTATCGGTCGATTTGCACACGGGCCAGATCCAGGGGTTCTTCAATGTTCCCTTCGATCACCTAACTGCGTTGCCGTTGCTGGCCGACTACTTCGCCAGCTTGATCGACGATGACTTCGTGGTGGTGACTCCCGACGCGGGACGGGTGCGACTGGCGGAGAAGTGGACGCAGCATATGAGTGAGTTCGCCGGGCGCGCCTGTCAGCTCGCGTTCCTGCACAAGCAGCGTCGGCGCGACGTCCGCAACGTCAGCGAGACGCGCGCCGTCGTCGGAGACGTCCACGACCGGGTGTGCGTGGTAGTAGACGACATCATCGACACTGCGGGAACTCTGGTCAGGGGGGCAGAGACGCTGATTGAGGCGGGCGCCACCGAGGTTTACGCCGCGGCCACCCATGCGGTGTTGTCCGACCCCGCCACCGACAGGCTGAAGAACTCGTCGATTCGCCAGGTCGTGGTGACTAACACCCTTCCGATCCCTTCCGAGAAAATGCTCGACAAGCTCGTGGTTCTGTCGATCGCACCCACGATCGCGTCGACGATCAAGGCGGTGTTCGAGGAGGACTCGGTCTCCGAGCTGTTCCACGGAGAGAACCAGGCCTAGCTCGGTTGTATGTAAGGGTGGCGATACTGAGATGGCGTTGCCACCAGATGAGTGAACCGAATGTGAATGATGGAGGAGTTCGATGGCTGAGGTAAGGATCGATGCAGAGCTCAAGCACTTGAGCGGCACGGGAGTGGCGCGCAAGGTGCGAGCCCAGGGAAAGGTGCCGGCGGTGATCTACGGCCGGGGAATAGAGACCACCGCCATTCAGCTCAACCGGCGTGAGCTCGCCACCGCCCTCAACTCGGACGCCGGCATGAACGTTCTGCTGGACCTGCAGATCGAGGGCAAGGGCACGCTGGCCTTGACCCGCGAGTTGCAGAGAGATCCCGTCAAGGGCACCCTGCTGCACGCAGACTTCGTCCGAGTCGACCGCACGCAGGCGGTGGAGGTCGAGGTACCTATCCATGTCGTGGGCAGCTCACCCGGCGTCAATGAGGGCGGAGTGCTCGAGAACCCCCTGTTCACCGTGCACGTCAAGTGCCTGCCCACCGAGGTGCCGGAATTCGTCGCTGCGGACGTCTCCGGACTTGCCATCGGAGACTCCCTGCGCGTTTCGGACCTATCGTCTCTGGGGAGTTTCGAGATCCTCACCGATCCCGAAGCAGTGGTCGCATCCGTCCTTGCGCCCGTCTCCCAGGAGGAGCTCGAGGCGATGGAATCGGCGGCCGCAATCGAGGCCGCCGGGGGCGTCGAGGCCATGGCCGAAGCGGCCGAAGAAGAGCCCTCGGACGAGGAGGCTGCCGAAGGCGCGGAAGCCGGCGACCCTCAGGGCGAATCTCAGCCCGAGAGCTCCTAAGCCCCGCCTCAGTCCAGAGCCTTCATGTCACCGTTGTGGCGGGTGCGCCCCGGCGGCGACAGGCTTGTCATCGCCGGGCTCGGCAACCCGGGCGAGCGCTACGCCGCCACCCGTCACAACGCCGGGGCCGCGGTACTCGACGAGGTGGCCGCGCGTTCCGGGGTTCAGTTGAAGCGCCATCGCAGCGGCTGTCTTGCAGCAGAGGCGCGCCTCGGCTCCGTGCCGGTCGTCTTGGCGCGCCCCACCTCTTTCATGAACGAGTCGGGCGGCCAGGTCAGTGGGCTGGCGCGCTTCTATCGCGTCTCCGCCGAACAAGTCGTCGTTGTTCACGATGAGCTCGACATCCCCTTCGGGGTCGTGCGCGTCAAATCCAGTGGTGGCACCGCCGGGCACAACGGGGTGCGCTCCGTAGCATCCCACCTCTCCTCCAAGGACTTCGTACGTGTGCGAGTCGGGATCGGCCGTCCGACGGGCCGTCAGAATCCGGTTGATTTCGTCCTCGCGCGCTTCTCTTCTTCGGAGCGCAAGGAACTGCCCCTGGTGATCTCGGACGCGGCGGACGCGGTGGAGCGTGTGGTCGAGGTGGGGGCCGAGCGGGCGATGAACGAGGTCAACGAGCGCCACTAGCGCCGGCGAGAGCCGGCGGGCCACCCGACCGCCGGTGGTTCACGTGAGACTGTCGCACAGCAACCACCACGGCGCCGGGCGGACGGGGATTGCGCACGCCGAGGCCGGCCTCCCTTGTCGGAAAGCCGGCCCCGGGTAATGCGGGTGCTTGCCTAGCGCGATCTAGCTGCTAGTTGTCGAGCCACTTGATCGAGATCGAGTCTCGTACACGCTTGTTGACGTCATCACAACCGTCTCCGTCACGGTCGAGACAGAACTCGACGTACTGGCTGCCGGGGTCGTCGAGGTTGTTCAGCCGAATGTGGAACTCCTCGTTGGCTTCCTCATAGGCACTCTGGTAGCACTCATCCGCAAAGCCGTCGCCGTCGGTGTCCTCGGTGCGAGCGGTCTCGGGGCCGTTCTGGCCACCGGTTGCCCTGAGGTCGTCGGGGTCGGGGCAGGCGCTGATGTAGCCAACGCCGGTCGAGATCCACGCCACCGGACGGCTCACCCTCTTGCCGTACCGCACCAGACAGGCGTCGTTGTGGACGTTGCGGTCCTTGGTCGCCGTGCTGAGCCGCTGGCGGTCGTCCCGGTCCGGGCTCTCACACGAGGAGTCGTCGTCGACGCTGGGGTTCGCGGTGGGCAGGCCCAGGTCAGGATTGATGTAGGAGATGGCTCGGAGCCGTTTGCCCCTGGGCAAGTCGCCGGCGCCGTCGCTTCCGTGCGCATAGGCGCTGCCTCCAAGGCCCATGAGCAGAGTCATGAGCATCACTATCCGTAGCAGTGACTTGGTCACGTTGTGTTCCCCTTTCGTAAGTCGTGGGCACTATCGTCCTGCAGAGAGATCTCATCCCACTTATGCGGCAGCTCCGCCGAGCGTCACGGGCGATCTGAAACGATAGATTCACGGTCTGTCGAGCCGGATTCCGCTCCTGCCTTGGCAAGCTTCAATCAAGAGTGTGATGAACACCCGGTCGCGGTCATAGAAGGACGACGTGAGCAGGAGGAACGAGAGGCAACCCCGGACAGGGAAAGAGTTGAGGGTTCTCGTGGAGCGAGCTAAGCGCAGCGACCCCGATGCGTGGGAAGCTCTCTACAGGGATGCTTACACGCCCCTGCTGACCTACGCCGCGCGCCGCCTCAACAACCGAGAGGCTGCGGACGATGCCGTAAGTGAGGCCTTTGCTCGCGCCTACGAGCGCATCGACCGGTTCACCTGGCGGGGCGGGGGCGTCTACGCGTGGCTCTTCGGAATTCTCAGGAACGTTTTGCTGGAGGCCCATAGGGCGTCGGCGCGGCAGATCGCCTTGGGTGAGCACGATCAAGCCGATCTCAACCCCGGCCCGGCCGAGGAGGTACTTGCGCTCGAAGAGAAAGACCATGTCAGAGCCGCCTTCCAGCGACTCCCAGAGGACGATCGCGAGCTGCTGGAGCTAAGGGTGGTCGGCGGGCTCGCCGCCAAAGACACAGGAGCGGTGCTGGGTCGGAGACCCGGAGCGGTGCGTATGGCGCAGTCGCGCGCGCTGACCTGCTTGCGTGCCCTGATGGCGGAGCAGTACTCATGAGACGCGGCGACGAGGAGACTCTTCTTCACGAACTGAGGGCCGCGCTCGTCTCGAGCCCCATGGATCCGGCCGACGAGGGCGTCCAGCGGGTGCGGGCGCGCGCGGAGGCGGGCAGGCGACTCATGGAGTTGGAACGCCGTCGCGGCCACGCTCAGCGAGCCCTGCTGGTTGCCGCCGCCCTGGTGTGCCTTCTGGCTTTCGCCTCGGGAGTGGTCTTTGCCACTGATATCCCTACGCCCGTGCGGGCCGCGCTGCACTCGGCCGGGCTCCCGGTCGAGTCCCCCGAGCTGGTCGAGGCGCGCGCGGTGCTCCACGATCTCGGAGTGGCCCTCGGCGAACAAGGTCCTCCCGAGGTTATCCAAGAGAGCGACGCCCGCATGCTAGAGCTCGTCGAGCAGCTCGACAAGGAGGAGCAGGAGGTGATCGTGCCTGTGGCGCACGAGGTCCATCTTCGGGCGGTGGAGTACCTCGGAAATCCGCCGAGTGGTCGTTGATCGCTGCTATACGACATCTGGCGACCACCCGGCCGTGAATCGACCTTAGACTTCATTACGCATTGGCTCCGCTGTCTCCCCTACTCGACCATTTGCCCGACGAACGCGTCCGGGCTCTGCTCGACGCGCCCGGAGCCGTCACCGTTGCCGAGGCCGCCCGGCCCTTCTTGCTCGCGTCGATCGCCCGCCATCTCGACGCCCCGGTGCTGGCGGTGTCGGCGCGCACGGAGGAGGCGGAGCAGCTTGCGCGCGACGTTCAAGCGTTCTTGGGCCGCAGCGGCGCGCAAGTCTTTCCCGGTTGGGAGGTGCTCCCCGGCGAGCCGGTGTCGCCCTCCGTGGAGACCATGGGCCGCCGCCTCGATGTTCTAAACCGCCTGCGGCGAGGAGGTGCCTACGTCACGGTGGCGACCGCTCAGGGCGCCACTCAGTTGGTGGCGCCGCCTCGGGGTGACCTTGACGCGCTGGTCCTGCAGCGCGGCGCCGAGATCTCCCTCGAAGAGGTGACGGCCCGGCTCGTCGAGCTCGGCTACGAGCGCAACTACATCGTCGAGCGCCGGGGAGAGTTCGCGGTGAGGGGAGGCATCCTCGATGTCTTTCCTCCTGCGGAGGAGCGACCCCTGCGGGCAGAGCTGTGGGGCGACGAGATCACCTCACTGCGCCAGTTCGCCCTCGCCTCGCAACGCTCCCTGGAGGAGATCGAGGGGGCCGAGGTGGTCGCCTGCCGGGAGCTGTTGACCGACGCGGCGACTCGGGATCGGGCCGCCCGCTTGAACACCGAGGCGCCCGAGGAAGCGCTGGCTCAGCTCGCAGAGGGAGTGCTGCTGCCGGGGGCGGAGCGGTTGCTGCAAAAACTCGTCTCGCTACAGCCGCTGACAACTTTTCTGCCGCCCGGTTCCCCCGTCCTGATTCTCGAGCCGAAGAGGGTCAGGGACCGGGCCGAGGAGGTGCTAGAGCAGGTCGGCGAGTGGAGCGAGATCTCCGGCCTCGAGGGTGACCACTTCGCCCCGCTGGAGAAAGTGCTCGAGCGGGCCTCATCTGTGACGCTGCTGTCGAGCTTCTCGGAGCCGGGCTCGGACAGTCTCGAGGTCGACACCTGGACGCAGGCGGCGGGCAAGCCCGAGGTCCTGGTCGAACGACTGTCGGGACTCGTTCGCGACGGGTACCGGGCGGTGGTGGCGGCGTCGTTGCCGGAAACGGCTCAGAGGCTGGGGGCGAACTTCAAGGCGGCCGGGCTGGAGCTGGCCGCGGCCGAGTCCGCTCCCGAGGCAAGCTCACCCCCCGGCGGCTCGATCGTGGTTGCCGAGTTGCATCGTGGGTTCGTGCTTCCCAGCGCCCGGCTAGCGTTGGTCGCCGAGTCCGACATCACCGGCCGCCGCTCGGGAGCAGCGCGGCGTCGCATCCAGGCCCGCCGCCGACAGATGGCGGGACCCCTCGACCTCTCAGAGGGCGACCACGTGGTGCACGAGGTGCACGGAATTGGGACCTTCGTGGGGATGGTGGACCGGGACCTCCTCGGCGTCCACCGCGAGTACCTGGTCATCTCTTACGCCAAGGGCGACCGCCTCTACGTTCCCAGCGATCAGATCGACCTCATCTCCAAGTACATCGGGGGCGAGGCCCCCAAGATCAACCGTCTCGGCTCGGGCGACTGGGCCCGCACCAAGTCGCGAGTCAGGCGCAGAGCGCGTGAGATCGCGCAGGAGCTGGTGGCGCTCTACGCGCGCAGGATCAGAGCTGCGGGATTTTCGTTCGGGCCCGACACGCCCTGGCAGCGTGAGCTCGAGGACTCGTTTCCCTATGAGGAGACTCCGGATCAGCTCCGGGCCGTGGACGAGGTCAAGGACGACATGGAGCGACCCGGGCCCATGGACCGGCTGGTGTGCGGAGACGTCGGCTACGGCAAGACCGAGATCGCCGTCCGGGCCGCGTTCAAGGCGGTAGCGGCCGGCAAGCAGGTTGCGGTGCTCGTGCCGACGACGATCCTGGCGCAGCAGCATCACGCCACTTTCGTCGAACGTTTCAGAAACTTCCCGGTCCGGGTCGCGATGCTGTCGCGCTTTCTGTCCCAGGCAGAGTCACGTCAGGTGCTCGAGGATCTCGCAGCCGGAAAGATCGATGTGGTGGTCGGCACCCACAAGTTGCTCCAGGACGGCGTGACCTTCAAGGACCTCGGCCTGGTGGTGGTCGACGAGGAGCAGCGCTTCGGCGTGCAGCAGAAGGAGAGGCTCAAGACGCTGCGGGCGAGCGTCGACATCCTCACACTCACCGCCACCCCGATCCCGCGCACGCTCGAGATGGCGATGTCGGGCATCAGAGACATGTCGATCGTCGACACTCCGCCCGAGAACCGGCATCCGGTGATGACCTTCGTCGGCGATCAAGACGACGAAATTCTGTCCTCGGCTGTGCGACGCGAGCTGTTGCGCGACGGGCAAGTCTTCTACGTCCATCACCGAGTTGCGACGATCGAGGCGGCGGCTCGGAATCTACGCGAGCTCGTGCCCGAAGCCCGCATAGGCATCGCCCACGGTCAGATGGACGAGCGCGCTTTGGAGCAGGCAATGCTCGACTTCGGAGAGTCGAAGACCAACGTGCTGGTGTGTACAACGATCATCGAGTCGGGGCTCGATATCCCCACAGTCAACACACTCATCGTGGGCCGGGCCGATCTCCTGGGGCTGTCGCAGATGTATCAGCTCCGAGGCCGCGTGGGGAGGGCACACGAGCGAGCCTATGCCTATCTCTTCTTTCCTCCCACCCTCTCGCTCACCGAGGGCGCGCACGAGCGGCTCAAGACGATCGCCGAGCATTCGGGCCTCGGGTCCGGATTTCGCATCGCCATGCGGGACCTGGAGATCAGGGGCGCCGGCAACCTGCTGGGGGCCGAGCAACACGGGCACATCTCCGAGGTGGGCTTCGATCTCTACGTCAAGCTCGTGGCTCAGGCGGTGGACGAGGCCAAAGGCCAACCGTGGCGAGAGGAGCTCGAGGTCAGGATCGATCTCCCGCTGCAGGCGTTCATCCCCAAGTCCTACGTGGCCGACGAGAACCTGAGGCTCGAGGCCTATCGCAAGGTGGCCTCGGCACGGGCCGCCGAGGACCTGGATGAGGTCAGAAAAGAGCTCGAGGACCGCTACGGGGCTCCCGTGCCCGCGCCGGTCGAGTCGCTCTTCGAGGTTGCCGGGCTGAGGCGCCTGATGTCGGACGCGGGCATCACCGAAGCGGCCACGGTGGCGGGCAACCTTCGCATCCGGCCACTGGAGCTGGAGGACTCCCGCCAGGTCCGGCTCGAGCGGCTCCTGCCCGAGGCCAGCTTCCGGCCCGAGACCAGGACCCTGATCGTGCCCGAGCGGCTCGTGCCCAAGACGGGCGTAGTGGCGTGGGTCACAAAGATTCTCGACCAGCTAATCTCATAACCATGAATAGACAACTATGTACGCTTGTGATCGTCGCCGTTCTCGCCGGCGCCTGCGGGGGTGGGGGAGGATCGGGCAGTCCCTCGGGCTCGACCGCGGCCACGGTGGGCTCCGACGGTATCTCCGCCGGAACCATCACCGACGCGCTCGGAACGTTCGAGGAGACGCAGGCCTTCGACCAGCTCAGCCAGCAGAACGGCAAGGGCAAGGCTCGCCGCCTGTTCGAGCAGGGCTATCTCTCCCGCCTCATCCGTCGTGAGGTGCTCCAGACCCGCGCCGACGCCCTCGGCGTGACGGTTCCCGCTGCCGACGTGGCCGATCAGCTGGATCAGATCAAGGCTCAGTTCGGTGACGACGAGCAGAAGTTCGAGGATGCGCTCGAGCAGCAAGGGCTCACCGCCGCTCTGCTGAGGCGCTTCGTCGAGGACCAGGTGCTCGAGCAGGAGCTGAGGACCAAGGTGACTGAGGACGAGGGACCACCCGAGGATGAGCTGCGCGCCTATTACGACGGGCACAAGGGCGACTACCAGGAGGTGCGCGCTTCTCACATCCTGCTCAAATCGGACCAGACGGCCGTCAAGAAACAAGCGGACAAGCTCTACTCGCAGCTTCAGGACGCTCCCGCCGCCAAGGTCGACGCCCTCTTTGCTTCCCTGGCCAAGGAGTTCTCCCAGGACGGCTCGGCTGCCCAGGGAGGCGACCTCGGGTGGGCAGACCCCGCCGGCTACGTGGAACCGTTCGGCGAGGCGATCAAAACGTTGCCGGTCGGCAAGGTCTCCCGCCCGGTCGAGACCGAGTTCGGCTTCCACATCATCAAGGTCGAGGGCCGTCGAGCCCTTCCGTACGACGCGGTCAAGGAACAGATCGCGGCCGAGGTCGGCGGGGAGTCACCCGAACAGGTGTGGCAGGGCTGGATCATCGACGCGTACAAGGACGCCGACATCGACGTCAACCCTCGTTACGGGGAGCTCGACCTGCAAACTCAGCAGATAGTGGACGCCACGGCCGAGGACGTACCGGGGGCCGAGGAGAGTCCGTCGGAGTGACCCCCCCACTCCCCTCCGCGTTTTGAGCGCCTCTGAGTGCAGAAAACTGCACTCTGAGGCCCCTAGAACCTCTGGATAGGGATTTCGATGTCGCTGCTGGTGGTGCCGCTGGCCCCCGACGAGACGAACCTGCTCACTCTCGGCGAGCTCGATGAGCTGCTCTCTTGCGAGCGAGTCCTGTTCGAGCAGCCCCAGCATCCTCTAAGAGCGCGGTTGGAGGTGGCCGGCGTGGAGTGCGCGTCACTCGACGAAGAGCCGGAGACGGGAGAGACGAATAGGGCTCTGGTGGCGGACCCCGGCTCGGTGCGCGTGCTCGAGCTCGCTCGAGGTGGTGCCAGGGTCTCATTTTTTGCCGCCCACCCACCCCCGGCACGACCACCCGATGACCTCACCGCCGCTCACGCGGCCCCCATCCTGCGCCGGGCCGCGGCCGCCCTCTCCGGTGTCGTCGCGGTCATGGCGCGCCTGCGTGGTGAGGACGGCTGTCCCTGGGACCAGGAGCAGACTCACGAGTCGCTCAAGATCCATCTGCTGGAGGAGGCACACGAGGTCATCGAGGCGATCGACTCGCCCGAGTCCGAGGATCTGGCAGAGGAGCTCGGCGACCTGCTGCTGCAGGTCGTTTTCCACTCTCGCCTGGCCGAGCAGGAGGGGCGCTTCGACGTTGCGAGCGTTGCTTCGGCCCTCGAGGCCAAGCTCGTGCTGCGCCATCCCCATGTGTTCTCGGACGTTGGCGTGAGCGGGGCGGCCGAGGTTCTGGCCAACTGGGAGACGATCAAGAACATCGAGAAAGGGAGGTCGCACCCATTCGATGGCATCCCTCGCACCCTGCCGGCTTTGCTCAAGGCGGCCAAGATGCAGAAGCGCGCGGCCGCCCTTGGCTTCGGCGCAAGCGAGCAGGAAGCGCGCAGCCGCCTTGTCGCCGCGCTCGCGCCGGAAGCCAGCAGGGAGTCCCTCGGGGAGGCCCTGTTCTGGTTGGTCGCGTTGGCGCGGGCCCTCAGAGTGGACCCCGAAGGGGCGCTCGCAAGCCACCTGGACGAGTTCCGCGCCTCCCTTCCGGCCCCCTGATACTGTTACTCAAGTTAAAGGAGTGACTGATGAGCGAGATTGTCGACGTACGTGCGAGCGCCGTGCTGGACTCCCGGGGCAACCCAACCGTGGAGGCGGAGGTTGTGCTCGACTCGGGAGCGTTGGGGCGCGCCGCGGTCCCCTCCGGAGCCTCAACCGGTGCCGGAGAGGCCCTGGAGCTGCGCGATGGCGGTGAGCGCTATGGCGGCAAGGGAGTTAGCCGAGCGGTCGACAACGTCAACGGAATACTGGGCCCGCACTTGGTGGGCCGGGACGCGCTCGACCAGCGTGGGCTCGACGCTTTCATGGTCGAGCTCGACGACACCGACAACAAGGCCTCGCTGGGAGCCAACGCCATTCTCGGCGTGTCGCTGGCGGTGGCCAAGGCGGCCGCCGAGGAGCTTGACCTCCCCCTCTACCGCTATCTGGGCGGGCCCGACGCTCACATCCTGCCGGTGCCGCTGATGAACGTCATCAACGGCGGCGCGCATGCCGACAACGCCCTCGACCTGCAGGAGTTCATGCTGGTGCCCTTGGGGGCGGCGTCGTTCTCGGAAGCGCTGGAGTGGGGGACCGACGTCTACCGGACCCTCAAGAAGACCCTCGACGAAAAGAACCTCGGCACCGGAGTCGGCGACGAGGGGGGTTTCGCACCTGATCTCGCCGGCAACTCCGCGGCCCTCGACCTGCTCGTCGCCGCGATCGAGAGCGCCGGTTACGAGCCCGGTGCCGACATCTCGCTGGCCCTCGACCCCGCCACATCAGAGCTGAGAGACGGCGATGACTACGTTCTTTCATCCGAGGACCGCCGGCTTTCGAGCAACGACATGATCGAGATGTGGGCCGAGTGGGTGGAGCGATACCCGATCGTTTCGATCGAAGACGCCATGGCCGAGGACGACTGGGGTGGCTGGGCAAGTCTCACCGAGCGGCTCGGTGAGAGGGTCCAGCTCGTCGGCGACGACCTCTTCGTAACCAACACCGAGGTGCTGGAGCGCGGCATCCGGGAGGGTGCCGCCAACGCCATCCTCATCAAGCCAAACCAGATAGGAAGCCTGACCGAGACGCTCGAGTGCGTCCGGGTGGCCCAAAGGGCCGCCTACGCCACGGTGATCTCTCACCGGTCGGGCGAGACCGAGGACGCGACCATCTCGGATCTCTGTGTAGCGGTCAACGCCGGCCAGATCAAGACCGGCGCTCCGGCGCGGGGTGAACGCACGGCCAAGTACAACCAGCTCCTGCGCATCGAGCACGGCCTGGGGGAGTCGGCTCGCTATCCGGGCCGCGCGGCATTCCGGGCGCCACAAGCGTGACGACTCTATTGAGAACGACGCGACTCAGGCTCGGTGTGGGCCCCCAGATCGTCGCCGTCGTGCTCATGCTGGGACTCGCCGGTGCCATGGCGATCGAGCCCACTCGGAGGCTCATCGAGCAGAGGGATCGCATCGCACTCATGAGCCAGGATCTCGTGGCACTCGACGACGCCAACCTTGCCCTCGAGAGACGGATCGCGCGTTTGGGCGATCGCGATTTCCTCGAGCAGAAGGCGCGCGAGATGGGATTGGTGAGACGAGGCGAGAAGCTCTACGTTGTCCTTCCACCGAGCCGCAAGGTGCTGCAGCGCAGGGCTCTTCAAGCCGAGCGCAAACGCAGCCACGAAGAACCGGCAAGCTGGCTCGAACAAGCCCTGCACTTCATCGGGGTGGGCTAAACACTGCTGGAAAATTAGGAGTGTCACGCTTGCTCGACCACTCCGATGAGGACGCGACGCTGGTCCGCTCCCAGCTCGGCCGGCCCCCCAGAGGGCGCTGGGCGGTCGCTCGCCGCTGCCATCTGGGGATTGCGATGGTCATCGAGAGCCACCCGCGCCTTGACGACGGCTCACCGTTCCCTACTCTGTTCTGGCTGACCTGCCCGCTGCTGGTGAAGCGCGCAAGCAAACTCGAGGCGGCAGGCTTCATGAGAGAGCTCACTGCCCGGTTGGCTGCCGATTTCAGTCTGCACGAGCGGGTGGGGGCAGGGGTGGCCCGCTACACGGCCCGCCGCGATGCTCTCGAAGCGATCGCGCCGAGCACACCCGCGGGCGGGGGGCCGGACAGGATCAAGTGCCTGCACGCCCATCTTGCACACGAGCTCGCCGACCCTCCCAACGCGGTGGGAGGGATCACGCTGGCGGCCACGGGGTGGCCGGATTGCGTGGCGCCGTGTGTAGCATCCCCCGAATGAGCGACTGGGGAATTCGGCGCTGAGGAGCGGATGATGAGAGTGGCGGCTATCGACGCGGGGACCAACTCCGTGCGTCTGCTGGTTGCCGAGGAGCACGCGGGAGGGATGCGAGCTCTCGACCGCCGCTTGGTGATCACGCGCCTCGGGCAAGGCGTCGATCGGAGTCGTCTGCTGGCTCCGGACGCCATAACGAGGACGTTGGAGACGATCGCCGACTATGCCGCCACCTGTGGCGAGTACGACGTACGCCGTCTCAGGGTAACTGGTACCTCGGCAGTCAGAGATGCGGGAAATCGGGACGACTTCTTGGGGGCCGTGAGGGAGCTGACGGGCCAATTGCCCGAGCTGCTCACCGGCGAACAGGAAGCGCGGATAACCTTCGCCGGGGTGCTCTCGGATCTGGACCAGAGCGGGCCGATGATGGTAGTCGACATCGGCGGAGGATCGACCGAGCTTGTCTACGGACAAGGGTTTCCAGAAAAGCTCACGTCGCTCGATGTGGGTTGCGTGCGAATGTTCGAAAAGCATTTGCATTCCGATCCTCCGGCAGAGTCCGAGCTTCAGGCGCTACGCGCCGAGGTCTCGCACGCGCTGCGGAGCTTCAAGGCGACGTGTCTGGTGCCCGCCGGAACGCGATTCGTGGGGGTGGCGGGGACCCTCGCTCAGCTCGCGACGCTCAAGAGTGGCCTTCCCCTCTACGATCCCGATGTCTCGCACCAGATGGTCCTGTCTCACGGCGATGTGCGCTTGCTGGCCAAGAGGCTCGAAAGGCTGCCGCTGGCTCAGCGCCGGCGAATCACGGCACTCGAGCCGGGACGCGCCGATGTGATCATTGCCGGCGTAGAGATACTTCTTTGCGTCATGGAAGCCTTCGATGTTGCGGAAATCATGTTTTCAGAGAAGGACATTCTCGACGGACTCGTGATCGAGTTGCTGGAGCGCAGCGAGTCGTGACCGTTTTCTATTTCGTACGTCACGGCGTCACCTCACATACGGGCCACCGGCTATCGGGATGGATGCCGGGCATCCACTTGACAGATGAAGGGCGCGACCAAGCAGAGGCAACGGCCGAGATGCTCACGGCAGTGCCGTTCAAGGCCATCTACTCGAGTCCCATTGATCGCACGATGGAAACCGCTGCACCGATCGCTCGAATACACGGACTCGAGATCGTGCAAGCACCGAACCTGGGCGAGGTTGAATACGGCAAGTGGTCCAACCGAACGTTCAAGACATTGAGTAAGACCAAACTGTGGGAGAAGGTGCAACGCTATCCATCGGGTGTTCGGTTTCCCGAGGGTGAGACATTGCGAGAGGTGCAGACGCGAGCGGTCGAGGAAGTGGAGGAAATCGCGGAGCGGCATCGAAGGCAGATCGTGTGCTGTGTGTCTCACGCGGATGTGATTCGGCTACTGGCGGCTCACTACCTGGGCGTTCACATCGATTTATTTCAGAGGCTAACGGTGGCGCCCGCATCGGTTAGCGTCATCGCGCTGAACGACGGGAGGCCCTTGGTCGTCAGCCTCAACACATCCCCCCCGAACCCAGCGAAGGACAGATCATAGTGAACCCAGATATCTTTACGGCCGACTACGTCGGCGAACCGGGAAAGCGGTCGTTTTATCTGCAGGCTCGAGGTGAAGAAGGCTTGCTGAGCTTTCCGATCGAGAAGCAGCAGGTCGTCGTCCTGGCCGAGAAGCTGCGCGAGCTTCTGTTGCTGGTCGATGGTGACGACACCGTGACCTCTGCCTCGGCTGGGCGCGATCCTGCGCTTGCGTTCACAGAACCGGTTTCTGATGAGACTCAAGTCGGCACAATCGGGCTGGCCTACGAAGAGGACGCCGATCTCGTCGTCGTCCTGCTCCAGCCCTTGCCGGAAGAGAGCGACGAAGATGAGGTAGAGCTCGACGAGGCATCCGGGGTCCATCTGGAGCTGAGACGCGACCAGGTGAGGGCTTTTGTGCTGCACGCCATCGCGGTCGTCAACGAGGGCCGGGCGATATGCCAGCTCTGCGGGCTCCCCATGGATCCCGCGGGCCACAAATGCCCGGCCTCGAACGGACACCGGCTCAGCGATTAGTACGGACACATGTCCGGTCTGGGCGACATCGTCGAACTGCTCAATACGGGAGAGGTCGAAGTTTTGGGCCTGCTTCCATACTCGTCGAACTATGTCTTTCTCACCCGGATCACGGGCGGAGGCAGAGAGGCGCTCGCGGTCTACAAGCCCACGCGCGGCGAGCGGCCGCTGTGGGACTTTCCCACCGGCACCTTGGCCGCGCGCGAGGTCGCCGCGTTCATGTTGAGTGAAGCCGCGAGCTGGGATCTCGTACCGCCTACGGTGTTGCGCTCGGACGCACCTTTGGGGGCCGGCTCGCTGCAACTCTTTATCGAGCACGATCCGGAACGACACTGCTTCGTGCTCGCCGAAGAGCGCCTCGACGACCTTCGCCCCTTTGCTGCGTTCGATGCCGTGATCAATAATGCGGACCGCAAGGGCGGGCATGTCGTCGAAGACTCCGACGGCAGGCTGTGGGGAGTCGACCACGGACTTGCTTTCAACGTCGAGCCCAAGCTGCGCACTGTGCTGTGGGCGTTCGCAGGCGAACGCCTCGACGTCTCGCTGAAAGCGCGTCTTCAATGCCTGCGCGATCGCATGCAGCAGCCCGGCGGGGTGGGCCCACAACTCGCGCGACTGTTGAGCCGGGCCGAGACGGCGGCGGCCCTGAAACGCTTGGAGACGTTACTTCGCAGCGGGCGCTTTCCCGAGCCGGATCCGACCCAGCATCACCTCCCCTGGCCCTTGCTCTGAGAACATCGACGTGGCCCCCGTATCCCAACCGGTAGAGGAAGGGCACTTAAAATGCTCACAGTGTGGGTTCGACTCCCACCGGGGGCACTGGGCTTGGGATCGGCTTGATCTTGTCGCCGCCACCGTGAGGTGTCGGGGCCGTCTGTCAAGCCGTTCATGGTAGGCATCCACGCTGCTCGCCGGTGGTGAAAGCGAACCGTGGACACGTGCACACAGAAAACTGTGGGTAAACGCGGACCGTGGACTTTTCCCTCCGCCAGCCGCCCCCCTTCAAGCGGCCCGCCTCTCCCGCCGGGGTTCCCTGGTACGCCCGCCGAAACCCCTACAGCGTCAGCCCCAGTCGCGGCCAGTCCGAGATCAGGGCCACCGCCAGCTCTCGGCACGCCCTCTGCAACGACTCCGGCGCGTCCCGCCACGAGAACTCGGCGGTGGCGAGCCTGGCCGCGGCCTCCGGCTCGCTCGGGAGCACGCACATGCCGTGCGCATGGGGGACGAAGCGGCAGAAGCGCTCGAGGTCGAGGCTCGAGCCCGAGTGCGGCATCTTGTTCACCACCAGCGTGATCGGCTTGCGGGCCTTGCCCAGCAGGACTGCCGCTTCGGCGACCAGGCTGGCCGCCGCGGGCTCGGAGTCGGTGACGAGCACCAACTGATCGCAGGTCGCCATGGCGGCGCGGGCGGCCGCGTCCTGCAGCCCTGTTCCGCAGTCGAGCACCACGATGCCGACGAAATCCTTGAGCCGTTCGATGACCTCCACATAGGAGGGATAGTCGAGCTTCTGCATACGCGAGGGGTCGGTCGGCGCGGGCAGCACCATCAGGCCGTGAGGGGCGCGTCCGAGCTGCGCATCGAGAGCGGTGAGCGAAAGTTGAGAATCGCCCAGCCGCTCGAGCACGTCGTCGACGCAGATCGTTTGCCCGGGGGCGAGCACCCTGCCAAGTGAGCCGTAGTCGGGGTTCGTGTCGATGGCCACGACCCGATCCCTCCGCAACAGAGCCAGGAGAGTGCCCAGCAGAGCCGTGGTCGTCGTTTTCCCCACGCCTCCCTTCGGAGAGACGACCGCAATTGTTGCGCACCGCCTGAGCCTCGGCGACGCGATCGACGCTTCGAGCTGCTCCAGGTAGTTCGTCGATCGCCACTTGTGCCGGGCCCGCTGTGATGGGGGCGGCGTGCGGAGCTTGGTGAGTGCGGCGGGCGTAGGGCCTGCAACCGGCAGCGACAGCTCCTTCGCCTCGGCCCCCTTCGGCTCCGGCTGGTTCCGAAAATCGTAGGCGGGCGAGAGCTGGTCATCTATGGAGGGTGACTCGACCAGGGCTTTCACGGTGGCGGTGAGCCTTCGGGAGAGACTCATCCTCTGCGGCAGCGCCGCCCGAGTTCGTTGCGGCGGGCTCAGTTTGTCGCCGTTGGATGCCGGCGAGGGCTTCGGGTCCTTTTCCCGCCACGGCGACAGATAGAGAGTGGCGCCCTCCAGGATCCCGCTCGAGCGCAGCGAGGAGGCAGGGGGCAGAGGCCTTCCGGAGGCCGGAGCCAGCGACCACATCGTCGCCTCGCTCTCTTTGTCCTGGGCGACTTCTTCCG
>Ga0136613_10000518_pt1 | contig 17903 bp, 17 predicted proteins | sample AntDrymUQ2722106_2_FD_106649 | JGI IMG/M metagenome (GOLD analysis project Ga0136613, IMG submission 106649) | Polar desert sand microbial communities from Dry Valleys, Antarctica - metaG UQ272 (21.06) | ecosystem: Environmental > Terrestrial > Soil > Desert | place: Antarctica: Dry Valley... | reverse complement strand
GCAACGACGCGACCGTCGTGGCAGACGGTGGCCGGGCGTGGACTCGCGGACCGGTCCCGTGCCCCTCCCAGCTGCAGCCGGCCTGCGCCGCACCACGACCGCGGGTCGCCGCGGTGTGGGGCCGTGAGCCGTTCGACGAGGCCGCACCCCTGCCCCTCGACCTGGTCCTTCCGGTACGCAGCTTCACGCTCGCGGCCAACCCACCGTTACTCGGCAGCACGCGGATCGGCGGCCGCACCGCCGTGGGCCTGCGCACGACGGTGGGCCAAGTGCAGCCCCTGCTCGACGGGCTGCGCTCGGCCGGGGATTGGCGTCAGCTGCACCCCGCCGACCACGTGGAGCTGTGGTTGGATGACGCATCGCTGGTGCCCCTCTCCTTGCGCGTCCGTCCCGCTGCGGGGGCCGATCGGGACTGGTGGGCCGTCCGCCATGGCTACCGCGACGCCGCCGGCTCGACGTTGCTGGCCGTGGATCTGCGCGACGTGGCCGTCAACGAGCCGCTGCGCGCCGGCGCCTTCCCCTCCGCGCCGCCTGACGCCGACCTGCGCGACGCCGGCTTCGACGATGCCGAGGCCGCGGCTGCCATCGCGCGACCACGGTGGCTACCCGACGGGATGCGCCCCCACCGGGCGGGCGCGGTGTCCGGAGGCGGGACCGAGGTGGCCATCGCGACCTACAGCGACGGCCGCGCCTGGATCAAGGTTCGAGCCACCGAGGCCTGGTCCGGGGGCTGGTTGTTCGGGAACCTGGGACCACTGGTGCGCGCGGTTGCGCTGCCCGGTGCGGGAACTGCCTACATCGCCGAGGGTGGCAGGCAGGTCGCACTGCATGGCACCGGCGTGGACATCGAGGTGACGGGCAGCCTGTCCGCGCGGACGCTGCGGCGAGTCGCGGCCAGCCTGGGGGTAACCGGCAGGCCGATCCCAGAGCGCTGGACACAGGCCGGCACCGCGACGCTGGCCAAGGCTCGACGGACCGTCGACGGCCTGCTGCTGCCTACCGCCCTTGACGGCTTCGGCCCCCCGGCCGTCCGCAGCTCCCGGGGGGCAGTGTCGTTGGCCTATACCGGCGCCGGCGCCCGCGGGTTCCTGCTCAGCCAGGTGCGCGGGCAGCGGCTGTCCCCGCCGCTGGAGCCTGACGTGCGCGGCGTGCGGGTGCGGGGGGCGGCAGGCCGCTACACGCCACTGCTCGGCGAGCTGGAGTGGGTCGAGTCCGGGTCGGTCGTCAGCCTGCGCAGCCAGACCCTTTCGCTGGCCGAGATGCTCGCCATCGCCGAGAGCCTGGCACCGGCATGAGGATCGCGTGGCTGGCGGCGGCGGTCGTTCTCGGGTTGTGCCTTGGCGCGGGAACGGCCTTGTCCTTGCAGCAACCGAGCTTGGTGCCGGCGGAGCCGTCGCCGGTGCCATCGCCGCAGGCCCGCGCGACCGTCAGCGCAACCGAGTCGACGGCGGCTGCGGCGCGGTCGGGCGAGCCTCGCGCGCCCGGGCCGCGCGTGCTGCTGGCCTGGACCCCCGGTGGGCTGCCGGACGGCTTCGCCGCACGGGTCCGCCAGCTGCGCAACGTGTCGCGGGTCACCGCCGTCCGTGGCGACCTGGCGCAGCTGCGGCACACCCGCGACGCCGCCGGCGAGCGGGTCGACAGTGCGCCGGACGGGTTCGTGGTGCCGCTGGACGTCATGGCCTTCGATCGCAGCTATCCCGCGTTCGTGCCGAGGTCGGCCGAGGACGAGTTCCGGCGCCTGCGCTCCGATGAGGCGCTGTTGGGGTCCACCTCGGCGTCGCTGCGGGGTGTGCGAGGCGGTGCCACCCTCCACCTGACTCATGGGGTGGTGCTGCAGGTCGTTGATGTGGTCGACGACAGCCTGATCGGCGGTGCCGAGCTGGCGGTGCCGGCCAGGCGCGGCGCCACACCGGCATGGTCCATCGCCAACCGGCAGCGCTACCTGCTGGTCGCCTACCGCGGGCAGCGCCTGGCGCTGGAACGCAGGATCCGCGCTGCGCTGCCCGAGGGCATCGCCGTGCGCCTGCGGGGGCCGGGCGAGACGCCGTTCCTGCGCCAAGGCGACGCGGTCCTTCCCCAGTCCGCCATCAAGGCCCGATTCGGCGAGTTCGCCTACCGGCCCGGCCCCGGCCGCGACGTGGTCCAGGACCCGCGATGGACCGCCGAGCACATCGTCTCGGCGCGGGTGCCGATCCTCGGACAGGTCCGCTGCCACCGTGCCCTGGTGCCACCGCTTCGTTCGGCGCTGCGGGAGCTGCGACAGCGCAACCTCACCTCGGTAGTCGATCCGGCCGGGTACGCCGGCTGCCACCACCCTCGGCTGACCAGCTCGCGTGACCAGGTGTCGCGGCACGCCTGGGGCGTCGCCGTCGACGTGAACTATCCCGACAACCCCGTCGGGCAGGCCTCGACCCAGGATCCACGTCTGGTCGAGGTCATGGAGCGGTGGGGCTTCACCTGGGGTGGACGCTGGCTGGTGCCCGACCCCGCCCACTTCGAGTACGTCCGTCCGTCGGCCCCGTAGCCACGCCGTGGCAACGCCGCTATCGGAGCAGTCGGACGCGGATCGGCAGGTCGAGCTCAGCCCACGCGCGGGCTGCGGTGAGCACGTCGGCGGGGATACTGCGCACGGTCAGGGCAAGACAGCAGCGATCGCCAAGTGACAGCGTCCGCCCGCCGTCGAGGGAGCGCATCGCACCGGCCAGCTCGGCGTCCTTGGCGAGCAACGGCTGGATCGTGACCCCGGCTGTGGTCAGCAGCTGCCGCACCCCGCTGGCATCGATGTCGGTATCCACAAGCTTGCCGATAATCTCGGCGAGGCTGACGGTGCCCAGCGACGCGCCGGGAAGAGCCTCGACCACCCGCTCGGCGCCTGGCTCGTCGTGGATCAGGGCCAGGATGGCGGAGGTGTCAAGCACGGTCACTCGGCGGCCGCGGCGACGCGTCGCTCAGCCAGCAACTCGTCAACCAGCGAGCGGGTCCGTGGGACCGCGTTGCCCAGCCGTCGCAACTCGCGCACCGCGTCCTGCGGGCGCTGCAATACCAGCCGACCGCCAGCCAGGTTCAGCCGGTCGCCGGCCGATAGACCCAGTGCCGCGCGAACCTTCGGCCGGGATGACGAGACGACCCTGCCTTCCCACCACAACTGTGGCATCCATGGCAATACTGTGCCACGCCGCCACGCCGCCGCGCTGCCGGATGGCGGCGCCAACCGGCAGCCACCCGGCCTCGGCAGGGAAGGCCAGGCGTAGCAGCCCGGGCTCGGCAGCGGCGTCGGACCGAGCGGCCGGGGTGAAGCCCTCCAGGAAGCGCATGCTGGCGGCCAAGTCGAACGGGCCGCGCACACGCAGCTCGACGGTCACCGGGATGATTCGGATGGGCACGCTCACAGGACTTGGACGGTGCAGCGGACGCCCGGCGCGTTTGCGGTACCGTCACGGTCGAGTTGACCGGAGAAATCGGCGACCAAGACAGGGTTGTCGCCCAGGTCGAGCGCATCCTGTCGCTCGACGTGGACGGGCGCGGCTTCCCCGAGCTCGGGCGACGCGACCCCGTCGTCGGCGAGCTGCTACAGCGCTACCCGGGCCTGCGACCGGTGCTGTTCTGTTCACCGTATGAGGCCGCCTGCTGGTCGATTAGCGGTCAGCGCCTGCGCATCACGCAGGCCGCCGCGATCAAGCAGCGCCTGGCCGATCAGCTCGGTGACCGGGTGACCGTCGCAGGGCAACAGCTGACCGCCTTCCCCGCGCCCCAACAGCTGCGAGGCCGGACGCTGCCGGGGTTGCCCCAGGTCAAGGTCGAGCGGCTGACGCCATCGCGACCGCCGCCCTGAGCGGCCAGCTCGACACCGCCCGGCTCCGCGACCTGGACACTGACCAAGCCCTCGAGGAGCTGACCCGGCTGCCTGGCATCGGACCGTTCTCAGCCGAGCTCATCCTCGCCCGCGGCGCCGGCCACCCCGACCTGTTCCCCACCGCGGAACGACGACTGCACGCAGAGATCGCTGGCGCCTACCGGCTCACAGAACCCACCGTGGCGAGGCTCGCCGACGTCGCCGACGGCTGGCGGCCATATCGCACCTGGGTCGGACTGCTGCTGCGCACCCGCCGGGAGGACGACACCCACGAGATCAGCAGGGGCCGCCGTGCCGATCGTTGAGCCGCAGAGGGCGGGGCATCTCGGTCGGCGATACGGCTCCTACGCTCACCGCTGCTCAACGAGGCTCAGTCGTGCTTCAGATTGGGGTCTGCTGGTGGAGTGCCATCCTCCAGGAGTCACCCTCGGACGTAGGTGCTGTTGAACAGCGCGGTGTACTGACCGCCGTCACGACGCGCCGTGGCCTTGTAGGCGACCACCGCACTGGCCTCGTTGAGCTCCAGCACCCGCTCATTCTCGAGCTCGAACGAAGCCCAAGGGGAGCCCCGCATCGATCCCCTCAGGGAAGCGTCCGCTCCTGACTGGGGCGCCGTCCATGAGCGGCCGGCGCCCCCGTCCGGCTAGCAACCAGGTCGAAGACGAGCAGCGTGTCCCCGCCGCCCAGTCGAAGGCGGAGAGTTCGCCGCCAACCCCCTTGTATGCACCGGTACCTCCGGTTACGGCGTACGCGTTGTCCCCGCTCGGAGAACACGGTGCTGGCGATGGCGATCTTCCCCTTGCGGAAGATCTGGATGGTGCCCTCGATCGTGAAGGTTCGCAGCCCGAGTTCACCGCGGACGCTGTCGCGGCCGATGACACGGCCGCCGTTCCGACCGCAGACGGTTTCCTCGAAGAGAATGAAGTCGCCGGGTGACTCGCCACGCTGCCCGACGTTAACGAATGCGTCGCGGACCCCTCGGGTCCGTACGATCAGCAACTGTCCCCTCGATCCGCCGCCGCGTTCGGTCGTGGCCATCTGCCTGGCCTCGGCCGCGGAGGCCACAGGCCGGGACCCGGGCCAACCATCCAGGACGACTTCGAATGACGGTCCTTAGGCTGGTCGGCGTGCCCCCAACCGCTCCGAGGATCGTGCGTGCGCCAGACGGTGAGTGGCGTGCGCTGGATGGCGACCAGAGCGTTGGCCGCGCCCGCGCTGTGCAGCGTCCTGACCGGCGGTGGTTCGTTGCGCTGGACAGCCAGCGCGCCGACGCCTACGAGGCGCTGTTGCACGCGATCGCCGAGGATCTCCAGCAGGACCTGTACATGACCGTGGACGAGTCGGACCACGAACTGCTGCAGCGTTGCCGCCAGCTCGGCTGCACTGTGAACCGGCGCGAGGACGAGTACCTCGTGCCTACCGACGCCGACGTCACAGGCCTAACGGATGCCGCCCTTCCAGCGGGTCTCGGACACGTCTCCGCCGCTGAGGCGGACGAGGACCAGCTACGGGCGCTGGACGAGGTGCTGCGTGAGGACGTACCGGGTGCAAACGGTTGGGTGAACGATCCGCGGGACTTTCGGGAGTACACCTTCGACGCACGGCACTTCGATCCGATGACCTACCTTGTGGCCGTCGATGAAGCGACCGGAGGGTACGCCGGGCTGGTCCGCGTGTGGAACGACCCGGGCAACCCTCGGCTAGGCCTCATCGGCGTTGTCGCGGCTCATCGGCGACGGGGAGTGGCCCGTGCACTGCTGGCGACGGCGTTTCGCGCTCTGCATGACCGGGGGTTTGGCCAGGTCGCAGCTGAGGTCGACGTCACCAACGCCGCCTCCACCGAACTCTTGCGCCGCCTCGGCGCCCGCCGGACCGGAGGCTCCGTCGAACTGATCTGGGGTTGGCGACCCGCGTGATGTGCAGGCCCCAAGGCCTCCACGGCGAGGGATGGTTAGGGCGCCCACGAGGGGTCGCGGCCACTGAGGCCGACGGCGCGGTCCAGCAAGCGCCACCGGCTCGGACGTAAAGAAGCGACGGGGCATGCCGACAACGCAGGGAGGCACGCGAAGTGAGGTCATGGAGATGGACACGTTGGTGAGCGCAACGACCACGCCATCGGTTCACGATCTGGCCACCCGGTTGGGCATCGTCGACGCCCTGCTCTTCCGCCGGCTGTCCGCCTCCACGTGGGCGCACCTTGGGGGCTTCGGGCGCGGCCGGGGATGGGCCGGTGTCGTCGACGTCACCGACGCGCACGACCCGCTTCTCGCCCGAGTCCCGGGTTATCCCGGTGGCGTCCACCGTTTCACCTACCCGGAGGTCGGGCGGGTGCTCGGCCCGTACTACGCCGTCGGCGGGGCCTTGGTACGGGTCAGTAACGACGTGGTCGTCGTGTTGGGCAACCCCGCGTCAGCCCTGGGTCCGGCTGCGTCCGAGGACGCGCTCCGCCATCTGGCCGCTGCGCTGGACGCGAGCGTGGAAGATGTGGCCCCCTCCAAGCGTCTGGCTGACGAGCTGGAGGTGCTGCACGCGGTCCGGGCGATCACCACGGGTGCTGCGCCGGACCTGGTCGGCATGCTCCAGCATGTCGTCGACGTCGCCGTGGAGTCGCTGTCGTGTGAGGTAGGGCTGCTCCGCGACGGCGCTGGCCGCATTGTGGTGACGAGTTCCTGGTCCGGCGTCGACGTGAGTGACCCCCGGGTAGGCGCACCCCTTGACGAGCTTGAGGAACGCGCCGCCGGTGGGTCGCTGTGCATCCAGGACACCGACTCCGAATCCCTGCTCGCCCCGCTCGGTCGCGAGCAGGGTGTCCGATCCCTGCTCGTCCTGTGCATCCCGGCCCCGGTCGGTGGGGTCCTCGTCCTGGCCCACACCAGCGCCGCGCCCCGTGGCTTCACCAGCCTGTGCCAGCAGCTCGGCCGGCAGGTCGCTGACGCCGCAGCTGTGGTCGCCCACACCGCCGCGCTGCGCGAGGAGTTGCGGGCAGCGGCGGACGAGCACGCACGCGCCGCCCGACACGACCCGCTCACCGACCTCGGCAACCGCCTCGCCTGGGACGAGTCCCTCGTCAGCGCCCAGGAACAGGTCGACGCCGGTCGCTGCGTCACGGTGCTCACCCTGGACGTCGATGGACTCAAGCACGTCAACGACACCTGCGGCCATGAGGCCGGCGACAACCTGCTGCGACGTTGCGCCGACGTTCTCCGGGATCACGGCCGCCACGACGACATCTGCGTCCGTCTCGGCGGGGACGAGTTCGCCGTGCTGATGCCCCACGCCGGCGCCTTCGCCGAGCGCCGGCTCGCCACCTTGTCCGACCGTCTCGGCGGTGCCACGAGCTGTCAGCGCACCGTGGCCGCGAGCATCGGCATGGCCACCGCATACCCCGGTGGCAGTGTCGCCGACGCGGCCCGGGAGGCTGACGCAGCGATGTATGCCGCCAAGCGTGCTCGGCGAGCGAGTGCGGCCAAGTGCCTACAGGACACCGCGTCAGCGCAGCCAACCGCCACAGCGCCGTAGCGGGATCGTGCTGGGGGACGAGCCGTGACCGAGGCTGGCCCACATGAACCGCCGAGGCGACCTTCGACCTCGGCCAGCCCTTGCAGGGCGACTCCTCGGTAGGCAACGATCGGGTCAACAAGGTTCGACTCGGAGTCGTGGACCAGGACCCGGGCAGACGTTCTGGATCGAAACGATGGCTGGTCAGTCGCCCTCAGGGACCGGTCGACATGCCCTTGGGGCAGCCTCGTTCTGCAGTGCCTCTGCGAACGACCGCAGGTAGGACTTGGAGGCGTTGTAGACCGCCTGAAAGGAGCCCGGCATGGTCGACGCGATCGACGGAGGTGATGAGCACCTTGCCGGCGGCACGGGTGACCATGTCGTTGAGCAGGCGTACGCCTCAGCTGGCGCGACGGGCTAACGGTCACGCGATGGTGGGCACGACCTGTGCCGTCTTGAGCAGGTCGATCACCGTGAAGGCGTCGCCCAAGCCATAAGTTGGTGTCCAGTCGGGGTCTTGGCGGAGGTACGACTGCCGGTCGCCCTTGAGCAACCCAACGATGACCTCGGCGACGATCCGGCCACCGACGGGGCCGAGGTGCTCGCCGTCGGCAGCGAGCGCGGCTTCCCGCAGGACGTAGAACCACAGCGGGGTGCGCTGGTGCAGATGCAGGTGCTTGAGGTCGGCGAGGTCACCGGACGCGAGTTGCGGCAGCTTCATCGCTCGTGCGACGCGCTGGCCCGACGGCACGTTCATGGTGAGACCGCGCAGCAGGTTGCGGGTCGCCAGCGACGTCGCCGAACCCGGCGACTGCCCCATGAGATCGAACAGGGCCGTCGACAGGATGGTGTCGATCTTTTTGTTAGGTCGCGCCCTGCCGTCGCCGAAGTCGAAGAAGGTCTGCCAGTCGATGAAGCGGCGCGGGGCGCGTCGCCCCCCGCGAAGGTCGGCCGGGTCGTCGGGATCGGCTGCGGCGGGATCGAAGAGCATCGCGAAGAACTGCTGCGACGGATCGCTGGCGCTGGCCCCGAAGTTGGCCCGGTAGCTGGGCCGAACCTGTGAGTGGCCGAAGCGGTACGCGGCCACGGAGAACTCCACCGGGATGTAAGGGGCGTGTCGCCACTGGTAGTGCTTGAGACCCCTGCTGAGCACGTCGTCCATCGTCGACTGCCCGACGGTCTTGGGCAGGAACTCGTGCAGGATGAGCCATTGGTAATGCCAGCGGACCGTGCGCTGCGCTTCGGCGAAGATCTCGTCGAGGGTGTAGCCGGTAGCCAGCTCGGCCTTGACATCGGCGACAACGGCGTTGTGGAAGCGCAGCATGGCCAAGTGGAATTGCGAGACCACCAGGTTTTCGTCGTTGCGCGGGTCACCCACCAGGGCGGTGAACTGGCTGTTGCGAGGCAGGTCGCGGCGAGCCGCGCCGTCGATCGACACGCTGGCAGAGCCCGGTATCCGCTCGGTGAGGAATGTCGTGCGGCCGCCGTCGACCGAGCGGTTGTACAGGTGCGGCGAGACGCCAGGGCCGCCGCCGTACACGCTGTCGAGGTCCAGCGCCGGAATCCGGAAGTTGCGGATCGACTCCGGGTCCTGCCGGCGTGCCAGACTCGACGTCGGGTCGAAGGTCATGTCGTGGTCGAGGAACTGGCCCAGGAAGGTGAACCCCGCGGTCATCGTGGGGTTGTTGAGGTTCTCGCTGCTCTTGGCCGGGTCGGTGATGAGCGTGACCGGATCGGACAGGTCGTCGCCGGCGTCCATGGGGCCGCCCACCGCGCCCAACTCGGCGAGCGCGTCGCGGATCAGCGGCGTGTCGGCCGCGAACGGTGGCAGCGTCGGGAACAGTCGTCCGAAGCGGCCCTGGTCGTAAAAGCTCGATCGCGGAGTCAGTTGGCCAGCATCTGCGTTGCCGTGGCCCATGACAGACCTCCTTCCACGCAGGACGGGCTCTTTCTAGCATGCGGCAGCGAACAGAAGCCGCGGCCTCCCAGTCGATCTACCCAGTCGAGGATCGCGACCACCGACCGGCGCTGCCCCGCGCTCGGCTGGCTCCTCCCCCACGCGCGGCTCCACGACCTGAACAGCGGGCATCTGGACTGCCGAGCCCGCCCTCCCGCAGCAGCCATCAGCCTCTGCTTGAAATCTTGCCGCTGGCCCGCCCGGCTGAGTATGAGCGCCGGCCGTTGCTGTCAGGCGGCGGGGACCCGCGCGGTGGCCCGATGCATCGCGGCGCGGCCGACGACCACGCCGAGCACACCGGCGGCGACGGCGAGCCAGACAGGCCCGCCGCGAGTCAGGACCGCCACGATCACGAAGCCGTCGAAGAGAGAGATCAGGGTGAACCCGACGGGGTCGAGGAGGCGGGCCGAGGTTCGGCCCGGCACCGCGCGCCACACGCTCCGGGCCTGGACGCCCTGAAGGACCATGAACGCCGCCAGCACGATCAGGGCCGAGAACACGACGTTGGTGCCGACCGGCTCGCGGGGCCAACCGGTCGCGACCCCCCCGACCAGAGTCACGGCCATGACGATCAGCGACCAGAAGTAGACACCGAACAGCGTGCGCCACCCCACGACCGCCACTCCCGCCGCCAGGGCCAGCGTGCCGGCGACGGCGTGGACGGCGATGAAGGTGTCGTGCCACATGGTGCGTCCTCTCCAATGAGTTAGCAGTCGCTAAGTTATCACCTGCTAATCTGTCTGTCCATGGCGCAGGAGCGGACAACCGGGCGGCGGCGCAACGCCAAGGGCGAAGGCGGGCGGTTGCGCGCGGAACTCGTCGAGGCGGCGGCTGGCCTCCTGGCCGAGACCGGCGACGAGCTCGGCCTGTCACTGCGCGAGGTCGCACGCCGCGCCGGGGTCAGCTCGCCGGCGGTCTACCTGCACTTCGCCGACAAGGACGCGCTGCTCGCCGACGTCCTGGCGTCCCGCTTCGCCCTGCTTGGGCAGGCCATCGGCGCGGCGGTCGCCACGGCCGCCGGCGGTCCAGGGGAGCGTCTGCGAGCAGGATGCCGGGCCTACGTCGACCTCGCGGTACGGGACCCGGGCACCTACCGCGTGCTCTTCGGCGGGCGGTCCGCCGTCGACCTCGGCCGCGACTTCCGGGAGAGCCAGACGAGCGCGCCGTTCCGCTCGTTGGCCGACGGGATCGCGGCGGCGCAGGCCGGCGGCGCGGTGCGAAGGGGCGACCCGGCCCGGCTCGCTGTGCCGGTCTGGGCGGCGCTGCACGGCATCGCGACCCTGCGACAGGCCCGCCCGCGCTTCCCATGGCCGGACGCCGGAGAGTTGGTCGACGACATCCTGGAGGGGCTGCTCGGCCTGCCGCGCGCAACTCGATGAGCCGGTCAAGGCACGCAGCAACCGGACCGGCGTGGCGAGGAGGCACCGAAAAGGACTTGTCTGGTGATCGCGCCGGCGTTAGAACGCCGGTGTGTGGCTGATCAGCCTGCGGGACCTGCAGTGGCGGCGAAGGCGGTTCGTCATCGCCGTGATCGCGACCGGCCTGGTGTTCGGGATGTCGCTCTTGATGGCGGGCACCGAGTTCACGCTCTACGAGGACGGGCGGCGCATCGTGCGCTCGTTCGGCGCGGACGCCTGGGTGGTGGACGAGGGGACCTCGGGACCGTTCACCACGGCCTCCCCCATCCCCGCTGACGCCGCGCGGAGCGTCGCACAGGCGCCGGGGGTCGAGGCCGCGGATCCGGTGGTCATCTCGCGTTCCACGATCGAGCGTGAGACACCCCAAGACGTCAACATCATCGGCTACCTGCCAGGGTCATTCGTCGCCGCCCCTCCGTCAAGCGGGCGCGGCTTGCAGGAACCCGGCGAGGCCATCGCCGACGTGGCGCTCGGGGTGGACCTGGGAACCACGATCAGCGTCGGCGGCCACGACCTGCAGGTGGTCGGCCTGGCCGACCAGGTCACCTGGTACTTCGGCACACCGACCCTGTTCGTGCCGCTGCCCGACGCCCAAACGATCACCTTCCGTGGGCAGCCGCTGGCCATGGGCGTGGCGACCCTCGGGGTCCCGGAATCTCTTCCGGACGGCCTGCGCGGGCTGGACAACTCCCAGGTCGTGCGCGACCTCGAGCGCCCGCTGAAGAGCTCGACCGAAACCATTGCGCTGCTGAACCTCCTGCTGTGGATCGTGGCCACCGGCATCGTCGGGTCGATGGTCTACCTGTCGGCACTGGAGCGGGCGAGGGACTTCGCGGTCTTCAAGGCAACCGGCGCGACCAACCGGTCGCTGCTGGCAGGCCTGCTGCTGCAGACGGCCGTGCTCACGGCCGCCTCGGCGGTCGTGGCGGTGGTGGTCGCCTGGCTGCTCGTGCCCCGCTTCCCGTTTGCCGTGCAGATACCGGCGGGGGTGTACCTCAGGCTCGCCGTGATCGTGACCGCGGTCGGGGTGCTGGCCAGCCTGGCCGGGCTGCGCCAAGCCGTGAAGGTGCAGCCGGCTCTGGCGTTCGGGGGTCAGTGATGGACGACAGGCTGACACCCGATCATCCACACACGACGAGCGCGCAGCCTGCGCCGGGGGCGGCGACCAGTCAGGTTGCCCGCCCGGCCGGCGGCCCAGACCTGGTGATCAGCGACCTGGTGATCGCCTACTCCAGCGGCGGCTATGAGGTCCGCCCCATCGACGGCCTTGACCTGCGGGTCGAGTCGGGACAGCTGGTCTTGCTGCTCGGCGCCAGCGGTTGCGGCAAGACGACGCTGCTGTCGGCGATGGCGTCCATCCTGTCACCTACCGCCGGCTCTATCCACATGGGAGACGTCGAGATAACAGGCCTGCGCGGGCGCGAGCTGGTCGACTACCGCCGCCACAAGGTCGGCGTCGTGTTCCAGTCGTTCAACCTGGTGCCCAGCCTGACCGCGTCCGAGAACGTCCAGGTGCCCTTGCGAACCGCTGGCGTGGCGGGCCGGCAGGCGCGCTCGCGGGCCGAGGAGTTGCTGCGCCGCGTCGACCTGACCGACCGCCTGCATCACCGACCGGGGGACCTGTCGGGTGGCCAGGCGCAGCGCGTGGCCATCGCGCGTGCCCTGGCACACGACCCGCAGCTGGTGCTGGCCGACGAACCCACCGCCCACCTGGACTACATCCAGGTCGACGGTGTCCTCCGCCTCTTGCGCCAACTCGCCGCACCAGGTCGGATCGTCGTCGTCGCCACGCACGACGAGCGTCTTCTGCCGCTGGCCGACCGCGTCGTCGAGCTCACGCCGCGCGCACCGGAGGCTTCGCGGCCCCCGCAACAGCTCACGCTCCACCCCGGCGAAGTGCTGTTCTCCCAGGGCGATCCCGGCGACCTCGTGTACGTCGTGAATCACGGGGCCGTCGACATCGTGCGACGTCGCATCGACGGCAGCGAGGAGCAGCTCGCACAGCTCGGACCCGGCCGCTACTTCGGCGAGCTGGCGCCGCTGTTCGGGTTGCGCCGCTCGGCCAGTGCACGCGCGTCGACCCACTCAACCGTCACCGGCTACTCATTGGTGGACTTCCGCGCCCTGCACACCCACCCGGCCGACTCAACCTCCACCCATCCGGCGTAGGACCGTGGCAGGGGCGATTCCGTCCCCGCCCAAGGCCACCAGCTGGCCAAGCCGCTCGCAGGCATGCTGGGCGACCGACTCGTCGCGGGCGTGCACCACAGCCAGGACGGCACCGGCCTCGACGAGGTCGCCGACCTCGACGCGCAGCTCGATGCCGACCGCCGGATCGATCTCGTCGGCTTGCCGCGACCGTCCCGCCCCGAGGACGGCGGCCAGCTCGCCGACAGGCAGGGCCGGCACCGCGGCAACGCTGCCCGCCTCCTCGGCCAGGACGTCACGGATGACGGGCGCGGTTGGGAGCACGTCCCTCGGGCGCTCGCAGACCGACCCGTCGCCTCCCTGCGCGACGATCATCCGCGCCAGCGTCTCCAGCGCCGCGCCCGACGTCCAAGCACGGCGCAGCTCCCCGGCGGCAGCCGCCGCCCGACCTCCCCCGGCGGCAGCCGCATCCCGCTCTCCCCCACCGGCAACCGCCGCCTGCTCTCCCCCGGCACGCGCCTCGACCAGCGCGAGCGTCGCCAGCTCCAGGACGACCTCGGCCAGACGGCCTTGCGGGGCGGCCGACAGCAGCTCGACGGCTTCGGCCACCTCCAGCGCGTTGCCCACCGCCCGCCCCAGCGGCTGATCCATGGCGCTGACGATGGCGGCGCACCGGCGACCGGCTTCGCGACCGATGGCCACGCACAGCTCCGCCAGCTCCTCGGCCGCTGCGGCTTCCTTCATGAACGCCCCGCCGCCGGTCTTGACGTCCAGCACGATCGTGCCGGCGCCCGCCGCCAGCTTCTTGGACATTACGCTGGAGGCGATCAACGCGGCCGAGGCGACCGTGCCTGTCACGTCGCGCAGGGCGTACAGCGCCTTGTCAGCCGGCACCAGCCGCTGCGTCTGCGCCGCGACCACACAGCCGACCTCCTCGGCGATGCGCAGCATCTCCTCGGGATCCAGTCCGGTGCGGAAGCCCGGGATGGACTCAAGCTTGTCCAGCGTCCCGCCGGTGTGACCGAGGCCCCGGCCGGACAGCTTCACCAGCTTGGCGCCGGCCGTAGCCAGCAGCGGCGCCACCAGCAGCGTGGTGGCGTCGGAGACCCCGCCGGTGGAGTGTTTGTCGACGGTGGGGCCGGTCAGCGACGACAGGTCCAGTTGCTCACCGCTGGCGACCAGCACGTCGGTCAGGGCGCGGGCCTCCGCGCGGCTGAATCCGCGCAGCACCCCGGCCATCAGGAAGGCACCCATCTGCCCCTCGGTGACCGAGCCGTCGAGGAACCCGGTCACCAGCCAAGCCAGCTCGGCAGCGTCGATCTCCGCGCCGTCGCGCTTGGCACCGATGACGTCGACCGCGCGCAACACAGGGGCGCCGGTTAGGCGCGCTGCGCCGCGCACCGTACGCAACGCACTGACAGCGGCCTGGCCTCGAGCCGCGCCTCGGGGATCGTGGCGCCACAGTCGCTGCAGGTGCCGTACGTGCCCTGGTCCATATGCCCGAGGGCCTCGTCGACCTCGGCGAGCCGCTCGCGGGCCTTGTCGATGAAAGCGAGGGTCTCGCCTCGCTCTGCGGTCGCGGCGGCGGAGTCGGCGAAGTTGCCGTCGACGCCGGCGATCCGGTCGACTCGATGGCTGCCGGGGTCGGCGCCGTAAGCTCGAAGGTCGTCGAGCACCGCCGCCCGTTCGGTTTCCAGCTCTTTGCGCAGACGGGCGTTGAGTTCGGGGTTCATGAGGTCCTCGCTTGTAGGCCGTCGGTGGCCGGCTCGGCGCCGGCCTGATGGTCGGCGGCAGCAGCCAGCGCTCGGGGATGTGCCCGTTCGTAGACGGAGCGCAGCCGCGCACGGCTGACCAGGGTGTACACCTGCGTCGTGTTCACCGAGGCATGCCCGAGGAGCTCTTGGACCACACGCACGTCCGCTCCGTTGTCCAGCAGGTGGGTCGCGAACGAGTGGCGCAGGGTGTGAGGTGACACGTTGGCAGCGAGCCCGACCGCCTCGGCGTGCTTCTTGATGATCTTCCATCCCCCCTGGCGGGTCAGGCGCCCGCCGCCGCGGTTGACCAGCAGTGCCGGCGACGTCGGGGCCAGCGCCGGGCGGCCGCGGACCAGCCAAGCGTCCACCGCCGTGGCGGCGACCCGGCCGAGCGGCACGATCCGTTCCTTGTTTCCCTTGCCGATGCAGCGCACGGATCGCGCGCGCAGGTCGACGTCGTCGACGTCGAGGTCGACCAGCTCGGTGATCCGCAACCCGGCCGCGTACAGCACCTCCAGCAGCGCCTTGTCCCGCAGGCCACTGGGCTCGTCGCCGGTGGGGGCGGCCAACAGCGCCTCGACCTGTGCCAGCGACAGTGCCTTGGGCAGCGGTCGGCGAGGTCGTGGCCCGCTGATCTCGATGGACGGGTCGGCGTCCGCGAGCCCCTCGCGGACCAGGAACTTGTGCAGCCCGCGCACCGAGACGAGTGTCCGGGCCACGGTCGACGCCGCATAGGGCCGGTCCCGGTCGGTCCGACGGTTCCGCACCCAGCCGACGAACTCGGCCAGGTCTTCCGGCGTGGCGCGCAGGGGGCCGTCAATCCCGACCTCGGTCAGGTAGGTGCCGTACAGGGTCAAGTCGCGTTGATACGCCGCCAGGCTGTGCGTGGACAGCCCGCGCTCCACGGCCAGGAAGTCGAGGTAGCGATCGGCGTGGCGAGGCAGCCTGGCGCTCAAGATCTCCCCCTCGGCCCGGGACTGCTAGCGCAGGACGTCGTGCAGTTCGACGAACTCCATGTCGAACGCCTCGGCAACACCGGCGTTGGTCACCCTGCCGCCCATGACGTTGACGCCCTCCGCCAGTCCCGGGTCATTGGCCACGGCTTCGGACACCCCAGCATCACTCATGCGCACGACGTAGGGCAACGTGGCGTTGGTCAACGCGTAGGTCGAGGTGCGCGGCACCGCGCCAGGCATGTTGCCGACGCAGTAGTGGACCACGTCATGCTTGACATACGTCGGTTCGGTGTGGGTGGTGACGGAGCTGGTCGCGATGCAGCCACCCTGGTCGATGGAGATGTCCACCAGGGCCGCACCGGGCCGCATCGACGCGACCATCTCCTCGGTGACCACGTGCGGCGCCCGGGCACCCGGAACCAGGACAGCCCCGATCAGCAGATCGGCCTCGGCCACCTGCTCTTCGAGGGTCAGTCGGTTGGACATCAGCGTGGTGACCCGACCCTTGTCGATCGAGTCGATCGCCCGCAGCCGGCCGATGTCCAGGTCCAGGATGGTGACATTGGCCTCCATGCCAGCGGCGATCCAGGCGGCGTTGCTCCCAGCCGTGCCCGCGCCGATGACCACCACGTGCGCCGGCAGGACACCGGAGACGCCCCCCATCAGCACGCCCCTGCCGCCTGCCGACTTCTGCAGGACATCGGCGCCGACCTGTGGCGCCATCCTGCCGGCGACCTCACTCATCGGGGCGAGCAGCGGCAGGCTCCCGTCACGACCGCTCACGGTCTCGTAGGCGATGGCGGTGCAGTCGGACTCGATGAGCGCCTCGGTCAGCGGGCGCGCGGCGGCCAGGTGCAGGAAGGTGAACAGCACCAGGTCCTCGCGAAGGAACGCGAACTCCGAAGGCAGCGGCTCTTTGACCTTGAGCACCATGTCGACGTCGTTCCAGGCCGCCGCTGCGTCGGGAACGATCTTGGCCCCCGCCCGGACGTAGTCGTCGTCCTCGAGCGCCGACCCCTCCCCCGCCCCGGCCTGCACCAGCACGTCGTGGCCGCCGACGGTGAGCTCGCGCACTCCGGCTGGCGTGATCGCAACCCGGTACTCGGCCTCCTTGACCTCGGTCGGAACGCCAATCCTCACCGCAACGCCTTTGTTCGGGAGCTTTGGCGCAGTCTAGAACCAACCATGAGCAGGCCGATCAGCGTCTTGGCATCACTGAGCTCCCCTGCCTCGGCCAACGCCACCGCCTGCTCCAACGGCATCCGCACGACGTCCATGTCTGCCTCCTCGGCCTTCGGCGTGAAATCGACAGGGACGGTGCCGTCGCGCAGGCCGCGGGCGAGGTAGACCGTGGTCTGTTCGTCGGTCCATCCCGCCGAGTTGTAGAAGCGGGTCAACTCAACCAGCTCGGCGGCCTCCAGGCCGACTTCCTCGAGCAGCTCTCGGCGCGCCGCCGCCTCATGCAACTCACCCTCCACGTCGAGCTTGCCCGCCGGCAGCTCCAACAGCCGATTGCCGATGGCGTGGCGGTACTGGCGGACCAGCACCACCTGGCCATCGTCGTCGATCGCGACGATCGCCACTGCGCTGCTGTGCTCGACCACCTCGCGTTCGGCGGTGTCGCCGTCGGGCATGCGCAACCGGTCCACGCGGACTGTGGCCATCACGCCGTTGTGCGTGACGTTGCTGGACTCCACCTGATAGCTCATCGCCGCCGAGGCTACCCATCGCAGCCGAGCCAGCCGAGCGGGTGCAGTAGCGGACACCGACGTCCGCTACCGCACCCGGCCGGCCCATCGGCCGCGTCTCCGGCCGAGCGGGTGCCGGACCGGACACCGACGTCCGCTACTGCACCCGGCCGGCCCATCGGCCGCGTCTCCGGTGAGCGGGTGCGGCTGCGGACACCCACGTCCGCTACAGCACCCGCCCTTGCCGACCCGCGGCTTCCCCGGCCGAGTGGGTGCTGGTGCGGACACTGACATCCGCTATTGCACCCGGCTAAGGGGCTGACGGCGGCATAGCTGGCGTGCGAGACTGCGAGGCATGGAATCCGTGTCACCGCCATCGGCGACGGCATTCGACTGGCGCCGTCAAGGTCGCCGGATCGTCGTCCTGGTGGTCGGCGTGTCGCTGATCGTCGTGGGCATGGCCCTGCTCGTGCTGCCCGGCCCCGGCCTCTTGTTGATCTTCGCCGGGTTGGCGGTGCTGTCCACCGAGTTTCCCGCTGCACAGCGCGCCAAGCGTTGGTTGGGCCGCAAGGCCAAGCGCACCTACGGTCGCATGCGGGGCGGTGCCCACCACGGGCAACCGCCAAGCGAG
>Ga0136613_10000517_pt1 | contig 17913 bp, 21 predicted proteins | sample AntDrymUQ2722106_2_FD_106649 | JGI IMG/M metagenome (GOLD analysis project Ga0136613, IMG submission 106649) | Polar desert sand microbial communities from Dry Valleys, Antarctica - metaG UQ272 (21.06) | ecosystem: Environmental > Terrestrial > Soil > Desert | place: Antarctica: Dry Valley... | reverse complement strand
GCGCTCGCGCTGGCGTCGGCGCTCGCGCTGGCGTCGGCGCTCGCGTTCGCGTCGGCGCTCGCGGGCCCGGCTGCGTGGCGTCGCCGTCTGCGGCTGCGACTCGTTCTGGACGCCCCGCGGTGGCGTCGGCGCCGGGTCGGGGACGAGCGCGGTGGGCGGCGGGTCGGGCACGAACGTCGCCGGCGGCGCAGCCGTCTCGGTCGGCGGCGCGGGGACCGTCGTCGCGTCCTGCGCGAGCAGCGCCGACGGGGCCGCCAGCCCGCTTGCGAGCAAACCGGCCGAGGCGAGCCCGGCCGCGGCACGACGCCCGCGAACCCTCACGCGACGCTCGAGGGCTGCGCCGGCAGCAACGTCGTGCCGCACTGCCAGCAGAAGCCCGCTCCGCGGGCGTGCAGGGCGCCGCACCCCGGGCAGCTGCCGGCGGCGCCCGCCTGCGCGAGGTGCAGCAGCCGCTCGACCTCGGCCAGCTCACCGTCGACCGCCTGCAGCTGGGCGGCGACGCGGACGAGCACGTCGACGCGGAAGTGATCGCGGATCGCCATCTCGTAGGTCAGGCCGCCGAGGTCCCACTGCAGCTCGGCGAGCTGGCGCGCGAGCTTGTCGCGACGCTCGTACAGCTCGACGGGTCCGACGGCGCCGGGATCGGGCGCGGCGACGATCACGGGCGGCCGGACGCCGGGGAGTCGGCGCCAGTGGCCCTGTAGTGCGGTTGTGACGGCCTCGCGGCTGCGCTGCAGCCGATCGCCGACATGCTCGAGCGCGATCATCCGATCTCCGTCGCTTTGCTGCCCCCGCCAGGCGCCGCATTGTCCTTGGGCGGCGGCCTGCCCTCGCTCTGAATCTTATCGGGGAGCCTCCTGGAGCGCTTCTGGTACTCCTGGGGCGACAGGTTCTCGCCGCCCTTCGGGATCGGTTTGGCCTCCGGGTCCTTCTTGACGGTTTCGCCGCCGCCGCCCGCGAACCCGGCGTCCGTGGAGTCGCCGACCTCGACGACCTTCGCATCCGGGAAGCTCGCCGTCAGGCCCTTGAGCGCGGCCCGGGCCTCCTTGCGCGTCGTGAACACGCCCGAGTAGATGACGATCCCCTGCTCACCGACCGTCGGGTATTCGTCGCCGCGCAGCGCGCCGGCATCGGTGGCACCCTTGGCGGTGGCGTCCTGCTTGGCCGCAGCGACCTCGGCGGCGGTCGCCGCGGCGGGCAGCGTCTTCAGCAGGACGGTGAAGCCGTGCGTGCCCGCCGGCCAGTCGCTCGTGATGGCCACCGGCGCGCTGGTGCCCGCACCCGAGACGTTGACGACCGGTGCCTTGGCGACGCGCTCGGGTTCGCCGGAGCCGCGTCCGATGAGCACGCCGATGCCGAGCGCCAGCAGCAGCGCTATCAGCGACGTCAGCACGACGAGCGGCGAGCGCTCGGTGGGCGGCGCGCTCGCGAGGATGGCGCCCGGCGGGACGCGACCCGCCGTCTGGGCGGCCTGCGCGTCGGCCTCGACCATGTCCATGAACGGCAGTCGCATCTCAGCGCGACGGTGTCCGCAGTTCAGGCAGTAGCGCTGATCGGTGTTCAGCGGCGCGTCGCAGTCCGGGCAGTGCTGCTCCGCGGCGGCGAGCTCGGGCGCTGGAATCTTCGTCGTCGGCTGCATCTCTGGGGTCTCCGGTCGAATGTTCACGGGCTGTCCGCCATCAGCCGAGCACGGTCGGCGGTGCGGCCACCGAGACCTTCGCCCCGAGCGGATTTCCGATGAAGAAGACGCTGAAGCGCGCCGTCTTGCCGGGCTTGAGCTTGCGCACCACGGCGCGGCCGGCGGCGACGATCTTGCCGCCACGCCGCGCCACGGCGAACATCGTCAGAATGCGCTGCTCGATCGTGGAGGAGTTCGTGACCTTTCCGACGCCCTCGGTGCCGCTGGTCGGGTCGCGCGTCAGCTTGAGCTCGCTGAGCTTCAGCTCCGGCAGCCGGGCGGGCGCCTTGCCCTTGGCCTCCCCGACGCGGACGCGGACGGAGGTCGCCTTCACATCGCCGAGCGGAACCTGGTCATGGACCCAGGTGAGGTCGCGGCCGGGTGCGAGCACCGATGCCGACACGAGCGCGGCCTCGGTGCCGGGCTCGTTGTTCTTGAAGACGGCGGCGCGCTTGGCACCGCGCACGTCGATCGCGATCGGCACCCCGGCCACCGCCGCGCGGCCGTCGGCACGCAGCGTCACGACCGCGGCTGTCCCGTTGGCGTCGGTGAGGACCGCGCGGCGTATGACCTTCACGTTCGGGTTGAGAGTGCTGACCTTGAGGCCTTTCTCGGCCGGTGACGATTCCTCCTGCTTCTCCAGCCGTGCGCTCTTCTCCGCCGACGTCTCGCAGCCGGGCAGCACGACGAGCAGGACGAGTCCCGCCGCCGCGGCGCGCACGGTGGATGCTGCGGGCCTCATCCGAAGGCCCCCGCGACGTACTCGCGCGTGCGCCGCTCGCGCGGCTGCGTGAAGACCTCGTCCGCCAACCCGGCCTCGACCAGGTCGCCGAGATGCATGAACGCAACCTGGTCGGCGACTCGGCGAGCCTGCTGGAGGTTGTGCGTGACGATCACGATTGCGACCTCCTCGCGCAGCGTCATGATCAGCTTCTCGATCGTCGCCGTCGAGATCGGGTCCAGCGCCGAGCAGGGCTCGTCGAGCAGCAGCACCTCCGGCCCAGCGGCCAGCGCGCGTGCGATGCACAACCGCTGTTGCTGGCCGCCCGACAGCGCCAGCGCCGGGTGGGCGAGGTTGCTGGACACCTCGTCATAGAGGCCGGCACGGGTCAGCGCGTCGACGACCTGCGGCCGCAGATCCTCACGGCTCGGCCGTCGCGCCCCCTGCTCGCGCAATGCGAATGCGACGTTGTCGAAAAGGCTCATCGGGAACGGATTGGGCTGCTGGAAGACCATGCTCACGCGCCTGCGAAGCGCGGTCACGTCGATGCGGTCGATGTCCTCGCCGTCGAGCGTGATGCGCCCGCGGCGGCCGGCTCCCGGCGTCAGCTCCGTCAGCCGGTTGAGCGAGCGCAGCAGCGTCGTCTTGCCCGAGCCCGAAGCGCCGATCAGGGCGAGCACCTCGCCCCGGCGCACGGTGAGGCTCACGTCGCGGACCGCCATCTTGGTGGCGTAGCTGAGGCTCAGCGACTCGCAGCGCATCCGCTCGACCACCTCGGCCGCCGCGCGTGGCCGCCGCACGCGGGCCGGGCCCGCGGCCGGAGCAGCCTGCGCCGTCCCATTGGCCGGCGCCGGAGCGCGGGCGATCGTCGGCGCCTCCTCGACGAGGATGCGGCGGATCGGTGGGACGGTCATGTGATCCATGCGGAACCTCCGCGACGGCCTGCCGCGAGTCTCGTCACGGTCGAGTTGAGCAGGATCGCGATCAGCAGCAGCACGCACGCCGCGGCGTAGGCCTTCTCCGGCGCGTTGCCCTCGCCGACGGGCGAGTTGTTGTAGACGTAGCTCGTCAGCGTCGAGCCCGTGCCGCGCAGCACGTCGATGCCGGCCGGCCCCTCGCCGGGCTCCAGCTGGGCGGTCGCACCGAGCAGGATGACGATGATCGCCGTGTCGCCGACGACGCGGCCGATGCCGAGCACCGTCCCGGTCGCGATGCCGGGGCGCACGGCCGGCAGCAGCACGCGGCGGATCGTCGCGATCCGCGTCTTGCCGAGCGCGAACGAGGCCTCGCGCATGTGGCTGGGCACTGCCTGGAGCGCCTCGCGCGTTGCGCCGACCACGAGCGGAAGGGCGATCAGCGACATGATCGTGCCGGCGGTCAAGAACGAGCGACCGAAGACCGCCCCGCCCGAGGCCGTGAACGAGAGGAAGCCGAAGATGTGCTCCTGAAAGACGATCAGGCCGAAGATCGCGAGCACGATCGACGGCGTGCCGGCGATGATCTCGACACCCGACTCGACCGCTCGCGCGAGCCCCGCGGGTCGCCCGTACTCGGTCAGCCACACGGCGACGATGACACCGAGCGGCAGCGCGATCGACACTGCGACGATGACGATCAGCAGCGTGCCGAGCAACGGATCGAGGAAGCCGCCGCTGCTCGATTGGTCGACACCCACCTCGGGACGCGAGAAGAGCAACTCGGGGCGCAGGAACTGCACCCCCTTGATCGCCATGTAGATGATGATCGTCGCCGCGATCGCGCACAGCGCGAGGCCCGCGACCCAGCAGCACGCCAGCCCGATGCGGTCGGCGAGCGGCCAGCTTGAGGAGCTGTCGCGCGGGCGCGTGCGCAGCGGCGGTGCGGGCGCCTTCGGGGCGGCCGCCCCCGCCACGCTCATACGCGCCCCGCGTACTTCTTCATCGGCTGCTTGGCCGCCCAGCCGGCAAGCGAGAGCAACGCGGTGGAGACCAGCAACACGGCGGCGAAGGCGTAGATCGTCTGGCCCAGCGGCTTGACCGAGAGCGCCTCGGCGTTGTCGACGATCGTCGCGGCAAGCGGTCGCACCGGCTCGAAGAAGAACGTGAGGCCGTCCAGCGGGTTGGGCGCGAACGCGAACGAGCCCGACACCATCGACAGCATGATCGCCTCGCCGAGTGCACGGGCGGTCGCGAGCACGGCCGCCGCGATGATCGCCGGGCGCGCGGCGCGCACCGAGATCTTCCACACCGTCCGCCAGCGGTTGACGCCGAGAGCCGCCGAGCCCTCCGTCCACGACCGCGGCACCGAGCGCAGCGCGTTGACGATCATCGCGATCATGATCGGCGTGATCATGATCGTGAGGATGAGCGTCGCCAGCGTGAGGTTCAGGCCGGTCAGCGAGACCACGTAGATCACCGACTCCTTGCTCTCCTCGCTGATCAGGCCGCCGAGCAGCGGCCCGAGCGCGAGGATCCCGAGCAGCCCGTAGATCACCGACGGCACGGCCGCGAGCAGCCGCACGATCGGCTCGAGCGCGCGGCGCAGCGCAGGCGGCGCGAACTCGACGATGAAGACCGCGCACAGCAGCGAGAAGATCAGCCCGAAGATCAGCGCCAGGCCGGTCGTGAGCATCGTGCCGTACAGCAGCGGCCAGGCGTGCAGCTCATAGACATAGCGCGACGGCTCGGCGGGCGAGCGCTGGATCGACCGCAGCTGCTCGTCGACGGGCCCCCCGCCGGAGCCCAACCAGCCAAGGCCGTTGTGCGAGAACGACGGCCACGCGCTGACAAGCACGAACAGAACCATCCCGGCGATCACGGCGAGGACGAGCACCGACAGCCCGGCCAGCACCGGTTCGGCGCGCGCGTCCGACCAGCGGCGGGACGCGCGACTCGCCGCTTCCGGGGCCGGAGCGCCGGTCATCTAGCGGCCCTCCTGCCTACGTGAAGGGCCACTAGCGCAGAGCGATCCAGCGCGTTGAGACCACAGACTTGGCCTTGGCGCTCTTCTGGACCCAGTCCAGGAACTGGTCGGCGGCGCCCTGCGCGGCGCCGCGCGTGACCATCCAGAAGTTGCGCACGCCCTTGTACTGACCGACTTGGCGTTACGCAGGGTGCACGAGACCCCGGCGTAGCCGACCGTATTGACGCCCTTGATGAAGTCCAGCGAGACGAACCCGATCGCGTTCTTGTTCGACGAGACGGTCTGGCGCATGAGGCCGTTGGAGGATCAGGGGTGGCGCGGTCTGCGGGCCGCGCCGAAGGCCGCTAGCGCGAGGAGCATCCATGTCGCGGCGTAGATGAACGCGGCGGTGGGCGAGATGAGGGTCCATAGCAGTCCGGCGGTCGCGCTGGCCGCGAAGTTGCCGAGGCTCTGGACTGTCGCGAGCAGCCCGAACGCGGAGCCGCGTAGTCGCTCGGGGGCGAGCTTCGCGACGGCGGCGTGCTCGGCTGTCTCGACGCAGCCGATGCCGATGCCGGCAAGGACGAACCCGATCGTGAGGACCGGCAGGCTGGCGCCCGTGAGCGCCAGCACGAGGTAGCCGCCGGCGAACGTGGCGGCGCCGGCGATCAGGACGCCGAGCGGGCCGCGCTGATCGCCGCGGCGCCCCGCCGGAACGCTAACGAGCGTGGCCGCGATGTTGTAGGCCGTGTAGAGGGCAAGCGCGAGCTGCGTTGCGCTGTCGGCACCATGACCCGGCGTCAGCAATTCCGTCGCTCGCAAGATCAGCAGCGTGGCGGCGATGTTGCCTACCTCAAACGCCGTGATCGCCGCGAGCAGCCGCCCCAGTTCGCCGCGCACGACCGGACGGACCTGGATGCGGATCGGTTGGCGCTGCCCGGGTTTGGGCAGCTTCGCGGCGCGGATGGCGTACACGATCGCGCCGACCGCGAGCAGCCCTGGGACGATCGACAACAAGATCGCGTCGCGGACGCCGACGGCCGCGACGAGCGCGATTCCTAGCAGCGGCCCGAGGATCGCGCCGAGGTTGTCCATCGCACGCTCAAAGCCGTAGGCGCGCCCGTAGGCGCCGGCGGGAACGACATCTGCGAGCAGCGCGTTACGGGCGGGGACGCGCAATCCGCGGGCAAACCACGCCCCGGAGCGCAGAACGGCGACCTGCCATACCGACGTGGCGACACCGATCAAACCCGAGAGCACCGCGGTCGTGCCATAGCCACCGACGGCGATCGCGCGCCGGCGCCCCGGATCGTCAGCTAGCGCCCCGCCACCGAAGCGCGCGGCGCCAGCAAGCCCGTCCGCGACGCCCTCGATCACACCGAGTGCCGCGGCGGGCGCTCCGAGCGTGCCCGTCAACAACGACGGCAACAGCGACGTCGGGATCTCATGGCCGACATCCGCAAGCAGGCTCGCGGCGCCGATGCCGCGCACGCCGGGCGTCAGCCAGCGCTCGTCAGTGGCGGTCCCTCGTTGTTCGTCGACCGCTTGGATCGCCAGACCCTAGGCGGGCCACAAACACAGCCGGGCTACCCGCGTCGGCGAGCTACGAGCGGTCGAGTGCCCAGCAGTCGCCACATCCGCCGTTTGGCGAGTGCAGCGGCCGGCGGCGCGCTCAACGTCGTCGCGGCGTTGGGGCTCTTTGAGCTCGCAGGACAGGCGCGGGTTCATCGCTTCGGGGTGAGCTTGGCCGGTCCGGCTCGGAGGACGCCGTTGATGCGATGACAGCAGTCGAGGAAGTAGTCCTTGGATGTGCGTGCTCGGCGCCGGCGGAGGACGCGTCTCATGCGTGCACCTGCGGCTTGCGTGCGCGGATGATCGCGGCGGCGGCGTGCTCGTGCACCCGGTGGGTTTCCTTGATCTCGACGTCGACGAGTCCTGCGTCGATGAGCGCCTGTTGGAACTCGGTCTGGGTGAGCGCGCCGGCTACGCAGCCTGTCCACTGCACCATGTCCGCACGTGTCGCCATGTCGTCGTCGGCGATCACGTCGGAGACCGCGAAGCGACCGCCGGGGCGTAGGACTCGTGCGACCTCCCGCAGGACGCGCGGCTTGTCGCCGACGAGGTTGATGACGCAGTTGGAGATGATCACATCGATCGATGCGTCGGGGAGTGGTAGTTCCTCGAGGTAGCCCTTGAGGAACTCGACGTTCTCGATGCCGGCCTCCGCGGCGTTGCTGCGTGCGAGGTCGAGCATCTCGTCGGTCATGTCGACACCGACCGCTCGCCCGGTGGGCGCGACGCGACGCGCGCTGATGAGCACATCGCCGCCGGTGCCGGAGCCGAGGTCGAGCACCGTATCGCCGTCGTGCAGTTCGGCGACGGCGGTCGGAACGCCGCAGCCAAGCGACGCCGCGAGAGCGGGCTCGGCCACATCGTCGCCGTCGTAGAGTGCGGCGCCGAACACCTCGCGGCCGTGTTTATCGCTTGTGCCGATGTCGGGTGCGCAGCACGAGCTACTTGCTTCCCCGCCGGGATCGCAGGTCGCGGGTCCGCCGGCGGCGATCGTGCTCGCGGCGGCCGCGTAGCGCTCGCGCACGAGCTCACGGACGGCGGTGGTGTCGACGCGCATATCGTCTGTCTGGCCGGCGGCGCAGCCGCAGCTGCCGCCCGCGGCGCTCGTGTCGCAGCACGAGGCCTTCTCGGCTGGCTCGCAGCAGCTGGCCTGCGCCTCGGCAGCACAGCACGACGATGTTTGTGTCGTCAGCTCAGCCATTCGGACAGCTCCTTCAGTGCATTGGGTCGCACGTAGTAATAGGCCCACAGGCCACGGCGCTCTGAGTCGACGATGCCTGCGGCCCGCAGCTTGGAGAGGTGGTGCGAGAGCGTCGGCTGGGAGACCTCGAACAGCGGCACCAGCTCGCAGACGCAGACCTTGCCGGCGTGGCGGCGCAGGACATCCACGAGCGCCAGCCGGATCGGGTCCCCAAGCGCCTTTGCCACGTGGGCCATCCGCGCCGCATGGTCACGCTCGACGTCCGGATAGACGACAGGCTCGCAGCAGCGCTCGCCGGCCGCGCGCTTGCGCTTCGGAGCCAGTTCCAGATCGATAGCCATCAATCTACAACTATCAATTGAACTCACGGAAGTCAATCGATAGCGTTTCGTGCCATGAAGTACGTGTTGTTCGTCTGCACTCACAACGCGGGCCGTTCCCAGATGGCGCAGGCGTTCTTCGAACGTCACGCCCCGGAGGGGTTCCGCGCCGAATCCGCCGGCACCAACGCGGCGAAAGCGCCACACCCGGAGGTCGTCACGGTCATGCGCGAGGTGGGCATCGACCTTGAGGGACGGCGTCCTCAGAGGCTGCTGCTCGAGATGCAGCTGCACGCCGATTGGGCCGTGACGATGGGTTGCGGCGACGCCTGCCCATACGTTCCCACGCGCATCGATGACTGGGATCTGCCCGATCCGGCCGGTTTGGACCTCGATGCCGTGCGTGAGATCCGCGACGACATCGAACGCGGCGTGCGGGATCTCGTCGACAACCGCTTGCCCGAGATCCTCGATGACCGCACAGCTCACCAGATGCGCCTCGTGCGTCTGCTGCCGCCGCTCGTTAAGGAGTTCGAGGGGCGTCGCACTCCCGAGGAGATCCGCGCCTGCGCCGATGTCATCCTGGCGGACTACGAGGACGCGCCGGTGCGCTCGTTCGTGCAGGCCATCGCCGACCGCCGAGCTCGCGAGTGCTTGAGGAACGACGTTTGCGAGCCGCTGCTCGGCGTCTGATCGATGCCTCGGCCAGGCCTCCTACGGCGGGCGCTGGCCGAAGGTCTGGCGGCGTTCGCGCTCGTCTTCGCCGGCTGCGGCGCAATCGTCACCGACTCTGTCCGTGACGGTGTGCTTGGCGCGACGGGCGTGGCCGCCGTCTTCGGCCTGGTCATCATGGTGATGATCTACGCGACCGGGCATCTCTCGGGCGCGCACATCAATCCGGCGGTCACGATCGCCTTCACGCTGACGCGGCATTTCCCGCCGCGCGACGCGCTCGCCTACGTGGTCGCGCAACTCGTCGGAGCGAGCGCCGGCGCGCTGGTGCTGCTGGCGGCCTGGAGCGCCAAGCCTGCGGCGCTGGGCGCGACCGTGCCCAGTGCCGCGAGCGGCACGGCGCTGCTGTACGAGTTTTTCATGAGCGCCCTGCTGATGTTCGTGATCGTCGCGGTCGCGACCGACACCAGGGCGGTGGGAGCCGCCGCGGCAATCGCGATCGGGGGAACCGTCGCGCTGGATGCGCTCTTCGGCGGCCCGCTCACCGGTGCGTCGATGAACCCCGCCCGCTCCTTCGGTCCCGCGCTCGCGGCCGGCGAGTGGACCGACTTCTGGATCTACATCGTCGGACCGATCGGCGGCGCCACGCTGGGGGCGGGCGCCTACCAGGTCATCCGCACCCCGGGAGGGACCGCGCCATGAGCGCCGTGCGCGTCGGCATCAACGGCTTCGGCCGAATGGGTCGGCTCGCCCTGCGTGCTGCCTGGGGCGGTCCACAGCTCGAGTTCGTCCACATCAACGAGCTCAACGGCGATGCGCCCACGTCGGCGCACCTTCTGACCTTCGACTCCGTCCAGGGCCGGTGGCGCCACGACGTGCGTGGCGAAGCTGACGTGTTGGCGATCGATGGTGAAACGATCAGCCACTCCAGCATCGGGGCGCCGGATGCGGTGCCGTGGCGCGAGTACGGGGTGGACGTCGTGCTCGAGTGCTCCGGGCGCTTCCGTACCGTCGAGGCGCTAGAGGCCTACTTCGCGCAGGCGTGGCCAAGGTGATCGTCGCCGCGCCGGTCAAGGATACCCGGGCGCTGAACGTCGTGGTCGGCGTCAACGATGATCGCTACGACCCGCAGACGCACGACATCGTCACAGCCGCATCCTGCACGACGAACTGCCTGGCGCCCGTGGTGAAGGCGCTCCACGAGGGGTTGGGCATCCAGCGTGGCGTCATCACGACGCTGCACGACCTGACGAACACCCAGACCGTGGTCGACGCTCCGCACAAGGACCTGCGGCGCGCTCGCGCCGCGTCGGTGTCGCTCATCCCAACCACGACGGGGTCCGCGACCGCGATCGGGCTGATCTTCCCCGAGCTGGCGGGCAAGCTGAACGGACTCGCCGTCCGCGTTCCGCTGCTCAACGCTTCGCTGACCGACTGCGTCTTCGACGTCGCCCGGCCCACCACCGTCGAGGAGGTCAACGCGCTGCTTCGGGTCGCGGCCGATGGCCCACTGGACGGCATCCTCGGCTACGAGGAGCGCCCGCTGGTCTCCGTGGACTACAGGGGCGATCCACGCTCGGGCGTCGTCGATGCGCTGTCGACGATGGTCGTCGACCACACACAGGTCAAGGTGCTGGCCTGGTACGACAACGAGTGGGGCTATGCCAACCGGCTCGTCGAGCTGGCGCGCATCGTCGGGCGCTCATTGTCAGAAACGTTGGATGTCGTACGTGAAGAGCTCCGCTGACCTACGCAACTACGTCCTGGTCACCGGGGCCTACTGGGCGGACACGATCGCCGACGGGGCGAGCCGGATCCTTGTGCTGTTCTACTTCTACGAGCGCGGCTACAGCCCGTTCGCGGTCGCGTCGCTGTTCCTGTTCTACGAGGTCTTCGGCATCATCACGAACCTCGTCGGCGGGTTTCTCGCAGCGCGCTTCGGCTTGCGCTCCACGCTGCTGGCGGGCCTGGGGACGCAGCTGCTGGCGCTGGGCATGCTCGCGCTCGCGCCGGAGGCCTGGCTCGTCGTCGCCTACGTGATGGCCGCTCAGGCGTTGTCCGGCATCGCCAAGGACCTGACGAAGATGAGCTCCAAGAGCGCCGTCAAGCTGGTCGTCGCAGAGGACGCCCCAGCGACGCTCTACCGGTGGGTGGCGATCCTCACCGGTTCCAAGAACGCGCTCAAGGGCGTCGGCTTCTTCCTCGGCGGGCTTCTGCTGACGACGGTCGGCTTCCAGACAGCGCTGCTCATCCTCGGCGCGCTGGTGCTCACCGCGCTGGTGGTCGTACTCACGCTGATGCGCGGCGAGCTCGGGCGCCCCGACCGCAAGGCCAGGTTTCGTCAGATGTTCTCCAACAACCGCGCGGTGAACATCCTGGCCGGCGCGCGCATCGTCCTGTTCGCCTCCCGCGACGTCTGGTTCGTCGTCGGCCTGCCGGTGTTCTTACGCAGCGAGCTCGGCTGGAGCTTCTGGCAGGTCGGCGCGTTCCTCGCCGTGTGGGTCATCGGCTACGGGGCGGTTCAGGCATCGGCGCCGCGCTTCGTGCGCCGCCGCGCGGACGAGCAGGGTTCCGAGCCCGATGGGCGTACCGCCACGTGGCTGGCCTTCGCCCTGTCCGCGTTCCCCGCGGGGATCGCCACGGCGCTCGCCGCCGGCGTGGACCCGACGGTGGTCGTCGTGGCCGGCCTGATCGTCTTCGGCGTCATCTTCGCGATGAACTCCGCCGTGCACTCGTACCTGATCCTGGCCTACGCCGACGGCGACAAGGTCGCTATGAACGTCGGCTTCTACTACATGGCCAACGCCGGCGGCCGGCTCACCGGCACGGTGCTGTCCGGCCTGCTGTATCAGTGGCAGGGGCTTGAGGCGTGCCTGTGGGCGTCGGTCGCCTTCGTCCTCGCCGCCGGGGCCCTGTCGCGGCTGCTGCCCGGCAACCCCGCCGGTCAGGCTCGCGGCAGTCGCGGCCTCGCCCGTGGGCAGGCCGCGGCGGGCGCATAGCCCGGCCGAGTCCTCAGCACGGTCACCGGGCGGTAACGGCGTGTCCCGGGCGCGGCTCTAGCGTCGCCAGACATCCCGCCATCCTTCAAGGAGGGGCTCGCAGGGTGGATACGTCAAGGCCCACCCGACGCGCCGCGCGCTAGTCCGAATCCGACTGCGACGGCTGGTGCTCGGGCGCGTAGCGGTACCCGATCCCGAAATGCGTGTGGATGTAGATCCATTCGGGCGATATCGCCGCGAGCTTGCGGCGAACCTTGCGCACGAAGACGTCGACCGACCGGTCGCGGTGCACCCACGGCGTGCCCCACACGTTCTCGTGGATCTCGTCGCGTCGCACCACCCGGTCCGGTCGTTCGGCGAGGACGCTGAAGATCTGGAACTCCCGCACCGTGAACCCGACCCGGCGGCCGTCGACGAAGACCTGAAGCTCCGCCGGACGGATCTCGACCGGGTCGAGTTGACGGGCGATGGGGGCAGGCGGGACCGGGGTGTGCCCGCGGGGGTCGGGGAGGTCGCCTGCCACTCGCTGACAATGCTCTCTGGCGGCGGCGCTGCGGTGACGAAGTGGGGTCCATGCGGTGAAGACGATGTGATCGCGGACCTCGTCCACCGCTCGGGTGGGTAGCCATGACGAGGCGGTCGTTTCACTGCTCGTTCACAGAGCTTTCACGGTGCGGTAACTGCCGGATCCCTCCAACCAAGCACCCTTGAGTGCACCATGCATAGCGCATCCGGCCTTGGGGAGCTGCTGCGAATCGGCGACCTCGAGATCAGGCCGCGGGAGGGCCTCGCGCTCGCCGGCGGCCGCGCGCTCACGCTGTCCGTGCGCGAGTTCGCCCTGCTCACGGTGCTCGCGAGCCATGCCGGACGGATTGTCTCGCGCGAGGAGCTGTACCGCCAGGTATGGGGCGGCTCGCTGCGCCACGGGGACCGCTGCGTCGACGTCTACGTGCACAAGCTGCGCGTCAAGCTTGCGAACGCGATGCCGGGCGTGGTCGCGATCCACACGCATGTCGGCTTCGGCTACCGGCTCGATTCGATGCCTTCACATTCTTTTCACATCGCCGCCACCGACTCGTAACAGGCTCCGCCAGCGGCGCTGAGACGGTGAGCGACGCTATGGGAACTCACAGAGGAGGAGGACGATCTTGAGGCTTCATCGCTCTATCGCGGTGCTCGCCGGTTGCGGCGTCTGCGCCTTTGGCGTGGCGGCGTGCGGGGACGACAAGAAGGACACGGGAGGCGAGAAGAAGTCCGGGACGGACAACTCGAGCCTCAGCGGCTCGATCCGCATCGACGGCTCGTCGACGGTCCAGCCGGTCGCCGAGGCGGCGACCGAGGGCTTCAACGCCGAGGCCCCGAACGTCAAGATCAGCGTCGGCGGCATCGGCACGGGCGACGGCTTCAAGCGCTTCTGCCGCGGCGAGCTGCAGATCGCCGATGCATCCCGCGCGATCGAGAAGGACGACATCGCCGATCAGTGCGAGTCCGGCGAGGTCGAGGCGGTCGAGGTGCAGGTCGGCATCGACGGCCTGTCGGTCGTCAGCCACAAGGATCTGGCGATCCCCGAGGACTGCATCACGACCGACCAGCTCAAGAAGCTGCTCGATCCCAAGTCGAAGGTCTCCAACTACAAGGAGCTCGGCGCCGGCTTCCCCGACGAGAAGGTGTCGTTCTTCACTCCGGGCACGGAGTCGGGCACGTATGACTTCTTCACCGAGGAGCTCCTCGAAACCGACAAGGAGCAGCGCACCCAGGACGTCGAGACGTCGGCCGATGACAACCAGATCATCACCGGCATCACGGGCACGAAGGGCGCGCTCGGCTACGTCGGCTTCGCGTTCGCCGATCAGAACAAGGACAAGCTGAAGATCCTCGCGGTCGACGGCGGCGAGGGGTGCATCAAGCCCGAGATCAAGACGATCGCCGACAACAGCTACGCGCCGCTCTCCCGTCCGCTGTTCATGTACCCGAGCACGAAGACGGTGAAGCAGCCCGAGGTCAAGGCGTTCATCCAGTACATCCTCGACAACAACCAGCAGGTCAACGAGGCGGCGGACTACGTCCCGCTGACCCCCGAGCTGCTGGAGAAGGCCAAGACCGACCTGGAGGCCGGCAAGGCCGTCGCGACCCCCACGGAGTAGAGGGGTGGCCGACGGCCAGAAGACGGCGGGAGGTTCGGGGTCCGGATCAGAAGGACTGATCCGGACCCGGACTGCCCGGACGGTGCGCGAGCAGGCCATCAAGGGCCTGCTCGTCGCCGCCGCCGTCCTGTCCGTCCTGACGACGACGGGCATCGTCGTCACGCTGATCACCGAGTCCACGTCGTTCTTCGAGGACATTCCGTTCAAGGACTTCTTCTTCGGCACCGACTGGGAGCCGCTCGCCGGCGGCGAGCAGCAGAGCTTCGGTGTCGTGCCGCTCGTCTGGAGCACGCTCTACCTGACGTTCGTCGCGCTCGTCGTCGCGATCCCGGTCGGGCTCGGCGTGGGGGTCTACCTCGCCGAGTACGCGTCGCCGCGCGTGCGCAAGATATTCAAGCCGATCATCGAGCTGCTGGCCGGGATCCCCACGATCGTGTTCGGCTACTTCGCGCTGGTGTTCTTCACGCCGCTGCTGCAAGACCAGCTCGGCCTCGATCTGCGCGTCTTCAACGGGCTCTCCGGCGGGATCATCCTCGGGATCCTCGTCCTGCCGACGATCGCGTCGGTCAGCGAGGACGCGCTCTCTGCCGTGCCGCAGTCCCTGCGCGAGGGCGCCTTCGGGCTCGGGGCGGCGAAGTGGCAGGTCGTCGTGCGGGTCGTGTTCCCGGCGGCGCTGTCGGGCGTCGTCGCGGCGCTCGTGCTCGGCGCGTCGCGGGCGATCGGCGAGACCGTCGTGATCCTCGTCGCGAGCGGCAACGAGCCCAACCTCGCCTTCGACCTCACGGTCGCACACCAGAACATGGCGGCGTTCATCGCCAACGCGGCCCGCTCGGACGCCGCGGCCGGCAGCACCGCCTACGCCACGATCTTCGCCGTCGGCGCGACGCTGTTCGTCATGACGTTCCTGCTGAACATCGTCGCGATCCGCTTCGTGCGCAAGCACCGCCAGGTGTATGACTGATGGCCGTCGCCGAGACTGCGCTGACGCGCAAGGTCGTCGAGCGTGGCACCAGCGGCGAGCGCACGCGCGACCTGCTGTTCCGTCTCGCGCTGCTGCTGTGCATGTTGATCGCGATGCTGTTCCTCGGGGCGCTGATCGTGGATGTGGCGCTCGACGGGGGATCGATCCTGAGCACGGACTTCGTCACGAAGTACCCGTCGCGCTTCAACGCCGACACCGCCGGTGTGCGCTCAGCGCTGCTCGGCACGCTGTGGCTGATGGTGCTGTGCGCGGCGTTCATCATTCCGATCGGCGTCGCGGCGGCGGTCTATCTCGAGGAGTACGCGGACAACAACCGCTGGTACAACCGGCTCTTCGAGCTCAACATCCAGAATCTGGCCGCGGTGCCGTCGGTCGTGTACGGCATCCTCGGCCTCGCCTTCATCGTGCGCGGGCCAATCGAGATCTGGGGCCTCGGGAAGGGCAACCCGACGCTGCTCGCGGGCGCGCTGACGCTCGGCCTGCTCGTGCTGCCGGTCGTGATCATCGTCGCGCGCGAGGCGGTCCGCGCGGTGCCCTCGTCGATCCGCGAGGGATCTCTGGCGCTCGGCGCGACACAGTGGCAGACGATCTACAGGCAGGTGCTTCCGGGCGCGCTGCCGGGCATCGCGACGGGCGTCATCCTCGCGCTGTCACGGGCGATCGGCGAGACGGCACCGCTGCTGCTCGTCGGCGCCGGCAGCTTCCTGCTCTTCGACCCGCAGGTCGACGGGGCGTTCTCGGCGATGCCTATCCAGATCTTCAGCTTCGTCGGCGAGGCAAAACCCGGCTACAGGGATCTCGCCGCGGCTGCCATCCTTGTGCTGCTCGTAATCCTCTTGGTCATGAACTCGTTCGCCATCTACCTGCGCAATCGCTATGAGACCAAGTGGTGAACGTGCGTATCAACGGCGATCGCGCACCCGTACGTTGGGCGCTGACGCGCCCTGCAAAACTGCTATGACACCCGGTGGTGATGACATGGACTCGACGACCTCGGACTCCACGCCCGAGATCCGTCCGGGCGTGAGCGCCTCCGCGGGCCTGCCCAGCGTGCTCCCAGAAGTGCAATCGCACACTACGCCCGACGGCAAGGCCGCCCAAGCGATCTTCACGTTGAAGGACGTCCGCGTCGCCTACGGCGGCGTGACGGCGGTCGAGAACGTGACGTTCGACCTGGCGCAAAACGAGATCACCGCCTTCATCGGTCCCTCGGGCTGTGGCAAGTCGACGCTGCTGCGCTGCCTGAATCGGATGAACGACCTGATCCCGAGCGCTAGCGTCGAGGGCAAGGTCCTCTACCACGATCAGGATCTCTACGCGGACGACATCGATCCCGTGCAGGTGCGCAAGCGCATCGGCATGGTCTTCCAGAAGCCCAACCCGTTCCCGAAGTCGATCTACGAGAACATCGCCTTCGGCCCCAAGGTGCTGGGCATGAAGGGCGACATGGACGAGATCGTCGAGCGCGCCTTGCGCCGGGGTGCGCTGTGGGACGAGGTCAAGGATCGCCTGAAGACCAACGCGTTTGGGATGTCCGGCGGCCAGCAGCAGCGCCTGTGCATCGCGCGCACGATGGCCGTCGATCCCGACGTGATCCTGATGGACGAGCCGTGCTCGGCGCTTGACCCGATCTCGACCGGAGCGATCGAGGAGCTGATGCTCGAGCTCAAGCAGAACTTCTCGATCGTCATCGTCACGCACAACATGCAGCAGGCCGCGCGCGTGTCGGACAAGACCGCGTTCTTCAACGTCGACAAGCTCGAGGAGGGCAAGCGCGTCGGCAAGCTCGTCGAGTTCGACACGACCGAGAAGATCTTCACGACGCCGTCGGACTCGCGTACCGAGCAGTACGTGACCGGGAAGTTCGGATGAGTCCCGACACAGGGCGCCAGCACTTCCAGAGTGAGCTCAGCGCCCTGGAGCGCAGCGCGCTGGGTGGTTTGGACCTCGTGCTCGAGCAGCTCGATCGCGTGCTCGAGGCGCTCGCGCACCAGGACGTCGAGCTGGCCGAGATCATCATCGCCGACGACGACCGTCTCGACGGGCGCTACCTCGAGGTCCACCAGGGAATCCTGTCGCTGCTCGCGTTGCAGGCGCCGGTGGCCGGGGACCTGCGGCTCGTCGCCGCGCTGCTGCACATGATCAAGCACGTCGAGCGCATGGGCGACCAGTGCGCCAACGTCGCCAAGCTGATCCCGCTTTCCGGGCACGAGCCGCCGGTACAGGAGGAGATCCTTTCCAAGATCCTCCAGATGGGTCAGTTCGCACGTGCGGAGGTCGTGCAGTGCAAGCGCAGCTTCGCCGAGCGCGACGTCCCGATGGCCGAGGACCTCGTCGCGCGCGACCGCGACATCAATCGCCTCAACCGCGAGATCTTCCGGCTCGCGATCGAGGCCGGCGACGATGTCGAAGTGCGCGAGTGGGCGATGATCATGACGCTCGTGGCGCGCGCCTTCGAGCGGATCGGTGACAACGCGGTCGACATCGGCGAGCAGACGGCCTTCGTCGTCACGGGCCTGTTCCGCGAGTTCTCCGACCCGGCGCGCGTCGCCTCTCCGTGAACAAGCCGCACTTTGCGTGCATCGTGCTGTGAAAATCTTGTGACCGCGGGTCCGGCGTGCTGTGGGCGCGTCGCCCCCGGTCCATACACTCTGCACGGTCATGATCGAAACGCATACAAATGCTGCGCCCGCGACCGCGGTGCGCGTCGCCATCTGCGATGGCGACTCCGGCTTCGTGCAGGT